>Ga0213839_1000841_pt1 | contig 25385 bp, 21 predicted proteins | sample SWPATP21_FD_160075 | JGI IMG/M metagenome (GOLD analysis project Ga0213839, IMG submission 160075) | Coastal seawater microbial communities from Marineland, Florida, United States - SWPA TP2 #1 | ecosystem: Environmental > Aquatic > Marine > Coastal | place: USA: Florida | collected 2016-08-14
GGCGCAGGGTCCAGCCCGAACCGTCGCTGGCCTCCGCCACCAGGTCGACGGTGCCGCCTGTCGCTGCCACCGAGGGACCATCGGCGGCCCACAGCAGGGTGACCCGGTCGCGCACCTCGGGGTCGAGGCGCACGGGCCGGGCCGGGCGGCCCCCGCAGATCGCGGTGACCACGCCGGCGCCGTCGACCTCGACCTCGTAGGACTTCTCCTGGCGGGTGGCCAGCTCGTCGCCGTAGCGCACCTCGCAGTCCTCCTTCGCGCCGCGGACGTCGATCCGTACCTTCGTGCGGGCTGGACGGAAGCCGAGGACATCGCCCTGGTCCGATGCCATGAGGGGCAGGGCCCGCGCGTTGCTTCCCTTGCCGACCGTGCAGGTGAGCCGGGGCTCTCCACTGGGCAGCCCAGGGACCTGCAGCTGGGCCCCGGCCACCTTGCAGCGGGTGCGGAAGGTCGCCTCGAAGTCGTCCGCCAGCGCCCAGTGAGCGACCAGGTCGCAGGGGGTCGGCGGACAGGCCACGGTGACGTCCCGTGGCTCGGGGAGGGTCAGCTCTACGGTTCGCCCTGCGTCCGCCTGGTGGTAGCCGCGGGTGATCGACACCGGGCCCCACTTGAAGCGCACGTGCTGCTCCGGCGCCTTCCAGTTCACGGCGAAGCGACCGTCGCCGTCGGTGCGGGCGTCCCCCTCCACGCTGGAGATCCGGAGGTCGGCGACGGGGACCCCCTCGTGGTCGACGACGCGGCCGACGAGGCCGTCCTCACCGGTGGTCTCGAGGGTGGAGCAGGCGAGAAGCAGCAGGAGCATGGGTGGCCTCGATGCAGGGACACGTGGAGGGCGCTACGAGACCCACATGCCCGAGCGCTTCCACGAGCTCCAGGGTCTCGACGACCCCCATAGCGTCTCCCGTGAGGAGCGGGTCGTGTCAGAGGGCTTCCACGAGCGGGTCTACGCTCGCGTACGGCAGGTGCCGGAGGGTCGGGTGACCACCTACGGCGACGTGGCCGCGGCCCTCGGCTCGCCGCGCGTGGCCCGTCACGTGGGCTGGGCGCTGGCGGCCCTGCGCGACGAAGACGTCCCCTGGCATCGCGTCATCAACGCGAAGGGGATGATCTCGTTCAAGGGAGACACGCCCCGTGGGGAGCTGCAGCGGGCGCGGCTGGAAGCGGAAGGCGTGTCCTTCGACGCTCGGGGGCGGGTGCCGCTGAAGACCCTTCGGTGGGCCTTCGAGCTGGAGTAGGGGCGGAGTAGTGCGGAGGTCCGGGTGTGACTCCCCGTTTGCACGCGCGGCGTCGAGTCTGTTCGAGGGCTTCGGGCGTCAGGCTACGGGCTACAGCTCGCTGCATCAGGGCCGGGGTGGCCGGAGAGCGGCGTCGTACAGGTCTTTGGCGCCGGGCAACGCGCCCGTGCAGCCGTAGCCCGAAGTCTGCAGCCTGAAGCCTCGCGCCACGGCCTGCGCACATCAGGCGAGGACGGTCCGAACCGCAGGACTAGAGTCTAGAGCTTCTCGAGCCACTCCGAGAGGTCCGTCTCGTCCTCGGGGTCGGTGGGCTGCGGACCGGCGACGATCCCGATGAGGTCGGGGTCCTGCCCGTTGGCGATGGCGGCGGCCCGATCGGCATCTTCCTGGTCGCGGGCGGCCTTGCGCATGGCCTTCAGCTGCTGGCGCTCGAGCTTCTTGGCTTCCATCTTGCGCTTCTGAACGCTGGGGCGGGTCTTGGCCATGGGAACCTCCAAATCGGGGGGGAGTCGACGTGTAACGCGTCGACCCGCCTTCCTACAGGGTCGGCGGCGGTGGACACCGCGCTATCCGAAGGGCAAACCCGGCTCTCCGCGCTCGTGTTCCAGGAGCCAGCGCTTGCGCTCGAGACCGCCAGCGTAGCCGGTCAAGCGGCCGTCGGCGCCGATGACGCGGTGACAGGGCACCACGATGGCGATGGGGTTGGCCCCGTTGGCGGCCCCGACGGCCCGCGAAGCCCCGGGAGGCTTGCCGAGGCGGGTGGCCAGGGCCCCGTAGGTGGTGGTCTCTCCGAAGGGGACGTCCGCGAGGGCCTGCCACACCTGCTTCTGGAAGGGGGTGCCCTCTGGGGCCAGGTCCAGCTCGAAGGCGCGTCGCTCACCGCGGAGCCAGGCGCGCAGCTGCACGGCCGCCTCGAGGTCGTCGCACGCCACGGCGTCGTCGGGTCGTGGTGCGTCGAAGGCGATGGATGCCACGCCCTCCGGGCCGACGACGACGGTGAGGGGCCCGAGCGGGCTCTCGACCAGGGCCCACCGCTTCACGACCGGAAGAACTCGGTCATCGCGCGGATCATCCAGGGGTGGTCGGCGGCTCCGCACTGCTCTCGGACGCTGTGCATGGACAGCATGGCGTTGCCCACGTCGATGCTCCGCACCCCGAGACGAGCGGCGAGCATGGGGCCGACGGTGGAGCCGCAGCGCAGGTCCGTTCGGTGGACGTACCACTGCACGGGAACCTCGGCGCGCTCGCACAGCAACACCCAGCGGGCGCTGGTCTCGCCCTCGGTGCTGTAGCGCTTGTTGGCGTTCTGCTTGATGACAGGGCCTGCGTTCATCCTCGGCATGTGCTCGCCGTCGTGCTTCTCGGACCAGGCGGGATGGACCGCATGGGCCATGTCGGCGGAGACGAGCCAGCTGTTGGCGAGGGCGCGGCTGAAGCTGCCGGAGCCCTGGGCCTCGCTCGTACGGAGGGTGAGACGGAGGATGTTGTCGAGGGCGCGGGAGCTGGCGCCGCGGTCGGTGGTGCTGCCGATCTCCTCGTGGTCGAAGAGGGCCAGCACCGCGGTGGCGTCCCCGGGCTCGTCGTCGCTGACGTCGAGGAGCGCCTCGAGGCCCGCGTGACTGCTGGCCAGGTTGTCGAGACGCGCCGAGTGGACGAACTCGTGGTGGGCGCCCCCGAGGCTGGGACGCTGCAGGTCGTACAGCTGCAGGTCCCAGGTGAGGATGTCCCCCGGGTCGACGTCGAGCTCCCGGGCGAGCAGAGCGCGGAGCGGGTCGTCTCCGTCGTCGTCGGCCAGGCTGAACACGGCCGGCAGGTGCTTCTGCTTGTTGAGCTTGAGCCCCTCGTCGTTGACGGTGCGGTTCAGGTGGATGGCGAGGGTCGGGATGCGACACACCGGCTGTCGCACGCAGACCAGCTCGCTGCGCATTCCCTCGGGGGAACGGCCGTCTCGTAGGTGGACGAGGCCAGCCATGCCGAGGTCACGGTCGACCCAGGTAGGGACCTGGACTCCACCGTAGACCTCCAGCCCGAGACGGACGTAGCCGTGGTTGCGGACCAGGGGCTGGGGCTTGAGGCGGAGGTTGGGGCTGTCGGTGTGGGCCGCGACGATGCGCCAGCCGCCGTCGACGAGGGGAGCGCTGCCCAGGCGGAAGGCGAAGAGGGAGCCGCCGTCGACCACATAGGCCTTGGTGCCGACGGGGAGCCTCTCCCGCTCCTCGGCGAGGTCGATGCGGCGATAGCCCTTCGCCTCGAGCTGCCGACCGACCTCGGCGACGGCGTGGAACGGCGTGGGGGAGATGTCGAGGAGGTCGAGGAGGCGGTGGACGGAGGGATGCGTCTCGGGCACGGGGTTCTCGGGGTGAGGGGTCAGTAGTAGCAGTTGTAGACCTGGTCGCAGGTCGACGGGTTCTGGTAGACGTCTTCGTAGGCTGCGGCGTCGTCGCAGGTCATCCGGCGCACGTCCGACAGGCAGCTTCGGGCCGACGACAGGTCGAAGTTGCCGCAGTCGGACTCCAGCGCCTCGATGGCGGGAAGCATCACCTCGACGCAGGACTCGCGGTCGCTGGGGAGTCCGGGGAGCAAGCACACCTCGGCCTTGGAGCAGAACGCGTTGGCGTAGTCCTCGGGGAAGGTGAACTCCGAGGTCTTGGGCTTGCACCCGAGGATAGCGGCGCTGAGGAGGACGAAGAGGGGCATGCGACGGACCAAGGTTCCTCCCGGAGTGCGGCTGCTCACAGCCTACCGCGGGCGAGGAGGGGTCGCACCGCGCGACAACGTCTTGCCGCCACCCTCCCTGTGCTTAGCGATGCGGCGACTGGAGCCCCGCTCCGAATTGCCCACTATCTGTGGCCGCCTCCGAACCGCGGCCTGGAGGAACCCATGTCGACCGAACACGGCTTCCGCGCCGAAGTCCAGCAGCTCCTCGACCTGATGATCCACTCCGTGTACCGGGACCGGGAGGTCTTCCTCCGGGAGCTGGTGTCGAACGCGGCCGATGCCCTCGACAAGGCACGCTTCGTGGGCCTGACCCGCTCCGACCTCGCTGGGATCCAGGGGGACGAGCCCGGCATCCGGCTGTCGGTGAACGAGGAGGCGAAGACCGTCACCATCGAAGACGACGGCATCGGCATGACCGAGGCCGAGGTGGTGGAGCACCTGGGCACCATCGCTCGCTCGGGCACCAAGGCGTTCATGGAGTCCCTGGAGGAGGGCGACGGCGCTCCCCAGCTGATCGGGCGCTTCGGGCTCGGCTTCTACTCCGCGTTCATGGTGGCCTCGGAGGTCGTCGTGGAGTCCCGCTCCGTCGAGCCGGACGCCCACCCGGTCCGGTGGCGCAGCGAGGGCAAGGGCTCGTTCACGGTAGAGGAGGGCAGCCGCGACCACCGGGGCACTGCCATCACCCTGTTCCTGCGGGACGACGCCCTCGACTTCGCCAACGAGGCCAAGCTCCGCGAGGTGGTGAAGAAGCACAGCAACTTCCTGGCCTGGCCCATCCACATCGGCGACGAGCAGGCCAACAGTGGCAAGGCGCTGTGGGTGGAGCCCCCCAGCCAGGTGACCGACGAGGAGGCCAACGCCTTCTACAAGACCATCGCCGTGGACTGGCAGGACCCCGCGCGGCGTCTCCACGTGCAGCTGGACTCGCCCATCCACCTCGCAGCGATGCTGTTCATCCCGGCGTCCCGTCCGTTCGACCTGTTCGTGCCCGACGGCACCAAGGGCCCGCGGCTGTACGCCCGCCGCGTGCTCATCGAAGAGCACGCCCGCGACCTGCTCCCCGACTGGCTCCGCTTCGTACGGGGCGTGGTGGACTCGGAGGACATCCAGCTCAACGTCTCCCGAGAGATGGTGCAGAAGACCCCCGTGGTGCGCAAGATCCGGGAGCTGCTGGTCAAGCGGATCCTCAAGGACCTCGGCCGCTGGGCCAAGAAGAGCGACGACGAGGAGGGCCCCTCCTACGAAGCCTTCTGGAAGGACTTCGGCCTGCTCCTCAAGGAGGGCTACTACCACGAGCGCCACGCCTGGGGTGAGCAGCTGCTGCCGCTCCTCCGCTTCAACGCCCTCTCCCATGACGACGAGGAGGGGCTGATGTCCCTGGCGGCCTACAAGGAGGCCATGGTCGAGGACCAGGACACCATCTGGTTCCTCACCGCCGACAGCCGCAACTCGGCCCTGTCGAGTCCCCACCTCGAGGCCTTCAAGAAGAAGGGCTACGACGTGCTGCTCCTCACCGACCCTGTCGACGAGTGGCTCGTGAGCGTGCTCAGCGAGTTCGACGGGGTGTCCATCAAGGCCGTCTCCCGCGGCGAGCTCGACCTCGGAGAGGAGGACGACAGTGAGGAGAAGGCCGACCTGTCGGGCTTCACCCCCTGGGTCAAGGACCTCCTCAAGGAGCACGTGGTCGACGTCCGTGCCTCCAACCGCCTCACCGACTCCGCGTGCGTCCTGGTCGACGCCGAGGACGGCATCTCCTCCAACATGGAGCGCATCCTCGCCCAGCACCAGCCGGGCGCCGCCATGAAGGCGAGCCGTGTGCTGGAGGTCAACCCCGGACACCCCCTCATCAAGAACCTCGCGGGCCTGCACGACGCGGGTCAGACCGAGGTCGCCGAGCAGATGACCCGCTTGCTCCTCGACGACGCGCTGCTCCTCGAGGGCACCGTCACGGAGCCAGCGGCGATGGGGCGTCGGCTCCAGGACCTGTTGCTGAGGGCGTCGAGCAGCGCCTTGTCGTGAGCGGGTGGCGAGCTTCGCGAGCCTCCAGGCTCAGCTCGGGAGCTTCGCCCTGAGCCGCCGCACCGCCTCCGTGACCCGGATCTCCACGGTCTCGTCGTCGTCGAGGTCGCTGTCGTCGAGCATCATCGACAGCGGCCCGGTGGGGTCGTCGGCCGTGCGGAGCGCGGTCTTCCCGTCGACCTGGTAGGACTCGACGCTGCCGATGCGGATGAGGCGCTGCACGCTCTGGCGTCGGGCGTCCGGGGCGTCGGGAATGCCGCGACCCTTCCACCGATGCAGGAAGTACTGGGCCCCGACGAAGCCGCCCGAGGCGCCGAAGTGGGCCTCCGCCCGCTGCAGCTCCCGCACCATCTGCCGATCGACGTCGAGGGGGAAGGGACCGGTGTGGGCCTCGGTGATCGAGGTGGTGGGCGGGTCGCCCAGGTCGGCGAAGCTGAAGGAGCCGAGGTGGGGAACCAGGTCGATGTGTCCCCAGGCATCCTTGAGGAGCTCCTTGGAGAGGCTCGCTTCACCGAAGGTCGCGACCCACGCGACCTTGCCCAGCGCCCTGGCCGCCTTGAGGCCCGGCGCGAGGTCGAGGTCACCGCTGAAGACGACGGCGACGTCGAAGGCATCGGCGACGGCGAGCTGCAGCATCTCGGCGACGAGGCTGGTGTCGACCATCTTCTCTTCGCCATAGGCCTCGTGCTGGTGGCAGTGGGGGCACTCGCGGCTCGCCATGCGCCGGTTGAAGCGTCGCACGAAGAAGCCTGGGCGGCGGTCCAGCTCCTCCAGGAGGTCCCGCAGGGCGCGGCTCTGGGCGCCAGGCTCCTCCGGGTGGGGCACGCCGGTGTAGTAGTACGCGGCCACCAGGCGGTCGCCGCCCACCTGCTCGACCGTCCACTCGGCCAGGGCACCATGGTCGACCCAGGTGTCCCCCGCGGCCCGGCGGAGGTCGGACATGTGGTTCTTCCCATCGAAGAACAGTGCCACCCTCACGGCTCGCTCCTGTACTGCTGGACGCCCCTGGCATCGTAACCGGCCGATCCCTGCTGGATGTCAGCGGCTGGTCACGCCTCCTTGCGACTCGGCGGGGTCTTCGCAGGCGACAGGGTGGCGGCCAGGGCGCGGGCGCGCACCATGGCGGTCCGCAGCACGTCGGCGTCAGCTGGGAGGCCCCGGAGCTCCAGGCGCTGGTCGTCCAGCTCCAGGTTCCCGTGCTCGAGGAGGGCCAGGAGGGCCTCACGGGTCTCCTCGTCGAGCAGGTCGCGCACGGCGTCCGGGTCGTAGCCCTTCACCACGAAGGCCCGGTCGAAGGCGTCGTCGTCGAACTGGATGTCCTGGCCGACGGACCAGTAGCCGTCCGGGTCGACCTGGGGGCGGACGAGCAGGCCGAGACCGCGGTCGTGGTGGTGCACCCAGCGCAGCACGAAGGTGTGGCCCGACGAGGTCCGCTGGGGGAACAGCTCCAGACGATGCCCGTCGAGGTCGCCGTGGAGGGCGGGCCAGGAGCGGTCGAGCTCCAGACCGAACTCCGTGCCGAGTCCTGCGAGCTCGTCGATCCAGGGGAGGAGGGCGCTCGGCGGATCGAGCTGCCCGCGGGCCTCCTGGAGGACGCCGGCGAGCTGGAACAGGCCGTCCACGAGCTCCTGGAGCTCCGAGGTGGTGGCCAGGGGCTCGGCCAGGTGCACGCGGACCGCGCGGTCGGTCACGACCACGTCGCGCCAGCGGGCCAGCATCTGACGCAGGCAGGCGAGCACGTCGGGGGTGAGCATGTCCTGGAGGAGCCGCGGCTCGTCGGAGTGCACCTCGACCAGGCGCTCGAGGTCGGTGTCCCTCAGGGCGACCTCCGGGGTCCGGGCCCGGCGGAAGACGCGCTCGGACAGGCCCCGTCGACGGATCAGCATCCCCAGACCGAGGGGGCGCTGCATGTCGAGGACACCCCAGCACATCATGCGGCGCTCGGGACCGTGGCCCACCATCACCTCGCCGACCCACAGGCGGCGGTCGCCGATGTGGCCGTGCAGCGAGACTCCGCGGGTGTCGACCGGCAGGCCGAGGCGGCGGGAGACGTCGCCGTAGGCCTCGGCGACGGCCAGCTGACGCCACACCCGGCGCACCAGCAGGAACAAGGTCGCGAGCGGAAGCGCGACCCCGATGAGCAGGCAGAAGAAGGAGGTGAGGACGTCCACGGAGCCTCAGAAGGCGATGACGGTGCCCCCGGACACCTGCGGGAGGAGGCCCGACTGCTGCAGGCCCTGCTCGATCAGGCTCCAGTTCTTCCCGGTCCAGCCGCCCACGGCGACGTTGACGTTGAGGCCGAAGTTCTTGGCGACCATGATGTCAGCGCCGGTGCGCAGGCGGGCGCCCCCAGCCCAGTCGGCGCCGATCTCGTCCTTGTAGTACTGGACGAAGATGATGTCGCCGCCGACGTAGGGCTGGAACAGCCCGCTCCCGGGGGTGAACTTGTACATCCCGCCGATGTTGGCCGGGAAGATGGTGTTCCACTCGGAGTAGATGCCCGTGGCCAGCTGCAGCTCGGGCGGCAGGACCCGGTTGACGGCGTAGCCCTCCATGCCAGCGAGCAGGTGGAAGCCTTCGTACACCGGCACGGCGAGCTCGCCGCCGACGGTGGCGAAGTCGAACACGAAGTACTTCGCGTAGCCGCCCCGCGCGGTGATCTGCATGGTGTTGGCCACGCCCCGCTCGATGGTCGCCTTGGAGCCGGTGCGGCCGGAGCCACCCTTGCCGCTGCCGCCGCCGTTGCCCTCGTCGAGGTCGACCACCTTCGGCTGGTTGGCCTCCTGGGCCTCCCGGGCGAGGTCGCTGTCGTAGGGCTGGGGCGCCGGCGCGGAGGGCTGGGGCTGGTAGGCGGGCTGCGGCGGAGGCTGGTAGGCAGGCTGCGGCGGCGGCTGGTAGGCGGGCTGCGGCGGTGGCTGCTGGTACGTGGGCTGCGGCGGCGGTGTGTAGGTGCTGCCCGAGGCCTGGGGCGTGCCGAACTGGATCATCGCGTCGACTTCTTCGGCGGAGATCTCGTTGGTTGCGTTGCCGAAGCTGATCATCGCGGCGGCCTGGTCCGCGGTGGGCTGCGGAGGGGGCGCGTAGGTCGGAGCGGGCGCCGGCGGTTGGTAGACAGGCTGCGGCGGCGGCTGGGGGGGCGGCGGCTGGTAGGCGGGCTGCGGCGGCGGCGGGGTGTAGGCGGGAACGGGCGCCACGCCCACCGCGATGGAGTCGTCCTCCTCCGGGAGGTCCGAGAAGTCGTCGACGGCTGCTGCCGAGCTCCCGCCGTCAGCTCCCTGACCTGTGAGCATCTCCCCCACGATGGGGGTCATCTGATTGGCCATGGCGGTGCTGTCGGTGGGCACCATGAAGCGCTTGCTGCGGGCGATGGTGCCGCCGCTGTAGTAGACTAGGTCGAGGGCGAGCTCGTTGCCCACCCGCGTCACGTTCCCCGCGAGGACCTCGTCGCCACCGCCCTTCTTGGCGATGTCGCCCAGGCACCGGGGGTCGACGAAGCAGGCAGCGGTGAGGCCCGAGGAGGTGGTCTCTTCGACGCCTTCGACGCCAGGGGCGAACTCCAGCTCGGACGAGATGAGGGAGTGGACGCCCTTGACCTTCTTGGGGTCCACCGAGCCGTCGGTCAGCACATCCGGGAGCACGATCGTGCCCGCGAACCCGAGGTTCGGCGCGGCGAGGGCCGCGGCGACGACGAAGGCGGGGAGCCGGCGATGGAACATGCTTCCTCCGAAATGGAGTGGGTCGACGGGAGGTTCGCCCCCCGAACGTCGGGCCCGTATAACGCTTACGGTGAGATCACGGTTGCCTCCGACCCACGGAGAAGCGCCCGCCTTCCCCGCGGGGTTCGCGGGGGGATGCGCGCGACCGCTCCGGGGGTCAGCGATCCCAGAGCAAACCACTGCAACGTCACTATACACCTGGCGGGCGCCCCGAGTCGCCCTCGCCGAGGCTACTCCTCCGGGAACTCCACCTCGCCGGAGCTGGCGGGCGGGCTGGGTCCGGTGCGCCGGGGGGGCGGCGGGAGCGACGAACGGGAGTGCTCGCTGCCGCTCTGGGGAAGCTCCCAGCTGGCGTCCGAGACCTGCATCGTGTGACCCTCCAGCTCCTGGGCGGCGCCGCTCTTCGCCTGGACCGATGCCGCCGGCGACTCGGTGCCGGGCAGCCCACGGGACGCCAGGCGACGCACCCGCCGGAAGGCCAGCCGACCCTGACCCGAGAGCGCCCGGGGGTCGATGCCTCGGAGGGCCTGGCGAAGGGCCTGGCGCCCGGCCTCGCGGTCTTCGGCACTGGCCAGCTCCGTGACCCGGCGCAGCAGGCGCATGGTCTCGGTCACCTCGGGGTCGTGGCTCGCCTCCAGAGCGTCGACGGCCGCTTGGAAGCGGGCAGCGGCGGTGTCCAGCTGTACCTGCTCGGTCTCCAGGCCGCCCCACCAGGCGAGGAACAGGGCCCGCTGGCGGGCGTGTTCTCTGGGCGCCAGGATCTGGACGGCCCGCTCGTAGAACTCCCGGGCGGCGTCGACCTTCTCGTCGAGGTGGTGCACCACCCCGAGGAGGCCGGTGATCTCCCCCTCCCGGAGCCTGTCGCGCTGGTCCCGGGCGAGGGCGAGAGCCTCGAGCATGACCCGCTTGGCCTCCCCGTGGTCCCTACGGGCCAGTGCCACGAGGGCGAGAACGTAGAGGCTCTCGCTCTCCAGGCGCCGGTTCCCGAGGGTGCGCGCGCTGCGGACCGCCTGCTGGAGGCCCTCGGTGGCCTCCCGGTAGCGGGCCAGCTGGTAGTCCAGCAATGCCAGCTCCCGGCGTAGGCGGGTGGCTGCCACGACGGAGCCGGTGGCCTCGTAGGTCCGAAGCGCCTCTCGCCCTGTCGACCGTGCAGAGGCGGGCCGGTTGGTCCGTCGGTACAGGGTGGCGAGGGTCGCGAGGGCCCGGGCTTGGACGTGGGGGCAGGCGTTGTCGGCCAGACGCGCCTGAGCGGACTGAAGGGCCCGCTCCCCCTCGTCGAAGCGGCCGGCTTCCACGTTCACCGCCCCGATCTCGACCTCGGCGACGGCGGCGCGGATGTGGTCGTCGAGGGCGAGGAAGCTGTCACGGGCGTTGGCGAGGTGACGCAGGGCCGCGTCGGGGTGACCCGTGGCACGGGCCGCGCGGCCCTCGACCAGGGCCAGACGCGCCTGTCCATCGGCGTCGTCCCATCGCTCCACCAAGGATCGGGCCCGGGCGAGGTCCACCTCCCAGACCGCCTGCCGACCGGCGCGGACGGTGCCGTTGGCGCGGGCCAGGAGCATCCGGGACTGGGTGATGGGGTCGCTGTCGAGCTGTCGGTCGCAGCGGGCCAGCACGAAGTCCTGCATGTGGCGCTCGAGAGCGAGAGGCCCCCGACTCCGCAGCACGGGCTGGAGGGCCGCCAGGGCGCGGGCCGACAGGTCGACGTCGACGGCCAGTTCGTCCTCGTGGGTGCTGCGGGCCACGGCCAGGAGCCCCGGCGCGTCCATGGCCAGCCGGGCCAGCACCTCGGCGCGATGCTCTCCGAGGGTGTACGGCAGCCACAGCTCTGCGCCCTGCACGATGCCCTCCGCAGCCCGACGACTCGATGCCTTCAGGGCGTCGGGTTCCGCGAGCTCGAGGATCCGGGCCCGGACGTGCCGCTCCACCCGCCAGCGGCGGCAGTGGGGTCGGTCGGCGCTCGGCGCGGGAACCAGAAGCCCACGGCGTCGCAGGGAGTCGAGGGTCTCGGTGGGATCCTCGTCCAGTATCCACCACAGGAGCTCGTCCTCGAAGGCGGACGGCACGGCCGCACAAGCCTCCAGAGCCCTGCGCTCGGAGGCGTCCAGGTGCTCCAGGGCGAGCTCGATGAGGTCGGAGAGATCCAGCGTTCGCCCGAGCACTCGAGCACAGAGCTTGTCGGGGGGAAGGCGGTCGGCCAGGGCGCCGGCGAGCTGGAGTGCGTGGGGGTTCCCCTCGACCGCCTGGGCGATGATCGTGGCATCGAGGGCGTCGTCGAGCTCGAAGTCGCCCCGCACCTTGAGCGCCGCCTGGGAGTAGATGCGGACGGCGTCGTCGTGGAGGCCGGCGTGGGCCGTCGGCGTGGGCAGGTGCCGAAGCTGGAAGGGGACCTCGCCGCGGGCTCCGGTGGGCTCTGGCCCCTGGAGCAGGATGCGGAGGTCGTTGGCCAGATCGAGCCAGTGGGCGAGGACGTCGGTGGCATCCACGGTGCCCTCGAAGGCCAGCAGCACCGGCCCCAACGCGGCGACGGCGTGTCCGATCTGCTCGACGGCACGCTCCATCGAGCCGGCGGTCGGCATGGGCACCCCGAGCGCCGACCCCGTGGCCCGCACCAGCTCCAACGGGTCCGATGTCGCAGGGCGGATCAGGCGGGAGCCGCCACCCTGGGCGATGGTCGCTGGTGGATGGCGCGCCAGCTGCTCCACGAAGCGACGTCGGCCGATGCCCTCGGGCCCGACGATGGTCACCAGGCGGACCCCCATCCCGAAGAGCTCGGCGACGGCGAGCAGGTCCCCCTCCCGGCCGAGGATGGGGCTGGTGGCCGGAGGAACGTTGGTCCGATCCGACGTGGCCAGGGGAGGCAGCGCCCGGCGGTCCAAGCCGACCGGTAGCACCTGGAACAGGCGGGTGCTGCCGTGCACGCCAGGCAGGCGGTGGTTCCCGAGGTCCCGCACGACCGTGCCTCCCGGCAGGCGCCCGGAGAGGTTGCGCCAGGCCGCCTCGCTCACCAGGGTCTGACCGCCGGACCCCACGCTGGCGATGCGGCCGACCTGGTAGGCCCCGGGGCCGAAGACCCGATGGAACGCCCGGGCGATCCATCCTCTGTGGACGGCGACCCGTGCCCTGAGGCCTCGAAAGAGCGGCGCGCCTCCCGGCCCGTCTTCCGACGCGGCCTCGTGCTGCAGCGTCAGGCCACCGGGCCAGTCCACGTCGAGCAGGCGTCGCTGTAGATCCAGCGACATGGCCACGGCCGAGCGGGTGTCCTGGAACAGCACCATGGTGCCGTCGAAGGAGCTGTGAAGCGCTTCTCCGCCCTGCTCGGCCAGCAGCTCGGACACGAGCTCGTCCGCCAGCGCGCGCGCCCGACGCACAGCCGCAGGGGCGCGACGGGCCATCTGCTCGACGCCGATGAACTGGACGAGCAACATGCTCGAGAGCTGCGGGACAGGGTCTGCCACGCCTCGACGCTACCACCGAACCGGTGCCGTCACGTGAGGCCGAGGAGCTCGACCTCGAACACGAGGGTGGCGCCCGGCGGGATGACGGAGCCGGCACCGCGGTCGCCGTAGCCGAGGTGGGGCGGGATCGTCAGCCGTCGCTTGCCGCCGACCCGCATGCCCTGAACGCCCTGGTCCCAGCCGGCGATCACCTGCCCACGGCCGAGCTCGAAGCGGAAGGGCTGACCCCGGTCCACGCTGGAGTCGAACTTGCTGCCGTCGGTCAGCCAGCCTGTGTAGTGCACCTCGGCCCGGTGGCCCTTGGCGGCGATGGGGCCATCACCGGCCTGTAGATCCTCGATCGTCATGTCGTCCATGTCGTCCTCCTGGCGGCGCAGCGTACCCCATCTCCGCCGCTTGCCCACTCGAGCGTTCGGGGCTATGCAGCGCGGTTTCGTGCCCAACGACTCGTGCGGGAGTCCCCATGCTGAACATGCGCATCTTTGCTCCGATGTCCCTGGTGCTGGCTGCGGCCTGCGGCCAGGTCCATGTCTACGACACCTCCGGCTGGAACGTGGAGGACGAGGTCGTCGACACGGCGACCCATGGGTCCGCGGCGCCCCTCGGAGAGCTGGAGGTCACCGGCGTCTGGCCACCGTTCGGCAGCGACGCCGGCGGCTCGACCGTCCGCATCGTCGGCGGCCCCTTCGAGCGCTTCGCCACGGTCACCATCGATGGGGTGGAAGCCACGGTGGTCAGCTCCACCTCCGAGGAGCTCGTCATCTCCACGCCGCCCGGTGTGGAGGGGGTCGCCGAGCTGGTCGTCACGTCCGACGGCGCGGCCAGCACCCACAGCTTCCGCTACTGGGCCGACGCTTCCGGCATGGTGGGGCTGAAGGGCGCCATCGAGTTCGTCGACGTGGTCGGCAACTACTGGGCCGACGGCGGCTACGATCGGGCTCGGGCCGAGATCGCCCTCATCGAGCCGGTGGCGTTCGAGAGCTGGGAGGCATTCAGCCGCTCGTACAACAGCTGCACCAGCGACTGGACCCTTCCCCGCGACGTGCCGGTCGACGGCATGGACGACGTGGTGCTGGTCTCCTCCGACATCCGTGTCGACCTCGAGGACGACGGCGACGGCTTCGTCGGCGACCAGGGCGTGGCCCCCGGGGAGATGTACGGCCTCGAGACCGCCGGCGAGTGGGACGGCATCGTCCTCCACGACCTCGTCCAGGTGCCTCCGGGCCTTCGGGTCACCGCCCCCGTGCTCGATGGCGACGCCCCCAAGAAGGTGGACCGCCAGTTCGAGCTCACCTGGGACCGAAGCGCTCCCGCCGACTACGTCGCCATCGTGATGGAGCGCTCCCACCTGGAGCCCAACGGCTCTCTCACCATCGAGCAGAAGGTCTCCTGTGCCGTGCCGGACTCCGGTTCGTTCACGGTGCCGGGCACGATGTGGAACGAGTGGCGGTCCGACGACGTGATCACCGTGTCCATCGGCAGGGTCTACGAAGGCAACGGCGTCGTGCTCCCCCACAACAACGCCGAGTCGGGTGTGGTGGGCGTCTACTGGGTCAGCGGGGCCGTGCGGGCCAAGTAGCGCCGCTGCATGGTCCTGCGCGGAAGCGGCGGATACCTGCGTCCGATGAGCAAGAAGACGTCCAACGACGAAGGGAGCGCCGTGGCGGCCCGGGGCCTCGCGGCGCTACGGGCCGACGACGGTGCGGCTCTCGCCGCCCTGGCCCGCCTCGTGGTCGAGGAGACCACCGCCACGCCGATCACCGACATCGCGCGCCCCCGATGGATCGCGTCCCAGCTGGTGGCGGCCACGGAGGCGGCCACCCGCGGGGATCCCCTGCGGCACTGGGTCGAGCGGCGCCTCGAGCGTGAGCGGGACCGCTGGTCGGACGACGAGCGGAAGGTCGGCTCCTTCCTTCCCCCCGAGGCGGAAGAGCCCCTCCGCAAGCTGCTGGCGCGGGAGAGCGCTCCGTCCGAGGACCTGGTGATGCGCATCATCGACCAGGCGGCGTTCCGGGGGCTGGTCAAGTCCGTGCTCGCCGAGAGCCTCGGCCGCTGGCGCAAGCGCGTGGGCGATGTCGACAAGCGGCTGGGAGGGGTCGGCAAGCGGGCGGCCGCGCGAAGCCGAGGGCTGTTCGGCAACCTCGGGGGCATGGCCGAGAACCTGGTGGGCGCGGTCCGCGAGGAGGTGGAGAACACCTTCGACGTGCGGGTGCCCGACGTCACCAGCGGCGCGACCCACGAGGCGATGCGCTCCATCGCTCGCTACATCGCCGATCCCCAGCATGCACCCGCGTTCGCGGAGATGCGCCTGTCGATCCTCGACGTCCTCCTCGACACCGAGGTCCGCGAGCTGGTGTCCGAGGTCGACAAGCTGGGGCCCGAGGAGGCGGTCAGCGTCGTGATGGGGGGCCTGGCGGCTGCGGTCCAGGGCGACGAAGTGGTCGACCGGCTGGAGGAGCGCATCGCAGCGGTCCTCGAGGAGGCGGGCGACGGCACCTTCGGGGCGTGGCTCGACGAGGTGGACCTCCGCGACGTCTGGACCGACACGACCACGGAGCTGGTGAGCGAGCGCCTCGTCGCGGTGGTGGAGACCGATGCGTTCGAGAGCTGGTGGACGGCTCTCTTCAGCTGAGTGCAGCGAGACCCGCGAACCACGTCACCCGCATCGCGATGGTGGCCACCGGCCCTCCGGACCGCCCCACGAAGCCCACCGCCGAGCCACAGAGGAACGCGCCGATGGGGTCGAGGGGTGCCTTGCCGATGGCCCAGGCCGCGGCAGCGGGTCCGTGCCCGATCCGGGGAGCCAGCACGCCGCGGAAGAGGAGCTCCTCGCTCGCGATGAGGGCGAGGGCCGCCGGCACGCCCACGCTGGGGATCAGGCCCGTCTGAAAGGCCTCGGCGAGCACACCGGTGAAGGAGCCCCCATCGGCCAGGGGAGCCAGCCAGGGTCCTGCAGCCACGAGCAGCCCCGCTCCGGCGATGGCCCCCACGATGCCCGAAGCGGACGGCGCGGGCTGCACGATGGCGGGCCCGGCGCGGTGCTGGCGGAGGAGGACGACGACGAGGGTGGACAGGCAGATCGCGGCGAGGAGCCAGGCGCCCTGGTCGGGGGTGACGTCCTCGGTCACTGCGGCGTTCCCGGCCAGTCTCCACAGCCGCGGGGCGACGAAGGTGCAGAACGTGCTCAACAGCAGCAGCGCCGCCGGGAGGGGCACGGCCGTCCAGCCGATGCCCGGCGGGCTCGTGTCCGGGTCCTCTCGGAGCGTGCGGGCCGTGTGGAGGACGACCGCAGCGGTGGCGAGCAGGGTGGATCCGGCCGCGACCAGGGCATCGCGGGCGGGGTGGAGCGTCCACATCTCGCCTGCGGTGCAGATCAACCCCCCGAGCGGCACCATCGAGCCCAGGAGCGGGTTGGTCTCGCCGATGATCGCCGCTGTGATGCCGCCGGCCATGGTCGCCAGAGGCATCACCCGAAGGGCGGTGGTCGTGGCGCTGACCACGTCGGGGGCCTGGCGGACCGACCACAGGCCCAGCGCGATGGTCGCCCCGGGCGCCAGGAACACCGACAGCATCCACCAGCCGGGGTCCAGCACCCCGCGGAGCACGGCCACCCCGGTGAACAGCACCGTGGTGATGGTGGCCAGGCCGCCCCACGCGAGCAGCTTCCCCAGCACGATCTCGAGGGGGCTGATGGCTGCCGCGAGGAGCGTGGACAGCGTGCGGCGGGAGCGCTCGGTGCCGATGGAGGAGGCGATGGACGCTGTGAGGCCGCTGGCCGCGAGCAAGGCCAGGAGCAGGCCACGGCGGGGAAACTGCGAGGGAGCACTCCGACGCTCCACCCGGACCACCGCCTCGGGGTGCAGGGCGTCGAGGGCCTCCCGGACCGCCGGGGGCACCGAGGTGCCCGTGAGGCTGAGCCGGTCGGGGTCCGAGGCGTCGAAGCGAAGGCTGGAGGGATGGTCCGTGACCACCACGGTCTCCAGGGTCCGCACCTCTGCGGGCACGTCGCCGGACACCCAGAACGTGACGTCGGGGCGCAGGCCGCCGCTCGGCAGCATGGAGGCGGGGAGCAGCAGCGCGACGAGCAGGGCCGGCACGCTGAGCCAGCGCCGTCCCTTCAGCTCGGACTGCAGCTCCCTCCGGGTGATCGCCCAGACGCGCGACGGACGGGGGATCACCGGACCCTCCCTTCGCGCCACGTGTGGAGCCAGGCGCCAACAGGTCCGGACGCCAGGCCGATGAGCAAGCTCGAGAGGCCCGGGGCGTCGGTGAAGACGTTGAAGACGGGGAGGACGTCTCGGGCCCACGGGATCAGCGGGCCGGCCGTGAAGGCTCCCGCGACGAGGATGGAGCCCACGGCGAAGGGGCCGCTGAACCCTTGTCGTCGGCCGGCGCCCCCGGCGATGGCGATACCCACGGCGGCGGCCGTCGCGATGGCTCCGGTGCCCCTCAGCAGGAACTGGACGGGGTCGCTGGCCGGCATGATGACCTGCATCAGGCCCACGGACAGCCCGTGGGCCGGAACCAGGAGCAGCACGGCAGCGACCCAGCGGGCGAGGACCGGTCCCCAGCCTGGCAGCGGCAGGGACAGCTCGACGTCGAGGATCTCGGCGTCCCGGTCCCGGGAGATGGCCCCGAGGCTGAACACGAGCGCATACAGGACGAACAGCATCGCGAGCGGCCGCAGGGTGAGACCCCCCATGGTCCTGAGGACCTGCTCGTCGGGGGGCGTGCGCTGGAACAGCAGCACCCAGCCGCTGCCTCGGTGGGTCCGGACGGCGGACTCCAGTCGCAGCGTGATGTCGCTGTGGGCGCTGGTCCAGACCACCTCGCCGTCGGTGGCGATCACCGTCTGGCCCTGGTCGATGGCGTCCCGAGGATGGGGCACCGCGACCGGGATGAAGCCGGCCTCCGCGAGGTCGGCGGCCAGGGGCGTGGTCACGTCGGGGACGGCCACGGTGGGGTCCGGGCTCCGGGCGGCGGTCAGGAAGGCCAGAGTGGCCACCAGCGTGACGGGCGTCAGGAAGATGGGCCAGACGACCGAGCGCAGCACCCGCTCCTCCCGGGCGTACCGGCGGCACGTGGCCAGGGTCAGGTGCAGGAGGGCGCGGAGGATCACGGGGCGCCCGACCCCACCAGGGCAACGAAGGCGTCGTCGAGGTCCTTGGCACCGGCGATGTCGAGCACCTCTCGGACCGTCCCCTCGGCGACCAGCTGGCCCCGGGCCACGATGCCGACGCGGTCCACCACCTTCTCGACCTCTCCCATGATGTGGGACGACAGGACGACCCCCTTGCCAGCGTCCCTCTGGGCCCGGATCACGGCCAGCACGTCCCGACGCCCTGGGACGTCGAGGCCGTCGGTGGGCTCGTCGAGGAGCAGGAGGGGGGGCTCGTGGACCAACGCACGGGCCAGGACGACCCGTCGCTTCATGCCGGTGGAGAGATCGCCGCACGGCGTGTCGGCGAAGGGGAGCGCCGAGAGCAGGTCGAGGCACGTCTCGGCACGTTCCCGAGGGGAGGGGACCCCCTGGATGGAGGCGAAGAGGCGGACGACCTCGCGGGGGGTCAAGCGCTCTGGGAGGCCTGCCTCGGCAGGGACGTAGGCGATGCGCGAGCGGGCGCCCAGGGGGTCGGCGATCCGGTCGACGCCCTGGATGTGGACCGTGCCGCTGTCCGGTCGGGTCAGGGTGGCGAGGCATCGAAGGGTGGTGGTCTTTCCGGCACCGTTGGGCCCGAGGAGTCCGTAGACCTCTCCGCGGGCGACGGACAGGGACAGACCGGCCACGGCGTCCACGGGGCCATCCGGGCCCTGGTAGCGCTTGCGCAGGTCCTTCACGACGAGGGGGAGTGTCATCCCGCGCAGTGTGCCACCAACGACGCGGCTGCGGGGCTCGGTCCGATCCCAGCGGAGTCGGTCCCGCGGGTTACGGAGGCCGGCCCAGGAGGATCTATGCACACCCTGTCGAGCTACCTGTGCGGCGAATGGCACCCCGGATCCGGCGACGCGAAGGCGCTGTACGACGCCACCACCGGTGAGCCCGTGGCCGAGCTGCGGGATGGAGGCCTCGACCGTGGAGCGGCCCTCGCCTATGCCCGCGATGTCGGCGGCAAGGGGCTTCGCGCCCTCAGCTTCGCCCAGCGCGGCGAGCTGCTGGACGCCCTGGCGAAGACCATCCACGCCCACCGTGACGAGCTGCTCGACCTGTCCCGGCTCAACGGCGGCACCACCCGCGGTGACGGCAAGTTCGATGTCGACGGCGCGTCGGCCACGCTCTCGTACTACGCCTACCTGGGCAAGAAGCTCGGGGATGCCACGGTCCTTCTCGACGGGGCCGAGCAGAACGTCCTCCGGAGCAAGCGCTTCGTGGGGCAGCATGTCCTCACCACCCGTCGGGGCGTGGCCATCCACATCAACGCCTTCAACTTCCCCGCGTGGGGGCTGGCCGAGAAGGCCGCGGTCGCCTGGCTCGCCGGCATGCCGGTGGTCGCCAAGCCCGGAACCTCCACGGCGCTGCTCACCCACCGGATGGTGCAGCTCTGGGTGGAGGCGGGTGTGCTGCCCGACGGCGCGCTCTCCCTGTTGGTGGGGTCGGCGGCCGACCTCCTCGACCATGCGGGCCCTCAGGACTGCGTGGCCTTCACGGGCGGCTCCGCGACCGCCGCCAAGATCCGTGGGCACGAGAACCTGGTCCGCCACAACGTCCGGGTCAACATCGAGGCAGACTCCCTCAACGCGGCCGTCGTGGGTCCCGACGTCACGTCCGGCTCCGACACCTTCCAGATGGTGGTCAACCTCGTCACCCGCGACTTGACCCAGAAGTGCGGCCAGAAGTGCACGGCCGTGCGTCGCATCATGGTTCCCGAGGCCCTCGCCGACGACCTGGTCGAGGCCCTTGTCGACCGGCTCGCGGGTGCCGCGGTCGGCGATCCGGGGGAGCGGGGCGTGGAGATCGGTCCGGCCGCCTCCAAGGCTCAGCAGGCTTCGGTGCAGGCGGGCCTCGCGGCCCTCTCGGACGCGGCCGACCTGGTGTGGCAGGGAGCGACGCCGGATGGCGTGCCCGAGGGAGCGTGCTTCGTTCGGCCCAGCTTGTTTCGCTCCGACCGCGGGCTCGAGACCCCCTTCGTCCACGAGCACGAGGTCTTCGGGCCCTGTGCGACCATCCTCACCTACGACGGCAGCGTGGACGCCGCCGTGGACCTCGTCGCGGCGGGGGGGGGCGGCCTCGTGGCCAGCGTGTACTCGGACGACGCAGGCTGGGGCGGCGACGTGGCCCTCGGCATCGCCCCCTACAGCGGGCGGGTGCACTGGGGAAGCGTGAAGGTCCACGACCAGTCCCCCGGTCCCGGCACGGTGCTGCCGAACTTCGTCCACGGTGGTCCCGGGAAGGCCGGAGGCGGCGAGGAGCTCGGCGGCGAGCGGGGCCTCGCCTTCTACATGCAGCGCACGGCCATCCAGGCCGACCGCGGACTGCTCCGGCGCGCGCTCGCGGGACGCATCCCCAGCGAGGACTAGCCTCTCTGGACGACCCAGCCCGCCACGGTGAACAGCAGCGCCTTGGCCAGCAGCGTGTCGTCGGGGCCGCCCGGCCGTGGGAGGGGGCCCAGGTCGACGGACTCGATGGTCTGGACGTCGACCCCTCCCTGTGCGGGCCGCGGGAACCGGGCCCAGGCCATGGGCTGACGGGCCGTGCCAGGCACCGGCGCACTCCGGTCCAGCCACTGCAGCGACATGTAGGGCGTGAGGCGGACCTCCTCGGTGTCGAGGTGCTCCTGGGTGAACCAGCGGCCCATCCAGTCGTCCCGCCCCTTCGGCTCGACGCCCACCGGCCCTCCCTCGCGTCCCAGGATGGGGGCCCCGATGGCCACGACGGCGACGACTTCGTCCCTGAGACCCGGGTTGCTCTGGAGGATGGCCAGGGCATCGACGACCGCATCCCCCTCGGCGGCAACGACGAGCTTGCGGCCCGGCTCGACCAGGGGCTCGATGATCTCCTTCGGATCGCTGTCCGGCTCCAGCAGCGCCGTGTGGGGCCACACCCGTGCCAACGCGTCGAGGATCTGGGACTCGCTGCCGTCCGGCCCGGGGTGGAAGCAGATCCAGGTGAGAGGGTGGCGCTGGGCGAGGCGCTCGCCGAAGGCAGGGTCGGTGGCCCAGCGGGCCAGGTCGTCCCAGGTGCTTCCCGGACCGAGCAGGACCGCCGGAGCGTAGTCCGGGCCGAGCTCGATGGGGTCCTCGAGCAGGGTGTCGGCGATCTCGTCGGTGCCGTCGTAGAGCACAGCCCAGCGGGCACCAACGTCGGGCGCTGCACGAAGGGCCTCGAGAAGTGCGGGCTCGCCCTCCACCATAGGGCCGTCGACCTGGGCGGTGGGGTGCAGGACCTTGCGCTCGGGCTGGCGTCCGGCGGGGTGGTAGGGAAGCTGGGTGCGGACCGCTCGGGCCCAGGCCTCGGCGTCGCCCTCGGACGCTTCGGTGGCTCCGCGAAGCAGCGTCGCCAGCGTGACCTTCAGCCACCTCTCGCCGTCGAGCTGCGGCGGGCGTCGGACGTGGAACCAGCCGGCGGCGAGCGCTGACACGGCGGCTGCGGCGGCAATGCCGAGGGAGACGGGGTCGGTGGCGGCCATCGTGAGGGCCTATCCGAGGATGCCTCTACGTGCGCTCGGGGGGGTATGCCTTGCCGGGGCGGCGGCCGCCCGTGGGAACGCGGACCGGTGCGAGCTCGGGCTCGGGCTGGGGCGTGAGCTGCTCCTCGATGGCCTGGGCCCACTCGCCCAGCTTCCGACGAATCTCTTCCACCCACTTGCCGACGCCAGCCATTCCCTCTCCCGGAGCCTTCGAACACTGTAGGGCAAGGACGTGACCACGCGCCACCCTGTTCCCCTTCTTCGGCACGGATCGGGCTGTGGACAAGGGGAACGTCGGCGATCGAGGAGACGGCGGCGGTCGGCGCCCGATCTCGGGGCGCTCTGGCGCGTCAGGGTGGCTGCTCCGTGGCGATCCGGCCACTCGGGGAAGGAACGACCGGTCGCCGCGCCACCCGGTGTCTTAGCGCGCGCCCTCGAGGTAGGCCTCGGTGCTCTCGAAGGTGTCCTGGAGGCCGTCCGCGAGGCCGTCGATGAGGATGTCGTCGCCCAGCGCGATGACCGCGTCGACCTGAGACCAGGTGGCCGTGAGCCGGAGGGTCTTCTTTCCGTCGCCGTGGAAGTGGTCGATGGAGTAGCTCTGGATGAGGCAGTTGTTGCCAGCCTCGTTGCAGGCCGTCTCCTCGATCCACGAGCGAGCCACGATCGACGTGATGCCACCCTCGGACTCCACCCACACGTAGTCCTTGTAGAGCCGGTAGGGAATCGTGATGGTGAAGCTGGTCGTCTCGACCTCGTTGACGGTCCGCAAGACGTCGCCGTCGAGGAAGGCCGCTGCGCTGGTGCCGCCCACGAAGCTTCGGTCGTACTTGTCGTACTTGCTGTTGAACGCCACCTGGTCCTTCAGCACGATGTGGTCGGCCTGCGCGTCGAGGTCGAAGTCGGAGATGTTGCCACCAGCGGCCCCGAGGAGGTCGGCCAGATCCGCGCCGGGGGGAACGCCGACGCTCTGGACGTCGTCGTCGGTGAGGGGGTCGAGGCGGTAGCCGTCGATGGCCTCCTCGCTGGTCGCGTTCTCCTGCATCCACGGGTCGAGGTTGTCGATGGCTGCGCCGAGCGCCTCGGGGTCCTCGAAGTTGTCGAACATGTACCGGACGATGTCGGTCATCTCCGTGGGGGCCAGCGGCTTCTCCTTCTTGCAGCCGACGGCGAGGATCGAAGGGACCAACAGGAGAATCGCAGCGCGCATCATCATGCCTCTCGAGGATAGCCTCCAAGATAGCTTGTTGATCGGTCGTTTGGCTACCCTCGAAGGGCATCGTCGGCGTCTACGCCTCCGGGATCGGGCGGACCAGGGGCGCGAGCTCCTCGGCCGCGGCGACCTGGGCCTCGGAGCCTCCCCGCTTGGCGAGGGCCAGGAGCCGACGGTCGTCGACGCCGTCCCGGGCGATGCGCTCCAGTCCGGGGCCGGCAGGGGAGGCGCTGGTGGGACGGCTCTCGGCATGGGAGAGGAGCGCGTCGACGACCGGCGGGAGCGCATCGTCGGGCAGGGCGTCGGCACCGGCGTAGGCCGGCTCGGCGTCGTCGGGATGGTCCGCCAACGCCCGAACGATGGCGTCGATCAGGCCGGAGGGCACCGGCCGCCCGGCGGCGAGGCGGGCCACGAAGTCGGGGTCCCACGGTAGCTCACGTCCCAGCGCGTCGGCGAGGGCATCCATAACGGGCTCGTGTCGGCTCTCCAGCACCAGCAGACCGGCGGCGTTCCAGCCTTCCAGCCGGGTATCCTCGTCGTCGCTGTCGAGACGCCGAACCCGGTCTTGCAGGAGCGCTGCGCCGTCGTCGTCGAATCCCCATGCGTCGAAGGCCGACGACGGGAGGTCGAAGTGGCGGACCCAGCGGGTGAGCGGCCAGCCCGGCACCCTCGGGCGCTGGCCCAGCACCTCGATCAGCCGCCATCCCAGCGTCGCGGGGGCATCGACGGGGTCGTCGAGCCACGTGGCCAGCGCGGGTAGGGCCTCGGGGTCGTCGAGGGACTGGTACGCGACGACCCATGGGTGGGTGTCGGAGAGTGGGGCTGCCAGGGCGGCGGCCTCGGGGGATTCCCAGCCGGCCAGCAGGCCGACCAGGAGCAGCGTCTGGTCGGCGTCGGGTCGGAATCCCTCGTCGACGATGCGGGTCTTCAGGGCCGTGAGCATCGGCCCCCTGGACCCCGCGTGGTTGAGGAGCTCCTGCAGGGTGCGGGGGTTCCACGGGTCGAGGGCCCGTCGGATCAGCACCTGCTGCGCGTCGCCCTCCGCCCGGGCGACGATGGCGAGGAGCGGTACGTCGGCGGCCTGGAGCGGGGGCACCAGCGCCTCCAGAGCAGCGACGGGGTCCGTCCAGCGGGTCTCGGCGGTCCAACGGGCGGCGGCTTCGAGGAGGGCGAGGTCGTCGGGGTTCCGCTCGATGGCGGCTGCGAGGCTGGACCAGGCGTCTCGTGGAAGGCCGGCGCGCTCGAGGCGCGCGATGGCGTCGTCGGCGATCGTTCGGGTCACCTTGGCGGCGTCCCCTGCGAAGAAGGCGGCGAAGGGGTCGTCGCTGGCCTCCTCCCGGATCGGAGAGCCGTCGGCGCACAGGTCGAGCATGCGGGCCAGGGTGTCGGGATCCTTGAGGTGCACGAAGCGCAGCTCGGCGATGGCCTTGGCTCGGGTCGCAGCGTCCTCGTCGAGGAGTCCGGGAGGCACGGGCATGGGGGCTCCGGTCGGGCGTGTGGACCCCGTTTCTACCGCAAGCGCTCGCCGTGCCGTACCATCCGCCCCATGATGCCGATGACCTCCCGCTCTCCCGCCTTCCTGCTCGTGGCCACCCTGGTGCTGGCGGCGTCCGCCCGCGCCGAGTCGCCAGTTGCGGAGGCAGAGCCTCTGAAGCCCATCGCGGCCAACCGTACGTGGGACGTGCTCACCGCCGACCCGGACGCCCGGGTGATGCTGCGGGAGGCCGGGGACAAGCTGGGGGCGTGGACGGTGCAGCTCGCCGGCATCGACCTCGACGGCGCGAAGCTGAAGGCACTGGCCGACGAGCGGCCCGAGGAGCCGGTGCTGCGTGTGGTTCGCGAGGAGCTACGGCAGGCCATCGACCTGACCGACATGCTGTACTTCCTCGACGACGTGCTCGTCGCCGGGGATGCCGGCCGCCGGGGCGAGCCGTTCTTCGTCGGCGCAGGCCGAGCACGTGGACAGGGAATCCTGGTGCATCCCGACGACGTGTTCAAGAACAAGCCCCGTGTCTATCCTCGGGGAATGAAGACGATCGCCGTCGACATGCCCCTTCCACACGAGTCTTTCGAGCCCGCTGAGGACGGTGCACTGCTCGGCCCCGAGTGGACGATGCGCTTCCGAAATCCCACGGAGTCCGCCGAGATGTATCGGACCCTGGCGGAGAAGCGCCCCGAGTCCGGCTTCGCGAGCCGGGTCGCTGCCCTCGTGTGGCAGCTGGAGCAGCAGGGGGCCGACGTCTACCTCACGTCGTTCATCCGTTATCAGGAGCGCGGCTACCTGATGTGGGGTGCCAGCGAGCTCCGACGGTGTGACAGCGAGGCGTGCGTGAAGAGCACTGTGGCGAAGCTGGACGACCGCAACAAGGCCTGGGGCCTGGACATCGCCATTCGCTGGAGCCATC
>Ga0213839_1000855_pt1 | contig 24702 bp, 19 predicted proteins | sample SWPATP21_FD_160075 | JGI IMG/M metagenome (GOLD analysis project Ga0213839, IMG submission 160075) | Coastal seawater microbial communities from Marineland, Florida, United States - SWPA TP2 #1 | ecosystem: Environmental > Aquatic > Marine > Coastal | place: USA: Florida | collected 2016-08-14
TGGGGCGCACATCGGCCGCTGCTGCCCTGCTCGTGGCGGCGCTCGCCGCGACGATGAGCTGCGCCATGGTGGGCACCTCGGCGCTGGCAGCGGTGATTGCGGTCGCCATCGCCGGGGCGCCAGCGGTCGTGCGCACCCCGGTGGCTGCGCACTGACCGACGCGGGCTCAGCCCCCGGTGCGCTCGATGACGTAGAGCGTGTCGGCGCCGGCCGACGCCACCACGAACTCCACCGCGCCGTCGCCGGTGAAGTCGGCCATCACCGTGCCGCCCGTGAACGGCAGCCCGCCGCGGAGGACCCGCTGGGTGAACTGGCCAGGGGAGGTCTGGTCGAGCAGGTAGACCGAGGTGTCGCCGTCGCCGGCGAGCAGGATGTCGAGGTCGCCGTCGCCATCGGCGTCGCCCCAGTCGAAGGTGCCGGGGCTGTCGAACGGGAAGAGGCCCACGTCGGGCGGGGGCAGGATCTCGTCGGACACCTTGTCGTAGGTGATCCACTCACCGGTGGGATCGCTCGGGATCTCGAAGGCTACGAGCTGGCTGTCGTAGATGTCGGGGTTGTTGGGCGACTCGGTGTTCGTGTGGTTCGACGCGAGCACCCGCGGCACGCCGTCGCCGTAGAGGTCGTCGACCCAGCGCATCATGAACCCGTCGCCGAAGTTGTCGCTGACGAGGTGGCGGCTGTACTGGCCGGAGCCGTTGTTCTCCATCCACGCGAAGCTGTCGCCCGTGCGCTCGCCCGACATGAGGTCGAGATCGCCGTCGTTGTCGATGTCGACGGCCTGCACCCACGGCCCGAGGCCACTACCGAGCGAGGCCGGCGGGTTGAACGTGCCGTCGCCGTTGCCGCGGAAGAGGAACACCTCGGAGGTGATCTCCTGGACGGTGAACACCTCGCCGGCGGTGACGACGTCGACGTTGCCGTCGCCGTCGATGTCGGCCACGTCGACCGAGGTGTAGACCTCGGAGTCGTTGCCGCCCGGGGTGAGGAGCTGGCGGTCCCACTGCCCGTTGTCGTTGAGCAGGCGGAAGATCAAGCCGCAGGCGCCGACCGCCTGGATGGGCTCGCAGTAGCGGCTGCCCGCGGCCACGACGATGTCGAGGTCGCCGTCGCCGTCGAGGTCGGCGAGGGTGGGCTGGTTGGGCGACCGGAAGCCGTCGCTCTCGTCGATCACGCGCTCCTCGGTCCACGAGTCGAGGTCGCCGTCGTAGGTGAAGATCGACACCAGACCGAACGGGATGTCGCGCTCGGTGATGTCGTTGGCTGCGGCCGCCACGATCTCGGGGGTGCCGTCGCCGTCGAGATCGCCGACCGCGGTGAACTTCACGCCAGGGAGGGCGGCCACCACGTGGGCGTCGAAGCGGATGCCGCCAGGGGTGGTGTCGTCGTCGTCGTCGTCGTCGCCGGTGTCGTCGTCGTCGTCGTCGTCGTCGTCGTCGTCGTCGCCGGTGTCGTCGTCGTCGTCGCCGGCCGAGGCGCCGGTGTCTCCGCCGGGCTCGACGGTCTTGGTCTTGCAGCCGACGACGGACAGAGCGATGAGCAGGCTCAGGGTGAGGCGCGTGGTCATGGGTCCTCCAATCTGCCTCATATGCCACCGTTCGGGCTCATCCACAAGGACAGAGTGGTCGCTCGTCCCGCCCTGTCTCGTCGGACGGCTTGCATCTGGCGCTCGGGGACGGCATACCTCCGGTCCCTGGAGGTCCGTTGGCCACTGCATCCGAGCTCATGGAGCGCCTCGAGCGCATCGACTCCCGCTACCGAGGCCGCTTCGCTGGCCACCCGCGGATCAGCCGCGATCCGGAGGAGCTTCAGAAGCTCCAGGCCGAGGTCCGCGAGGTGGCCACCGCCGCTGGCGAGGTGTCCGACGCCTCCCTCGACGAGCGCATCAAGGCCTCGCTCGACCTGTTCGAGCGCGAGCTGGCGGCCATCCACGAGGCGCAGGCCGCCGGGCCCGCGGCGGTGCAGGCGCACCGCATCGTCACGCTGACGGCCTTCGTCTACGCCCGCTACACGCGGTTCTACGCGGGGCAGAACCGGGCCACTCGCAACGTCTCCCTTCTCGAGGAGCTGGTGGGCGACCTCAAAGCCTTCGAGACCGACCTGGCACGCTTGGTGGCTCAGGGAGCCGATCGCTCCGCGGATCTCAACCGTGTGCGCGAGTCCATCCAGATCTACGAGCGCGAGGTGGGGGCGATCCGCTCGGCCCGCGGCAGCGACTCCCTGCCCCAGCAGGCGCAGCGCTATGCCACCCTGGCCAACGACTTGTTCGACCGCTACCGCACCCTGTTCGCCAACAAGTCGCGCATCTCCCGCTCCACCCGGGCCCTCGACTCCCTCATCCGCGGGCTCGGCGAGATCCATGCCCAGATGCTCGCGCTGCGCACCCGGGGGGTCACCGGCGACGTGCACGCGAAGAACATCGCGCTGGTCAGCGACCGCCTCGAGCAGTGGAACACCGAGCGTCGGGCGATCCAGGAGGTGCTCGACAAGGCGCCGCTGTCGGATCGCATCGGCTACCTGGGCGGAGCCGCCAACGAGCTGTTCACCCAGTACCGCGAGAACTTCGCCGGCCAGGATCGGCGCACGCGGCAGCTGTCGCTGCTGGGCAACCTGATCGAGGAGCTCTGGTACATCCAGCGCGAGATGGACGCGATCGACCAGGGCGACGGCGACGACACCAACGCGCGCAACCTGTCGATCGTCACCGACCAGCTTCGCATGTACGATCGAGAGTATGGCGAGATCGCCAAGGTCCAGAAGTCGTCCTGAGCCGTCGGTGAGCGTGCGTCCACCCCAGCCGCCGGCGCCCGATGAGGGTGCGGGGGTCGAGGCGGTGTACGACGCGCCCGACACGCCGGTCCGTGGGGCTGGCGGCGGTGGCCGTCTCCTCGGCTTCGTCGTTCAGCGGCTGCTGCGCGTGGGGAGTGCCGCGCTGGTGCTCGTGGTGCTCGGCGAGTTCGTGCGCCCTGGCGGCGGCCTCCTCCAGGGGGTGGTGCTCGGGCTGTCGGGGGTGGCGCTGTGGACGCCCACCTCGCTCGTGCTGTTCCGCGCCCGCTTCCTCACCCCGCCCGGGCTCGACGAAGACCACCCCGAGGTGCGCACCACCCTCGTGCGCGCCCTCACCGCGGAGCACCTCATCGGCAGCCTGCCGCTCATCGTCGCGGCGGTGTTCGCCATCCGCTTCCTCGGGGTGCTCGGGATCGCCCTGGGAGTGATCGCGCTGGGCATCGTCGGGCGCAAGCTGCTGGCGGCGCTGGTGGCGATGGAGCGCCACGTGGCGGGCCTGGAGCGGGAGCAGCAGCTGTGGAGCGCCTCGGTCGCCCGGCTCGCCCGGCTCGAGGGGCGCACCCTCGGTGCCCAACGCGACGCGGTGCGGTCCGACCTGGCCCAGTCGCTGCAGCTCATGGGCCGGGTCGACGAGGCCATCGAGGTGCTGTCCCGCATCGCCGATCCAGCCCGGCACCGTGTGCCCGTGAAGCTCGCGCGGCTCGTCGTGGCCCGCGACGCCGAGCACGCCCGCGCGCTGCTCGAGGGGGGCGGGGCCTCCCGCTTCGATCGTCTGGTGATCGATGTGCTCGCCACGCTGCACGGCGAGCGCGGCAAGGCCACGAACGAGCAGCTCGAGGCGCTGCGTCAGGCCATGATCATCGCGCCGCCGCGGCAGCAGGGACTGCTCGCCTTGCTGCTCGGTGCCTGTCAGGCCGCTCGGGCCCCTGACGATGCGCGCGCCACCCTCGCCGTCGCCGAGTGGAGCGCCGACGACCTGCCCTGGCTCCGCTCGTTGTGGCCGGCCGTCGCCGACCGGCTCGACCCGTTGTGGGCCTCTACCAGCTGACGGTGGCGGCCACGCCGTAGTGGTCGGAGAGTGCGGCCGGGTCGTAGGCGACGCCGCAGCTCTCGGTGTCGGGCAGGGGGCTGTCGAGCACACGCTCGGCGGAGACCACCTCCGAGAAGCCCTGCACCAGCACGTGGTCGATGATCCGCGACGCGTCGTCGTCGGCCGAACCGGCGAGCAAGGGATTGTCGGCGCAGTAGGTGCACTGGGGGTCGTCGAGGTCGAGGTAGGGAGCGGTCCAGCCGTCGTCGGCGATGAGCGACCAGTTCTCGGGGGCCTCGCCGTCCATGCCGTTGATCGCGGGGCCGGTGTTGAGGTCGCCCATGAGCACGACGCGGCTGACCTTGGTGTCGTTGACGAAGGCGTTCAGCGTGCCCAGCTGCTGCGCCTGCTCCTCGGCCCAGCCGCCGGTCTCGCGTGGGTAGGGGATGGTGTCGAAGACAGCGGTGAGGTGGGTGCAGTAGACCGAGAGGTCGCCCTGGGCCGCCTCGATCGTCGCGCCGACCACGGCCCGTCGGTTGGTGGTCGACGCGAACACCTCTTGCTGCACGTCGATGAGGGGGTAGCGGCTGATCAGACCGATGCCGAAGCTGCCGTCGTAGGCGTAGGAGACCGGGTCGACTTCGCAGCGCGCCACGACCTCGTCGGGGGACTCGCCGACGTTGGCCATGGCGCAGCGCATGCAGTCGTCGGGCAGCAGCAGAAAGGGGGCGCCACACTCGGCGAACAGGCAGTCGTCGACCTCGTCGACGCACAGGTCGGTGCATGCGGCGTCGTCGAGGCAGGTGATGAGCGAGTCGAGCTGCCCCTTGCCGCAGAATGCGTCGTCGTCTTGGCTCGGCTCGGGGAAGTACTGGTGGGGAAAGCTGCCCTCGGTGGCCGCCTGCACCGCCGCGACTTGTTCCGGTGACCACACCTCCTGCACGCAGATCACGTCGGCGTCGAGCTCGGCGAGGGCGGGGCCGATGGCCTCGGTGCGCGCCTCGGCGGCGGGGACGAAGCCCACCGCCAGCCCCGCGTTGTAGGTGACGAAGGTGTACTCGGCCGACTCGGGCTCGAAGTTGGTGGGGGTGCCCACCCGTTCGTCACCGCCTCCGCAGGCCGAGAGCGTGGTCAGCGCGCCGAGCGCGATCGTGCAGGCGTGGGACTTCATCGAACCTCCGTGGCGGCAGTACGCCAGAGCGACTCCCGCCATTTCCGATGCGGTCCGGTGCGACGGCCGCCCACCGCGCATCCTCGATGGTGGAGATGCCCACCGACAAGGGGCAATCTCGAGATGACGGATACCCGTGTGGGAAAGGATGCGGTGATCGGGGGCTCGACGGAGTAGTATCGGGACCCATGCGGTTCGAAGAGATCCAGGAGGCGGTGGGTTCCGAAGTCCAGGGCGACCTGGCGGAGCTCCGTGCGCAGTGGCAGGCGGAGGAAGACGTGTCCGACACGTCGGCCGACGACCTCGATGCGTTCGTCGCCTGGCTCCACGAGCGCGGCAAGATCGGGCGCGACACGTTCCGCGCGCTCCATGCCGGCGGAGAGCTCGTCGTCAACCCCGTGGGCACCCTCGCCACCTACTTCGACGAAGACGAGGAAGACACCGACGAGGGCGATCCCCCCCCCGACACGGCCATGTTCCCCATCCGCGCCAAGCAGCGGGTGATCGAGCCGAAGGTCAACGCCGCCGACCGCTTCGACTTCCTCGGCAAGCTCGCCGCGGGCGCCATGGGCGAGATCCACATCGCCCGCGACCTCGAGCTGCAGCGGAAGGTGGCCGTCAAGCGGATGACCGAGAAGGTCCGGCGGTCCACGCGCCTGTCGGGCCGCTTCTACACCGAGGCCCAGGTCACCGCGCAGCTCGACCACCCGAACATCGTGCCGGTCTACTCCCTCGAGGCCGACCCGGACGGTGGCCTCGCCTACACGATGAAGCTGATCAAGGGGAAGACCTTCTCCCAGCTCGTCGAAGACGTTCGTGCCTGCTACGACGCCGGCCGCGAGCCCGACCCCGACCACGACCTCTCGGCGCGGCTCGAGTGGTTCCTGCGGGTCTGCGACGCCATCGCCTATGCCCACAACCGTGGCGTGATCCACCGCGACCTGAAGCCCGACAACATCATGGTGGGCAAGTTCGGCGAAGTCTTCGTCATGGACTGGGGCATCGCCCGCCTGGCGCAGCTCGGTGACGGCCAGGGAACGATGGACGGCGAGCTGGTGGAGCTCGGCCCCGACTCCAACGCCGGGCGCACCCGGGTGGGCACAGTCATCGGCACCCCCGCCTACATGAGCCCCGAGCAGGCCGAGGGCAACAACGACCTCATCGACGGCCGGTCCGACGAGTTCGCCCTCGGGCTCATCCTCTTCGAGCTCGTCTGCCTCAAGCAGGCGCTGTCGGGTCGCGACACCATGAGCCTGTTGCTCAAGGTGCAGCGCGCCGAGCTCGAGCCGTTCACGCCCTACAAGAACGTGGGGCCCATCGCGCCCGAACTCGTGGCCATCGTGCGCAAGGCCACCCACCGCGATCCCGACAAGCGCTACCCGGGGGTCAAGGAGCTCGCCGACGACGTGCGGCGCCACCTGCGGGGCGAGGTCACCCAGGCCTTGCCCGACGGCATCTGGCGCAAGACGCGGCGCTGGCTCGCCGAGCACACCACGCTGTTGCTGTTCACCCTGCTGATCTCCGGGCTCGTCACGGGGGTGACCGGCATCACCGGGCTCACCGGCGTCGTCGTGCAGAAGACCATGGCCGAGCAGCGCGAGGAGCGCATGGCCGACCTCCTCGCCGAGGTGTCGAGCCAGTCGCACCACCTCGACGCGCGGCTGTTCGAGTATCAGGGGCTGCTCAAGGTGCTGTCGGCCACGGCGGTCGAGGTTCTCCAGCGCGATCAAGACTCCATCGGTGCCGAGGGCGACAGCTACTGGGTCTCCGAGCCCTTCCGACCGCCCGACCTCGCGACGAGCCCGCGCTACGACACGCAGGTGTCCATCGGCTGGCCCGTGTTCAAGCGGTCCGAGGGGCTCGATCTCGAGCAGGCGACGCCGGCGATCCGACAGCTCACGCTGCTCCGGCATCCGCTGCGACGCCTGCTGCTGTCGTCGATCTCCGAGGCGTCGGTGGGCCTGCCGCCCGAGCAGGAAGCCCAGAAGCTGCTCGAGCAGGGCTCACCCATCGCGTGGGCCTACGTGGCCACCGAGTCGGGGGTGCTCGCGCACTACCCGGGGCACACCCAGTTCCCCAGTCCCTACGACGCCACCAAGCGTCCCTGGTACAAGCTGGTGGGCGGCCAGCGGGGGCCCCGCTGGGGCAGTCCCCACGTCGACTTCGGCGGGCTCGGCCTGATGCTGCCGTGCTCGATGGGGCTGTACGACGACGACGGTCGCCAGCTCGGCGTCGCGGGCATCGAGCTGCCCTTCAGCTACCTCATCGACCACCTCCTCGAGGCGCCGGCCCTCGCAGGGCTCGCCGAGACCTACGTGATCGACCACAGCGGGCGCATCGTGGTGTCGTCGGCCGACAAGGAGCGCAGCAAGACCGACTCGGCGCTCGGCAAGCGCATGGTGCGCCTCAAGCGGTTCCCGGTCGACGAGATGGTGAAGGCCCGCGAGACCCGTCCGACGGGGCAGATGGTGGTCAAGCGGAAGGGGCGGCGCGAGCTGCTGGTCTGGTATGAGCTCGACAGCGTTCGCGGGTGGACCTACGTCATTCGCGGAGACGAGAACACGCTGCTGGAAGCGATGGCCGCGGGGCGCTAAGGGGGCCCCGGAGAGGGGGTGAAGGCGCCGTGAGGGCCTGGATCTACGACAAGGCCATCCTGGGTCTCACCACTCGCTGGTACGGCGAGGTGCTCGAGCGCCTGCCGCAGGGGGCCCACCTCCTCGACGTGGGGATCGGCACCGGGGGCGCGCTGGCCAAGAACGCCGAGCTGCTGCGGGCCGGCGACGTGCGGGTCACCGGCGTCGACATCGACCCCGACTACGTCAAGCGGGCGCGCAAGCGGATGGAGAAGGCGGGGCTGTCCGACCGGGTCGACGTGCTCCTCGAGTCGATCTACGACCATCAGGGGGGCCCCTACGACGCGATCTACTTCTCGGCGAGCTTCATGCTCCTGCCCGAGCCGGCGGTCGCGCTGCAGCACGTGCAGGGGCTGCTGTCGCCCCGCGGCCGCATCTACTTCACCCAGACCTTCCAGGACAAGGAGTCCAAGGTGATGGAGAAGGTGAAGCCGATGCTCAAGGCCGCCACCACCATCGACTTCGGGCGCGTCACCTACGAGAGCGACTTTCGCGACGTGGTCGCCGCCGGGGGGGTTCGGCTCACCGAGCTGTCGGTCATGGGCAGGAAGGGCACCCGTTCCTACCGTCTCGCCGTTGGCGTGCCCGATGCGATGGGTGGCGACGGGGCCGCTGCCGTGTGACACAGGTCGCGCGCAGACCCCTGCGCGGGAGGTGGCTGTGCGCACGACGACGACGGTGCTCTTGGCGTTCGGACTGGTGGGCTGTGCCGGCGAAGACGGGGAGGCCACGGCGGCGGAGCCGGGCACCTGCGATGGTGGTGGCACTCTGTCGGTCGAGCTCGGCGACGGCGGGCGCAACGACTTCATGGCGTTCAGCGACGGCGAGGTGCTGCCGGTGGAGCAGGCCGGCTTCTACGGGGTGGGCGTCGAGCTGTGGACGAGCGGCCTGAACACCACCGAGTCGGTCACGCTGGTCGCGCGCCTGAGCGTCGACGGTGGGCCCGCCACGCCCGCCACCGCCCTGCGCAACCTGCTGTGCGACGACGAGGTGGGCTACGGCTGGGACAGCATCGTCACCCCCTTCGACGACGACTACCAGAGCGACCCCGCCTCGGTCGACGGGCTGCCCTACGAGCTCACGGTCGTGATCACCGATACCGACGGCGAGACGGCCACGGGCGAGCTGACGGGCACCCTCAGCTACTGACCGGGCGGCGTCGCACCGCCAGTGCCATCAGCAGCCAGCCGCCGAGCCAGGCCCCCGAGCCGATGCTCGCCTGGCAGCCACATCCCCCGGTCGTGGTGATCTCGCCCCCACCCTCGACCGTGGGGGGGCTGCCCCGGTCGGTGACGGCGACGGTCCAGCTGAGCTGGCCTTCGTCGCGCCCGTCGCTCACCACCAGGGTGAACGCGACGGCCGGATCGGGCCGGGTGGGGGCCCACCGCACGGTGCCGTCGGGACCGACGGAGGCGTCGTCGGGGCCCTCGAGCGTATAGCTGAACGTGTCGTCACCGGGATCGTCGACGGTCGGTGCGAAGGTGAACAGCTCACCGACGGCGACCGCCGTGGCGGGGGTGCCGCTCACGACCGGGGGCACGTTGTGGATGGTGACGCTCACCGGCTCCACCACCAAGGGGCCGCCGTCGTCGATGGTGAGCACCACCTCGGCGGTGCCGTCGTCGGCGTAGGTGTGCTCGATCTGCTCGCCCTCGGCGGTCGTGCCGTCGCCCAGCGACCAGGTGATGACCCGCTCCTCGTCGCGACCGGGGTCGGTGACGACCGCGGTGAACAGGCCCGGTCGACCCTCCTCGAGCCGCGCGGGGGTGAGCAGCTGCTCGAGCACCGGGGAGACGTTGTCGACGGTCACGGCGGTGGTCTGGGTGGCTACGCCGCCGTCGCCGTCGAACACCGACAGGGTGACGGCGAAGGTGCCGTCGTCGCCGTAGGCGTAGGTGGCCGTGGGCGAGGTGATGGACGGAGAGCCGTCGCCGAACGACCAGGTGTAGCTGAGCGTGTCGGCGCCCGGGTCGACCGCGGAGGCCGTGAACACGAGGTCTTCGCCCTCGCTCGCGCGGTCGGGGGCGGACAGCTGCAGGTCGCTCGGCGCGACGTTGGCCACCCCCACGGTGACAGTGATGGCCCGGACCCCCCCTAGACTGTCGGTGATCCCCAGGGTGACGGGGTAGCTGCCGTCGTCGGGCCAGGTGTACGTCACGCTGCTGCCCTCGAGGGGCGGCTGGCCGTCGTGGAAGTCCCACGACCAGGCCACCGGCACGGGCTCGAGCTTGGGGTCGCCGTCGCCGGTGGCCGACGACAGCACCACCGGGCGGCCCTCCTCGGCAGGGCTGACGTAGATGGTCTGGTTCGCCGGATCGATCTCGGCCACCTCGAGCTCGAGGGTCGCCTTGCTCTCGCCGCCGTCTTCGTCGTTGGCGGTGACGGTGACCGTGACGGGGCCCGGGTCGGCGAACACGTGCTCCACTTCGGTGCCGTAGGCCACCGAGCCGTCGCCGAAGTCCCAGGACAGCGTGACCGTGTCGGCCGCTACATCGGTGGCCTCGGCCCACATCCGCACCGGGTTGCCCTGGGTGGCGAAGTCGGCGCCCACGTCGACGAACACGGGAGCGAGGTTCTCGACGGTGAGCCACAGCGTGCGCTGCACGACCTCGCCGGCGGCGTCCTCGACGGTGACGGTGATCGGCACCACCTGATCGTCGGCCCACAGCCGCGCCTGGTCGGGGCCGGTGCTCGGAGGCTGCCCGTCGCCGAAGTCCCAGCTGTAGGAGATGACCTCCTGGCCTGCGGGGTCTTGCCCGTAGGCGTGCAGCGCCGTGCCTTGCCCCTCGACGACGGGGTCGGGGTCGGCCCACAGCTCGAGGATGCTGGTGACGCCGCGCTCGATGCGGAAGACGTCGCGTTCGTCGCCCACGTCGTCGATGAACCGGCCGGTGAGCGTGGTGCCGTCGATGTCGAGCACCATCGAGCCGAGGACGTTGAGGTTGGTGAGCATCACGGGGTGGTCGAGGGACCCGCCGCTGATCTTGCCGCTCGAGCCCGCGACCGCGTAGACCGCGCCTTCCCCGGCTCCTCCGGAGAGGCTGGGCTTGGTGTAGCCCCCGTCGATGGCCGGCGCGCCGATGCCTCCATCGCGGATCATCTGGGTGGTGAAGGTCTCGGATGGACCGTAGTGCCCGTCGACGAGCATGCTGCGCTCGTAGCTGTGGGAGTGCCCGGCGAGCACGAGGTCGACGCCGTAGGCCTCGAGGAGCGGCAGCGAGTGGCTGCGCATGTCGATGAGGTTGCCCTCGATGTCGGAGTTGTGGCTGCCCTTGGTGTAGGGAGGGTGGTGGAAGAACGCGATCACCCAGTCGGCGGTGGTGGAGGCCAGGTCGTCTTCGAGCCAGGTGAGCATGGCGCTTCCGGGCTGCCGGTCGGAGTGGTAGCTGTCGAGGCAGATCACGTGCACGTTGCCCCAGTCGAAGCTGTAGTAGGCCTCGGTGCCCGACGGCTCGCCCCCGGCCTCGCCCTGGGTGGGGAGGGTGAAGATCTCGTAGTAGGGGCCGGTCTGGGTGGCCGAGTCGGCGGTGTAGCCGTCGTGGTTGCCGAGGGTCGACCACAGGGGAAGCGCGGGAAGCAGCTCGGTGTACAGGTCGAACACCGCCGCCTGGTACTCGTCGTCGGTGCCGCTGTTGTAGGCGTTGTCGCCGAGCATCAGCCAGAAGTCGGCCTCTTCGCCCAGCCCCATGAACGCGTCGGCCACCGCCTCGGCGTTGGCGTCGGCCGTTCCCGCATCGCCGATGACCCAGATCTTGATCGGCTGCACCGTGCCGGGGAGCGGCGGGGTGGTGAAGCGGTGGGGGTCGGCTCCCCCTACGAGCGTGAGCGCGTCGGCCCCGACGGTGTAGGTGTAGTCGGTGTCGGGGGCGAGCCCCGCGAGCTCCACCGCGTGGTCGAGGGCGAGCGCTCCGGTGGCGTCGGGACCCTCGTCGGTGGTGATCCAGCCCACGGCGGGGCGATCGGTTCGCCACCGCACCACGATCGAGGAGGGCGTGGCGTTCTGCAGGTAGGGACCGCGGGTGATCGCCGGATCGCCGCTCCACGCCACGAGGCCCAGGTCGAAGGCGAGGTCGTCGCTGACGGTGCTGCTCTGGTGCACCTCGACCGCGAGCACGTTGTCGCCGGCGACCAGCAGCGCCGGATCGACGGCGTGGGTGGCAAACGACGACTCACCGAGGCCGGTGACGTCGGCGGTGGCGAGAGTCGAGGCGTCGGACGGGGCGGGGAGGTTGTCGCGCACGACCTCGACGCCGTTGAGGTAGACCACCGCTCCGTCGTCACGGAGCAAGTCGAGGGTGAGCCCGTCGACGTCGCCGGGGTTGGTGACCGAGAACGTATGGCGGAACCAGGTGGTGACGTGGCGCGCCTTGCTGGGCCCGCCGTCGATGGTGGTGTCTTCGAACACCCCGAAGCCGAGCACGCCGGAGCCATCGCTCCACGTGCTGTCGTCGTAGCTGGGGTCGGTCCAGCCGGGGCCGGGGCCGATGCCGTCGTCGAGGTATTGCCACTCGCTCTCGGTGGGCACCAGATCGGAGGGGGTGGCGGCATGGGCCATCGCCAACAGCAGGATCATTCCGTCTCCAGGCGTTCGGACAGGGCGTGGCGCAGGTCGTCCATGGCCCGGCTGGGGCGTGCGGCCTCCACCGCTGCCAGCGCCTGCTGCCACTCACGGCGCGCCCGTGCCTGCTGCCCGGCGTGGGCCAGCAGGTCGCCGGCGAGCAGTCGGTCGGCGATACGGGAGGGCGTGAGCAGGCGCAGGGCCTCGTCGAGCCGGCCCAGCGCGGCGAGGCGCTCGGCCGCCGCCCGCTGCAGGGAGCCGATGGGCCCTACGGTCGCGATGCCGAGCTGCAGCACCTCGAGGGCCGCCGCATCCGACAGGGGGCGGGCGGCGTCGAGGTAGTGATCGGGCCGCACCGAGGGCTGCCGGGCGAGGCCGTCGGCCAGGGTGCGCGCGGCCTCGTCGTCGCGTCCGAGCTGCGTCAGCGCGCTGGCGACGAGCACGCTCGCCTCGAGGCTGTGCAGGCCCTCCGTGAGGGCCAGTGCGGGCTCGGGCAGGCGCTCGACGAGGTGCAGGCGGGCGCGGGCGAGGCGAGCGGCTTCGTCGTCGGGGCTGCACACCTCGTCGAGCTCGGCGTGGGCTTCGACGAGCCGCCCCGCGTCGGCGAGGGCCGAGGCACGTCGGAGGCGGGTGAGGTCTTCGCACGGCGCCACGGCAGCGGTGGCGTGGAGGTGGGCGTCGGCGCTGGGGTGGGCCAGCGCCGCGGTCGCGAGGAACAGCAGGGTCATCGTGACCAGTCTATCGGAGCGATCAGTTCCCGAAGAGGATCTCGCAGTCGGCGAGCACTTGGGCGGGGTGGGTGCCGACGGAGATGGAGGCGTACTCGAGCACCAGGTCGCCGTCGGCGTCGAGGATCTTGGTCACCCGGCTCGCCGAGCCCTGGGTCACCGAGGTGGCCGCGCCGTAGTAGAGGGCCAGGTCGCGGTAGGTGTCGCTCCACAGGTCGAAGAGGAAGCCCTCGTCGTCGGCCCAGTCCTCGTTCTCGGTGGGGGTGTCGAAGGACACCCCGATGATCTTGACGTTCAGCGCATCGAAGTCTTTCTGGAGGTCGCGGTACCCGCAACCCTCGACCGTTCAACCACCGGTCGCAGCGGCTGGGTAGAACCACATGACCGTGGGCCTCCCGTCGACCAGGTCGGTCAAGCCCACGACGTTGCCGTGGCGGCTCGTGGCCGTGAAGTTGGCCGGGGCTGGCAGCGGCGTCGCCGGAACGTCGCCGTTCAGCATCGGCGTGCCGGTGTCGTAGCTGTCGGCCGTGTCGGTGTCGGTGTCCGAGTCGGTGTCGGTGTCCGAGTCGGTGTCGGTGTCCGAGTCGGTGTCTGTGTCTGTGTCTGTGTCGGAATCGGTGTCGGTGTCGGTGTCGGAATCCGTGTCGGCATCGGCATCGGTGTCGGTGTCGGTGTCGGTGTCGGACGCATCGGGTGTGGACGTGCCGTCGTCGCTCGACTTGCCCGAGCAGGCCGCGAGCATCAACAGGGGCAAGAGGTGGCGCATGGGCCCTCCGGGTGGCGGGTGAAGGGTACACCTTTTCATGCGGTGTCGCTGGGTTAGTGCCGTGCTCCGATGATCGGCCTCCTCCTCCTCACCGCGCTGCTCCTCCTCGCCAACGGGTTCTTCGTGGCCGCGGAGTTCGCCCTGGTGAAGGTGCGGTCCACGCAGCTCGAGATCCGCGAGTCCCAGGGAGAGCGCCTCGCGGGGATGGCCTTGTCGCTGGTGAAGCACCTCGACAGCTACCTGTCGGCCACCCAGCTCGGCATCACGCTCACCAGCCTCGGCCTGGGGTGGATCGGCGAGCCCGCCGTCGCCGCCGTGCTCGAGCCGGTGCTCCATGCGCTGCAGGTGCCCGAGGAGCTGATGCACCGCATCGCGGTGGCGGTGGGCTTCACGCTGATCTCCTGTGCGCACATCGTGATCGGCGAGGTGGCCCCGAAGTCGCTGGCCATCGCGCGTCCGGTGCAGGTGTCGATGGCGGTGTCGCTGCCGATGCGCCTGTTCCACGCGGTGTTCTTCCCGGCCCTGGTGGTGCTCAACGCCTCGGCCAACCTGCTGCTGCGCCTGGCGGGCATCGAGCCGGCCAACTCCCACAGCCTCGCCGTCCCCGAGGAGGAGCTGGTGCGCATCGCGGCCGAGTCGGCCAAGGGGGGGCAGATCAGCGAGGGCCAAGGCGAGATGCTGTCGAACGTGTTCACGTTCACTCATCGGCAGGCCCACGAGATCATGGTGCCCCGCAACCGGGTGCGCGGCATCGACCTGAGCGAAGAGATCGCGCCGCAGCTGGAGGTGGCGCTGGAGCAGGGGCACAGCCGCTACCCGGTCTTCGACGGCGATCTGGATCAGGTGGTGGGGATGCTCCACCTGAAAGACCTCCTTCGTCTCGACGCCGACGAGCGCACGGAGGCGACGCTCCGGGCCCTGGCGCGCACGACGCTGTTCGTGCCGGAGTTGCTGCCGGCGGAGAAGGTGATGCGGCGGATGCAGGTGCGGCGCACCCACCTCGCGGTGGTGGTCGACGAGCACGGGGTGGTGTCGGGGGTGGTGTCCCTCGAAGACGCGCTGGAGGAGCTCGTCGGCGAGATCCAAGACGAGCACGACCAAGAGGCTGGCGAGGTGCAGAAGACCGACGGCGGCTTCGCGCTGTCGGGGGTGCTCAACATCGACGAGCTGTGCGCGGCCTTGGAGATCCCCGAGCCCGACACCGAGGCCTCCTCGCTGCAGGGCTACCTCATGGAGGAGCTCGAGCGCGTGCCCGCCGAAGGCGACGAGGTGGTGCTGGGCGGTTGGCGGCTGGTCGTGCGCCGCATGGACGCGCGCACCGTGGAGACGGTGGATGCATCGAAGGTGGAACGCGACGGAACCGGAGCGACCGCGGAGGGTCAGTAGACAGGCCAGCCCATGGAGGCCCCCTTGCTGACCGCCCTCGTCTTCGTCACCGCCGCTCTCGCCCAAGACCCCGAGCCGCCGCCCGAGGTGCGCTACCTCGACAAGACGGAGATCGACTTCCTCGAGGGGGTCGACATCCACGGCGAGCTCGTCAAGCCCCGCATCTCGCAGGTGAGCGAGACCCGGCGCGCCGTCTTCGCCTCGTTCATCCGCCTGCGGAGCGACTTCGACGAGGAGATCCGCCAGTCGGCCACCTTCGTCCGCTGAGCGGCCCGCCGCCCCGGTGATCAGTTAGCAGACGGGGATACAGCGCGTCGTCGCCACTCTGCTCGCGGTCCTCGGCCCCCTGATGGTGCTCGGGGGGGCCTACGTGGTGCTCGACACCTGGGAAGACGCCGACGAGGCCAACGCCACCCGCAACGCGGGCCGCATCTTGAACAGCCGCGTCATCGACCGTGGCGTGGTGGCCGCGATGGACGCGCTGCTCGCTCAGCGGCAGCCCGAGGTGCTGATCATCGGCCCGTCCTACGCGAACACCGACGTGAAGCCCGAGGTGCTCGCCACCCGCCTGCAGGTGCCCCGCGACAAGGTGCTGCTGCTGTCGGTGCCGAACTCGGTGGGGTCGCACTGGTATGCGGTGCTCAAGAACCGGGTGTACGGCGGCGGGCATGCCCCCAAGCTCGTCGTCGTGGTGAGCGGTCTGCAGTCCATGCTGCTCACCACCCCACTCACCGAGTCGTCGTTCGTCAACCTGCGGGTGCACCTCGGCGACACCTCCGACCCCGAGATCGACGCACGGGTGCGGCAGACGGCGTCGATGCGGATGGCCCGGATGCGCGAGCAGCGCGGCAAGGTGCGCAAGTCGCTGTTCGACGTGCTCCGCTTCCGTCCCACGGCGATGCTGCACCGCGGACAGGGGGGCGGTCCGATCACGGCCGGCGAGACCCGTGGCGCCCTCGAGCGGGTGTTCGCCGACGAGAACGTCGACATGGACCTGCACATGGCGTCGATGCCCATCGTGGAGGCCAACCGCCTCGACGAGCGTGCCTACACCCCCGACATGCTGCCGAGCCCCGACGACAGCTTCATCCCGGTGATCACCGACATGGTGGAGGAGCACGACGGCCGCGTGGTGTGGGTGCGTCCGCCCATGTCGCCCCACGCGCCGGCTCACCTCGACGACGTGGTGCTTCCCGGGGTCCAGGAGCGCACCCTGGCCTTGCTGGCCGACCGGGCGGGCGACTTCGTCGACATGCGGGCCCTCCCGATGACCTCCGACATGTTCAAGAACGAAGACCACATGAACGAGGAGGGGTCGCGGCGGTTCAGCGAGGCCCTCGCGGGCACGCTGCAGCAGCTCGACGCCCTCGAGCCGAAGGCGCGTCCGGGCTTGCTTCCCCCCTTGGTGGCCCAGGCCTCCCTCGATGGGCAGCCGGTCGCCGACCTCACGGTGGTGCCGGCCGGGTCGACGGCCACCTGGTCGCTGTCGGAGGGGTGGGTGCCGCTCCGGGGCACCTTCGCTCTCGGGTTCGCGGGGCGACAGGCCGAGGAGGGTGCAGCCCCCCAATGGACAGTCGCCGGGGCGCCCGTCGCCGTTCCGTCGATCGTAGGGGCCGAGGGTGCCGTGCGCTACCAGCTCGACGAGCGTCTGGCCGCGCCCGAGGCGGCCTTCGAGGTGTCGGTGTCGGTGCCGGCCGAGGGGTCGGAGCTGCGCATCGACGGGCTGGCCCTGGGGCGTCGGCTCGGCCGCAGCTTCCTCGTCGGCGACGCGATCGCCCTCGACGGCCACTCGGCGGAGCTCTTCGGGGTGCACCAGGTGCAGGGCGGGGTGCTCGCCGATCACACCGTTCGGCCCACCTACCGCCGCCGCCCGGTGAAGGTGCCGGGCCGCGACCGAGAGGTGGTCGACCTGCCGCGCCTGCAGCTGGCGGCCTTCGACACCGACCGCTGGGGCTTCCTCTCCGACGAGCGCCTCATCGGCGAGACCCACTTCGGCTCGCGCTGCTCGCCCCTTCGCATCACCGAAGACGGGACCGAGCTACCGCTGGCGAACGTCCCCTGCATCGAGGTGCAGCGTCAGGGCGAGGGGCGCAGCTGCCACACCACCGACCGCATCTTCTTCGCCGCAAGCGACGCCACCGATCCGGCCCTCAACGAGCGCACCTACCAGCTGGTCCTCGACGAGCAGCGGCTGTGCGACGGGGCCGTGTGGCTCTACCCCAAGGACCACTTCGACGTGAGCTGGCCGGCCGACCGCTTGGCGCCGTTCCGCGAGGGAGCCCGCTACTTCACCCTTGGGGCGCGCTACCTCAACCAGCGGCCCGCCAAGGTGCGGGTGACCCTGCAGGTCGACGGCGTGGTGCGGATCGACGACGAGCTCGACGGCCGCGACTTCAAGAAGGGGCCGAAGGTGTGGCGGCTCGAGCCGCCGCTGCCCGCCGATGCCCGCGACGTGACGTTGACGGTGGAGAACCTCGCCCACGTCTTCTACCTGGTGGAGGAGGCGACGCTGTCGGAGCGTCCCCCGCCGCCGCGCTGACCCGGAGGCCTCGTGAGCTCCTACCTCGTCGCCCCCGACGCGACCCACACCCCGCGGTTCACCGTGCGCAGCTACCAGCCCGGCGACGGGCCTGCCCTGCAGGAGGCCACCGTGGCCAGCTACGACCACCTCGCGCCGTGGATGCCCTGGGCCACCACCGAGCAGACCGTCGAGCAGGCCGAGGTCCTCTGTCGGCAGTTCCGAGGGCGCTACCTGCTGGCCACCGACTTCGTGCTCGGCGTGTTCGCCCCCGACGGTCGGCTCCTCGGAGGGTGCGGCTACCACCTGCGCGAGGGGCCCCTCGAGAGCCGCTGTGCGGAGATCGGCATGTGGATCCGGGCCGATCAGGCCTCCAAGGGCCTCGGCACTGCGGTGCTGGTGGAGCTCCTCGACTGGGGCTTCACCGCGTGGCCCTGGGAGCGGCTGGCCTGGCGCTGCCGCGCTGAGAACGTGGCCAGCCGTCGCTGTGCGGAGAAGGCGGGCATGGTGCTGGAGGGCGTGCACCGCCACCAGTTCAGCGAAGGCTTCGGAAGCCGCCGAGACACGGCCGTCTACGCGGCGCTCCGCGACGGTCACGCACGGTAACGGATCGCCCCCGCGCGGCCCGGGGCACGTCACCTCCTCGTGCAAGGAGGTGCCATGCGACTCATTCCGTTGCTCATCCTCGCCCTGGGCTGCTCGGGCAAGGGGGACGACTCACCGACCGACCCGAGGGCGGACGGCGACACGGACACGGACACCGACGCCGACGCCGACGCCGACGCCGATGCCGACGCGGACACAGACAGCGACGCGGACACAGACACGGACACCGACACCGAGACCGACACCGACACCGCCGACTCCGGTTGCCCCCTGGTGGCGGTCTACCTGGACGCCGACGGGGACGGGGCGGGCGATGCGTCCACCGAGCGTCTCGACTGTGCGCCGGCCACCGGCGAGGTGACCGTCGCGGGGGACTGTGACGACGACGACCCTGCGCGCGCGCCCGGTCTCGTCGAGGTGTGCGATGGAATCGACCAGGACTGCGACGGTGACGTCGACGAGGACTTCAAGCCCGCGTGGTTCGCCGACGCCGATGGGGACGGCTTCGGCGACCCGGCCGACGGCAGCTGCCTGGAGGAGAAGGGGCGTGTGCCCTCGGCCATCGACTGCGACGACAGTGACCCGGCTGTCTACCCAGGGGCTCCCGCCCGCTGCGACGGGGTCGACACCTCCTGTGGTGGCGGGGTCGAGGAGCTGCAGGTGCCGGCGGTCTACGCCACGGTGCAGGATGCCGTGGACGCAGCGACCGACGGCGATCTGCTGTGCATCGAGGCGGGCAACCACGTCGGCGCGGTCGACCTGGGCGGCAAGCGCCTCGTGCTGCGCGGCGAGGTGTACGAGGACGCCCCGGTGTCGGTGCTGGACGGCGCTGGCGTGGGACCCGTGGTGAACCTCGACGGCTGCCCCGACGGGACGGTCCTCGAGGATCTCGTGATCACCGGGGGGGACGCCGTGCAAGGGGCGGGGGTGTACGCGGGGCTGGGCTCGTACGTGGAGCTCCACCGCGTAGTGGTCGAGGGCAACCGGTGCGAGGGGGCCTGCCAGGGGGTGGGGATCTATGTCTGGGTGCCCTTCGAGGTGCGCCTGTTCGACGTGGTCGTGCGCGACAACCTCGCTCTGGCCGACACCGAGGTGGTGCAGGGGGTGGGCGTCCACCTGTACGGCGGCTCGAAAATCGTCGATGGCCTGGTGGTCGCCGACAACGAGGGCGTCGCGCCGAACGGGTGGGTCGACGGCGGCGGGCTGTACATGTACGGCCTGCTCGATGCCCAGCGCATCGAGGCCGTGGGCAACCGCGTCGAGGCCGGGGTCCAGGTCCGCGGCGCCGGTGCCTTGTTCTTCGCCCCGAACGCGGGCTCGGTGGTCGATCTGGTGGTGCGCGACAACACCTCGGTCGGCGGCGCCAACGTCGGGGGAGCGCTCACGTCGGTGTCCAACGGCTTCCTGCGGATCGACAACGCCCTGGTCGTCGGCAACACCGCGAGCGGCACCACCGGCCTGGGGGCGGCGGGGGTGTTCCTCTCCGGAGGCATCCTCGAGCTGTGGCAGGCCACGATCGCCGACAACCTGTCGACCACGGTCACCACCTACGGCACGGCGGTCCATGCCACGCCCGGCGGGCAGCTGACCTTCGGCAACAGCGTGGTGGCAGACAACGTCGCCTCCGGCGCCGACGGCATGGTGAGCGTGACCTCGGCCACGTTCACGGCCACCTACAGCGACTGGTGGGGAGCGGGCGGCTTCGTCGGCACGGCCGATCCGGTGGGCAGCGACGGCAACCTGGCGGTGGGCCCCGGGTTCGTGGGCGGGGGCGACTACCACCTGTCGGCCACCTCGCCGCTGGTCGACGTGGGCGACCCGATCACCTCCGACGCCGACGGCACCCCCGCCGACCTCGGCTACTACGGGGGCCCGCTGGCTCCTTGAGCGAGCATGGACACGAGCCGGCTCAGGAGCCGAACGTCGGCCGAGGGTCGCTCGAGCGGTGGCGGCCCCCGTCGGCTAGCGAGCGCCTGGCCCAGGGCCCGGTAATGCTGGGCATCGCGCACCCCGGCGAGGCCGTCGGCGGTGGTCGCGAGGATGTCGGCGAGGGTCGCCCCGTCGGTGTCGGTGGCGACGGCCAGGGCGAGCCGCCGGGCCGCCCACTCGCAGCGGAACAGGGGCATGGCGGGCGGGTCGGGGAGGGCCTCCCAGTGGCGGGTCGCCACGTCGAGCTCGCCACGGAGCTGGTGCACGAAGGCCAGCTGGCTGCGGAGCATCTGGGTCTGCTCCTCGTGGTGGGCCCGCTCGGCAGCGCTCAGTCCCTCCCGGGCGCAGGCACACGCCTCGTCGAGGTCGCCGCCGAGCGCGTGCGCGGTGGCCAGCACCATCCACACCGACGAGCACTCGGCGGGGCTGTCGAGGGCGCGCAGCCAGTCGAGGGAGCGGAGCAGCTCGGCGCGTCCCTCGTCGAGTCGCCCGAGGTGCACCAGCAGCGAGCCTCGGTAGTGACGCAGGCTGTGCCGACGCGCGGGCTCTCGCCGGGCCGCCACGTCGATGGCCTCGTCGAGGAACCGCAGGGCTTCCTCGAAGTGGTTGCCGGCCCGGGCGGTGAATGCTCGGGACGCCCGGGTGAGCAGCTCGAGGCGCCCGTCGCCGCAGGCCTCCGACAGCCTCACGAGGCGGTCTTGCAGCCGGCGGGCCCACGCCAGGTCGCCCCCCTTCTCGAGCCAGAACGCGGCCATTCGGCCCACCTGTAGCGCATCGAGGTGGGCCTGCGACGACAGCAGCCGCTCGGTGAGCCCTGCCAGCTCGACGCCCACCTCCGTGGGGTCGTGGCCGCGGGCCTGCCCTTCGATCGCGCAGCGTCGGGCCCGCCAGACCAGCGCGGCTGGCTGCTCGTCGGTGGCCGGTGGCTTCGCGTGCTCCTCGAGGTGGTGGCAGGCCGCCGCGAGCCCCGCCGTCCAGCGCAGGGTGGAGGCCGCCGACGACCGTGCGCGCCACGCCACGGGAGCGTCGCCGAGGGCCAGGGCATGCTCTGCGACGGCGTCGAAATGCGCCGGCGCGCCAGCGAGGTGGTGGTAGGCCCCCAGGTGGGCGCGCTCGAGGCGCAGGGGCAGCCCCTCGGCATGGTCGCCGAGTCGCTCGATGGCCGCGTCGAGACGGGCGCACCGGGAGCCGTGGGTGCCGTAGCGGGCGTCGATGGCGTCGAGTGCCAGGGTGAGGGTCGCCAGCGCCTCCGGCTCGGCGGTGCGCGCCCAGGCGCTGGCGAGGTCGGCGCGGAGGGGGGCGAGGGTCTCGATGCGCTCCGCCACCCGATCGGTGCCGAGCACGTCGGTCAGCTCGCGGCCACGCAGGGTCGCCCAGCGGTCGTGCGCCGCCCGCACCTCCTCGGCTCGTGGCGGCGGGGTGTGGCGGCGAAGCCAGGTGCGCACGGTGTGCAGCAGCCGCACCGTGGAGCCGTCGCCTCGCAGCCAGCCTCCCTCCAGGAGTGGGCCCAGGTAGACCAGGGCATCGGCGCGACCGGCCACGACCTCGAGGTCTTCGAGGGCCACGGGGCCTTCGATGCACGCTGCGTGGGTGAGCACGTCGCGCGCCGCCGGTGGCAGGCGGTTCCAGCCGTGCTCCAGCGCGCTCTCCACACCCTGGTGCCGGGGCTCGGCGTTCGCCTCGGGCACGGGGTCGGCGAGCACCGCGGTGAGCGTCTCCGGACGGCTCACCAGCACCTGGGCTGGCAGGGTGCGGAGGCGCCGACCCGCGAGCTCCAGCGCCAGCGGGAGGCCGTCGAGCAGGGTGAGCAGCTCGTCGGGAACCTCGGCCGCGGGCGCCCACCGCGCAACCAGCGCGCGGGCCGCCGCATCGTCGAGGGCACCGACTGCGATGGAGTGGGCCGTCGCCGGGGGAGCGCCCGTGTGCGTGGAGAGCACCCGAGGGCCCGGCGTGGCGGCGCCGAGCGCGGCGATGAGCTGTGGCGCGGGGTCGGCGTCGTCGATCACGAGCAGGGTGCCCACGAGCTGCTCGGCCAGCGACGTAGCGGCCGCGCTCACCTCGTCGCCCTCGACGGCCTCCACCGGCGTGGGCAGGTCGGCCTGTGCGGCCAGGTCGGTGAGCGCCTCGGCCTCGTGGTGGCTGCTGGCGAGGCTCACGTGCACCAGGCCCTCGGTGCCCGCCTCGGCGTAGTGGTCGGCGACGGCGCGGGCCAGGCGGGTCTTGCCGATCCCCGGGGGGCCGTGAAGTGCCACGTGGCGATGGTGGGCGAGCGCGTCGAGGGCCTCGGCGATCAGCGTGGCGCGCCCGAGCAGGTCGGAGCGGGTCCGTCGCGGTACGTCGCGATCCGGCACGGCCAGGCGGTAGCCGCCGGCGTAGCTCGACAGCAGGTATCGAGGCTCGCTCGGGTCGGGCTCGAGCTTGCGGCGCAGCCGGTAGATGGCCATGTCGACGGTGCGTGACGGGGCCGGTCGCGCATGCCCCCACACCTCACGGCGCAGCTCGTCCCGCGACACCTCTCGACGGGAGCGGGTGGCGAGGTAGGCCAGCAGATCGGCCTCTCGCTGGCTCAGCGACGCTTCACGGCCGTCGCGGATCAGCCGCCGCGCCGCCAGATCGATCACCACGTCGCCCAGCTCGACGCGCCCGTGGCGGCGGCCTGCCTCCAGGGACTGCACCGCTGCCCGCACCGCCTGGGGCGACGACGTGTGGACCCAGGCGACGGGCTCGTAGGGGGCCCGCTCGTCAGGGGCAGCGGCGGTACCGAGGTTCACGAGGGCCGGGGTGGTGACCCCACCGGCGCGCCATCCTCGCAGCATCTCCCAGCGTGGCCCGAGGGCCACGAGGTCGACCTCGCGAAGGTCGGCTCCGTCGGCCGCTGATGCCCAGCCGAGCTCGCTGAGGACGGCCCCGAGCCCACTGCTCATGTCGAGCACCGTGCGCATGAGCGAAGAGTAGCAGGGACGACGGTGATGGCGACCTGTTATGCTCTGGACACATCTCGCCCGTCCGGGCCCTCCCTGCGCTCCCTGCGCCCCTTCCTCTCCGTCCTTCCCCTCCCTCCCATCCCGGAACATCCCATGCCCACCTCCGAGACCCTCCCCGAGGTCACGGCCGAGCCGTACGACCCCACCCTCGACGACGACATCCTCGGCGAGCTGCCGCCCACGTCCATCGAAGACGTCGATCTGAGCGTCGAAGACATCGTCGAGCGGGCCGCACGCACCGACGACCACCTGCGCCGCTGGCGGCAGGAGTCGGTCGACCGTCGCGCTCGCTGGGACGAAGACGAGGTGGTGCGTCGGGAAGACGAGGCCCGTCGCAAGGGCTCGTTCGCGATCGGCGCGACCCTCGGCCTGGTGACCGCGGTGCTGCTGACCATCGGCGGCGTGGTGGTGTTCGACGCCGGCCGCACGCCGGTCGCGGTGGAGCCCGAGGCCGTGGGAGAGCCCGAGGCCGTGGTGGAGCCCGAGGTCGTGGTGGAGCCCGAGGTCGTGGCGGAGCCCGAGGTCGTAGCGGAGCCCGAGCTCGTGGTGGAGCCCGAGGTCGCGGCAGAGCCCGAGGTCGCAGCCGCGCCCGAGGTCGCAGAGCCCGAGGTCGTGGCAGAGCCCGAGGTCGTCGAGGGGCCTGCGCTCACCGGTGCCCGCACCTGGCAAGGGGGTGACTACGCCTGGGCCCTGGCGGACGTGACCCGCGGCGACGTGGAGCTCGCCTGGTTCGACGCCCGCGGGAACGAGGTGCTCGACCGGATGCCGTGCAACGTGCGTCTCGGCGCCGGCTTCCGCTGCAAGGCGGGGCGCTCGGCTGGGCGCATCGCCCACGCTCTGTCCCAGGGGGCCGCCCCGGGCACCTGGACGGTGAAGGCCTGCCAGGGCGCGAGCTGTGGCGTGGTCGGCACGCTCACGACGCCGCTGTAGCCGAGCGGTTAGGCGGGGGGCCGGGAGGTTCCATGCCGTCGTTCGACGCGAGCACCGCCACCGTCACCGTCGAGGCCTTCAAGGAGGGGCTGCTGTCCCGCGTCGGCCACGACGTGCGGCTCGAGGTCACCTCGTTCACCGTCGAGATCGATGCCGACGGCGTGACGGCCACCTTCGATCCGCGCAGCCTGCGGGTGCTGGGTGCTGTTCGTGACGGCCGCATCGACGACGGCGCGCTGTCGGCCAAGGACCGGAGCACCATCGAGGGCTACGTGCGCAACGACATCCTCGCCGCCTCGCGCTTCCCTACGCTCCGCTTCGAGGCCGACGAGGTCGATGTCGACGGCGACGAGGCCGACCTGGAAGGGGAGCTCGAGCTGCATGGCGTGACCCACGACCTGTCGGTGCACGCCGAGCGGGACGGCGACCACTGGGTGGCCGAGGTGAAGCTGCACCAGCCCGACTTCGGCATCCGGCCGTTCAAGGCGCTGATGGGGGCGCTGAAGATCAAGCCGGGCATCCGGGTGACGGTGCGCCTACCGGCCGCGGCGCTCTAGCTCGCCGAGCTGGGCGAGGCGCATGGTCTCCTCCCCGCGATGCCGGCGGCGGTCGCGTCGCAGGGCCCGGAGCACGGGCCGCACGGCGCGGGCGATGTGGCGGTCGGCGGGGGTCTGGTTGA
>Ga0213839_1000860_pt1 | contig 24508 bp, 23 predicted proteins | sample SWPATP21_FD_160075 | JGI IMG/M metagenome (GOLD analysis project Ga0213839, IMG submission 160075) | Coastal seawater microbial communities from Marineland, Florida, United States - SWPA TP2 #1 | ecosystem: Environmental > Aquatic > Marine > Coastal | place: USA: Florida | collected 2016-08-14
TGTCGGTGTCGGTGTCCGTGTCGGTGTCGGTGTCCGTGTCGGTGTCGGTGTCGGTGTCGGTGTCGGTGTCCGTGTCGGTATCGGTGTCCGTGTCCGTGTCCGTGTCGGTGTCCGTGTCCGTGTCGGTGTCCGTGTCCGTGTCCGTGTCCGTGTCGGTATCGGTGTCCGTGTCCGTGTCGGTATCGGTGTCCGTGTCGGTATCGGTATCGGTGTCCGTGTCGGTATCGGTGTCCGTGTCCGTGTCGGTATCGGTGTCCGCATCCGCATCCGCATCCGCATCCGCATCCGCATCCGCATCCGCGTCGGCGTCGGCATCGGCATCCGCGTCCGCGTCCGCGTCTGCATCTGCATCTGCATCTGCATCTGCATCCGTGTCGGCATCGCCGTCCGCGTCTGTGAAGCCGTCTTGCTTCGCGGTGTCGATATCACCCTCACCACCACCGCCACAGGCGATGACGAGGAGCAAGGCGGGAAAGAGCGTGGCGCGCATCGAGAGGCCTCCGAGCATTTCCGCGAGGGTACCCGTTCTGGCGTCGACCCGCAGTTACGGTGCAGCTCGCCAGGCCAGTTCGTCCCCGCCGAGGAAGATGCGAACGGGGCCTTCGACGGTGTCGATCTGAACGTCTGGCGACCAGGGCACGGCGTCGAGTCCGAGCGTCTCGTCGCTCGGGGCCAGTCCATACCAGGCGGGGCCGTGGAGCGACAGGAAGCCCTCCAGCCGGTCGAGGGCACCATGGGCGGCAAAGAGGGCCGCGACGGCTGGCACCGCGGTGGGCGCGCTGAACACGCCGGCGCAGCCGCAGTCGGTCTCCTTGCGGTGCACGAGGTGCGGGGCGCTGTCGCTACCGAAGAACACGCGGGGATGACCGGAGGTGGCGGCGGCCACGAGCGCCTCCCGGTCCCGCTCCCGCTTGAGCACCGGCAGGCAGTAGGCGTGGGGACGCAGCCCACCCTGAAACAGGGCGTTGCGGTTCCACCAGAGGTGGTGGGCGGTGATCGACATGGCGACCCGCTCCTCGCCCTGCAGCACGAAGTCCGCCGCAGCCTTGGTGGTGGCGTGCTCGACGACGACCCGAAGCGTAGGGTGACGCTGGAGCATCGGCGCGAGGATCTCGTCGAGGAAGGCAGCTTCTCGGTCGAAGATGTCCACGTCCGGTCGGGTGACCTCGCCATGGACGCACAGGGTCATGCCCGCCTCGGCCATGGCGGCGAGGACGGGGTCGATGCGGCGCACGTCGGTGACGCCGTGGGCCGAGTTGGTGGTGGCGTGGGCGGGGTAGAGCTTGGCCGCGAGCCAGTCACCAGCCTCGAAGCCAGCCACGACCTCGTCGGGGTCGATGCCGTCGGTGAGGTAGGCGGTCAGCTGGGGCTCGAAGGACGCGCCAGGGGGCAGGGCCTCCAGGATGCGAGCCCGGTAGGCCTGGGCGGAGGCACGGGTGGTCACCGGTGGCACGAGGTTCGGCATGACCAACGCACCGGCGCAGTGGGACGCGGTCGAGGGCAGCACCGCGCGGAGCATGCCGCCGTCGCGCAGGTGGAGGTGGGCGTCGAATGGGCGTCGGATGCGCACGGGAGCTCCTGATCAGGTCGATGGGTCGGGGTGCTCGAGGGGGCGGGACTCCCCGTGGCCGGAACGCCACAGACCGAGGCCGCCCCACAGGCCAGCGTCGTTGCTGACGACGTGGACGCCGGAGGGCAGCGCCATGCGGTCGGTGAGGTCCTGGGCGTGGCCGCCGCCGAGCCAGATCCGGTGGGGGTTGAAGATGCGCTGCACGGTGGCCAGCACCCGCTCCAGGTGGGCGTCCCACGCCTCCAGGCCGTCCCGCTCCCGGGCGGCCTTCCCCACGAGCTGCTCGTAGGTGTGCCCGTCGTGGAGTGGATGGTGGCCGAGCTCCAGGTTGGGCACGAGGACGCCATCGACGAACAGGGCGGCCCCCATGCCCGTGCCCAGGGTGAGGACCATCTCGACGCCTCGACCGTCGATGGCGCCGAAGCCCTGGACGTCGGCGTCGTTGGCAGCACGGCAGGGGGCGCCGGTGACGCCCCGGATGCGATCGGCGAGGGCGAACCCGGGCCAGTGGGTCTCTGCGCCGTCGAGGTTGGGGGCGGTGGACACGGTTCCGTCGACCACCACACCGGGGAAGCCCACCGACACGCGGTCGAACCGGGGGGCGTCGGCGCCGGTCAGGCCGTCCAGCAGGGCGTCGAGCACAGCCTCCGGATGGGCCGGCCTCGGCGTGGGCACCCGGGAGGGGCCCCACACGAGCTCGCCACCGGCGTCGCACACGGCGCGCTTGAGGTGGGTGCCGCCGACGTCGAGGCAGAGGGTGAGGGGAGGGGTCATGGACGTGCTGGCTCTGGTGGGAACTGGGTCTGCGCTTCGTGGAGCCGCTCCCTATCCGTGACGATCCCCTCCGGCTCGCTGCCTGCCGGCGGGCTCCCGGCTCGATGTCCTCAGGGGGCGCTGCCCACCGACTCGCAGCCAGGGAAGGCGTCGACGCAGGATCCGCCTTCGAGTACCGGTTTCGCGCACTCCATGTAGGCCTCGAGCTCGTCGCGACAGCCGCTGTAAAGGCACTCGACCTGGGCGGTGTACCGATCCCCCGCGCAGTCGTCCATGCACACCTGAAGCGCCAGTCCCGGGCCGATGCACTGAGCGCCCACGCAGGTGCCGAAGAGGCCGTCGAGGCCGCAGTACAGGCAGGACTCCCCCGACGCGGTGAGGCAGCTGATGGTGCAGATGCCGTCGCCCGCCGGACAGCTCTCGGAGCACACGTCGAACTCGGCGCAGGTGTCGCCGGTGCCGTCCCCCTCGTACGGGCGCACCAGGGCCAGGTAGTCGAGGCACATCTCGTCGTAGCTGCCATCACCCCAGCCCACCTGCTCGGGCTCCCGCGCGGTGCCGTCGACCACGGGCTGGTTGGCGGCGGAGTTGTCGTAGGTGCAGGTGATCTCCACCTCGTCGTGGACCGTGAAGGGGAAGCGAGCGGCCTCGGGGATGCCGTAGGACCGCTGCCAGTCGAAGTCCCACCGGTCGACCTGGGAGAGGCACTGCTCGGAGCCGTCGGCCCGGATGATCTTGGTGCTGAGGGAGGTCCCCAGCAGGTGCATGTGGGGAGAGGTGGCCATGACCAGGCTTCCCTCGGGGATGGGGAGGCGCTGGCGCTCCGTCTGCACGCTGTTCGCGTCGCCGGGCTGGATGTCGAGGTCGAGCTTGGGGACCGGAAACACGGTCATCAGCGTGTCGGGGACCTCCCCCTCGGGGAGGGTCCACAGCCCCACGCTGGTCCGGTCGGAGCCGCTTCCGCCGGCCGTGTTGTAGTGCATCTGCAGGACGAGACGCGAGCCGCCTGGCACCCGCTGTGCGACGCCCTCGCCGTAGCTGGTGGGCAGGTTGCCGGGCACCCAGCCACCCACGGTCTGGGCGTTGTCGAGTCCGGAGGTGCCGAAGCACTCGTACCCGGGCTCTGGATCTTCGGCGATCTTGGCGTCCAGCTCGGCGTGGCCGGCAGGGGGGATGGCGTAGAGGAGCACGTGGTGCACGATGTTGACGTTGTCGGGCTGGATGTCGAGGCCCGTGACGAACAGGTCGCCCCCCAGAGGCTCCTGGATCACCATGCAGCGGTAGTCGTCGAGCTGCCCCGGCTTTGGGGTGTAGGCGTCGTCGGGGGTCAGCAGCAGATCCGGCGTGCCCAGGGTCAGCGGCTCAGGGAGGTCGGGCGCCCCGTAGTCGGCGGGGTCTCCCTCTGGGAAGCCCGCGTCCCTCCAGGCGGTGAACACGGCGACGACGGCGTCGGAGAGCCGGAGATCACCGACGCTCGGGCGGCAGTCGGGGTCCATGCCCCACGGCGGCATGGTGCGGTCCTCCACGGACACGACCATGGCCTCCGCCGCCTTCAACGCCTCCTCGGGGGTGTCGAGGCGGAAGGGGCCGATGTTCCCCTCGGAGTGGCAGCCGGCGCAGTGACGGTCGACCAGGGGCCGCACGTCGCGGTGGTAGCTGACGTCGGACACCTCGGTGGGGTCGGGGTCTGCCGGGCCGTCGCCGCTGCAGGCGACGAGGAGGAGCGGGACGACGAGGCGCAGCGGGACCATGCGAACTCCAGGCACCAAAGGGGGCATTGTACCGTCAGGTCGACGAGAGCGCCCGTTGGCGGCCCCGGATTCGTCCCGAGGCTCCGTGCGCGTGACTCTTGGCAGAGTTCCGGCGTTCTTCCTGGCTCAGGGTGCGATGGCCCCCGGACCCGGCTATGGGCCCCCCTTCCCTTGGGGGCATGACATGTCTACGCCGATCGACCTGAGCAAGTACGGCCTGACCGCCACGGAGATCATCCGCAACGCCAAGCCTGCGGTGCTCTACGAGCACGGCCTCCGCAACGAGCCCGGCACGGCCATCAGCTCGGCAGGCGCCCTGATCGCCCTCTCCGGCGAGAAGACGGGTCGCAGCCCCTCGGACAAGCGGATCGTGCAGGAGGGAAGCAGCCAGGACGAAGTCTGGTGGGGTCCGGTCAACATCCCCCTCTCCGAGCACTCCTTCACCACCAACCGCGAGCGGGCGGTGGACTACCTCAACACGAAGGAGCGGCTCTACGTCATCGACGGCTTCGCCGGCTGGGACCCCACGTACCGCATCAAGGTGCGCATCATCACCACGCGGGCCTACCACGCGCTGTTCATGCACAACATGCTCATCCGGCCCACGGACGAGGAGCTCGCGACCTTCGGCGACCCCGACTACATCATCTACAACGCCGGTGAGTTCTCCGCGAACACCCACACCGAGGGCATGAGCAGCAAGACGAGCGTGTCGCTGCACTTCGGTCGCAAGGAGATGGTCATCCTCGGCACCCAGTACGCCGGCGAGATGAAGAAGGGCGTCTTCACGATCATGCACTACCTGATGCCCAAGCGGGACGTGCTCTCCATGCACTGCTCCGCCAACGAGGGCGACAACGGGGCCGTGTCGATCTTCTTCGGCCTGTCGGGCACCGGCAAGACGACCCTCTCCGCCGACCCGCACCGCAACCTCATCGGCGACGACGAGCACTGCTGGAGCGACGACGGGGTCTTCAACATCGAGGGCGGCTGCTACGCCAAGGCCATCGACCTCTCCGCCGACGACGAGCCCGAGATCTACAACGCCATCCGCTTCGGCTCGGTGTTGGAGAACGTGGTCTACGACCCGCGGACCCGCGAGGTGGACTTCCACGACACGTCGATCACCCAGAACACCCGGTGTTCCTACCCGATCCACTACATCGACAACGCGAAGATCCCCTGCGTCGCAGGACATCCCAACAACGTCATCCTGCTCACGTGTGACGCCTTCGGGGTGCTCCCGCCGGTCAGCAAGCTGACCCCGGACCAGGCGATGTACCACTTCATCAGCGGCTACACGGCGAAGGTCGCCGGCACGGAGATGGGGGTCACCGAGCCCCAGGCCACCTTCTCCGCCTGCTTCGGCGCCCCCTTCCTGGTGTGGCATCCCGCCCGCTACGCCGAGCTCCTCGCTGAGAAGCTGCACAAGCACGGCGCCCAGACCTGGCTGGTCAACACGGGCTGGACCGGCGGCGGCTACGGCGTGGGCAAGCGAATGAGCATCACCCACACCCGGGCGATCATCGACGGCATCCACTCCGGCGCCCTCGCCGAGGCCTCCACCGTCACCGACCCGGTGTTCGGCTTCGAGATCCCCACGGCCTGCCCTGGCGTTCCCGAGCAGGTGCTGCAGCCCAAGAACACCTGGCACGACACGTCCGCCTACGACGCTACGGCGGCCAAGCTCGCTGGGCTCTTCCGGAAGAACTTCGAGCAGTACGAGGAGGGCTCCTCCGATGCCATCCTCGCTGCCGGACCGCGGATCTGACTTGAACGCCCACGCTGTCGTCCGCATCTACTGCACCTCGCAGGAACCCGACTACGACGCACCGTGGCAGGCGAAGACGCCGTCCTCGAGCACCGGCTCGGGGGTGGTGATCGGTCCCGGGCGCATCCTGACCGGCGCCCACGTGGTGGCCCACGCCACCTTCGTGCAGGTCCAGCGCGTGGAGGACCCCGCCAAGGTCCCGGTCCGCCTCGCAGCCGTCTGCCACGACGCCGACCTGGCGCTGCTGGAGGTGGACCCCAGCTTCACGGCGGACGTGGAGCCTCCCGCCTTCGGGCCCCTCCCCGGGCTGCAGTCCCGCGTGTCGGTGGTGGGCTTCCCGGTGGGCGGCCAGGAAGTCAGCGTCACCGAGGGCATCGTCTCCCGGATCGAGGTGCAGCAGTACAGTCACTCGCGGCGACGCCTGCTGGCCATCACCGTCGACGCCGCCATCAACAGCGGCAACTCCGGCGGACCGGTCTTCGTGGACGGCGCCGTGGTGGGGATCGCCTTCCAGTCTCTCGTCGACGCCGAGAACATCGGCGAGGTCGTGCCCACCGTGATCATCGAGCGCTTCCTGCGGTCGGTGGACGCTGCCGAGGCCCCCGACGTCGGGCCCATCGCGGTCTCGGTGCCAGCGCTCTCCCTCCGTACGCAGGTGCTGGAGTCCAAGGCCCTCCGCCGCCACCTGGGCCTGCCCGAGGGAACGAGCGGCATCCGCGTGGTGGCGGTCGAGCACGGCGGCTCCTGCGACGGTGTCCTGCGACCGGGCGACGCGCTCGTGGAGGTCGATGGGCACCGCGTCGCGGACAACGGAACCATCCGCTACGTCGACCGCTTCCGGACCGGCGTCGGTGCGCTCCTCGGCGCCAAGGCGGTGGGGGAGCGGATGGCGCTGGTGGTGTGGCGGGACGGTGCCCGGCTCGAGCTCGAGGTGGAGCTGCAGCCCCTCACCACCCTGGTGCCCCGGCAACAGTACGATCAGATGCCTTTCTACCTGGTCTTCGGCGGCCTCGTGTTCCAGCCCCTCAGCCGGGACTTCCTCGCCACGTGGGACAAGTGGTGGCTCCATGCCCCCAAGGATCTGCTGACCGACTACTGGTACGGCCACCGGTCCGAGGCGACCCGGGAGCGGGTGGTGATCGGTCAGGTGCTCGCCGACTCCCTCACCGTGGGGATGGAGGGGCACGCCCACGAGCTCGTCGAGGCGGTCGACGGACTCCCCATCGGCGACCTGTCCGACCTGGCCCGACACCTGGATGCAGCGACCGACACCGTGGTGCTCCGGACGGCCCGCGGCCACGAGCTCGTGCTGGACGCCAGGGAAGCTCGTGCGCGAGAAGCGACGATCCTCGAACGGTATCGGATACCGAGCCCCCGTTCGGCGACGCTCTGAGTCGAGCTGTGTGGGCCCAGCGACCCGACGGACCGTGCCGGCCCTCGCGGTAGCGGCCGATCGGCGCTGGTGCATTCGTGCCCTGCGGAGGTAGGCTTGCGGCAGGAGGACGACGATGGGGGAGGACCGGCCCGGACGGGGTCTGGCGGCACGTTTCCGTCGGGCCCACGCGGACAAGGAGGCTGCTCGCCAGGCGGAGGCGGCCGCCCAGGCCGAACGGGAGGAGCGCGCCCGAGAGGCCGCCGCAGCGCTGCTGGTGGAGCTGGCGGCGATCGGATCCGACCTCGGCTTCGTCGAGGTTCGCACCTCGGACGAGGGCGTCCTGATGGGCCACGAGGGGCGGGAGCTGGCCCTGCGACACGGCGACGGCCCCGGACAGCTGGTGGTGGCCGGGAGCGGTGGCGACCGGGAGGCGTTCCTCGGACGCATCTACATGGAGGCGGCCATCGGGGCGAAGTGGGTGCTCGCCTTCCAGCATCGCCGTCAGGAGGTCCGGCTGCCGCTCTTCGACGCCGGGCTCGAGGAGCTCCTCGTCCAGGGTCTGGGGCTGGAGCGCCCCGACGAGTGACTACAGCGGCTTGTTCGTTGCGGTCTCGCACCCGCAGCCGCTGGCGTCGACGTAGGGGACCTGGCCCTCCTCGCAGCGGAAGCGGATCCGCTTGCACGCCTCGGGATCGTCGCTGACCGGGCGTCGAAGCCCGGGTCGATCCGGGGCTTCCTCGGCCGGAACACAGCGTCCGATGCAGTCCGCTCCCCCCCCGGGCTCGCAGCTGTCGTCCGGGTCGTCGACGCAGACCAGCGGGACGGGGCAGCGAAGGCCGGCGATGCCCCCGCAGCGAAGGGGCTCCGGCTTGGGCGCGGGGTCGACCACGGGGGCCGGGTCGGGCACCGCGGTGGGGGCGGGCTCGACGGGGCTGGGCTTGGGACCACAGGCCAGGAGCAACAGCAGGGTGGGCAGCATGGGCGGAGGGTACCAGGTGGCCCACCGCCCGGCCGCGCCATACGGTCCGCCGATGGCGCCGAACCCCGACTCAGCCCACATCGCTGTGGTGATCCCGTGCTACCGGGTCCGAGCGCACCTGGCCGGCGTGCTCGAGCGGGTGGGGCCGTGGGCTCGGACCATCGTGTGCGTCGACGATGCCTGTCCGGAGGAATCAGGGAAGGTCGCGGAGGAAAAGGCGGCTATCGACGAACGAATCGTCGTCGTTCATCGGGCCGAGAACGGAGGGGTGGGGGCCGCGATGGTGACCGGCTACCTGGAGGCGCTGGACCGTGGGGCCACCGTGTTGGTCAAGGTGGACGGCGACGGCCAGATGGACCCTCGCCTCGCGCCGGCGCTGGTGCAGCCCATCCTCGATGGCGAGGCGGACTACGTGAAGGGCAACCGCTTCTTCAGCCCCCAGACGGTGGCCGGGATGCCCTGGGTGCGTCTGCTGGGCAACGCCGGGCTCTCGTTCATGAGCAAGCTCTCGAGCGGATACTGGGACCTGTTCGACCCCACCAACGGGTTCACCGCGCTCCACGGCGATGTCGCCCGCGCGCTCCCCCTCGACCGGGTCCACCCCCGGTACTTCTTCGAGTCGGACCTGCTGTTTCGACTCGGGGTCCTGCGTGCGAAGGTCGTCGAGCTTCCCCTTGCAGCGGTCTACGGGGAGGAGCAGAGCAACCTCTCGGTCACGAACGCTCTGCTCACGTTTCCTTGGTTGCACCTACGGAACCTGACGAAGCGTATCGGCTACAACTACGTGCTTCGCAACGTGAGCGTGGGCTCGCTGTACCTGGGTGTCGGCGGAGCTCTCACCGGCTTCGGCATGGCCTTCGGAGCGCTGATGTGGGCCCGCGGGGCCCTCGAGGGGGATCCGGCCACGGCTGGCACCGTCATGCTGGCCGCCCTGCCCGTGCTCCTGGGCTTCCAGTTCCTCGTGTCCTTCCTGAACCACGACATCGCCTCCGTGCCCACCGTGCCGCTCCATCCGCGGCTGTCTCGGGTACAGGTGCTGTCTGCGAGAGAGTGAGATGTTCCGCCGCCTTTCCCACATTCGTCAGCGTCGCCGCACGCTTCGTCAGCGCATCGACGCCTTCGGTGCCTTCGAGACGTGGGAGGAGACCTGTGTGCCCTCCTACGTCCATCCGAACCGGGCAGCGGCCGGGGTGAGCTGGTGGCGGCTGTTCGTCGCGGCCGAGCTCGCGGCGGCCCACATGCCGGATGGGCCGGTGCTGGACTTCGGCGCGTCGGTGGGGGAGCTGGCCCACGTGCTGCCTGCCCGCGCCCATCCGTACTGGTTCGTCGAGCAGGAGGCACCGGCCATCGCCATGCTGCGGGCGATGGTGCCGGACGCCGTCCACACCACGCTCGAGGGGGCGCCGGACGGCCACTTCGCCGCGGTCTTCGCCCTCGACAGCCTGGAGCACAACCAGGCCTTCGGAGAGCTCCTCGATGCGCTGGCCCCCAAGCTGGCGCCGGGCGGCGTGCTGGTCCTGTCGGGGCCCACCGAGAACGGCCTGTACCGATTGGGCAGGAAGATCGCGCGCTTCGATGCCCACTACCACGAGACGAACATCCACGCGATCGAGGCCCGGGCCGAGGAACGCTACACCCGGGTTCAGGTGCGCACGGTGCCCCTCGGGGTGCCGCTGTTCCGGCTCTCTGTGTGGACGGCCCGGTAGCCGTAGCGGTCGAGGAGTGGGCCCGCGATGCGCTCCACGGCGAGGGCAGGGACGTCGACGGGTGCGGTCCGTGGGGCAGGGTTGGCTCGGGGGGCGGCCAGGAGCGGGGTGAGGTCGTCGGGAGCGTGGACCTCCAGGGCGTCGAGGAGCTGCAGGAGCGTCGCTTCGCGGACCGAGGGGGCCGCCAGGAACAGGTCCTCGTAGCGGACCCGCAGATGGCGCTGCGCTCGGGGTAGGACGGCCTCGATCGACTCGTTGCAGGCGCGCCACCGCCACAGGGCCTGCTGCACGGGGTCGAGCCCCAGCCAGCCAGGTGGGCGTGGGACGGGTGCCGGGTTCGCGAAGGGCACGGCGTCGATGAGGGGACGTCGCCATCCGCTGGCCCGGAACGCCCGGATGCTTCGGGTCCAGCTCACCGGGTGCCGCACCATGTGGATCAGGGTGAGAGGAGAGGCCACGTCGAGGAGCTCCTCCGCCAGGGGACAGAGCATCGGGTTGATCTCGACGTAGCGCGCGCCGTCTGGGCAGGCGTTCCGACGACGCTGGATGCCCTCGTGGAGACGGTCCGCGAGCCATGCAGACCCTCTGCCGACCAGAGCACCGGCGTTGGCGAGCATCAGCAGAGAGCGACTCCCCGGAGGCTCGTGCACGGTGTGCAGGCCGGCCACATGGGCCGGGAGCGTCTGGGTGAGGAAGACGGTGCCGGTTCGGCCGGCGGACAGGACGAAGACGGGGGTCACGGGGTGCCTCGAGAGGCGCGGCTCGCGCGGACGATCGCCCCGAGGGAGAGGCCGCGGACCGCGAGGAGGGTGGCCCCCAGGACCGCGTGGAGCGCCAGGGTCAGGCCGTGCCAGGTGAGGGCCATGGCGGCTGCGGAGCCCTGAGAGGCGTCGGGCCAGACCGACAGGGCGGCCGTGGCGAAGGCCTCGAAGGAGCCCACCATGCCGGGGGTCGGCACGGCCAGGATGCCGGCCGTCGTGGCCGAGGTGGTGAGCACCGCTGGGGCCAGGCCGGTCGGCAGGTCGGGGAAGCCGGAGAGAAGCAGGGCCACGATGGCGGTGTTGCTGGCCCAGACCCAGGCGGTGAGGGCGGCCGCGGCGCCGCCGGCGGAGGCGCTGGTCGCCAGGAGACCCGTCCGCGCATGGCCCAGGAGCCGCGCGACCGGACGTCCGGCGAACGGCAGCGCCTCGAGCCGGACGAGCGCGGTCGGGCCCACGGCCACGGCGGTGATCAGGGCGACGACCCCCATGGCTACGGCCGTTCCCACGACGGTTCGTGCCGCGGAGAGCACGTCGACGTCGGCGACCACCAGCACCCCGGGCAGGGGGACGAGGTTGGCCAGGAGGACCAGCACCAGCAGGGCAGCCAGGTCCATCAGGCGCTCGACGGCGATGGCGCCGAGGCTTCGACCCCACGGGACGCCGGCCTCGGCGAGGAGGTGGGGTCGGACGAGCTCCCCGAGGCGGAAGGGGAGCAACTGCAGGGCGAAGTAGCCGATGCCGCTCGCCGTCAGCTGGTCGCGCCAGCTCGGGCGCACCTCGGCGAGCAGGAGGTGGAAGCGGACGATGCGGGCGCCGATGATGCCCGCCAGGAGGAGGGCCGCGCCGGCGAGGGCCGCACCGGAGGCTTGGCGGGCCGCCGTCCAGACCGCACCCAGGCCTGCGTCGGGCACCGACAGGTACAGACCGAGGACGGCTGCGAGGACGAGGAGGGCGGCGCGGAGGCGTTGCACGGCGCCTGGTATCGCGTGGGCGAGGGCGCGGAACTCGCCCCGAACGCAGGACGGTCCGGTTAGTCGCGGCCATGCCTTCGGACGCTCGCGCCCCGAGCCTCGGCCACCTCCCGCTCATCCTCGCTGATGCCCTCGCCGGCACCTTGGCCGCGTGGCAGGTGTTGGCCCTGCTCTGCGTGTACCTCGGCTGGTCCTTCGACACGCTCTTTCCCCTGGGCTTCCTGGCGCTCGGCGGGCTGGCGCTTCCCCTCCTGACCCGTCCCTGGGCCGAGGATGCGCCCACGGTCGAGGCGGCCCGGCCACCAGAGAGGGCCGTGTGGGCCGCCGTGGCGCTGGCCGTGACGGCATGGGCCGCCTACCACTTCGCCAAGCTGCCCCTGCACCTGGTCGCCTTTGCGGTGGCCCCGCTCCCATGGCTCTACGTGGCGCCGAGGCAGGGTGTGGGGGGGCATCCATCGCCCCTCGCGGGCCGCTGGGACCTGGCGGCCATCCTCCTCGCCGGCGCCGGCGCAGCGTGGGTGACGCTCCACCTCCGTCGGGCGGACGTGGACGACGGCTACTACCTCAACGCCGTCCTCCAGACCCTCGCGCAGCCCCATCGGCCCGTCCTGGGCTTCGACGGGATCCACGGCGACCCGACCGCCCCCATCCAGCAGGTCATCCACCGTCCCCAGACCTACGAGCTGTTGGTGGCGTGGTGGACCCGGCTGCTGGGCCTTCCCGGGCGCTTCGTGTACTGGGTGGTGGCGCCGGCGGTGGCGGCCAGCACCATCGGCCTCGTCCACTGGAGCCTGGTGAAGCGCCTGGCACCGAAGCTGGCGCCCCTCGCCCTGGTGGTGGCCCTCGGGGTGGCCTGCGTGTGGGGCGACGGCGATCAGACGATCGGTCGCTTCGGGTTTCCCCGTCTCTTCCAGGGAAAGTCGGTGTTCGTGACCTGCGCCATGCCGTTGCTGGCCGCCGCACTGGTCGCCCACGGGCAGCGCCCGTCGGCTCGCTCCTGGATCCGGGTCGCGGCGGCGGCCTTCGGGGCCACCACCTTCACGTCGACCGCGCTGGTGGTGGTACCTGTGGCGCTTGCGTTCGGAGGCCTCGGCGGGCTGCGACGGGAGCGGTCTGCGGCCCTCTGGGTGCTGGCCGCTTGGAGCGCTGCGGTGCCCGTGGTGGCGGTGCTCGGACTCATGTACCTGGAGCTGCGGGCGGCGGGGGGTCTGGCCTCCGACGGCCACATCATGAAGTCCACGGCCGCGCTGGGCTCGGCGCGGAGCGGCATGGTGCTGTTCGCCCTCGCGGCGCTGCCGTGGCTCCTCCGCGGCGGGAGCGGGGCCGTGTGGGTCGCGCGGGGGATCGCCGTCGCGATGCTGCTGCTCCTCAACGGCGTCGTGCCTGAACTTCTCGGAGAGCAGGCGGCAAAGCTGTTGAACTGGCGGACGTTCTGGGCGATTCCCTTCACCCCTCTGGTGGCACTGGCGATGGCGGCAGGGCTCTCGGCCGCCTGGGATCTGCGGCGCTCGGGGAGCATCGCCGACGGGGTCCGGGGCCTCGTGGCCGTGGCCCTGATGGGCGCCTTCGTGCTTCGGGGCCACTGGGCCATCGAGCGCGACGGGATCACAGTCGTCTTCGCCGCGGAGAAGACCATCGACAAGTACGAGCAGATCGCCGACGAGGTGATGCTCCACGCCGGTGCCGACGACCTGGTGGCCGCCGGGCCCCATGTCAGCCAGGCGCTGGCGATGCGGCAGGACAAGCCGCGGCTGAACGCCGTGTGGGCCCGCTACGTCGTCAACCTGACCCGGCACTGGGGGCGGGAGGAGACGGACCGCCGTCTCCGGATCCTCCACTATGTTCGCGGAAAGTCGACGGCCGTACCCTCGAGTCAGCTCGACGCGGGGTGCGTGACCGTGGTGGTGACCCTCCCCCGGCACAAGGGGAAGGGAAACAGCGATGTGGTCCTTCCGAGGCTGGGCTTCGAGAAGGTAGGGGCCCGGCTCGCCCACGACGTGTGGAAGCGTGCCCCCTCGTACCTGCCCGAGAGCTGTCGCGAAGACGCTACGGAGTGAGCAGCGTCCAAGGGAAGTCGTACGCCCCACAGCCCGCCGACGCGGGATCGGTGCTGTCCGACGCAGGGACAGCCAGAGCGTCCCCTTCGGTGGCCTCGGCGTAGGCCGTCTGACAGTAGTAGAGCTCCGTTCCGTCCCACGCCCAGTCGAAGCGCGACCAGAGTCCAGCAGAGTATGCGTTCTTCGGTCCGTTCTGGGCGATGACGTACATGGCGGCGTTGTCGTACTGGGTGATGGCGAAGGTGTCCGAGGGGTAGCCCGGGTAGGCGTAGGTCCAGTCGGTCTCGGTGATCTCGTGGTTCGCCCCGAACGCGTCGGTGTAGGTGCCGACGATGTCGAGCCCCAGGGGCATGCCCGTGTCCGTGTCCGTGTCCGTGTCCGTGTCCGTGTCCGTGTCCGCGTCGGCATCGGCATCGGCGTCGGCGTCTGCATCCGCGTCGCTGTCGGCGTCGGCATCGGCGTCCGTGTCGGCGTCGGCATCGGTGTCGGTGTCCGCCGGGCCCGGGTCCGTGTAGCCGGTGGTGTCGTCGGTCTCGCTGTCCTTGCCGCCGCTGCAGGCAGCGAACAGGAGGACGAACAGAAGGGAAGTGCGCATGGCGATCTCCAGGTTCGTCCCGGTGGTTGCACAGATCGCACGCGGAATTGCGTCCGAGCCCGTGGTCCCTCTTCCGGGGACACGTTGGGCGGCTCGGAGGTCGGTCTCCCGGCTGACGGCTCTACCCCCGCCGCCTTCCCGGTGGCCCGGTGGCTTCATGGTGGGGACGTCGCCGAACACGGTGGCGGGACCGCGCTGGAATCTCACCAGCTTCCCATGTGGGCGATGGACCCACACCTCCAAGCACGTCTTCACGATGTCGCGGGGCGGGTAACGCGGTGACGGGCGGTCGTCGTAGGCGCTGGAGCGCTCCGGCCGGGCGCAGCAGCGAAGGGAGGCCGTTTCGTGACCCCCTCGGCGCCTGGGTTCCGCGCGTCGGGACGCCCATGTCTCGGAGCTGGATGGCGGCCGTCGCTGGCGCTCCAGAGATGCTCAGGCCGCGGGCTGGCGCTGGTCCGGCAGGGGGAGCGGCTCCCGATGGACCGGCTCGAAGCCCGCGTCGACGGCGGACTGGAGCACCCGGTCGAAGTCGTGGGAGATGGTGGCCCCGGCGCTCTGGGTGACCTCGTCCTCGGTGGGCAGGTCGAAGTCGTCGGCCCCGAAGCGCAGCCCGAGCAGCGCGTTCTCGTTCTGAGTGAGGACCGAGGTGCGGATGTGGTCGATGTTGTGGAGGAAGAGGCGGCAGATGGCGAGCCACCGCACGTACTCCCGGCCGCTGATCTCGTCGCCGCCGAGGGCGTTGTTGTCGGGCTTGTAGGTCCAGCACAGGAAGCTGGGCAGCGGGGCGGGGGCCGTGTCCTGGAAGTCCCGCAGGATCTGCAGGTGCTCGAGCCGCTCGTCGAGGGTCTCGTCGAAGCCGATCACCATGGTGGCGGTGCTGCCGAGCCCGGCAGCGAGGATGGCCCGCTGGGCGTCGTAGTAGTCGTCGACGGTGTACTTCAGCGGGCTGTGGCGCTTGCGAAAGCCGTCGGTCAGGATCTCGGCGCCACCGCCCGTCACCCACTTGACGCCGTAGCCGCGGAGGACGGCGGCGCCCTCGTCGTACGACAGCCGGCTCGTCTTGCACACGTACATGAACTCGGCGACGGTCATCTCGTAGAACTCGAGGTCCGGGAAGCGCTCGCGGACGCCCTGGAAGAGCTTGCCGTAGTGGTCGATCTTGAGCTTGGGGTGGAAGCCGCCGTTGAAGCCGACCATCGTGCCGCCGTGGGCGACGAGGGCCTCGATGCGGTCGCAGACCTGCTCGAAGGTGAGCAGGTAGGTGCCGGCCTGCTTGGGGAGCTTGTAGAAGGCGCAGTAGTCGCACCGGGCGACGCACACGTTGGTGTAGTTGACGATGGCCATCTTCAGGTAGGTGGCGCGCCCGTGGGGGTGGCGCAGGTCGCGGGCGCGCGTGGCCAGGCGAGAGAGCTCGTCGTCGGTGGCGTCGCGGAACAGGCGCGCTGCGTCGTCGACGGTGATGGGCTCGCGGGCGTCGATCTTGGCTTCGATGGCGGTGAGCACGGTGTCCTCCGGTAGGAGGACGTATCGAGGCGTGGGGGCCTCCGCCGCCTCGGCATGCAGACCCTCGCAGAGCCCCGAGAGGTGGACAGCTGCCGGAGCTAGATCCGGAGGTCCATGCCCTCGCGAGCGACGATGGTGCCGGGACGCATGGCCTCGGCAGCCTCCGCGATGGCGTCCATGCGGTCGTCGTCGTGCTCGGGGTCGTGGTGGAAGATCACGAGGGTCTTCACGCCCGCAGCCTCGGCGAGGCGGACACCCTCCTGCCAGGTGCTGTGGCCCCACCCCACGAAGGAGCTGAAGCACTCGTCGGTGTAGGTGCAGTCGTACACGAACAGGTCGGTGCCACGGATGAGCTCGACGATGTTCTGGTCGAGGCCCTCACCGGGGACGTGCTCGGTGTCGGTGACGTAGCAGATGCTCTTGCCGTCGTGCTCGATGCGGTAGCCGGTGGACCCCTGGGGATGGTTCAGGGGTGCCGTGCGCACGGTGATGCCGGGGCGCAGATCGAGGGTGGCCCCGGCCTTGAAGTCCTCGAAGGTGACCTGCGCGGCGAAGATGGACGGCGGAACCGGAAAGACCGGGTCGGCCATGAAGTCCTGGAGCACGCTGTACAGGGTGCGACGCGGGAGCAGGTGGCCTGCGTGGAGGCGCCAGGTGCACCTTGGATCGAACAGCGGGCCGAAGAACGGGATGCCGCCGATGTGGTCCATGTGGGTGTGGGTGAGGAGGAGGTCGGCGTCGACCGGCCCGTCGGGGCGCAGGGCCCGGCCCAGCTCCCGGAGACCGGTGCCTCCGTCGAGCACGATCAGATGCCCGTTGGCGCGTACTTCCAGGCACGACGTGTTGCCGCCGTAGCGCAGGTAGCGCTGCCCCGGACAGGGAACGCTGCCGCGAACGCCCCAGAAGCGCAGCTCCATCAGCGCAACGTCGCAGCCGACGAGACCTCGAAGCCGAAGCGGTCGGTGTTGTTGTTCCAGTCGCTGAATTCTTCGTGGCCGCCGCGAATCTTCCAGTCGCTGTCGATGGTGAGGCAGCTGGAGATGCCACCACGGGGGCGCAGCCGCATCATCAGGCGGAGGCGGATGGGCTCGTACACGGCGATGAGGTCTTCGAACATCACGTTGGCCAGGCGCTCGTAGGAGACGATGGAGCCGCGGAATGCGTCCTTGTACACCTTGAGGGATTTCAGCTCGATGGTCCACTCGTTCGGGTAGAAGGTGACCAGGACCTCCCCGAAGTCGGGCTGGTTGGCGGTGCCCACGAAGGTGAGCTCGGGGATGTGGATCTTCTGCTCGTAGGCATCGTTGGTGGGGTTCGGGATGCGCTGGAGCAGGTGGGACTTGGACCAGTGGCTGTTGGGCAACACCTCGATCTTCTTGCGCTGCTTCTCCAGCTGGGCCTGGCGCTCCCGCTTGATGGTGGCGAAGGCCTTGCGGCGGTCGTCGGGCTCCAGCTGGCGGAGGCCTTCGATGACGTTCGCGTAGATCGTTTCGGTGTTGGTCTCGTCGGACACGGTCGCTCCGGAATGCGTGACGCTGGGCCATAGCCCGAGGGCCGGGCCCAGACCAGCGGCGGGCACTGTGGATACAGTGAGACCACGACATGTCCCGGGGCGTCGCGTCACCCTCGGGCCGGGACGCAGGGGAGAGTCATGTTTCGCGTGCAGAAGTCCTTCTACCTGATGAACCGGGATCTGGTGGTGTTCACCGGAGAGCTGCTCGAGGGGGACGTCGGCCCCGGCATGCTCGTCGACCTTCTGGAGGAGTGCGGTGGACCTGGCCTCGTCTCCATCCACTCCGTCGAGCCGGTGCGCTTCGCCGACGGGACGGAGCAGATGGCCATCACGGTGCCCTGGGACGCCATCACGCCTGTGCCCCTGTTCGAGCCGAGCTCCCTGGAGGGGCGCGAGCTCCCGGTCAGCGAGGCGAGCTGAGGCGGGCGTCGCCGCGCCACACGGGGGCGAGGTTCAGCGGATGGCGGCCGTGACCGTGGGGTGGGCCCGGCTCGAATCCGGCGGCCCGGAGGAGCTGTCCGGGGTCCCGGGCGAGGTGGCAGCCTCCCGAGAGCGGTCCCCAGAGGGGCTGGAGGAGATGCTGGGCGTGGCGTATGGGCCCGTCGGCCGCGGTGTGCTCGACGTACAGGAGACGACCGGCGGGCTTCAGGACCCGCGCGAGCTCCACGAGGGCGCTGTGGACGTCGGGGATGGTGCACAGGACGAAGGTGCACACGACGGTGTCGAAGTGGTCGTCGGGGAAGGGGAGGTCCTCGGCGCCGGTGCGGTGCAAGGTGACGGGGACGGGGCTCGTGGCGGCGCGGGGCTCGGCCCGGGAGAGCATGTGGGGATCCGGGTCCACGGCGTCGACGCTCGTCACCGTGGTGGGGTCGTAGCGGCCGAGGTTCAGGCCCGTGCCCACGCCTACCTCGAGGACGGCGCCCGTGGCTTCGGGAACGACCCGGTCGCGCAGAGGCTCGTAGGGTCGCATCGCCCAGTCGAGGAGGGCGGCGACCACGGGATGACCGTTGGGGTTGCGCATGGGATGACGTAGCCCGCGGCGTGATAGCTTGGGCCATGCTTCGACGGCTCTGCATGTGGACGGCGTTGGTGCTGCCGGTGGTCGCCCACGGTGGGACGCCGCGGGCACCGGCTGTGGTGCTGGATGCAGCTGCGGACGCGCCAGCCCCGGCGAGTCGCGGTTGCGCCCCGTCCGGAAGCCCGTGCGTGCAGGTTGCGGCATCGGAGCTGCACTTCGACGATGGCGTCGTGCACGGGATCCCGGCCGGCGCCGATCGGGTGGCCGTGGCCGACGATCGATGGGTCGCCTTCGTGGCCCCGCGGCACGGATGGCCCTCGGTGCACGTGCTGAGTCCAGGCGGCGAGGTGCTGGCGGTCACCAACCTCGAGCTGGTCCGGACCCCTGGTAGGGCCCCCGAAGGCTTCGTTCCCCCGCCGGTGCGCGAGGGGGACCTCCGCATCGAGGGGTCCGCCGTGGCCTGGACGATGCCGGACGGGAAGGTCGTCCGGGTCGATGTTCCCGCGATGGCGTCGAGGATGCAGCCTTGACGGCGCTGTGGCTGGTCGGGCTGGCACTCGGGCAGGACTACGCCTTCCCCACGTCCCCAGACCACCGTGTTCACTGGTACCCGACCGCCTACAAGGACCATGCGGGCGTGGACTGGAACTGCGGCGGCATCCGGTACGGCGGCCACAACGGCAGCGACTTCGGTGCCGGCAGCTTCGAGGGCATGGACGACGGACGCGACGTGACCGCGGCCGCCCCCGGAACGGTGGTCACGGTCAACGACGGGGAGTTCGACCGCTGCACCACCGCCGACTGCGCCGGTGGCTACGGCTTCGGCAACTACGTCGCGATCGAGCACCCCAACGGCCGCAGCACCTACTACGCCCACCTCAAGCAGTTCTCCGTCCTGGTCGACGTGGGCGATGTCGTGACCTGCGGGCAGAAGCTGGGCGAGATGGGCAGCTCTGGCTTCAGCACGGGGCCCCACCTCCACTTCGAGGTCCGGGGGAGCAGCGGCATCGCGGAGGATCCCTTCGATGGCCCCTGCTCGGGACCCCCCACCTACTGGACCGACCAGGGGATCTACGCAGAGCTTCCCGGCGAGGTGTGCGAGGACCCGGAGCCCTGTTCGCCCGAGGCGGAGCTCACCTGTGGGGACGTCGTGGTGGGGCGCAACGACGATGGTGGGAGCGCGAGCGTCACCTACGCCTACGGCTGCAGCGAGTTCGTGTACACGGGGCCCGAGCGGAGCTTCACGGTCCTGACCGACCTCGACGAGCCGGTCACCATCTCCCTGGTGGGGCTCGGGGCGGACCTCGACCTGATGGCGCTGTCGTCCGCGGACTGCGACGGGACGGGCTGCCTCGACGCGTCGACCGAGCCCGACGTCAGCGACGAGCAGATCGTGGTGGACGCCATCGCTGGCGAGCCGGTCACCGTGGTGGTCGATGGGTGGGAGGGGGCCGTCAGCGACTTCACGCTGTCCGTGGACTGCGACGGTCAGTGGGGCGGGCCGGTCGACAGCAGCGGCACCGCCGACACGGGGACGTCGGGGGAGCAGACGACCACACCGCCGGTCGACACGGGGCCAGGCAGCGCGCCTTCGACGGACGGGGACGACGACGATGATGGACTCGACGAGGTCGGGACCTTGACCCCGCCCCCCGCGGTCCAGCCGACGGGATGTGCCTGCGACACCCAGCCGCCCGGTCCCTTGCTATGGGGTCTGCTCACATGGAGGCGTCGATGACGACGGACGAGCGCTGGCCGGCAGTCACGGGAGAGCTGGTGGTGCGCGTGGCCGTGCCGCGTCGGGAGCCAGTGGGGGCCGTGGTGCTCCTCCACGGCTACTCGGAGCACTCGGGTCGGTACGGGCGAGCCATCCGCGCCCTGGTGGAGGCCGGGCTGGCCGTGGCGGCGCCGGATCAGGCCGGACATGGACGCACGGGTCCCCGGCTGGGGGCCATCCCTCCTGGGGCGCAGCTGATCGCCGATGCGCTGGTGGTGCGCCGGCGCCTGGCTCAGCTCGTCCCCGACAAGCCCATGTTCGTGGTCGGGAACTCCATGGGGGGCCTGGTCGCGCTCGGCGCCTTGCTGCGTGAGCCTGCGGCCTTCGCCGGGGCCGTGCTCCAGGCTCCGGCCATCGCCATGCCCCACAACGTGTCGGCTCCGATGCTCGCGATGGCGCAGGGGCTCGGCGTGGTGGCGCCTCGTCTGCGCATCCGGCCGTTCTTCGACGCGACCCAGGCCACCCGCGACGAGGACTTCCAGGCGTGGATGAAGAGCGACCCCCTCACCTACAAGGGCTGGGTCCAGGCGGGCACGGCCATGCGGAGCATCGCCCTCGTCCGGCGGGTTCGGAGCGAGGTCGCCCAGGTGCGAACGCCGGTGCTCATCACCCACGGCTCGGAGGATCGTCGGGTCCGGCCCGAGGAGTCCGAGTGGCTGGAAGGGGAGCTCGCGGGCCCCGTCTCCCGCATCGTCTTCCGCGGGCTGCGCCACGAGGCACACCAGGAGCCGGAAGGGATGCAGGTGATCCAGGCTTGGGTCGACTGGATCCAGGAGCGGATCCTGGCGGGCGACGGGCCGCCCCCGCCGGCGCCCGAGTTCGGCGACGCCGTGGCGGCACCATGAGCCTGTGGTGGTTGCTGGCAGCCTGTGGCTCGGGAGGTCCCTCGGTCCCCGACGGGCTCGGCGACGCGGGGGTCGTGGTCCGGGTGGTCGACGGCGCGTTCGAGCTCAGGCCCGCGAGCGGTGGCGAGGCCCTCGGTCGCGTGGACTGGAGCCAGCTGGACGTCGACCCGGTGGACGCATCCCACCAGGAGCTCGTCGACGCCATGACGGGAGCGTCAGGGCTTTGGATCGACCTGCCCCCGGCGCTTCCCTGGTACCGGGCCCGCAAGCTCCTCGGCTCGGCCCGCACGGCGAAGGTGGAGCCGGTGCTGCTCTCGGTCCAGGGGCGCGAGGGCACGCTGAGGTCGGGGAAGGAGCCCGAGATCGGTCTGAAGATGACCTGCGGGCAGGGCCCGCTGGAGTGGTCCGGGGTGCAGCCTCGCATCACGGTGGCGCTGCAGAGCTCCCGAGAGGGGAGCTGGGCCGTGGCCAACGCCCGCTTCCTGCCCGTGGTCGAGGGGATGCCCACGGACGGCCTTCCCTCCGAGTGTCTGGCACCCCATCAGTGCGAGGACTGGTACACGGGGGCGGATGCGGAGGCCTGCGCCGTGGGCCGTGCTGCCCGCTTCGACGGACGGGTCGAGCTCGGAGGTCCGGTGGGCTGCCTGGCCCCGTTCCTCCGCTCCCCCGACGATCTCGCCAGCTGGACGGCCGAGCTGCCTCCGGTGCTGCAGGGCCTGGGCCTGGACGGGACCGAGCCCGTGCTGGTCTCCCCTGAGGCTCGCATCCGCTGGGACACGGTGTTCACCGCGCTCGACGCCTTCCCTCGGGCTGGTCTCCCCGTGCCGGCGCTCGGCAAGCCGCTGGTGGAGGGGAACGACGGCTACCCGCTGTGTACGGCGAACGTCAAAGATGGCGCGGCGCTGTCCGCTGCGGGAGCCCGCCGGGCCGGCACGTTGATTCAGGCGGCCGCCCCCCAGACGGAGGAGGACGAGGGATGACGATGGACGCGCTGCGGGCCCAGGCTCGCAACTGGGTGGCTCGGGACCCGTCGGCCGAGGACCGGGAGACCGTGGAGGCCTGGCTGGCCACCGGCGACGAAGCCGCGATCCGCGCTTCCTTCGGGACGCAGCTGACCTTCGGCACCGCGGGCCTCCGGGGTCCGCTGCGCCCGGGGCCGGCGGGCATGAACCTCGCCCAGGTCGCCCGGGTCACCACGGCGGTCGGTCGCTACCTCGACCGGCTGGGCATCGACGGGCCGGTAGTGATCGGCTTCGACGGTCGTCGGGGGTCCCGTCCCTTCGCGCTGGAGGCGTCGCGGATCCTGACGGCCATGGGGCGTCGGGTCCTGCGCTACGACGACGTCGTGCCCACGCCGGTGGTGGCGTGGACGGTCCGCAGGGAGAGCGCCGCCGCCGGCCTGGTGATCACGGCCTCCCACAACCCTCCAGACGACAACGGCTACAAGGTGTTCTGGGGGGACGGCGCGCAGATCGTGCCCCCCCACGACGGCGGCATCGCCGAAGAGCTGGCCGGGGTCGACGCGCTCCCGGTCGGGGGCACCGACGGCGAGATCCTCGGCGCTGAGCACCGGGAGTCGTACCTGGCCGACGTGCTCGCCCTCAGGGTGCGCCCCGGCGGGAAGCCTCTGCGGGTCGTGTACACACCGCTCCACGGGGTGGGGGCGCCCTTCGTGGAGGAGGTCCTCGCGCGGGCCGGGTACACCGACGTCCACGTGGTGAGCGAGCAGCGGGAGCCCGACGGGCGCTTTCCCACGGTGGCCTTCCCGAACCCGGAGGAGGACGGCGCGCTGGATCTGGCCCTCTCCCTCGCCGATGAGGTAGGGGCAGACCTCGTCGTCGCCAACGACCCCGACGCGGACCGACTCGCGCTGGCGGTGCCGGTGGACGGCGGCTGGCGACGGCTGACCGGGAACGAGATCGGCAACCTCCTCGCCGAGGAGCTCCTCGAGCAGGGCCACCACACGGAGCCCCGTGGCGTAGCGAACACCATCGTGTCCAGCACCCGCCTGGCGCGCATCGCGGAGGCCCACGGGGTCCGGTACGGGGCGACGCTCACGGGCTTCAAGTGGCTGGCGCGGGTGTCCATGGCCCTGGCGGAGGAGGGGGGCACACTGGTCCTCGGCTACGAGGAGGCTCTCGGCTACTCGGTCGGTGGGCTGGTCCGCGACAAAGACGGCGTGTCGGCGGCCCTGGTCGCCGTGGATCTCGTGGCTGCGAGCAAGGCCGCGGGACGGACCCTGGTCGACCTTCTCGACGAGCAGGACCGTCGCTACGGCGCGCTGGCGGGGCGGCAGACGGCCCTGGTCCGCAAGGGTGCAGAGGGTCTCGCTGCCATCCGCACGGCGATGGAGGGCCTTCGGGCGCGACCTCCTGCTCGCCTCGGTGGGTGCTCGGTGGTGGCGACCACGGACCTCCAGGCAGGGACCCGCACGACCGCCAGCGGGGTCGAGCCCGTCGACCTTCCCCGCAGCAACGTGCTCGCCTTCGAGCTCGACGGGGGCCACCGAGCGCTGGTGCGGCCCTCGGGCACCGAGCCCAAGCTGAAGGTCTACGTGGAAGCCACGGCTCCGTCGGCAGGAGATCTGGTCGCCGAACGAGCGATGGCCGAGGCGGTCGCCTCGGCCATCGAGCAGGAACTGCTGGAGCGCGTCGGGTAGGAGTGGGCGGGCGGAGAGCCTACGCCTCGGCGACCGCGACCGTGCCCTGAACGCGGGTGCCCAGCGGGTCGCGAGCGACCAGGCGACCGTTCTTGGCGGCCACCTTGCCGCCGATGATGACCAGATCGGGCTTGGGGGCGGCCTCGCGGTCGACGTAGGGCGACCAGCCGGCTCCGGACATCAGGTCGGCCTCACCGACGCGGGTGACCTCCCCCTCGCTGAACAGGATGAGGTCGGCGTCGGCGCCCTTCTCGATCCGGCCCTTGGTCTCGAGGCCGAGGATGCGGGCGGGCCGCTCGCTGCACAGGCTGACCAGCAGCTCGAGGGACAGACGGCCGTACTTCACCGCCGACAGCATCAGCGGGAAGAGCAGCTCGCTTCCAGGAACGCCGTCGTCCTTGGTGGTGGGGTGGTGGTCGGACGCCACGCAGTCGAGGCGGCCTCGCTTCACGGCCGTCCACAGGGTGCGCCGGTCGTGCTCGGGGCGGACCGGCGGCTTCGTGCAGACGTCGTCGTCTTCCGCGGAGAGGAAGAGGTGATGGGGCGTGCAGCCTGCGGTGACCGGCAGGTCGCCGTGGACAGGGTCGATCTGGTTGAGCTCGGCCGCGGTGGACAGGTGCACGAGGTGGATGGGACGACCAAGCTCCTTGGCGACGGCGAGCACGGGCTCCGCCTCGTCGGCCGTGGAGCTGCGCACGTCGAGCTGGACGGCCAGGGCGCCGGGCGCGTCGAGCCAGTGGTGGAGCTCCTTGGCGGTGAGCCCGAGGTCCTGCTGGTCGAGGTAGGCGAGGCTGCCGACGATGAGGCGCTCCTCGATGGCCTTGCCGAGCTCCTCCCGGTTGCTGTCGGTGGCGGCGCCCCAGAGGCCCCAGTTGACCCAGGA
>Ga0213839_1000861_pt1 | contig 24453 bp, 16 predicted proteins | sample SWPATP21_FD_160075 | JGI IMG/M metagenome (GOLD analysis project Ga0213839, IMG submission 160075) | Coastal seawater microbial communities from Marineland, Florida, United States - SWPA TP2 #1 | ecosystem: Environmental > Aquatic > Marine > Coastal | place: USA: Florida | collected 2016-08-14
CCGTGGCCGCCCAGCCGCCCCCGAAGCCCGAGCCGCCGCCCGCACCGGAGCCCGAGCCCGAGTCCGTCCCCGACGCCGCCCAGGCCCTCACCGGTCGCTATGCCGGCACGTCCAAGGGGGAGCCCATCGTCCTCGACCTGGAGTTCCTCGCCGACAGCCGACTCCGGGCCACCATCCGTCGCGGCACCGCCGACGCCATGAAGGTCACGGCCCGCTACTCGCTGTCGGGCGACCGCGCGACCTTCGCCCTCGTCGAGCCGGTCGACGGCGGCGCGTCCTACAGCGCCAGCGTCAGCGCCAAGGGCGTGAGCGGGCGCATCAGCCATGCCAACGGCAAGAACAACCGCTTCTCCCTCTCCCCCTGACGGAGCCCCTCCATGCCGGACATCCAGCCACGAGGGGGCCCGCCCCCTCCGGCACCCCCACGAATCCTCTCTGGAGAGACCATCGGCCCCTGGCGGGTCGAGCGCACCCTCGCCTTCGGTGACCCAGCCCTGGTCGCCGCCCACGCCGACGACGGCAGCGGCATCCAGGTGGTACTGAAGGTGGTCAAGGCCCACCGCATGGCCCAGACGTGGCAGGACCGCGAGGTCGCCGCCCTCCAGTCCTTCGATCACCCAGCCATCCCCCGACTGGTCGACAGCGGCCGCGGCTCCTCGCTGCAGTTCGTCGCCTTCCGACCCTTCGCGCCCGACACGATGGCCGACCGCATGTTCGCCGGTCCCGTCGACCTCCGCCTCGCGTGTACCTGGCTCTACGCCATCGCCGAGGCCCTCCAGCACATGCATGCCAGCGGCTGGGTGCATGGCGACGTGGCCCCCCAGAACATCCACGTGGCCGACGACGGACGGGCGTGGCTGTCCGGCATGGCCAGCGCTCAGCGCATCGGGGAGGCCCCACGCTTCTCCGAGGAGCTCCCGACCCGCACGCTGACCCACCTCGCGCCCGAGGTGCTGGCTGACCCGGACCACGCGCCCCCACGGGCCGACATCTACGCGTTCGGCTGCGTGGCCTACGAGCTCCTCTCCGGGGAGTCCGCCTTCCCGGCCGCCGCGTGGGCCGGGCGGCCCGACCGCGACCAGATGCTGCTGGAGTGGAAGACCCGCCACAAGGACCTCGACCCCGGGGCGACCTGCCCCGACTGGCTCCGAGCACTGGTCCGGAAGTGTACGCGACCCGACGCTCAGGAGCGCCTCCCGGACTTCGACTCGGTGGTCTCGTGGCTCGACGCCAGCCAGGGGAGCTGGGAGCTGCTCTCCTTGGAGGGCACCCCCATGCTCACGGACCGGCGCTCCGTGGAGCTGCCGAAGCTCAGCCTCCAGCCCAGCCTCGTCGACCCCGAGGTGCTCGCCAAGGCCATCGCCGCCCAGATGGTGGCCCAGCAGCTGGCCCAGTCCCCTCCCCCCGAGCCCCGGGCCGACCTGTACTACCTGGTCGCCGCGTCGGCGGGCATGGCCGCGGGCCTCATGGTGGCCGTGACCATCATCATGTACGTGGAACTCACCTGGATGGCATGAGGGCCTCGGCCCGCCGCGCCACCCCCGCGAAGCCGGCCGTCTCGCACTCCGCCACGAAGCGACGAACCATCCAGCCCACCACAGCGTCCCGTGGCAGGCCAGCCCCCTCGGCCCGCTGGAGGAGCTGGGGCACCTCGCCCCAGCGCCGCAGCCGGGCGACGGTGAGGGCCCTGGCCAGCGCCACGAAGCCGACGAGACCCGGCCGCACGCTCCGCTCGGCCACCTGAGACACCGTCGCTGCCCCGTCCGCCAGGCGTCCGACCAGGGACTCGAGCACACCGATCAGCGCCTCGGCACGGCTCCGACGGCGCCCGAGGGAGGCCAGGACGCTACGTCCGCGCTGCAGCACCTCCAGCGCCTGCTCTGCGGCGCCCAGGACCGCGAGGAGCTCCCCCCTGGACAGGGTCAGCTCGCCGATCAGCACCCGATCCGCACCTGCTCCGCCAGCGAGGGCCCGGTCGATCCGCGCGAGGGCCTCGTCGGGCCGCCCCATCCGCAGCTCCAGCCCCGCGGCGACCCGCTCTGCGCGGGCCGAGCGGTCCCGCCGGTGGCCCGCCTCGAAGCGGACGACCGCCTCGTCGAGCAACCCCAGGGCTACCTCTGCGCCGTCGGGAAGGGTCGCCTGCAGCGCCGCCTGGGCCATCAACAGGTCGCCCCAGGGAACGGGATCCCGCAGCCGACGCACCACCGGTGCCAGCTTCGGCAGCAGGGCGGCGGCTTCCTCCCGGTGGTCCTGGGCAAGGGCTGCATCCAGCTCGAGCTGAAGCCCCGAGCGCATCACCCGCCACCACGAGACCTCGCTGTCGCCCGTGTGCTTCGGCCCGTGGGTGGCCGCGGCTCGCTGAGCCCAGCGCGCCCACCGTGCCGCATCGTCCCCCTCCCCCAACCCGAGGTGCACCTCGGCCCGAGCCACCAGGAGCTCCCCCGAGCGGGGGTCCGCCGGATCCAGGGCCGCGTCGTGGGCCGCATCTTCTGCCTCCCGCATCCACACCATCGCCTGCTGGGGCTCGCTGTGGAGGGCGGCGCGGGCGGCGCGCAGGAGGGGTCCGATGGCCGCCCCCGCCCGGCGCCCAGCACGGAGGTGCCGACCGAGCCGCCCCTGGGCCTGGACCTCGTGCTCGATCAGGGCCTCGGCACAGGCGAGGTTGAGCGGCGCCCAGCGGCCCTGCTCCTTGGCGTCCGAGCACAGGCGGTCTCGGAGGATGCGATGGGCGAAGGCGAAGCCGCCGGGACGCTCGACCACCAGCTGAGCGCGGATGAGGGTGTCGAGGAGGCGCTGACGGCGGCCGATCCCCTCCGGGCTCCAGCCGTGGCCCTCCCCGTCGGGGTCGTCGCAGGCCGTGTGCCACAGGCGCTCCTCGACCTCCAGCCCCAGCACGGCCGCTACGTGCAGGTCCCAGCCGGCGGCCGGCTCCAGGCGGGACACGAGGTGGTCGACCCGACGGCGCCAGGCGTCCTCCACGTCGTCCGGCATCGCGAGGGGAATGTCCGCGGGCAGGGTGAATCCACGGGGTCCCGGGAGGAGCCAGTCCCGCTCGGCCCATGCACGGAGGAGCTCCACGACGAAGGCTGGGCGCCCCGACGCCTTGGCGACCACGCTGCTGGTCAGCTCTGCGTCGAGCTCCACGAGTCCGTGGGCAACCTGTCCCATCGCCGCATCGGAGAGGGGGCTCAGCTCCACCTGGAGGGCGTCGAAGCCATCGAGCCGCCGCGCCTCCGCCTCCCGCCCCTCCAGCTGCATCGGGTCGACCGCGAGGAGGCCAGCCACTGCAGCCCGCTCGTCGACGAGGCGCCGGAGGAGTGCGAGCCCCTCGGCCTGTCGGTGGGCGTCGTCGATGCACAGGAGCACCGGACGGCGCCGGGCCAGCCGACGCACCAGCTGCGCGGCGACCCCCACCCGGGCGTCGGCATCCAGCCCCCCGTCCAGCAGCGCCGACACTGCGTCCGCCTCGTCGTCGCCGAGGCCGTCGGCCACCAGGGCGTCCCGCCGCTCGACCCCTGCCAGCGCCTCCACCCGAAACCGCAGCGCGGCCATCCGGGCCAGGGGCTCCACCCCCCGTGGGACCCGAACCACCTCGAAGCCTCCCACCTCCGCCGCGCGCCAGGCCACCGACGTCAGTACCCGGCTGGTGCCCACACCCTGGCGTCCGCGAAGCTCGATCACCCGGGGACGCCGGCTCCGGAACACGAAGCCGAGCTCCCGCCACACCGACGTCATGACGCCGTCCCGTCCCACGAGAGGCGGCTCGCGGACCGACAGCAGACCGAGGCCCGCGCCCCGCAGCGGCGACTGGTGGCCCCGAGGCCCCGTCGACCACGGCGCCAGCTCGGTCGGCGGCGGAAGTCGTCCGTCGTCGGCGTCCTGCTCGTCGCTCCCCGGAGCGCCGAAGGCCGCCTCCACCAGCTCGTCCTCGTCGAGGAAGCTCCGCTGGGTCGGCTCGTCCTCCTGGATCGTCACCGGCAGGTCCATCGACGCGGTGACCTCGTCCTCGACGTCCTCCTCGTCGTCGTCGAGGGCCAGCAGTGCCTCCATGGCGTCGGCTGCACACTCGGGCCGACGTGCCGGGTCCCGCTGGAGCAGCGCGTCGAGCCACGCCTCCAGCCCTGGGGGCACCGGGTACGGGCTGAGGAACGCCGGACGCTCCCCGTGGAGGTGCGCCCGGGCCGTCGACATGGCGCTCTGCCGCTGGTACGGCGCCCGACCGACGCACAGGGTCCAAGCCACGCAGCCCAGGGCGTACAGGTCGGTCCACGGGCCGATGCGCCGAACGTCGCCGAGGAGCTGCTCGGGGGCCATGAACGAGGGCGTACCCGCCGACGGCGCCAGCAGGGTGGGGTCGGTGTCGTCGCTCACCATCAGCGCCGCGACCCCGAAGTCGGTGAGCTTCAGCCCCGGGCGCACGTCGCCGGGCGTGCTCCACAAGACGTTGCCGGGCTTGAGATCCCGATGGACCACCCCGTGGGCGTGGGCGTGGGCCAGGGCGTCGAGGATCTGCAGGAGGACCGAGCGGAGGGCCGGGTAGTTGGCGGGGGGACTGCTGCCGAGCGTTCCTCCAGAGCACAGCTCCAGGGCCATCCACGGCGTGCCCGGCGCCCACTCTCCCGAGGTCGCTCCGGACAGGTCGGAGTCCACCTCCCCCACGTCGAGGACCGCCACCACGTGGGGATGAGCCAGGGAGGCCACCGCCCGGACCTCCCGCTGAAAGCTCCGTCGAAGGTCGGGGCGGGCCGCCTCGGGGAGGATCTTCACGGCCACCGGGAGCGCCGTGGCCGCGTGGGTCGCCCGCCACACCTCTCCGGTGCCACCGGTCGCGATGCAGCGCTCGAGGGCGAAGGGTCCGAGCCGGAGTCCGGCGGCCGGTCGACGGGTCCCCGGCCGCGGCGAGCGCCCGTCCCGCTGTGTCACGTCGCGTCCTTCTGGAAGACGAAGGCATGCTCCCAGCGGTGCGTGCGACGAGCGTGGTCGGCCCGCTGAACGCTGGCGCGGGCCCTGAGGCGCAGCCCGCACGCCGCCGAGGTCTCCTCGGTGGGGGCCCGGGTGTCGATGGCGCCCGCGGGGGTGAGGCCGTCGCCGATCACCACGATCATGTGGCCGCCGGGACGCAGCGCATCCGCGGCCCGCTGGGTCCAGGCTGCGGTGTCGTCGAGCCAGCGCTTCAGGGCCCAGCGGACCCCCTCCTTGAACTGGCGGCGGCTGCCGATCTCCCGCGGCTCTTCGGGCTCGAAGCCCAGCCACACGGAGCGGAGCTTCTGCAGGGGCACGTAGTCGTAGGTGCTCGGGTACGGCGGCGAGGTGACCACCAGGTCGACGGCCTGATCGACCGCGAGCTTGCGGGCATCGACCTGCTCGATGTCGGCGGCAGGGGTTCCCTCTGGCACCGCCTCCCGGAGGCCGTCGAGCGCCCGCCCGAGCTCCCGCACCTTCTTGTGGAACAGCACCGCGGTGGTGCCTGGGGGCCGACGATGGACGACCTTGCGGTTCGACGTGTCGCTCTTCCGCCAGGACACCTTGACCAGGATGGAGCTGAAGCAGATCTGCAGGAAGGGCTGGATCTCGGGCGCCGCATGCACCACGCCTCGCCGGATGGCCTCCAGCTCCTTCATGGCCTCGGGGGCATACCAGCCGTGGACCCGCTCGACCTTGGTGCGGGAGGGCTGCTCTCCCGCCTGTCGGGCGAGGGCCGCCAGCTTGCGGCCAGCACTGCGGAAGGCGGTCACCACCTCGGCGGACGGCGCCGCGGCCCGGCCGCGAGACACCAACAGCGCGATGGGGGAGACGTCGCGACCGATGGTGCGTCGACCGGCGATCAGGCCCTCCACCAGCACCGTACCGCCCCCGCAGAAGGGGTCGAGCAGGCCCTCGCCGGGGAAGGCCTCCACGAAGTCCCTGGCTGCCAGCGGGTGGAGGCCGGCCGGGTAGGTGTGGAAGCCGTGGGTGTAGCGATCCACCTCTTCGGCGTGGACGAGGGCCTTGCCGCACAGCTCCGCCAGCTCGGGCTCGCCGTGGAGCACGGGGGGAGACAGCGGGGCCGGGTACCGCGTTCGCATCGACTGCGTTCTAGCGGGCCCGCGACCGCGCGTCACGCGCCGGGACGCCAGGGGCCGAGCCGGGGACGCCACAGGGGCACGGCCTCCGCGTACCGTCGGTAGGGCTCGCCGAAGCGTCGTGCCAGGTCCTCCTCCTCGATCGGCCGCACGAAGACGTGCCAGAACAAGCCACCAAACAGGGAATACGCGAGCGTCAACCAGGACCCGAGCGCCAGGGAGAGGAGCACGCCCTGGGCGATGCCCGCGGCGGCCATGGGGTTGCGGATCCAAGAGTAAGGACCACTCACGACCAGCTGGGCCGCCGTGTCGACAGGGAGCGGCGTCCCCTCCCCCTCCTTCACGAACCACAAGCCAGCCACCAGGCCGAAGCCGTTCAGGAGGACGATGGCCACGGCGATGGGCTCCCAGGGAAGCCCCTGGACGCGGGGGAGCCCGTAGGTGTCCTCGAAGAGCCGCAGCAGCACGGGCACGAGCCCCAGAAAGACCCCCGTGAACAGCACAGCGTCGCCGACCGTCCGAAGCGCCCGCACCCCCTTCGACGCCGGCTCGGCTTCCCGGAACCACCGGTCCACCGGCTGAAGCGTCCACCCCATGACGGCCTGGGCGAAGGCGCTGGCCAGCATGAGCATCGGCCCGAGAGGAGCGGACCAGTGCACCAGGCTGGCCCCGAGGGACCACAGCGCCGAGTAGCCGAGGGCGCCGGTCACCAGCCAGGAGGTCCAGCGCGCCTGCTCGACGCTGGCCTCGTCGCCCCGGAGGACGAGGTGGAAGGCGTACAGGGTGGGAAGCAGCACCAGGCACAGGTCGGCGCCTCCGAAGGCCCACAGGGCCCAGTCTCCGCTCGACGGGGGCAGGAAGTGGGCGCGGGTCCACGCCACGGACGCCAGGGTGCCCCACCAGCCGACCAGCCCGGCGGCCAGGGTGGGCATCCACACCAGGGCGCCGCGACGGGACCACACCGAGAGCGAGGCGCGGTTCACGGTGCCACGGAGGTGCGGTGCAGCGGCACCCCCTCACCCTCCGAGGCCGTCCAGATCCCCCGCTCGTCCCACGCGATGGCCTCGGCCTGACCCTCGGGCCCCGTCGGCACCTCGCAGGGCTCCCGCCCGAAGGTGTCCGCCCAGGGCTCGCCGGGGATCCGCGGGAAGGCCCAGGCCGCGAGGTACGTACGCACCACCACGAAGCGGCCGTCCGGCGACATGTCGGCGCCGGTGATCAGGGTCGTCCGACCGACTCCGTCGTTGCCGAAGACGACGGTGGCCACCGGCTCGAGGGGCACCGGATCGGCGCTGTCGTCGGCGTCCGGATCGGGCATCCGGGCCACGGTGACGATGCCGTCGAACACCTTGCTCATCAGGAGGAGGTCACCGCTGACGGGGTCGGCGAAGACCGCCTCGCAGTCCACCGGTCCATCGGGCCACTGGGCAGAGCGAGCGCGGGCCGAGGCCGTGTCCGCTCCGGGGGCTGGAATCGCCATCTCGTGCAGGAACACTCGCCCACGATTCGCACCGTTGTCCCCGACATCTGCGAGCCAGAGGTGGTCGCCGCGTCGGGTGATGTCTTCCCAGTCGACGAGGACCGTGGGATCGAAGTGGACCCGCTGGAGCACCGCCCCGGTCTCCGAGAGGCCGTAGAGCCGGGAGCCGCCGCCGCTGTCGTTGTGGGCCCAGAGCACCCCGTTCCCCCACACCAGGCCCGACACCTCGGTGAGCACGGGGTCCGACAGCACCCCCACCGCCTCGGCCTCGCCGAAGGTGGGGCAGGCCGGTGGCTCGGGGGGCTGCGCGGTGTCGCCGGTGGGGGCCGTCTCGGAGCTCGGCGCGCTGTCCACCACCCGGTCGGTGCTCTCAGCGACGCCGTCGTCCCCGCCACAGCCGAAGAAGACGAGCAGCCACAGGCTCACGTCGGGGTCTCTCGGTTGTACAGGTCGAGGTCCCGGTAGCCCTGGTCCGGCGTGCGGATCCCCGCCTCCCGGAAGGCGAGCTTCACCCGCTCGGTCACGTCGGTGATGAACGACTTCTCGTAGCGGACATCGAACACGTAGGCCTTCACGCTCACCACGGTGATGAAGCGCTCCCCCATGAAGTCGTCCTTGAGCAGCGTCACGACCGGCTTGTTCAGGTAGACGTAGCGGCTGGTGGTCGCGGCCTCGGCGACGATGCGTCGGGCACGCTGGAAGTCCTCGGCGGCCGCCAGGTAGAACGGGATGACCACCATGGCGTCGAGGGCACCCGCGTTGGCCGACGCCACCTCGCCGCTGAGGAACTTGTTGTTGGGGATGGTGACGAGGTTGTCGTCGAGGGTGACCAGCTTGACGGAGCGGATGCCCATCTCCTGGACCTCGCCGTAGAAGCCCCCGAAGCTGATCCGGTCCCCCACCTGGAACGGGCGGTCCATCAGCAGCAGCACGCCAGCGACGAGGGCCCCGAGGAGGTCGGAGAAGGCGAAGCCGAAGGCCACGCCGATGGAGCCGCCGACGGCGAACAGCGCCTCGCTGGAGAGCTGGAGGACGGCGGCGAGCACCACCGCGGGGATCGACAGGTACAGGAAGAAGCGGAAGAGCGCGTTGGTCTGCTTGAACAGCAGCCGACGGTCGGTGAAGCGCTCGCCGAGGTCGTCGAGGACCCGGGTGCCGACCCGGAGCACGACGTAGCCGATGGCGGCCACGACGATGGCGTACGGCACCCGCTCGAAGGCGATGAAGTCGACGAAGCTCTGAGGGCCGCTGTCGGGCGGCGGCTCGTCGGGCTGCTCGGTGCCGGCCATGGTGACCGGCACCGGTCCCTCCAGGGCGACGCGCACGGGGGCGCCGTCGGCGCCGTCGAGGGTGACCCGGACCGGTTCCTGCTGCGCGTTCGGATCCATCAGGCCGCTCCGAGGTGCATGAAGTGGCGGCGTCGCAGGGTCTTGGAGACCGACTGGAGCGCCTCGTCGGGGACGCGGAGGTGTTCGTCGGTCCGCTCGGCCAGGCCCCGGGAGAGCAGGTCGCGGACGGTGGTGCGGACGGCCGGCAGGGAGAGGTTGGTGACCTCCACGAGCTCGTCGAGGGTCAGCTCGTCCTGGAGGCGGAGGGCCGTCAGCACGAACAGCGCCGACTCGGACAGGGAGGTGACGACGCCGCCCGAGAGCGAGGCCCCCATCCGCACCCCGACCACGTGGTCGTCGTCGGTGGGGACCAGGCAGCGGGCGAACAGGTGCATCGCGATGGTGGGGTTGCCGTCGCTGGACTCGGCGAGGAGTCGGTAGAACACGGACGTCGAGCGCTCGAGCTCCACCTCAGGGTCGGCGCCGAAGGCGGAGGTCCGCACGAGCCCGGAGAAGTCGGGGCGCAGGCCGACGGCCCCGAGGCGCGCCACGGTCAGGGCCCGCAGCTGAGCGGAGCTCAGGGGGGCGAGGCGGATGACCGCGCGGAACACGCCCGTGTCGACCAGGGAGCCCACGCTGTCGAACCAGTCCCAGGCGGGCTTGTGGACACTGACCACCCAGAAGTGACGGTCCGACGTGGCGTTGAGCACGTAGAGCATCGCGCTGATGGCCGCGAGCCCCCCGACCCGGCGCTCGAAGGCGCGATGGATGCCGCGGAGCTCGAAGCCGCGGGGCTCGATGGCCTCGATGGCCTCGACCAGCGCGTCGAGGGTGTCGGGGACGGTCTCGAGGCCGGCGACGGACGCGAGCCACGCCCGCATCTCCTTCTCTGCGGTCACACGGTGCTTCAGCTCCACCACCGTCACGTCGAGTCCGGCTTCCCGGAGCTGGTCGCCGACCTGCTCGCAGGCGGTTCGCTTGCCCGCTCCCCTGTCTCCGACGACGGCCACGAGGCCCCGTCGATGGGTGCGGCGCCACTCCAGCAGCGCCGCGGCGAGGTTGGTCTGGACCTCCTCACGGTGGAGGAGATGCCGGTCGTCGGTCCGAGCGTCGAGGATCTCCGCCCGCTGCTCGTCGGTCAGCACGCGGATCTCTTCGCTGGCCTCGTCCTCGATGCGGAACCGGCTCACCATGTTCAGGAGCCACGACACCGACGAGCCGTCGCGAGCCCCCCGGTAGAGGAGGTCGACCGCCATCCGCGCGGCGAAGAAGCCCAGCACGCCGATCGAGCGGGGGATGCGGAACAAGGGGTTGCCGTCGTCCTTGGCGAGCCAGGCCACCATCGGGTGTCCGTCGGCGTGGGGCGCCGCCCGCTCCCGCAGGTAGGGCTGCCACCGCCACAGCGCCCAGGCGATGAGGGCCCACCAGCCCCAGCCCATGATCCAGTCCACGATGGAGGTGATGCGGTCGAGCGACAGCACCTCCCACGTGAGGAAGCTCACGAAGCCCCGCACGATCCAGAACCCCACGAACCACTTGACCGTGTTCCGGGCGAGCTCGTGGATGCCGTCGCGGAGGACCAGCGCCGCCGGGCGGACGTCGCCCGAGCGGACCACGAGGAGGTCGAAGAGCGCCAGGACCACCCGGTACATGCTGAACTGCAGGTACACGAGGAGGAGGAAGGTGATCTCCTTGAGACCGCCGTTGAGGGACCAGATCAGCAGGTAGCCGAGGGCCAGGTCGACGGCGTTGCGCAGGAAGCGGACGGTGGGGTCCTTGAGGGCCGCCACGTCGCTCATCCGCAGCTCGGGACGCCACTTGCGGACCCTCTGTGCCAGCAGGAGCGCCCAGGAGCTCACCTGGCCCCGGCCGTACCACCAGCCGACCAGGAGAACGATGGTCAGGAGCGACCCGCGCACGAGGCCCCGGAGCAGGTTGTAGTCGCCCAGGCTGTGGGTGAGCTCCCAGAGCTCGGCACCGCGGCTCCGGGCCATCATCCACACGCTGGAGGGCAGCAGCGACACCTCCTGCACGATGTCCTGGAGCAGGTTGGCGCGGTCGGCGATGCGGCGCTCGCGAGAGAGGTACGGCTCCAGGGCCCGGCGAGCGAGGCGGGCATCGTGGAGGGTCTTCAGGCCGACGTCGCGAGCTTCCTGGAGGTCCTCGAGGATCCTCTCGGTGACCTGCTGCTCGTCGTCGATGTTGTAGACCCAGCGGTCCAGGGTGTTCTCCAGCTCCGCCTTCGACTCTCCGCTCATCCCGTCGAGGAGGGTCCGACCGTCTTCGATGCGGGCCCGGTCGGCATCGATCTGGGCGCGATGCTTGTCGGCGAGGTTGCGGGCGTGGACGAGGGCATCGCCGCTGACCACGTCGGACCTCCGCAGCGTGCTCATCAGCTTGCGGACGGCCTCGTGCTGGACATCGGCATCGGTGGCGCGGTCGGCGAGCGCCGAGCGCCCCTCGATCTCCTGGACCTTGTCCTCGATCGTGGCGAGGCTGGCGGCCCACTCTCCGGTAGCGGTGCTGCGAGCCTCGTCGGCGGCGACGGCCTTCGCCCCGAGCTCGACCTCCCGAGACTGGGCGTTGGCGAAGTGCCCGAGGAGCTCTGCGATCCGCCGCTGGCGTGCGTCGATCGCGGCGGCCTTGGCCTGCTCCGCGCGCTGCTGAGCAGCATCCGCCTCGCTCTGCGTCGCGGCCGGCTTGTTGCTTCCCTCGGCCTCCGCCGCCTCCAGCTGGGCCTCGGCCAACGTGACCGCCGCCTCGCCTCGCTGGACCCGCAGCGCCACGGCCTCCTGCAGCTCGGCGTCCCCCGGGAACGCGGGCGTCGGCATGGCCGCAGCCTCCGCCCGGAGCCGCTGGAGGGCCTGGCGGGCCGCAGCGAGTTCGGCCTCGGCCTCGGCCACCGAGGGCACCTCCTCGGCCTCGGTGGGCTCCGGCTCGGCCTTCGCCGCCTCCAGCGCCCGCTCCCCCACCGCCAGCAGGACCGCATCGAGGGCCTCGGCCTCGGCACCACCGGCCCCCGGGCGAAGCGAACGGAGCAGCCCGACCACGCCGCGGTGGTCGCGGGCATCGTCCGCCAGCTCCAGGAGCGGCGCGAGGTCGACGGGACCGCCCCCCGCACCGGCCAGCCGCAGGTCCCGCACGGCGCGGTCGAAGGCGCCGAGGCGATCGTCGGCGACCGCCAGTGCACGCTGCGCCTCGGCCCTCTCCTGCTCGGACGCTGCCTCGACGGCGTCGGCCGCAGCATCTCGGACCGCCTGGAGCGCGGCGCGGTGGGGCGCGATGGAGCGCTCCGACAGGCCGGGCTGACGGGCCAGACCCGCCAGCACGGCGGTGAGGAGCTCGCGCTCGTGGGCGTCGGCCTTGGCCTCGGCGTTCAGTGCATCGAAGCGGGCCTTCTCGAGACGGTCCGCCGCCCGACGGGGGAGGTCCGGGAGGGGCTCGGCCTTCTCGGTGGCGCGGTCGACAGCGCGGTCGTCCAGCAGGCCCAGGCGTCCACGAAGGGCCGCCACGCTGCCGAGCCCGGAGGCCGAGAGCGCAGGGTAGGCCAGCGCGAACGGCCCCTCGCCCTTGGCGAACTCCGCCCGGGCCTCGCTACGGGCACGGGCGGCCCGGGTGCGGGCCACGAGGGCCGGAACGAGGACCTGCTCCGCGTGGGCCGCCCGGACCGCGGGATCCGGCGACGCAAGGGGGTCCGGTTCCTCGAGGGATGCGGTGCCGGAGGGCGCGGGCTCCGCCGTGGTCGTGCCGGAGGGCGCGGGCTCCGCGGAGGTTGTGCCGGAGGGGGCGGGCCCCCTCGAGGCTGGATCCGTGGGGGTGCCGGAGGGGGCGGGCCCCCTCGAGGCTGGATCCGTGGGGGTGCCGGAGGGGGCGGGCCCCCTCGAGGCTGGTACCTGGGCGTGCACGGGGGCTGAAGCGAGCAGGAGGGCTCCCACCACCAGCCAACGGCGCCATGTCGTGCCCAGATGCATGATCTGCGTGTCCCCCTCGGTGCAGAGACGCATAATCGGATGCCATCGGGGGGGCCCCGGTCAAGACCCCGGCTGCAACCCGAGCGAATCGACCAGATCCCGCCTGAGCCCCGGGGCAGGTGGCGGCGTCACGGCGCTGGCCGTCTGCACGTAGAGGACCCGTCGGCCGTCGCGGGTCAGGTCCAGCGCGCAGGCCAGGGACTTGGCGGTGTAGGTGGTCTCGGTGGGGAGCCCCGCGGCGCGTCCGGCGGCGCAGGCCTCCTCGGTGCGGGCATCCCAGCGGCCGTAGCCTCCGGCCCGGTAGCCGTGCTGGATGGTCAACGGTCCGAGGTGCTCCGCGCCACCCGACCGGGCCAGCTTCCGAAGCCAGGCGCCGTTGGTCAGGGCTCGAGGCCCGACCCGCACCGCGTGGACGGGCAAGCCCGAGGCCATCAGCCCCGCAGAGGTCCCGCCGCTTCCCGAGGCCACCACCACGGCATCGGGGGACGGGAACCCGGCGTCGGCGAGGAGGCCGGGCAGGGCCTTGCCGAGCTCCACCCAGCCCCGGGTCCCCTCCGCCGAGCTCCCCCCTGGAGGCAGGTGCGCCGGCGCCCGACCCGTCTCCGCCAGGATGCGCGCGGAGACCGCCGCGGTGACCACCGGAAGCTCGGCCATCGAGCGCACCGCCTGCACCGACGCACACGCAGCCTGGCTCGCCTCCGCCATGGCGCGAACATGGGGCGTCTCCGGCTGACGGATCCACACCGCGTGGGTCCGCAGCCCCACCCGCGCCCCCCAGACCGCTGTGGCGTACACGTGGTGAGAGCCCCAGGCCCCGAAGGTCACCACGTCACGGGCCCCTTGCCGCAGCGCGTGGGCCAGCAGCCCGTGGAGCTTCCGGACCTTGTTCCCGCCATAGAGGAGCGCCCCGTGCCCCTCGTCGAGCACCCACAGGTCCAGCCCGCCGATCGTCATCCTCCCCAGGACGGCAGCGGGAAGCGGCGGCAGATCGTGCGATGGGGCCCGTGAGGTCATGCCACAGCCTACGCCACGAGGCGGATCGGAATGTCGCGCCCCCACGGGCCAACCCCGACTCTCGACGGCACGGGACTTGCTTTCTCCACGGCGCCCCCCCGCCAAGGAGTCGATGTGGCTCACCCTCCATCCGAACGCCCTGCCCTGGACCGCAACCTCGGCTGGCTCGACGAGATCCTCACGGAGCGACGGCGCCGACAGCTCGAGGCCATCGCCCGGCTGCCGCCACTGCTCCCCGACAGCCCGATGGACCGCATGCTGCGGCACCTGGCGACCCAGGAAGCGTAGGTCGCGCGGTAGCCTGCAAAAGCCGCGGCGACCCGCCTGGGGCCGATGTTAGGCTCCCTCCAGGATGAGCAACCGCATCGGCCGCACCCTGTTCGCCGTCGTCCCCGTCGCCCTGCTCGGCTGCGGCGACCCCGACGCGTCCGGTCCCAACGGGCCGCCACCGGTCGACACCGACGCGGACGGAGCCTCCCGCTTCGTCCTCCTGGAGCCGGCAGACCAGGCCATCCGCATCAGCATGACCCTCCGTGGCGTTCGGCCCAGCGCCGCCGAGCTGGAGATGGTGCGCGAGGACCCGGCGGCCATCGAGGCGCTGGTCGACACCTGGCTCGACGACCCGGCGTTCGGCCTCACGAGCCGCGACATGTGGGCCGAGGTCCTGCAGCTCCGCAACGACACCTTCAACCAGCTCCCCGCCCTCGGACCGCTACGGGGCTACCTCCTCCAGGACCTGTACCTGGGCACGGTCGAGGAGCCCCTCGCGCTGGTCGAGCACATCTACGCCAACGACCTGCCCATGACCGAGCTGGTCACCTCGGAGCTCGCCTTCGCCAACGAGGTCACCGCCACGATGTACGGCCTCGACTACGACCACGCCGCCGGCGGCTGGCAGGCCACCCGATGGGCGGACGCCCGCCCCCCCGCTGGTCTGCTCTCGAGCGCCCAGGTCCTGCGCCGCTGGGAGTCCGACGGCTCCAACTTCAACCGCGGCCGGGCCGACATGGTGGCCGACGTCTTCCTCTGCGAGGCCTTCTCGAGCCGCGACATCGTCGTCGAGGGCGGCATCGACATCGCGGACGAGTTCGAGGTGGCCAATGCGGTCCGCGACAACGCCAGCTGCGTGAGCTGCCACCAGGCCCTCGACCCCCTGGCTGCCTACTTCTGGGGCTACAAGAAGCTCATCCATCGAAACTACGTCGCCGACTCCATCACCTACGGCTGCGACTTCAACTGGGCCAACGGGAACGAGCCGGAGTTCGGCACCAGCTACCTGCCCGAGGACTTCTGCTACCCCCTGCGCCAGTACGGCCCCGAAGACGAGGACAACTGGCGGGACTGGGAGCTGCGCAGCCCCAGCTACTACGGCATCGAGGCCCACGACCTCACCGAGGTCGGAGCCCTCCTGGCCGACGACCCCCGCTTCGCCAGCTGCATGGTGCGCCAGACCGTGGGCTACCTCGGTCAGGTCGAGAAGCACGAGGTCCCCTGGGATCTGGTCGACGAGCTCACCGACGACTTCGTGGCCGACGGCTTCTCCCCCAAGGCCCTCACCCGCGCCGTCGTCCTCTCCGACGCCTTCCTCGCCCGCGGCCTGGTCGACGACGAGCTCGAGGGCGCCGAGCTCGCCCGCATGCGGGTGGCCCGACCCGAGCAGTACGCCCGGGCCATCGAGGCGCTCACCGGCTTCCGCTGGATGGCCGGCCCCGACCTCCTCAACTGCAACGACCCCCAGCACGAAGACGTCGAGCGCTACGGCACCCAGTGCTGGGGAGAGGTCGATCTGACCGACTCCGACGTCTTCGGCTACCGGGCGATGGCCGGTGGCATCGACGGGAAGGTGGTCACGCGGCCCACCCGCACCTTCACGCCGACCCGCAGCCTGGTCTACGCCCAGCTCGCTGCCAACGGCGCCGGCTACCTTGTCGACACCGAGCTCGACCTCCCGGCGGGCCAGCGACGGCTCCTCGGCCTCGCCGACGACCCTCGTGCGCAGCTCGTGCTCCTCCACGCCGAGGTCCTCGGAGAGGTGGTCGACGCCAACGGCCCCGAGGTCGACGCCGACATGGCCCTCTTCGAGGCGGCCGGGTCGGGAGACCGGGGCTGGAAGCTCGTCCTCACCGCGATGCTGCAGGACCCGCGCCTGCTGATCTTCTAGCCTTGCGACGCGTCTTCCACGGCCGGCCCGTCCGCCCGCTCCTCCGGATCGGCCTGTTGGGGACCCTGTTGCTGGTCTCGTGCCGCGACGACCCCGAGACGACCGTCCCCACCACGCCCGAGCCGACCGGCGACACCGGCGGCCCCTGTGCGGACGCCCCCGAGTGGCCGGAGGCCCAGGGCTTCGTTCGCACGTGGTGCCTGCCCTGCCACTCCGACGAGGTGGTGGGCACCGACCGTCAGGGGGCCCCCGTCGGCGTCGACTTCGACACCTACGCCCAGGTGTTCGCGTGGCGGGAGGCCATCGCACAGCGGGCGACCGGTCCCGACCTCGACATGCCCCCCGTTCCCGGCGCCTCCGACCAGGCCGTGGCCCGCTTCGCCGAGTGGCTGGCCTGCGGAGCGGAGGGCACCGACACCCCACCGGTGGCCTGCGACGACCTCACCCCCGCCACCGGCGCCCCGTCGGCGATCCTCTCCGACGACGACGCGGACGCCTTCTGCGCCGCGGGCAACCAGGCGCCCGGCGACCTGGAGGTCCACGTCGACGTCGACTGCCTCTGCGACGTGCAGGGGGATCTGATCACCCACGGCGGCGCCCTGCCCCTGCTGGCGTCGGTGGCGGGCTCGCTCCACCTGGAGGCCGGCGCCACGGCCCTCCCCTCCCTGCACACCGTCGGCGGCTCCGTGACGACCGACGCCCCGAGCACCGTGCCCCTCGGCGCCCTGCAGGCCGTGGGGGGAGACCTCCTCGTCGACGGCGGGACCCCCACCGAGGTCGATCTGGCCGAGCTGCTCACCGTCGATGGGCGCCTGGTGGTGGCCGACCTCTCCGCCGTCGAGCGGGTCGACCTGTCCCGGCTCCGGGTCGTGGGGGGCAGCCTCAGGCTCTCAGCGCTCCCCGCCCTCACCGAGCTGGAGGGCCTGATGGCCGTCGAGTCCGTCGGCCGGGGGCCCGTGGAGGTCGGCGGCACGCCCACGGGCGCCGACCAGGGGGGCGTGGAGCTGTCGGGTCTCGGGCAGGTCAGCACGCTACGGGCCTTCCGGCTCGTCACCGCCGTGGGCGGCCCCATCCAGGTGATCGGCAACCCGGCCCTCGCCGACATCGACGTGTTCACCACGCTGCCGCAGCTCTCCTACGCCGTGCGGATCAGCGACAACCCGTCTCTCGCGGCGCTGGAGGGCTTCGACACCCTCGAAACGGCCGGGGATGTGGAGGTGCTCGACAACATCGCGCTCGCCAACATCTTCGGCTTCACGAACCTGCGGGAGGCCGACGTGGTGGCCGTCGAAGGAAGCCCGAACCTCCGCTCCCTGCTGGGGCTCTCGGCCCTGGAGCACGTCGGCGGGCTTCGGCTCCTGGGGCTGGCCTTGCAGGACATCCCGTGGTTCACCGAGCTCCACACCGTCGACGGAGAGCTGGTGGTGTCGAACCAGCCCATCCTCGGCCGCGTCAGCGGTCTGACGGCCCTCACGTCGGTGGGGGGTGACCTTCGCTTCCGACTCAACCCCGTCATCCTGGAGGTCCAGGGCTCCGGGGCTCTCACCGAGGTCGGTGGCTCCGTGGCCTTCGACACCATGGAGGACCTGCGCGACGCCCCCCTGCTGTCGGGCCTGGTGTCCGTGGGCGCGGATCTACGCATCGTGGAGACGAACCTCGCGGATCTCGACGACCTCGGCGTCGTCGATGCCGTCGGAGGCGACCTGGTGATCACGGGCAACCCAAGCCTCCCATCGGCCGATGCCCAGGCCCTGGCGGATCGTGTGACCGTGGACGGCGACGTGATCGTGAGTGACAACGGGCCATGAGCGATCGCGACCACGTCCCCGACCCGTCGATGACCATCCCGTTCCGGCGTCCGGTGAAGGGTGAGGACCCCGTCCCCGCGCCGACCGCACCGCCCACGAGAGACACGCCGCGGCACGGGCCGACCCTGGACCTGCCGTCCCTCATCCTCGGCTTCAGCGCCGGCGTGCTCCTCACCAGCGCCGTCTGTGGCCTCGCCTTCGCCGCCTTCACCCTGCTGGGCTGATCATCCCGGCTGGTCCCCCGTGTAGCGAGGACCCGCACCCTTCGGCACCGGCGCCAGCTCCGCGTCCCGCTGTGCCTCGCCGTAGGCCGGGTGGGAGAGCAGGCCGGTGGCATCCTGGAGCTGCCGGAGCCGCCGGTGCAGAGCCTTGCGCCGCGCAGGCTGCTCCCGGGCGAGGTTCCGGGACTCGGCGGGGTCCGCCGCGAGATCGTAGACCTCGTCGGGGGCGTCGGACTGTGGGTAGGTGATGAGCTTCTCCCGTGCCGTGCGCACCGCCACCATCGCCGGCGTCATCGGGAAGGACTTCTCGAAGAAGTACTCGTAGAGGAAGTCGGGCCGCCACGCCTGAGTGGGCTCCCCCAACACCAACGGCAGCACCGAGCGGCCCCGCATGCTGTCCACCGGGTGCAGGCCGAGCAGGTCGAGGACCGTGGCGGCGACATCCACGTTGAGCACCAGCTCGTCGATCCGCTGCCCCTCCGGACTTCCGGGCACGTGCATCAGCCACGGGATGCGGATGGAGGTGTCGTAGCCGGTCCGCTTGTCGAGGCTCCCCTTCTCGCCGTGCATGAAGCCGTTGTCGGACAGGAACAGAACGGCGGTGTCCTCCGCCAGGCCGCGACTCGCGAGCACGTCGAGCAGGCGACCGACCGACTCGTCGACGGCGAGGAGCGTGCGGTGGTAGTCGAGGTACCAGCTCCGGAAGTCCGGCCACTTCCGGTAGGGCCGATCGACGCCGAACAGGCTGTCCCGCTGACGGCGAAGCCACTCGGGGAGCCCCTCGTTGGCCGGGTCGTCGTCGGGGAGCGGCTCGGGCACCTCCGCATCGGCGAAGGCGTCGGCGTGTCGGGGGGCGGGCACGAAGGGAGCGTGGCAGGCCTTGTGGCTCACCACGAGCAGGAAGGGCTCCTCGCGGGTGTCGACCTCCCGCAGCCATCCCGCGGCACGCTCGGTGAGCACGTCGGTGATGTAGCCGTCGAGGGTCTCGAAGCGGCCGTTCACGTCCCAGCCGCGGTCCAGGGCGTGGACCTTCTTGCCCCCAGGGTAGGTGTAGCGCCCCTGCCCCCGAAAGCTCATCCACGTGCTCCAGCCGGGCCGGGGGGCCGGCGTGTGACCGCCCATGTGCCACTTGCCGATCCACGCCGTCTGCACGCCCGCCTCCTGGGCGACGGTGCCGAAGGTGGGCCAGGCCGCCGCGAGCTCGCTCTGGTTGTCGACGACGCCATGGTCGTGGGCGTAGCGACCGGTGAGCATCGAGGCGCGGCTCGGACAGCAGAGCGACGTGGTCACGAAGGCGTTGGTCAGCACCGTGCTGCCCGCTGCCAGGGCGTCGAGGCGCGGGGTGGCCAGGAAGGGGTGGCCCATGAAGCCGAAGCTGTCGAAGCGCTGGTCGTCGGTGAGGACGATCAACACATTGCGGGGTCGGCGCCCATTGCTCCGGGGGCGGTCGGGCTCGGGCAGAACCGGGGGCACCGGCACCGCGTCCTCACGGCCCCCGCACGCCCCGGCGAGGGCCGCTGCCCCCATCAACACATCCCGGCGTCGCACCCGCACCTCCTCGGCGAGGGTATCCGACGTGCAACCCGGGGGACGACACGGACGCTTCCTTCGGTACGATAGGGACGAGAAGGACCAAGCGTCATGGTGCAGGGAATCCACACGGCCGGGGAGCGGCTCGGCGCCCTTCGGGGGGCCGAGGCGTGGCTGGAGCTCCAGCGTCTCTCCCGTCGGCTCGTCCCCCTCGCCGACCACGAGCTGGACGCGGTGCTGGTCGATGCCCCCGCCGATGTGCTGCTGGCGGCGGCCATGGCGGCGTCCGACGTCGTCGACCGTGCACCGATGGCGGGCCCCCTCGCGTCCCGAGCCGAGGCGCTCCGACGCCCGGATCCGACACGGTTCGCCGTGATCTCCCTGATGCGGGCCATCACAGGATTCCGAGCCGGGGACTTCATGGCCTGCATCCGCCAGTGTGAGAAGGGGCTGAGGCGCCTCGAGGAGCTGGAGATCCCGTCCCTACGAGCCCCACTGCTCGCCCAGCAGGCCGTGGCCTCGAAGCACCTGGGGCGCCGCGAAGACGCCCTCAGGCAGAACCTCGCCGCCCTCCGGTACGCCAGCAGCGACGACACGCCCCGAGGGCGAAACGTGCGGGCGACGCTCCACAACAACATCGGCGTCCTGCTGCTGGCCCAGGGGGACCAGGAGGCAGCCGTCCGCTACCTCGAGCAGGCCCTCGTGGAGGCAGCGGGGGCCGAGGACCTCGAGGGCTTCTCCACGATGATCCACCTCAACCTGGGACGCCTCCTCCTCCGCGACGACGGCGATCCCTCGAGAGCGGCCGAGCACCTCCAGCGGGGCGCCGAGCTGGCGGACAAGGCGGGGTCGGTGATGATGCAGATGCGGGCCCAGGTGAGCCTGGCCCTCGTCCGACGGCGGCAGGGGCGGCTCCAGGAGGCGCTCGCGCTCCTCGACCCCGTGGTCGCCCACTGGACCGACGGGGACGCACCGCTCGCCCTGGCCTCGGCCCTGCTGAGCCGCGGACGGCTCTACACCGACCTCGGCCTGCCCCAGGCGGAGGAGGACCTCGTCGGCGCCTTCCGGTCTGCCGAGTCCACCGAGTCCTTCGACCTGATGCTGGAAGCGACCCAGGCCCTCGCCACCTTCCTCGAGGGCCAGGAGCGCTTCGCCGAGGCCTGCAGCTGGCACCATCGTCGCCACGAGCTCGAGCGCCTCCAGTTCGACCGGGAGAAGAGCGCCCGCATGGAGGAGATGCACGCCCGTCACCGGGTAGAGCAGGCCGAGCAGGAGCTCATCGTCGCCCGGGATCGGGCCGAGGCGGCCTCCCGGGCCAAGTCCGGCTTCCTGGCGGTGACCAGCCACGAGCTCCGCACGCCCCTGAACGCGATCGTCGGCTACACGGAGCTGCTGATGGACGACGTCGCCGAGGGCTTCCCACCGGAGGACCTCGGCGCCGATCTGAGGCAGATCCACACCTCCGCCATGCGTCTCCAGCGCCTGATCGACCGCATCCTCCTCCTCACGAGCCTCGGCGAGGGAGATCATGCCCTCGAGGAAGTCGACATCGACGTCGGTCCCCGCCTGAAGACGCTGCTGGCGGGGCTGGAGCCCACGGTCGCTGCCCGGGGGAATCGCCTGGTCGTCGAGCTGGATCCCTCTCTGGACACCCACAGGATGCGCACCGATCCCAGACACCTCGTCCAGATCGTCCAGCACCTGGTGGACAACGGAGCGGCGTTCACCGAGGGAGGCACCGTCGCCGTGACCGCCCGACGGGACCAGGACGCGCTGGTGGTGGAGGTCCGAGACACCGGGAAGGGCTTCGACGCCAGCTCCCTCGACGAGCTCATCCAGCCCTTCCAGCAGACCGACATGTCGTACACCCGCGCCCACGAGGGGCTCGGACTCGGACTCACCCTGTGCCGACACCAGGTCGACCTGCTCGGCGGCGTGCTCGCTGCGGACAGCTCACCGGGCGAGGGCGCAACCTTTCGGGTGACGCTTCCGTGGCGGTCTCCGGAAGACCCGGAACCGCCGCCGGGTTGATCGTGGCGACCGGCGCCTTCCGCCGGGTATAGGGGCGCCATGACTGCACTGCTGATCGCTACCGCTCTCGCCCTTCCGGGCGCCGACGCCACCTGGGAGGTCCTCGAGGACTCCACCGTCCGCATCGAGTGCACCGAGGCTGGTGGCGAGCCCTGGTGCCGCGCCACCGCCCTGGTCTCGGCCTCCCAGCCCAACGTAGCGGCGGCCCTGGAGAACATGGGGAGCCAGGCCGACATCTTCGAAGCCGTCTCCTCCATCCGCGACCTCGGCGGCAACACCTTCCACGTCACCCTGGACTTCCCGGGGATGATGTCGGACCGCGACTACGTCGTCACCTTCAGCAAGGGCAGCGAGGGCGAGGACCTCGTGTACAGCTGGGTCCCTGTCACCCACGCCGAGGCGCCTCCGGTCGATGGCGTCGTGCGGCTCTCCAAGATGGCGGGCCAGTGGCGTCTGTCGCCCGCTGGCGAGAACACGCGGGTCACCTACTTGTGGCAGGCCGACCTGATGGGCAGCTTCCCCACCTGGGCCCTGCCGGTGGCCCGCAAGAAGGCGGGGAACGAGGCCCTCAAGGACCTCGCCAACAGCCGCGACGCCAAGCTGCTGAAGTCGAAGTAGGGGGCGTGCGCCTCGCTCAGCCCCTGACGCTGCCATGCGGCGTGACGGTCCCGAACCGCCTGCTCAAGTCCGCCATGTCGGAGGCACTGGGCACGCCGGTCCATGCCCCCAGCGAGCGCCTGCCGGTGCTGTACCGCCGCTGGTCCCACGGGGGCGTCGGCGTGTCGGTCACCGGCAACGTCATGGTCGATGGCGGCGCCCTCGGCGAGCCCGGCAACGTCGTGCTGGAGGACGACCGTCACCTCGACGGCTTTCGCGCCTGGGCGGCGGCCGGCACCGAGGCCGGCGGTCAGCTGTGGATGCAGCTGAACCACCCGGGCAAGCAGGCCCCACGCTTCCTCAACCAGGAGACGGTCGCTCCCTCCGCGGTGGGCTTCGGCAAGGCGCTGTCCTCGGCCTTCCCGGTGCCTCGGGCCCTCGAGGACGAGGAGATCCAGGCGCTGATCGCCCGCTACGGTCGCAGCGCGGGCCTCGCGGTGGAGGCCGGCTTCACGGGCGTCCAGATCCACGGCGCCCACGGCTACCTGGTGAGCCAGTTCCTCTCCCCCCGTCACAACGTCCGCACCGACCGCTGGGGCGGGTCGCTGGAGAACCGCGCCCGCTTCGTGCTGGAGGTGTACCGGGCGATGCGGTCGGCCGTGGGTCCCGACGTCCCCGTCGGCATCAAGATGAACTCCGCCGACTTCCAGCGGGGCGGCTTCGACGAAGACGACTCCCTGCGGGTGATGACCTGGCTGCAGGAGGAGGGCATCGACCTCATCGAGGTCAGCGGCGGCACCTACGAAGCCCCGGCGATGACGGGCGTGAAGCAGTCGACCCGCGAGCGTGAGGGCTACTTCCTCGACTTCGTGACCCAGGCCAAGGAGACGCTGACGGTGCCGCTGTGCGTCACCGGCGGCTTCCGGACCCCCGCCGGCATGGAGCGGGCCCTCGAGGAGGGAGCCTCGATGGTGGGGCTGGCCCGTGCCCTGTGCGTGCAGCCCGACCTGCCGAACGACGTGCTGGCCGGCAAGGAGGTCGTCAGCAAGGTGCGGCGCCTGTCGATGGGGATGAAGGCCCTCGACCGGACCGTCCCCCTCGACGTGCTCTGGTACGAGGTGCAGCTCGACCGGATGGGCCGCGGCCTCGACCCCGACCCGGAGCTCGGTGAGTGGCGGAGCCTGTTCAGCGTCCTCCGCCACGCCGGCCTGCAGTCCTTCCGGATGCGGCGAGCCTGAGGCCGTTCGCTACGGAGTGACGTCCGCGTCGGAGCGCACCAGCAGCTCGTAGTGGGCGTTCTGGTAGTCGACGACGCCGGTGACCTCCTGGAAGGTCGTGCCGGCCGTCAGGGCGCCGTAGAAGCTGATGAGGTGCAGGTCGTCGTTGACCACGATGCGTGCCAGGCTGACGGGGTCTCCGATCTCGAAGGAGCCGGCGCCCCAGGCGGGGTCGACCACGGTGACGTCCTCGACGGTGACGAGCACGCCCTCCCAGGGCTCGTCGATGTCGGCCATGGCCACGGGCTCGGGGGTCGGCGGGGTGTTGCTGCCGAGCAGCTCGACGCGGGCCACGGGGCTTCCCTCCACGTCGAGCTCGCTGGCGCCGAAGAACTCCACGTAGGTGCCTGCGACCTCGACCTCGTCCCCTGCCACCAGGCTGCCGTAGGTCGTCTCCCAGCCAAAGCCCATGTACACGAAGATGCCGCTGAAGGCGCCCCCGGCGGGGTCCTGCACGTACATCCCGTAGGGTCCGGTGCCCGACACCACGGCCTGGACCGTGACGTCGGTTCCCTCGGTGACCAGTCCCTGCTGGACGTCGTAGATCGAGGTCAGCGGCGGGCCCGAGGAGCCGGTGTCCCCGGTGTCGATGAGGCCCGCGACCACGTCGGCGTCGTCTCGCACGGCGATCTTGAAGTCGCCGAAGCTGTAGTTGAGGGGCCCCTGGATGGAGAGGAACGGATCCCCGTTGGCCAGCGCGCCGAAGCCGGACCAGAGGTGCAGCGCGTCGTCGACGTAGACCTGCACGGGGTCACCGCTCACCGGACCGACCACGAACTCGTCGAATCCGGGGCGGGCGTCGATGGTGACGACGTCCTGGACCTGGACCAGCACCGACTCCCAGGGCTCCCCCACGGCGGTCACCGAGATGACCTCCGGGCTGAGCTCGGGGCCGCTGCTGCGGAGCTGCACGGTGCCGGACGACGCGTCGAGCTCGGAGAGGCCGTAGTATTCGACGTAGTCGCCGGAGAGG
>Ga0213839_1000862_pt1 | contig 24426 bp, 14 predicted proteins | sample SWPATP21_FD_160075 | JGI IMG/M metagenome (GOLD analysis project Ga0213839, IMG submission 160075) | Coastal seawater microbial communities from Marineland, Florida, United States - SWPA TP2 #1 | ecosystem: Environmental > Aquatic > Marine > Coastal | place: USA: Florida | collected 2016-08-14
GCCGACACGGATGCCGACGCCGACGCCGACGCCGACACCGACATCCCCTGCGTCCAGACCGACGCCCCCGAGGCCCCTCTCCGCCTGCTCACCCACACCCAGCTCGACGTCTCCATCGACGACCTGCTCGGCGTCACCAGCACCGCGTCGGGCCGCCTCCCCTCCGAGGTCCGGGTCCACGGCTTCGCCGGCTACGCCCACACCGTGGCCGTCTCCCAGCTGGAGGCCGACGCCCTGATGCGGGCCACCGAGGACGCCACCGCGGCGGCCGACTGGACCGCGCTGCTTCCCTGCGACCCCGCCAGCGGCGACCGCAGCTGCGCGGAGACCTTCACCGACAGCTTCGGCGCCCGGGCCTTCCGTCGCCCGCTGGAGGCCGAGGAGCGGGACCTCTTCCTCGCCCTCTACGACACCATGATCATCGACGAGGACTTCGAGACCACCATGGGCCTGATCGTCCAGGCCATGCTGCAGTCCCCCCAGTTCCTGTACCGCATCGAGCTCGGCGACCCCGACGCCGTCGATCCTGCCAGTCCGGACCTGGTCCCGCTCACGGACCACGAGCTGGCCGCCCGCCTCTCCTTCCTGTTCTGGAACGCCCCGCCCGACGACGCCCTCCTCGCTGCCGCCGACGCCGGCACCCTCCACGACGCCGCCGAGCTGTCGGCCCAGATCGACCGTCTGATGGCCGACCCTCGGGCCCGCGACGCCTTCGGTCGCTTCGTCACCGCGTGGATGGAGGTCGACGACCTGCCCAAGATCGGCAAAGACGCCACCCGCTTCCCCGACTGGGGCCCCGAGCGGGCGGAGGACCTCCTCGAGGAGACCCGTCGCTTCAGCGCCGATGTCGTCTTCGACGGCGACGGCAGCCTCGACACCCTGCTGATGGCCGACCACAGCTTCGTCAACGGGGCCCTGGCCGAGCACTACGGCGTCAGCGCCCCCAGCGACCCCGACGCGTGGGTCCGGGTCGTGTTCCCCGTCGGGCAGCGGGCCGGACTGCTCACTCAGGGCTCCTTCCTCGCGAGCGCGGCCCACAACAACCAGACCAGCATCGTGCACCGGGGACTCTTCGTCTTCGAGCAGCTCTACTGCGGCGAGCAGTCCCAGCCCCCCGACGACCTCGACATCACCCTGCCCCCCCTCGACGAGGACATCTCCACCCGGGAGCGCTTCGCCCGTCACACCCAGGACCCGGTGTGCGCCGGCTGCCACACCACCATGGACCCCATCGGCCTCGGCTTCGAGCACTACGACCCTGTCGGGCGGTGGCGCGACGTCGAGGGCAACGACGTCCCCATCGACGCAAGCGGCGTCCTCACCTACTCCCCCGAGGCCGGCGCCTTCTACGGAGCCCCCGAGCTCGCCGGGATGTTGAGCGCCGTGCCGGAGATCAAGCAGTGCTTCGTCGTGCAGTGGTTCCGCTCCACCTGGGGTCGGGAGCCCGGCGCGGCCGACACGTGCAGTCTCGAGGAGCTCGAGGACGCCTTCGTCGACGGCGACGTCCCTGCGCTGCTACGGGCCATCCCCCACACCGACGCCTTCCGGCACCGGGCCGCCATCGTTCCCTGAGGCTTCGTGCGGCGGCCGTCCGTCGTCCCGGGGGTATGTTGGGCGCTCCGGGAGGGTTCGTGCAGAACTTCATCGACGTGCGGGTCGAGTCCGAGGTCGGGCTGGTACGCGACCACAACGAGGACAACGTCTGGGTGAAGGACGGCCTGCTGGTCGTCGCCGACGGCATGGGGGGCCACGAGGCCGGCGAGGTCGCCAGCCAGCGGGCGGTCGAGGTGTTCGCCGCCAACGCCCACGCCCTCCGTCAGGCGGCCGCCGACAAGGCCACCCTCATGGACACCCTCGAGGAGCTCTTCCAGCAGGCCAGCGACACCATCGAGCAGGAGGCCGGCGGCAACGGCATGGGCACCACCCTGGTGTGTGCGATCCTCGCCCCCGACGACACCACGGTGTACTTCGCCCACGTCGGCGACAGCCGGGGCTACGTCCTCCGCGAAGGGCAGCTCACCCAGATCACCACCGACCACAACGTGCTCAACCTGCTCATCGCCCGCGGCAAGGACCCGGCACGGGCCGAGGCCCACCCCGCCGCCGAGAAGCTCACCCAGGCCCTCGGTCAGGGGCTCGTCCAGCCCGACGTCGCCGAGGTCCGCCTCGCCCCCGGCGACCAGCTGCTCCTGTGCACCGACGGCCTCACCGACGTCGTGGACGACCCCACGATCCGTCGGGTGATGAACGGTCGCGACGACGTGGCCCGCGGCCTGGTCGACGCGGCGTACCAGGCGGGCGCCCCCGACAACATCAGCCTCGTCGTGGCCCAGGTGCCCGCCGCCCACTCCGGCATGACCGTCCGCGCCGACCACGCCCACCTCAAGGCCCTGGTGCTGTTCCAGGAGCTCGACGAGGCCCAGCTGGCCGCCGTCGCCCCCTTCCTCGACGAGCGCCAGTGGACCGACGGCCAGGCCATCGCCACCGAAGGCGACGAAGGCGACGAGTGCATCATCCTCACCCGCGGTCAGGTCGACATCACCAAGGGAGGCGCCGTCCTCAACACCATCGGCGCAGGGAGCGCCCTGGGGGAGATGGCCCTCGCGGGACCGTGGACCCGGTCCGCCACCATCACCGCGGTGGGTACCGTGCACGCCTTCATCCTCACCCGAGAGGCCTACGAGGAGCTGTGCCGCTTCCGGCCGCGGATCGGCATCACCATCGCCAACACCCTCACCCGCATCGCCGCCACCCGACTGCGTCGACTCACCGACCGCATCGACCTGGTCGTCCGCGCGGCGGAGGGAGAGTTCGACCAGGTCTGACGCCTGCAGCCGCCTCGTGCCCAGGCCGTACGGTTCTTCTGCGATCGGGTCCTGCGCCTGCTACGTTCGGCCATGCTCACGATCCTCAGCCTCCTCTCGCAGCCCGCGGCCGCCGCCGACACCATCGTCTGGTCCACCCCCGCGCCCCGCTCGGTCGTCGCCGAGTTCGCCCCCCGCTTCGACGGCCAGTGGCACCTCGTGGTGCAGCCCGACGACCTGGAGGTCCTGGCCCTCGACGCCGATCGCACGGGCTTCACGACCCGCTCGTTGAGCACCGTGTGGCAGGGTGGACTCCGATCCCAGCAGGTCACCCACGCCCTCCCCGCCGACCTCGGCACCGGGGCCCCGGACACCATCTGGGTCGAGCAGAGCGACGGCATGTACGACCTGATCACCGGCGACGTGCTGCTGGATCGGAACCCGTTCGGCCGCATGGACATCGTCGGCGACATCGACGGCAGCGGCACCCGTGACCTCCTGGCGGTGGGCGAGGGGGATCTGTGGCTGACCAGCCTGACCGGCCCGCCCGTTCCTGTGGCCGTCGCTCCGGTCCCGCTCCCCGACCTGGCCCCCGGGCCCCTCCAGGTGGAGAGCGTGGTGTCGACCGACTTCGACGGCGACGGCTACGACGACGTGCTCGTCAACCGCTACGACTACTACGCCTTCAACGACCCGGGCACACCCCAGTCCAACCTCGCCCTGTTCCTCGGCGGCCCCACCGGACTCACGGGCCCCGCCTGGGAGCTCGACGTCCTCCCCATCGTGGTCGACGCCACCCTCGCCGACCTCGACGGCGACGGCGAGGAAGAGCTCGCGATGGTGCTCGGCACGGGCTGGAACCCCGGCTTCGGCGCCCTCGTCGACGTACGCATCGGCATGATCGACGACCTCGCCGGAGCCCGGACCTACAGCGAGTGGGGCCCCAACCTCGTGGCATGGATGAACGACATCGTTCCGACCCTCCACGCGGTGCCCGATCTCGACGGCGACGAACGCGACGAGCTTCTCCTGGAGCATCAGGACCAGTCCGACGACACCCCAGCGCCGCTGGCGCCCCCTGGCACGAAGACCATCGACGCCCGCCTCCTCACCTCGACCAACGACTACGACATCGCGACCCCGGCAGCGACCTTCTCCGTCGACGACCCAGACTCCATCGACGACCAGCACACCCTCCACGTCCTGCTCCAGGACTTCGACGGCGACGGCCTGGTCGACCTGGCGGCCCAGCAACACCCCTACTGGGGCAGCGCGGTCCAGAACCAGGTGGTGCAGATCTGGTTCGGCCCCCTGGATGCCCATGACGGGGTCGACGACATCGGAGACACAGGCGACACAGGCACCGGAGCAACCGGAGACACCGGCGGCACCGAGCCGACGGGCGACACCGGAGGCCCGACCTCCGGCAGCACGCAGGACACCTCGACCACGCCTTCGTCGACCGGCGACACCGGCGCTCCCTCCACCACCCCGGCCGACACCGGCGAGGAGGAGGCGTCCGGCAGCGCCTGTGGGTGCCAGTCCGCCCCCGCGTGGTGGTGGAGCCCCTGGGCCCGCCGGAGCTCCTCGCGCTAGGCGCTGACCTACGCCGCGCCCATCCAGCTGCGCGGTGTCCCGATCATTTTTTTCGATCGGCGTGTGATCTTCCGCGACCTCGCGACGCGGATGGAGTGAGGGCTGCCCGTTGGCGGCCCGGAACCCCAAGGAGGTCCCATGCGCCGTCTGTTCCCCGCCATCCTCGCCTCGCTCCTGTTCACCGCACCCGCCTTCGCCGGCGACACCTGCCCCGCCGAGCTCCAGGAGGCCGCCACCACCCTCGACGAGGCCCGCGCCGCCTTCAAGGATGCCCGTGAGGCCCTCGACGAGACGAACTGGTTCTCCCGCATCGCCCGCGCCGACGACCGGGACGTCGAGATCGCCCTGCACCGCGAGGCCGAGGAGGCCCTCGTCGAGCGCCGCCGGGAGCGCCGGGATGCCCGCCGGGGCTTTCGAGAGGCACGCCGGGCGAACCGCGACGCCCCGCTCTGCGAAGCGGCCTCCCCGTCGTCTCGGCTGAGGACCTGGGTGACCGGCGCCCGTCTCGGCGCGTGACCGTGCTACGTCGCGGGCATGGCCCACGACGCGCTGCAGCTCGCCCGCGAACTGGCCTCGCTCCCACCCGACGCCTCCCCGTCGGCGGTGCGGGACGTGGTGCAGCGCATGGATCGGCTCTTCGCCGAGCACCAGGACCTCGTCTACGCCACCTGCCTGAAGTTCATGGGCCGCCCCGAGCTGGCCCGCGACCTCGCCCAGGACGCCATGCTCCGTGCCTACCAGAAGCTGCCGACCTTTCGCGGCGACGCCCGCTTCTCCACCTGGCTGGTGGCCATCGCCCGCTACGAGTGCCTGAACGCCCTGCGCAAGCGGGAGGACCACCTCACGGCCGACGGCGTGGTGGAGGCCGACGACCCCGCTGCGTCGGTGCTCTCCTCCCTGCGAAGGGGCGAGCGGGAAGCCGTGCTCCTCGACGTGGCCTCGGAGGTCCTCGACGCCGACGAGCAGCAGGTGGTGTGGCTGCGCTACGGGGAGAACCTGCCGCTGTCCCGCATCGACGACCTGGTGCCCGACCAGGGCGCCAGCGGGGCCCGCGGGGTGCTCCAGCGCTGCAAGCGCAAGCTGTCCAAGGCGCTCAGGGCCCGGCTCGCCGAGATCGGCCACGGCTCCAGCTTCTTCCGCGGGAGCCTGGACGGATGAAGGTCGGCCTCACCGAACACCCGTCCCTCCAGGAGCTCCTGGAGCGGGCAGAGGACCCCGGCATCGCATCGCACCTCGAAGCGTGCGGAGCCTGCCGGGCACGGGTGCTGATGCTCCAGCTCGACGGGGAACCCAGCACCCTGCCCCAGCTCGACGCCGCTCGTCGCGCCCTGAGCGATGCGCGCCGGGCCGCCAGCCTCTCGGCGGAGGGCAGCTGGGGCTCCGATCCGTTGGCCCGGGCGAAGCCCCTCGCCTTCCTCCCCGTGGGTCGGGTGATCGACCGCTACGAGGTGCAGGAGCGCATCGGCGTCGGCGCCATGGGTGCCGTGTACCGGGTGGAGCACACCACCCTCGGCTCGAGCCACGCCCTGAAGGTCGTGCACCGGGCCTCCGACGGCGCCCGTGAGCGGCTCATCCGGGAGGGCCAGGCCCAGGGGCGACTGCAGCACGCCCACGTGGTGCCAGTGACCGACGTGATCGACGTCGACGGCGCGCCGGGTCTGGTGATGGCCTTCGTCGACGGGCCGTCCCTCTCGGCGTGGATCGCGGCGAACGGACCACCGTCGCTGCCCCTCGTGCACCGTCTCGGCGCCCACATCCTCCGCGCGGTGGCCGCCGCCCACGACGCTGGGGTGATCCACCGCGACCTGAAGCCCGGGAACGTGCTCATCGCCACCACCGACGAGGGCCCGGCGGCACGGGTGTGCGACTTCGGCCTGGCCCGGTCCCCCGACGACGCCGACCGTGCGCGCGGCCCCATCGGCACCCCCGGCTACATGGCGCCGGAGCAGATCGTGGACGCCTCTCGGGCCGATGCCCGCAGCGACCTGTTCGCGGCGGGGGCCCTGCTGTACGAGCTCGCCACCGGTCGACGGGCCTTCGATGGGCCCGACATCGTCGAGGTGTGGCGGCGCATCGAGACGGGCACCTACCCGCCGCTGCAGGAGCAGCGCGCCGACCTGCCTGCGGCCATGGCCGCCGTCATCACCCGCGCCCTGGAGGTGGACCCGGCCGACCGCTTCGCAGACGCCACGTCGATGCTCACGGCGTGGCAGGGGGCGGCTCGACCCGCACCGACCGCTCCGTCCCGGCGGTGGGGCTCCGCGGCGGCGACCGGGGTGTTGGCTGCCTCGGCGCTCCTCGGCGGTGTCGCCGCATGGCGCCTGCAGTCCCGAGCCGTGGAGGCCTCCACGCCCCATGGGACCGAGGCGCCCCGAACCGACGCCGCCGACCGGCGTCTCACCGGCGTGACCGAGGCCTACCAGATCTTCGCCATCGACCTGTCCGACGACGACGAGGAGCTCCTCTACGCCGACAGCCGGGGCCTGTGGCGGCAGCGCGTCGACGAGGGCACCCCCCGACGGGTGCTGAGCGGCGGCCCCATCCAGTCGGTGGACTGGGTCGGACCCGACGAGGCCATCCTGTCGATCGCCGGGGAGCTGGAGGGCACGTGGCGCCTGGACCTCACCAACGGGGAGCGCACGCTGCTGAGCCCACGGAAGGGCTACGGCCGCCCCTCCCCCGACGGCCGGACGCTGCTGCTGTCCACCAAGGACGGCCTGTTCCTCGTGGACCCGTCCACCGGCGAAGAGCGCCTGCTGCGACCGCTGGCAGAGGGCGAGTACGGCACCACGGTCGCCTGGTCGCCGGACGGAGCCTACGTGGCGTCGGTCTTCGTGCAGGGCGCCCAGAAGCCGCCCTGGGTGGAGCGCGTCGCGGTCGCCACCGGGGAGCGCACCGTGCTGCACGAGCACCGGGGCCTGGTGGTGCTGGGGCTCTCAGCGCTGGACTGGGTGGCGCCGGACCGCATCGTCTTCGCCCGCGCCGACAGCCGCACCGCCGGCAGCCTGCACGCCATCGACGGCGCCTCCACCGTGGACCGCGTCGGGGACCCCACCCTGCTCCGTAGCTGGAGCGGCTACCACCTGATCCGCATGCGCACGGGGGGCGAGGCGATGGTCGCGTCCCGAGGCACCGTCCGCCAGGACGTGATGCGTCTCGAGGCCGACAAGCCCCTGGCCATGCTCACCCCCGATGCCTGGTCGGAGCGGCCGCTGGGGTGGACCCGCGATGGCGTCCTGATGACGTCCGACCGGGGAGAAGACGGCCTGTTCCGACTCGACGAGGACGGCACGGTCGAGCGGGTCGCGTCCCTCGAGGGCTTCCCGGCGGCCGTGCTCGACGCTCCCGGTGGGCATCGTCTGTGGGCACGCTTCCGAGGCATCGACGACACCGACGGGCACCGCTTCGAGATCGTCCGCCAGGAGGCCGACGGCTCCACCCGGCCCCTGGCGAGCCACGAGGTAGGCACCCCGGTCAACATGGCCATCGCCACCGACGCCCTGCAGTGCTCCGATGCCCACTGCCTCGTCTCCCGCAGCGACGAAGGCACCCTCACGTTCCGCTGGCTCCACCCGGCCGACGGCGCCATGGAGGACGCGAGCGTCTCCCTCGACCACGGTCAGCGTCACCTCGTGTGGACCCTGTCCCCCGAAGCAGCGCCGGGCGTCGGCACCGTGACGGTGCTGCTCGGCGCCCCGTCCGAGCGGGTGGACCTCGACCTGGCCACGGGGGCGCAGACCCGGTGGACCACGGACTTCGACCTGCCCCTCGGGGCCGCGTGGGGGCCCGAGGGCGCCCTGTACGCCTCGGCCGCGTCGTTCCGGTCCCTGGAGCCCTACCGGATCGTGCGCTTCGGGGAGGGGGGCGAGACCACGGTGGTGCACGCCTCGGAGAACCTGCACCACAGCAGCCTGTTCCCGTCGCCGGACCGCACGGCGCTGGCGGTGTCGGTCACCGCCTTCGGCACCGATGTGTGGTGGCTGGGAACGGACGGTGCAGGAGCGGCCGACAGCCCGTAGGCCTCAGCGGGCCGGGTGGGTCTCAGCGCCGACGAACGAAGCTCCAGCCGGCAGACCACCAGGCGGCGTCCTGGCTCTTCGAGCAACCGCACCCCTTCTCCTCGGGCGCTTCCTCACCGGCGTCCGTGTCGGTCTGGGCTCGCGTCGAGTCCGTGTCGGCGTCCGTGTCGGCGTCCGCGTCCGCGTCGGCGTCCGTGTCCGTGTCCGTGTCCGTGTCCGTGTCCGTGTCCGTGTCCGTGTCCGTGTCCGTGTCCGCCGGCGTCATGCCTGTGTCTCCGGTATGGGGGCCCATCGTGCCGGTGTCCCCCGTATGGCCGGTGTCATCGGGGGGGGCCCCATCGACTCCATCGCAGTCTTGGTCGATGCCGTCGACGCTGTCGTCAGAGGCGTCAGGGTGGACCCATGGGTCGAGGTCGTCGCAGTCGTCCTCCTCCTCGAAGCCGTCTCCGTCCTTGTCGGGGTCGTCTCCATCGCACACCAGGTCCCCATCCAGGTCTGCAAGCGTCCTGGCGAGGTGTAGGTAGATCTCGGCGCCACCGCTGACCATCACATCGACCCGTCCATCGCCATCGACATCCCCGGCGACACCCCAGTCGAGATTCAAGATGGCGTGGGGCAGCCAGAGCACTTCCAGCGGCGCCCGCGAACCAGACGGTCCACCCGGGAACACCACCAGCCCGTCTCCGTGGGCGAGGAAGAGGTCGTCGTCGCCGTCCCCGTCGTAGTCGAACACGTCCAGGCTCACGGGCGTCGTTCCCTGATGCAGCTCGACGATACGAGCCCAGCCCTCTCCCGAGCCAGCGTTCAGGAGGATGCTCACGTCGGTGCGTCCGGCCGCGGCGACGTCGAGGGTACCGTTCCCGTCGAAGTCTCCCGTAGCCAGGAGCTCGGGCTCGAAGCCCCACGCGTCCACGTAGCGCTCGGCCCCCACGGTGACGCCGTCGCTGGGGAGCCAGACCACGTCGCTGTCGTCCTGGGATGCGACCAATAGATCCTCGAGGCCGTCCCCATCGATGTCGGCGGCGGCGATGTCCTCCACGTCGACCGCACCCGTCGCCACCGGCTCGGGGACAGGGCTGCCGACCGGACCGATGACGTAGACGCCGTCGTCGTTGTAGGCGGCGACCTCCATGACTCCGTCGCCGTCGAGGTCGATCACGACCACATCGTCCATGGGCTCGACGGGAGTGGTCAGGTCATTGGCCGAAGCGAAGGCCATCGCCCCCAGGTTCTCGATCCATCCCGCCGGACCACCCCGGGAGGCGAACACGATGTCCAGGTCGCCATCCCCGTCCACGTCCCCCGTGTCGACCTCGGTCCCGAACGCGGTGACGGCCAGATCGTGCCGAACGAACGCTCCGGCATCGTTCTCGAGCACGTACAGCACGAAGCGGGCGCCGTCGAAACCGTGGGTCACCAGGTCGAGATCCCCATCCTCGTCGAGATCCACGAGCCGCGGCGTCCGGGTGCTCGCCTCCGCAATCGACAGGTCAGGAGGGTTGGACCAGGGCAGGAGCGGGTTGTTGGGGGTGCTCACGCAGTCATCCGTGTCGTCGCACCACCCATCGAGGTCGCTGTCGACACCCACGCCGATGCAGTCGTCGTAGGTGTCACAGGTACCGTCCTCGTCGCGATCGTTCATGTCGTGGCGGTAGTCACACAGGTCGCAGGCATCCCCGATGCCGTCGCGATCATCGTCCTCGGGGAGGGCTTCGAAGACCGTCGGGCAGCCGTCCCATGGGGCGCACATGCCGTCCGAGTCTGCGTCGTTCAGGGGATCCGCGGGGCAGATGTCGAGCCCGTCGTCGACACCATCGCCGTCGCTGTCAGCCGCCGTCGGGTCGGTGCGTAGGATGAGCTCCAGACCGTCGGGAAGGCCATCGGCGTCCAGATCCGGGTCGAAGGGCGCCGCGTCGTCCAGGTCGCACCACCCGTCTCCATCGCTGTCGTCGTAGGGGGGGAGGTCCTGCCAGACCACGGCCAGGGAGCCGTCCAGGTGGTCTCCGACCACGACGTCGAGCAGTCCATCGTTGTCCAGGTCGGCGACCCTAGACGTGAGCTTGGAGTGGGCGCCGAACTCCTCGCTCAGGGGGTGCAGCGAGCGCCGCTCGTAGAGCGTGCCGCCGACGTTCTCTGCCCAGCCCACCGAGCTCCAGGTGGCCAGCCCCGAGAAGGACTCTCGCGCGGCGGCGCGCTCGAAGAGAACGTCGAGATCCCCGTCGTCGTCGAGGTCGACCAGCACGAGCTGATCGACCAGGTCGTTCAGCACGAACGTGGACACGCCGAAGTCCCCCGTCGCCGTTCGATGCTGCACGAGGAGACCACGCGCTGCGTCGGCCACGACCAGATCGGTCAGGCCATCGCCGTCGATGTCACCCACGGCCGCATCGACCGTGTCCGTCGTCGCGCCGAGCAACGACGCCGTGAAGCCCACGCCGCCGTTGTTCGTGAGCAGCACGGCCTCGCTGGCGCTGAGGGCGTCCGTCGTGAAGATCACGTCGGTGAAGCCGTCCTCGTCGACGTCGGCGAGGCTGATCTGGCTGTAGTTGGCGTTGAGCGTCACGAACTCTGCGGGAAGCCAGCCCCCGCTGCCGTCGGAGAGCATCCACATCATGTCGTTGCCAACGGCAGAGTAGGCGATGGCAACGATGTCCAGATGACCGTCGTTGTCGATGTCCACCAGGTCGGCACCGATCGTGCGCCACAGGTCCTGCACCAACACCGCTTCGCCGAACGTTCCTCCGTCGTTGTAGTGGGCGCGAAGCCCGATGTCGTAGTGGTTGGTGATCAGGTCCAGGTCTCCGTCGCCGTCCAGGTCGTCCAGCTCCACCGTGTTCGTCCGGTCGGCGGCCAGCTGGACGACGTTCGCCTCGAAGGTTCGGTCGCCCAGGTTCCGGTACCACTCCAGGGTGTCGCTCCCGTCGCCGCCGCCGACCAGGTCCACCCAGCCGTCGCCGTCGATGTCGCCCACGGCCATGGAGAGAAGCTCGGGCCGGGAGCCCACGAACCTTCCCGTGTCGGGCCACATCCCCTGGTTCGGGTCGTAGACGCTGGGACAGAGATCGACCGCGTCATCGATCCCGTCGGCATCGAGGTCATCGGCGAGTGCAAGCGCGAGCAGCGTGGTGAGCAGCGGCGTCATCGTTCCTCCAGTTGGGTCCTGAACACGGAGTGTCACCGCGGCCACGTCTGTACATTGCGACAACAATGCTGCAGAGGGCAGCGCGGGCCTCAGCGGGGCAGGTAGGGGGTGAGCCGCTGGTCGCCCGCATCGGCGTCCCGCACGTAGACCCGCCCATCGGCGAGCGGGATCCACATCCGACGCTCGCCGGTCCACCCCGACCACGAGCGCAGCGTCAGCACGCCAGGAAGGGAGCGCTCGACCCGCCAGCTACCCTCGGGCCCCTTCACCCTGCCGTCCAGATGAACCTCCCATCGCCCATCTGCCCCGTACCAGACCCCCACCAGCGCCTCCAGGGCGTCCGGTACGGGGCCGATCGCCACGGCGGGGAGCACCAGCTGTTGGGACGGCTTCCCTACCTCCGGGACCTCGCTCCCGGCCCGGTAGTGCACATGCCCGAAGCCATCGGGACGCGGGCCGTAGGGCTCCCCTGCCGCGTCGACGGACTGCCGCCAGACGCTGGGATGACACGGGCTCAGGGGCACCGTCTGGAGCTCCTCGGAGGCCCACACCGAGCCGCACATCTCCCCCGAGGTCAGCGCGAGCCGCTCGCCCGGAGTGGCGTAGCCGTCGAAGTCGCGTCCCTCCGCCTCCAGGCGGTGGTGCGACCGGGGCACCGTCTCGACGGCGGGGATCACCTGAAGGGTCAGCTCGAAGCGGTCCGTTCCCCGGTACACCGCGTCCGACGGCAGCTCATGGAGCTCGTCGCAGGGCATCTGGGTGCCCTCCACGGTGCAGACGGGGCGGCGCTCGTCGAGGACGAGCACGTCGTCCGAGCAGTCGGCCCACCCCATCCGCTCACCCTCCACGCCGTACAGGCGCGCCCAGCACGGCAGCCGTACCTCGCCGCGCCGGTCGCTGAGCCCCTCTCCGAGGTCCGAGCGAACGACCGCGCCTGCCACGGGTCGGCCCCGCCCGTCGGTCACCCGTGTGCGGGCCTCCGGGAGCGGCTTCCTCATGTCGACGTAGACATCGCCCGGCAGCAGCCTCAGCTCCTGGCCGTTCACCAGGGTGGGCCCCGAGGGAAGGAGGATGGGCTCTCCCCACCCCTCGTCCACCTGGATGTCTGCGACGACATGGGGGAAGCTCAGGGGCCGTCGCCGGTCGACCATCAGCCCCAGGACCTCGGGCAGAGCTCGCTGCACCACCGCCCGGCCCGGGTGGGACGACCGGAGGAACAGGCGGGTCTCGCCGGACGGAGCGACCACGTCTCCGAGGGGCTCCCGACGCGGGTCCGGGCCGACGGGACCGGAGAGCTCGCCGCCCTCGAGCCTCCAGCGGAGGCCACGGTCCGTGCAGACCCATCCGAGCGGCGACCAGTGGCAGGGAGCATCCACGACGGTCTCGCCGGTCGCGGACAGCGTCTGGCGGCTTCCCATGGGTCCATCGAACAGGACCTCCCCAGCCGCCACACCGCGCAGGCGCCTGGTGGGCCCCAGCTCCCTCCCTTCCATGTCGAACACCTGCTCGCCGACGACGAAGGCATGGGTCTCGCCATCGCTGACGACCCTGCTCGCTTCGACGGGCAGGGGCAGATCCTCCAAGAGCACGCCGTCCAGCCCGACGTGGAGGAAGCGGTCACAGTCCGGGCCCCCGATGCCCACCACCGTGGCGGGCCGCGACGTGGTGAACTGCGCCAGGCACCACACCTGGGGAAGGAGCGTCACGCCACCACCTGGCCCCACCACGACGCGTGGCCCCCGCGGACCACGGAGGAGCCGCGTCCAGCCGTCCTCCTGGTAGGCCTCGCCGACGCTGGCCCATGGCAGAGGCCGGGTGGGCAGAGTCGGCCCGCAGTGCGCACCGACGTCGCAGGGGAAGTGGCTCGGTGCATCCTCCTCGCTCCGCCAGGTCCGACGCCCCATCAACAACCCCCACAGCTCGTGGGTCCGGGGGTGCCGCTCGTGCTCCGTGAGGTAGGCGCCGAGGCGCACGGCCAGGTCGGTCGCGAGCGCATCGCAGGCCAGGTCGTCCCCGGCCGCACAGGCGTCTCGAGGCTCCGTCGCGAGGGCCAACGCCAGCCAGCCGAGCATCACGGCGTCACCACCATCGGCATGTCGATCTCGGACCCGAAGACCACCGCCGTGTCGGCGTCGGCGAGGGCCACGACCACGAAGCCGCCGTCGGGCCAGCGCCACGCCATCCCTCCGTCGAACCGTCGAGCCGTGGCGGCGCGGGGGGAGCGCCGGGTCGCGGCCTCGACCAGCTCCAGCGCTCGGTCCTCGTCCAGCGCGCCCACGTCAGCGTCCCGTCGCGGAGCACCGGCGGGCTGGGTGGCGGAGACCACGAGGCGCCGCCCCCGACGCACCACCCGCGCCGGCACCCGGGGCGTCGGCAGGTCCGCGCCCCGCGGTAGGGACAGCCGGCCCAGGAGGTCGGTGGTGCCCTCCACGAAGCGCAGGACCGCCGGCTCGCCCTCCTCGTCCACCACCCGCCAGCGGCGGTCGCCCGTGCAGGGTCTCCATCGGCCGTCGGTGACGCAGAGCGGACCCAGGGGGGAGCGGGCTCGGTCGAGGGGCATCCCGTCGTCGTGCACGATGTGGGGGGAGCTCGGCGTAGCGGTACGCCACCGCTCCTCGGACAGCTCCAGCACCCCGTCGTCGCCGATGCCGGTGAAGCGGAGGCCCCCGTCGGGTTGGGGGAGCCGCGGGAGCTGGTCGCACCACAGGGCGTCGCCGCCGTCGACCCGACAGCGCCGCCGCGCGCCTTCCTCCAGGACCAGCTGCCAGCGCCTCTCCCCAGAGCCCGGCTGTACAGACACCCGCCCACGCTGCTCCGCGCAGAGGTTGTGGGTGCGCATCACCACTGCGTCCTCCCCGAGCACCGCCACCAGGCGACAGCCGCAGTCGCTCACGAGGCCCCGCTCGTCCGCCTGCTGCACCTGGTCTCCGTACACCCAGGCGCCAGCGGCTGGCTGGCCATCGGGGTGCTGGACCTGCCAGCCGCACCTCCGTCCGTCGGCCCGGCCCACCCCCTCGACCTCCACGTCGTCGAGGAAGAGCCCGTGGAGCACGACGTCTCCGTGGGCGAGCTCTGCCCCGAGGACGTCCCCGGGGAGCAGCCCGTCGCCGTCGGCCGGAAGCTCCGCCGTCCACAGCGGGGGCCCGACCCGGCCGACCTGCAGCCAGGCAGCGACCTCCTCGTCGACCGGCTCGGGGGCATCGATGGCCACCGGGCGGGTCAGCACCACCGTCTGAGGATGCCACCAGGGGTTGTGGAGGGGCTGGTCGGCGACGGCTCTCGACGCGACGGCTTCTTCCTCCGGACAGCTGCCGTCCAGCACGCACGCCACCTCCCCGACCCCGTCCACACAGGCCGGCGCCCCGGGACGCATCGCACAGCGCGTCGCTGGGTCGTCGTCGAGGTAGGCCACCATCCGCTCGACCTCGTCCAGCCGCCACGGCTCCTGCGGACCATCCCCGACCACCCCCCGGGCCCAGCGATGGGCGGAGCGGCTCAAGATGGCGTGGCAGGCGTCCTCGTCCCCGTCGGCGCAGGCGCGGTGCGGTGAGGCCAGCGCGGCGAGGAGCATCCAGACCATGGGGGCACGGTAACCCCCGCTCCCGTCGGGGTCAGAGCGGAAGGGGTAGCACCGACGTGCCGGGGACACCGAACGAAGCAGCGTCGTGAGGGGTCAGAGCGGAAGGGGTAGCACCGTCGTCCGGCGGACACCAAGCACCGTCGCGAACCCATGCCCAAGTCAACGTTCGTCCGGGACAGCCGCACAACGAGGCAACGCCGACAATGGACCAACACCAGCCCTCGCTATCCGCCCGAGAGGCCAGCCCCAGCGCCCAAACGAACGTTCAGAGGCACATAGGGTCGCCGAGGCGAACGTTCCCATGCCCATAGGGGCGGAGCGGGCCTCGGCGCAGGGTCAGAGCAACGGGCGGTTGGACAGCCGGACCACCAGCGCGAAGAACACCACGAGCTGCGCCACGAAGATCCCGGTGCTGGTCCAGCTCGAGCCCGGAAGCCACAGGACGTCGGCGACGAGCACGCCCAGGAAGGCCACCGTGAGCCAGAGCACCGGCCAGTTGGTCTGACCCGACGGCGCCGGGGGTGGCGGTCCCACCCAGCGCTCCTCGGACCAGCCGGTGCGCTCGTCGAAGCCCGGGAGCCCCATGGTCGACCCGATGGCAAAGCCGTCGACGTAGGGATGCCACGCCCCCACCGCAAAGGCGCGGGCCCGGTACGCCGCCCGGTCGGCCTCCGAGGCGTCGTCCTCCAGCCCGCCGACGAAGAAGCTCGCCTCCCACGGCTCCGGCGTGCCCTCCACCTCGAGCCAGCCCTCACCGCCGCCGACGTACGAGAGGTGCCGCCGCAGCTCGCCCTCTCGGAAGATCCACACCTCGACCGCACCGACGGTCGTCTGGGCGCCGAACCCGACCACCTCGCAGCCCAGCGCCTCCGCGAGCGCCCCACCGACGACGGGGAGCTGCTCCCAGCGGAGCGCCCGCACCTGGAGCCACGGACTGCCCTCCATCGTCGCCAGCGCAGCGCCGACGTCCGGAGCGACCCGTTGGAGGCCGGTCGCCACGTCGTCGATCGACACATCCCGCAGGTAGAGCATCTCGAAGGTCGCCATCGCTCCCCATACCCTCGACCCACCTGCCCCCGTCAACCCGACGGGGCCTCAGCCGCCACCGCCGTCCACAGCGCCCGCGAGAGCCACCAGCCCGCCGTGCCCCGCCGCGCCAGCCCCAGCTCCAGCAGCCGACCGAGGAGGGGCTGCACGTCGTCCGGCACGGGGTCGGGGCACCAGGGCTCGGGCCGCTCCACGAGCCACGGCGGCACGCTCCCCACCACCGCGCCCAGGGCCATGGACCGGCTGGGCAGCCTCCCGGGAAGCAGGCTGGGCCCGTCGGCGGTGTCGACGACCCGACCGAGGGCCGCCAGGGCCCGCAGGTGGTCGACGGCCTCGTCGTAGCTCCCCTGCTCTGCCACCTCCTCGAGGGCCCGACCCGGCAGCTCGGGCAGCCATCGACGGAGGGTGGCCGTGGTCTCCCGGGACCCCGGAGCTGGCATCAGGACCGGGCCGTGGTCGTCCTCGAAGAGATCCAGCACCACCATCCCCGGCGGCAGCGCCACGTCGAGGGGCTCCGTGGGTCCCTCCCGCACCAGCAGCAGCGGACGGGCCAGCCCTGCCAGCCCGGCCGAGACGTCGCCGCCTCCGTCCAACCACGCCGCCAGCGGCTCGGGGTCCACCACGTCGGGACGCCCCGAGAGGTGGTCCGATGGCCCGACGAGGGCCGCCACGCCGGCGCGGAGGTCGCCGTCGACCCACATCATCCGCAGCCGCCCGGCCTCCGCCGCCCGCTGCAGGGCGTCCCGGACCACCTGCCGATGGCCACATCCAGGTCGGCCCCGCGCGACGAGCTCCTCGGCGCCGCCGCCGTCCATCACGTCCACGACACGGTCCACCATCGCCTCGACGACGTCCACAGCGGGCTGGGGCGGTCCCCGTCGCATGCGCACCGCCAGGCGCTCGCGACGATCGGTGGACGGCAGGGTCCGCGGCGTGGGTCGAGGGGGCAGCGCGGCCCAGGCCTCGGCGACGTCGCGGAAGCGGTCCCGAGGGTCGTCGGCCGTGGCCCGGACGAGCCAGGCGGCGGCCTCGTCCGGCAGGGCGTCGACCGAGGGGGCCCGCCGGGGAGACGCCCCCACCAACCAGGCCCAGGCCGTCGCGCCCAGCCCGTACACGTCGGTCCACGGCCCCAGGGCTCCCTCGTGCTCAGCGAGCTGCTCGGAGGCCGCGTAGTTCGGGGTGTAGGCCCGCATCCGTCGACGCTGACCGACCCGCGCGGCGATGCCGAAGTCGGTGAGGAGCGGTTCCCCTGCCGCGGTGTGGAGGATGTTGGCGGGCTTGATGTCGAGGTGGAGCACGCCCCGGGCATGGGCGTGGGCCAGGGCCCCGAGCAGGTCGTGGAGCCAACCGAGCACCTCCTCCCACGACCGGGTGCCCTCCACGGCGCCCCCGTCGACGAGGCTGGTCGCCAGCCAGGGAGCGCCCACGGGCCACCCCGTCGTGACCCCGGCGGCGGCGTCCACCACCCCGTGGTCCACCAGGGGCACCAGGTTCGGATGGGCCAGGTCGCTGACCGCGTCGAGCTCCACGGCACGGAGGCGACGGGCTCGCGCCACGTCCAGCACCTTCAGGGCGACCTCCTGGCGGGTAGCGAGGTGCACCCCCCGCACGACGGTGGCGCTCGCCCCTTCGCCGAGCCGTCCACCGACCCGGTACGGCCCCACGAGGCCGACCCCCGCCTCCCCCAAGGTCGTCTCTGCCAGACCCCGCATCATCGGGTCCATCAGCACCCGCGCATGCTGGAGTACGATGCGGGCGACGCGGGCCCGGTGCTCCGGCTCGGCCAGGGCCGGCAGGGCCTCCGCCAGGGTGTGCATCGTGTCCGGGTCGACGTGGTCGTTGCGGGCGACGGCGCGCTCCACCGCCAGCACCCGTGCGCCCACATCGCTCCCTGTCGGGCAGACGGCCAGGGAGGTCACCGCGTGGGCCAGCACCACGAAGGGTCGGATGCCGTCGAGGGCCACCAGGTCCAGGTGCCGCCTGGCGGCGTCGACGTCGCCCCGGTCTCGCTCGACGAGGGCGAGGTTGAGGTGCACCACCGGTGTGATGAACGGGATGTCGAGGGCGAGGAGAGCGTGGAAGGCGCGGGCTGCCTCCTCGAGATCCCCACGGGCACGGGCGAGGTCCGCGAGGGCGTTGATCAGCTTGGCCCGCTCCTCCAACAGCGCGGGCCGACCCTCGGTGAGGGCGAGGGCCCGCTGGTAGTCCTTCTGCGCCTTGTCGAGGCGGTCCAGCGACGCCCAGGCCCGGGCGCGGGCACGCAGGGCGAGGGTGGCGACGAGGGGGGCATCGGCGGCCCGGGTGAGGGACCGGGAGAAGTGCACGATGGCGTCCTCGTGCTCGCCTCGGTGGAGGTGGATCACCCCGCGGAGGTGCGCGGCCGCGCTGCTGGCCTCCTCGGGAATCCCCTCCGCCTCCGCCCGCTCCAGCCAGCGCTGGGCGTCCTGGGTGTCGGTCACGACCAGGCGTCGATGCCCGAGGTGCACCATCAGTTGGGCGCGGAGGCCGGGGTCCTCGGCCTGCTCGAGGGCGCTGTGGAGCATCACCTCCCGACGGGTGCCCCGGTAGCGCCGCGACATCAGCTCCAGGAGCCTGGCCACGTCGTCCGGAGCGCGGGCCGATCGTCGGGCCCGGCGCTGGACCTCCGGGAGCTCGCCGTCGGGGTCGTCGTGCTGGAGCGCCTCGATGCGCACGAGGTCGGCCCGTCGGCCCACCGCGTCCCCCAGCAGCGCGAGGGCGCGACGGGGATGCCCGTCCAGCAGGGCGGCCGCCGCCTCGGCGACCCGGTCGGGGGAGGTGCTCATGACGACCCAGCGTACCGGTCGCTGAGAGACGGCGGCTACCCCCGGCGCGGACCCACACCGGCAGACCGCTCCGCTACGGGCCCTCGTACGGCAGGCTCTCGTGGTTCTCCAGGAACTCGGACTCCAGCTGGCGCAGGTAGGCCTCCTCTTCGACGAGGAGCTGTGGGTAGTGGGCCATCTTCTCCCCGTAGGCCAGGTACTTCTTCGTCTCCACCCAGCCCCGCAGCTCCTCCAGCTGGAGCTTCGCGGTCTGAAGTCTCGCCGTCTCGGGGTCGTCCGAGACCGGGAGCTCCCCGAGGGGAGCCACGGTCCTGTTCCGAAGCGACACCGTCACACGAAACGCACCGTCCCGATGCGGCGCAATGTGGGCGCTGGCGGTCGTCACGACGCCCTTCGTCGCCGACGACGTGTAGTGAAGCAGGACCTCACGGAGCCTAGCGCCCCCCATGGGGACGGACCACGACCGGTTCCGGATGGCCTGATGGTCCACGACCAGGACGTTGGCACCGGCCACCGCGAACATCCGCTCGAGACCCTCATGGCCGTCGTAGAGGCCTGGCGGAACCACGGCATTCCACGGGGTGGGAGCGAGCACGGGCGTCAGGCAGTCCTCGGCGAGACCGTCGACCTGCATCTCCACCCACCCCTCTCCTTCTTCTACGCGGACGGGGCGCTGGGGCCGGTCGGCATTCCACGTGGCGGCCAGCTCGACAAGCGAGCGCGAAGCGCTCAGTCCCGCCAGCTGCTCGGCGGTCACGTCTGCGAGGCCGCCGTCACGCGTCATGCCACACGGGTCCTCCGAGATCGAGATGAAGCTGCTGCGGTCGCCAGCGAGCCGCACTACTTCCTGGTCCAGCGGGTACGCCAGGGCGACCGAAGGTCCCACAAGCGACACGATGGTGAGGGACAAGGCCCGCACAGCATCCTCCTCGCCTCGGTGAGCGGAGGCCACATGATTCCTATCACTGTCGCTCCCCTTGGTGCGGCGTTGGCCGGACCTCGGCACGTAGGAATGAACACCCTCCTACCGACGGACATCCGAGCCAGCATCACCAGGAGACTGCGCTACCATGCCCCCATGCGCACGCTCCCTCTCGCCCTCCTCCTGGCCTGCGGTCCGTCCGATGACGACCCGTCCTCCCCCGAGGACGCCGCCGACACCGACGTCGACACCGACACGGACGCCGACGCCGACACGGACGCCGACGCCGATGCCGACACCGACACGGGCTTCAGCGACGACTACGCCCCCATCGACGCCATCTTCGCGGACCACTGCACCCCCTGCCACGTCGACATCCTCAGCCCCTCGGGGGACCTGCACCTCGACGCCCCCACCGACATCGTCGGCGTCGTCGACCCCGAGACCGGCCTGGCCTACGTCGAGCCCGGCAGCCTCGAGCTGTCCTACCTGTGGCACAAGGTCGACGGCACCCACCTGTCGGTCCCCGGCGGCTCCGGCGAGCGCATGCCCATCGTGGATGCCCTGTCCAGCACCGACAAGGACACCCTCTCCGCCTGGATCCTCGCCGGGGCTCGCTACAACGACAGCGGCACCACCGGTAGCACCACCGGCATGCACGCCGAGAACCCCCTGTGCGACCCCGTCCAGGCCCTCTGCGAGGGCGCAACCTGCCCCGAGGGCCCCGCCGCGGTCACCCACGCGGCCTGGCACAACCGCCTCACCGAGTCCCCCACCATCACCTGGGACCCGGTCCCTGGCGCCGTCTCCTACGAGGTCGCCATCGGCGAGGTCCCGGGCCGCGACGACGCCTACTGCTTCACGCCGACCACCGACACCACCCACACCTTCGGCGCCATCTGGGTCCTGGAGGACGGCGTCACCTACCACGCCAGCGTCCGGGCCTTCTTCGCCGACGGCACGGTCTCCGAGGCCACCGCCAGCGACGGCTGGACCGTCGACATCCTCCCCCCCGACGCCCCGACGGCCGTCGACGACGCCGCGGTCCCGGTCGACGGCCACATCGTCTTCGACCACGACGGCAGCGACGTCGGCGCCGGCTTCGACCACTACGAGATCGCCATCGGCACGGCCCCCTACGGCGACGACGAGCTGGGCTGGACCGACGTGGGCACCGACCCCGAGGCCTGGCTCGACGACCACGGCGGCATCGAGCAGCTGGTCCCCGAGACCTGGCACTGGCTCTCCGTGCGCGCCGTCGACGCCGCCGAGAACGCCAGCCAGCCCGGCACCAGCACCGGCTTCATCACCTGCCCCACCAACTACGTCTTCGTCCCCGGCGACGACACCCTCGGCACCACCCCCTTCTGCGCCGCCACCTGGGAGATGCGCCCCCAGGGCCTCACCGACGGCGACAGCCTCGGCTTCACCATCGACCACCTCCCCGAGAGCCGCCCCACGGGCCTCCCCTGGAGCAGCCTCGGCAACTCCGACGCCCGCGTCCTCTGCGACAACCTCGGCTTCAGCTACCAGCTGATGAGCAACATGCAGTGGCAGACCATCGCCCGCAGCATCGAGCGCACCGCGGCCAACTGGTCCGGCGGCGCGGTGGGCATGGGCCTCGTCAACCGGGGGCACTGCGACGAGGATCCCCTCGCTCCCCTCGACGCCGACGGCGACCCCTGCGTGGGCACCAACAACCCGGCCTGCGAGGACCCCGCCAGCGTCGACTGGCCTCAGAAGCGCACCCACTGGCTCGACAACGGCGCGGTGATCTGGGACTTCGCCGGCAACCTCCAGGAGCGTCTCGACGGCAGCACCGGCGCCCACGATGGCCTGTGGACCGACTTCGACGCCGACGCCTTCACCGTGGACCCCGGCTGGGAGGACCTGCGCGTGGCCTTCGCCCCCGAGGGCTCCTACACCTACGTGCACGGGATGGGGCGCGGCTACGGCGGGTCGATCAACCTGACCCGGGGCGGCAGCTACGACCCCTCTCCATCCGGAACCGCCGGCAGCAAGAACGACGAGGACGTGGGGATCTTCACCTTCCACCACAACTCGTGGAACACGAGCGCCACCGACGGCTTCCGCTGCATCTTCGTCCCCATGTAGGCCGCTTCGGGTATCCTCTCGTGGGGAACGAACACGCGCAGGTCGCGAGCCTTCGTCGGCCGGTTTGATCCGGCGGACCGAGGGATCGTGCGGATGCGCACCCATCGGAACGATCCTATACGCATCCCTGCTCAGGAGGGCTCCATGACCGAAGCAGACGAGCGGCTCGCAGCCGCCGCAGACCGGCACCTGTCCAACAACCCCGAGGGCCAGGTCGTCCTGCTCCTCCTGGAGTGGATCGCCGCCGAGCAACCCGACTGGCTCACGCCCTCCACCCAGCGCGACCTGTGGCCCACCGAGGTCCGCTTCGAGTGGCTCCTCGCCCGTCCCGGCGTTCGCGCGCGGGTCGTCTCCGAGCTCACCGGCATCTCCGACGGCGCGGCCCGTCGCCTCGACCCCGACGTGCAGATCGCCCTGGTCGACGCCGTTCTCGACAACGGCGACACCCCCATCGCGCTGTGGGCCGACTCCTTCCAGCCGAAGGAGCTCGCCGCCCACGCCCCGCCCGGCGCGATGCACAGCAAGATCCGCGAGTGCTTCCCGTGGATGGCCCCCGCCAGCGACGAGCGCCAGGCCTTCCTCGGCATGTGGCTCGAGGAGCTGCTCTCCCGCGGCGACGGCAATGGCCGCTCCCGCGACCCGATCCTCGAGCCGCTCCCCTTCCGGGCCGCCATCGACCCCGAGGTCTGGCAGGCCAACGTGCCCCTCGCGATGCGCGCCGCGGTCGACGAAGCCCGCATCCAGGCCGAGTCCGAGAAGCGTCCGTACACGGCGGCCGAGGAGCTCTCCGTCGTCTCCGTCGAGACCCTGGTCACCCACATCCCCTACGCCAGCCTCCAGCCCATCCTGGTGGCCGCCGAGAAGGCGCTGGGCAGCGAGCTCGAGCTCGAGATCGTGCCGGCCCGCGAAGACACCACGCCCGATCCCACCGAGGTCCACATCCCGGAGATCGACGAGCATGGCTTCGACGACAACGAGCCCACGATGGTCGGCGCCGCTCCGTTCAGCGACGACGACCTCCGCGCGGTCATCGCCCAGGCCGACGATGGCGACGAGGAAGACGGCGACCTCCCCGCCCTCGACATCACCCGCACCGAGAACATGACGGACGAAGTCCCTCGCATGTGAAGCGGTAGCATGGGGAGGTGACCCGCCCTCCCCAGCCATCCACCCTGGCCGCCGGCCGCTATCGGCTGCTCCAGCCCCTCGGCGAGGGGGGCATGGCCACGGTGTTCCGTGCCGTCGACACCGAGGTCGGCGAGGGTGCGGAGGCCATGCGGGCGATCAAGGTGCTCCGCGGCAAGTGGGCGGGTCGCAAGAAGACCCGCCAGCGCCTCGAGAACGAGGCCGCCGTGATGATGGGCCTGCCCCACCCCAACGTGGTGCAGGTCCACGGGCTGTACAGCAGCGACACCGAGGTCTTCATCATCATGGAGCTCCTCCCCGGCGGCAGCGCCTGGGACGTGGTCGTGGCCCACGGAAAGCTGCCGGCCCGGGTCTCCGTCGACCTGTGCCTGGAGGTGCTCGAGGCCCTCGCCCTCGCCCACGACAACGGCATCGTCCACCGCGACATCAAGCCCCACAACGTGCTCCTCACCGTCGACGGCCACGCCAAGGTGACCGACTTCGGCATCGCCCGGGTCGAGGACAGCGGCCTGACCCGCACCGGCGTGGTGATGGGCACCCTCGCCTACATGCCCCCCGAGCAGAAGCTCTCGGCCCGCAAGGTCGACGCCCGGGCCGACCTGTACGCCGTCGGCGCCATGCTCTGGGCGTGCCTGACCGGCCGCGAGCCCCACGACCTCTACGCCGCCGGCATGGATGACGCCCTGGCCGACGAGTACTTCGCCGAGGTGCCCGACGGACTCGTCCCGGTGATCCTCCAGGCCACCCGCTTCGCCCCTGAGGCCCGCCACGCCGACGCCCGCGCCATGCAGCAGGCGCTGACCGAGGCCCGGGCCACCCTGCCTCCCAGCGACCAGACCCTGGCCGACCTCATCGACGTGGAGCGAGCCCACAAGCTCCAGGACGCGGCCGCCACGGTGCTCAGCGACGAGACCGAGCCCAGGGCCCGCTCGACCTACCCCGGAGAGTCCGCCGCCCTCACCCCCATCCTTCCCCCGCGCCGCGACGAAGGGCAGCCCATCGTGCAGGCCCACCTCCCGGCCCCCACCACGGCGAACACAGACACGAACTCGCTCGCCAGGGGGCTCGGGGTGGCGGCCCTCGGGTTGATGGCCGCGCTGGGCCTCGGGCTCATCGGCATCGCGGGCCTCGGCTGGTTCTGGCTCTCCGCCGCCGCCGAGCCCCCCACCGCCGTCGTCATCCCCTCCGACCCCGTACCCATGCCCGCGCCCCCCCCTGTCCCGGCGCCTCCCGCGCCCGCCGCCGAGCCGG
>Ga0213839_1000864_pt1 | contig 24407 bp, 16 predicted proteins | sample SWPATP21_FD_160075 | JGI IMG/M metagenome (GOLD analysis project Ga0213839, IMG submission 160075) | Coastal seawater microbial communities from Marineland, Florida, United States - SWPA TP2 #1 | ecosystem: Environmental > Aquatic > Marine > Coastal | place: USA: Florida | collected 2016-08-14
GACGGTGGGCCAGACCATCACCATGCGGGCCACCCCCTTCGACGGCTTGGAGGCGGGGGAGACCCTCGAGCGCGACTACACGGTCACGTGGAACGGGATCGTGGAGTGCGTCGACCCCCAGGTGAGCCCGGCCATCCCAGGGGCGGGGGACGACCTCGACTGCAGCTGCGCCGCCTTCGGCACCAACGGACCCACCGACGGCGACCTCGGCAACGACCGGTGTGAGTGGTGGCTGGCAGAGGACCACCGGGTGGTCTCGTGGAGCAAGGAGCTTCCCTGGAGAACCGCCATCACGGAGCCCATCGCCGAGGGCTGCACCCTGCCGGCCGCGGAGGTCCCCCTCGGCGCCGACGTCTTGTGTACCTACGCCGCCAACGACGGCAACCGCTTCGCCCGCGCCGTCGCCTCGGCTCCGGTCTCCCCAGGTCCCGACGCCACCGCCCCCAGCTTCCCCTCCCCCAACGTGACCCTGGCGCCCGGCCCCGAGGCCAGCGTCACCTTCGACGACGACTTCGTGTGCGGCTGGGATCCCACCGGCGTCGTGCACACCGGGCTCGACGTCCGCTACCAGATCGACTGGCGGATCAACGGCGAGTCCATCCTTCCCCTGCGGGAGATCTTCGGCGGCCCCGAGCGCTGGAGCCCGCCTCAGGAAGGCCGGATGTGGACCGACAACCTCCTGTTCCTAGGCGACGCCGCGTACATCCTCGGCGGCGACTACGAGCTCGACGTGGGCGACGTCATCGAGTGCGGCGTGCGGGTTCACGACGGGCGCCAGTTCACGCCCTTCACCTACTCGGCCTCCACCACGATGCGGGCGGCCCTCCCCGGGGAGCTGCTCGCCCTCGACGTGAGCCCGTCCACGGGGCTGCAGCCCTCCGACACCTTCACCTGCGGTGCCTCGGTCGAGCCAGGAGCCCCCGGCGACCTCGAGGTGGTGGTGGAGGGTTCCTTCGACGGCACCACCTGGGCGGCCCTCGACAGCGCCTCCACGCCAGACCCCGATGTGTCCGTGGACCTCGTGGCCGTGGAGGGCATGGCGGACGAGCTGCGCTGCCGGGTGTTGCTCGACGGGGTCGAGCTCGGGGTGAGCGAAGTGGTCCCGCTGTTCCAGACCGCCCCGACCCTGTCGGCGGTGGCGGTCGACCCGGCCAGCGGGGACGCCTGTCTGCCCCGCAGCTGCACCTTCCGGCTCGATGAGGTCGGCGGGCCCGACGCCGGCCTCGACTACGACGTGTCCGTGCAGTGGTCCGTTGACGGTGTGCCTCAGGGCGAGCCGGTCCTCGAGCTGCTGACCACTGGCGGCTCGGGCTCCGGCGCCGACGTGTCGCTCCCCGCACCATTGCTGCAGGTGGGCGCCGGTGAGTCGCTGTCCTGCGCCGTCGACGTCACGCTGGCGGGCACCGGCCAGACGGTCTCCGGCGCCTCGGCTCCCGGCACCATCACCGGGGCCCTGCCCTCCGTGGCCACCGCCACCATCCCCGACCGTGTCCGCAATGACGAGCTCGTCACCTGCGTCCCCGGGGGGCTCGCCACCGCCTGCGTCGCCCTGCCCGAGCTCTCGTACGTGTGGACCCTGGACGGGGCCGTGGTCGGCGAGGAGGCGACCCTCGACACCACCGGCCTCCCCGCGGGCGGCACCCTCGTCTGCGAGGTGACGCCGAGCGACGCCGGTGGTCTCGCGGGCCCCACCACCCTGTCGAACGCCGCCGAGCTGCTCCCGGGCCGGTGGGTCATCCTGGGACCCCAGGCGGAGAGCTACGCCGGCATGTCGGTGGCGACCATCGGCGACCTGACCGGCGACGGCCTGCCCGAGATCGCCATCGGGGCCCCGAACATGGACTGGGGTGCCGCCACCAGCGCGGGCCGGCTCTACCTCCTGGAGGGCAAGCTCGACGCGAGCCCGGTGTCCCTGGCCGACATCGACGCCGGTCTGGGCGGCGGCTGGGGCTGGTACGGCAGCAGCGGAGGCTGGGACGCCACCAGCACCTGGTGCACGCCCGCCGCCAGCGGCGACTGCGAGGTCGTGCCTGCGGGCGTGTCCGACGACGGGGCTTTCTGGGCCCCGGTGGGCGACGGCCTCGGCACCCGGGTGGAAGCTGCCGGCGACCTCGACGGCGACGGCGTGCCCGACCTGCTGGTGAGCGCTCCCTACGCCCTGGCCCACGGCGCCTATCTCGCCGGCCTCACCTATCAGGTGAGCGGTGCGTCGGTCTTCGGGCCCGAGACCACCATCGAGCAGGTCGTGCGGAACGGCGGCCGCCGCTTCGAAGGCGAAGCCGGCGTCGACCCAGACCAGGCCTATGTGCCCAACGGCTTCGGAGGCTACAAGCTCGATGCGCTCCACGACGGGCACCTCGCCGGCTACAGCCTGGCAGCCCCCGATCTCGACGGCGACGGCTACCGGGACCTGGTGATCGGCGCGGTCAAGGCCGAGGGCGAGTTCGTGTTCGAGCACGGCGAGGGGGTCGCCCCCAACGCCGGCAGCGTGTATGCCGTGCCCGGAGGCCCGGGCCTCGACGACTCCTGGCTCGGAGAGGTCGGCGAGGGCTTCCCCGGCGCCTTCTGGGCCGGGGTGGACTTCGACCGGGGGCCGAACCCGGCGGTGCCCTTCAGCTCCCAGGTCGGCCGCCTGGTCAAGTCCATCGGCGACATGGATCTCGACGGCGACGACGAGGTGCTGGTCTCCCACAACGGCGCCCTCGGCTGGGACGGTGGCCTGTGGGACGAGAACTACGTCGTGCTCGGCGGCCGCTTCGTGAACCTGCACTTCAACGACCCCGGCGAGCGCATCCGGGTCATCGGCGGCGACGGCGCCACCTTCTCGATGTCCTGGCGCCTGCCGGACGCCGTCGCGTCGGGCAAGACCGACTGGTTCGGCCGACCCAGTGGCGCGGGCGACGTCAACGGCGACGGCCGGGCCGACCTCGTCGTACCCTTCACCGAACGCGAGGGCGGTGTCGCGCAGGCCGAGGTGGCGGTCTTCTTCGGCGACGACGCCCTCGGCGACTTCGACATCGACGGGCCCGACCGTGGGGAAGGCGGCTTCGTGGTCGAGGGCGTGCCCACGACGGGTGGCTACGACATCCTCCACGCGGCAGCCCTCGGCGACGTCGACGGCGACGGACTGGACGATGTAGGCCTCACCTACTGCGCCAACGGCTCCGACGCCGTGCTGCGGCTGGCCATCGTCTACGGCCGCACCGGAACCACCCGGGTGGCTTGGTCCGACCTACTCACGGGGCTGGCAGGGCACGTGCAGGACATCGGCGACTGCATCTTCGACTATGGCGTCTCCATCGAGGACTTCGAGGGGGCCGACGTCGATGGCGACGGGTTGGCGGACGTGGTCATGGGGCTTCCCTACGCGGACGATCCCGAGCTCGGCGACGCGACGGGACGGGTGGAGGTGTGGTTCGGGCGCAACCTTCGAGGCCAGGTCGACCAGTACGGCACGCTGGGCGACGACAACCTCGTCGGCACCGTCGACGATGACCACCTCGTCGGCGGCAGAGGCAACGACGTGCTCGACGGCCGCGGCGGCGTCGACGTGCTCTACGGTGGCAGCGGCGACGACACCCTCGTCCTCGGCGACCTCGACCCACGCCGCGTCCGGGGCGGCCTGGGTGACGACGTGCTGGCTCTCGACCTTGGCGGGTCGGTAGAGCTGAGCCTGCTCCGTGGCCGTGTGGAGGGCATCGAGACGGTGGATCTGTCCTTCGGCGCCATCTCGCTGACCCTCGAACACCCCGAGGTGCTACGCCTGCCCGACGTCGACCGCACGCTCACCGTGCGGGGCGGCGCCGATGACGTGCTCCGTCTGCCAGATGCCGGCTGGACGGAAGGCGAGGTCCTCCCAGGGGGCGAGCGGTTGCTGGAGAACGGAGCAGCGACGCTCATCGTCGACCCCAGCGTCGTCATCGAGGCAGCCCCGACCGTGACGTTCTCACCTCTCTCCGTGCCCGAAGGAGCGCCGGTGGGAACGGTGGCCGGCACCATCACCGCCTCAGACCTGAACGATGACATCGTCGATCTGGTGGTCGACGGGACTCCGTGGTTCTGGTTCGATCCCATCACCCAGGAGCTGCTCGTCGACCTCGACGGCCTCGACCACGAGACCCTGCCCATCGTTCCCGTCACCGTGTCGGCAGAGGGTCCGTCCGGACTGGTTTCGGCGGGCGAACTGGAGGTCGTGATCGAGGACCTGCCCGAGCCTCCAACGTTCGTCGGCGAGCCGGGGCGCAGCAGCGTGCCGGAGCTCGCCGTCTACGACACATTCGTCGCCCAGCTCGCTGCCGAGGACCCAGACGACGGCGAGGTGCTGACCTTCCGCTGGGTCGACGAGCTGCACGGCACGGTCACGGGGCGACGGGCCTTCGACATCGACGCCGTCAGCGGCCGGGTCTACGTCATGGATCCCAGCTTCCTCGACTACGAGACCGCGCCGACCGTCGAGCTGCACGTGGATGTGGTGGACGGGTCTGGCCTCACCGACGAGCGGGTCGTGCTGGTCGACCTCATCGACCGGGACAGCCAGCCCCAGGTGTTCACCGTGCCCTTCCTGTCGGAGGATCAGCTGCTCATCAACCCCGACGACGAGCTGATGGTCACCGCGTTCGACGCCTTCTTCGCGAGCACGAGCCTCGACAGCAGTGGCCAACAAGATGCGGATCTCGTCGGCCTGTCTCCGGGCACCACCGTCTCGCTGCAGAGCGAGATGCAGGGCACGGTCGAGCAGGGCGTGACCATCGAGGCAACGCCCCCGACGGCCACGGTCTACCTGCCGGTGGAGGTGTCGCTTCAGTTCCCCGACGACATCGTGCTTGGCGAGCCCTTCGACGTCACGACCGACTGGACCCTCCAAGACGACGCAGTGCTCACGGGCAGCACCCTCGGCGTGGAGGTCACGGTTGCGTACGACTTCGATGACGTGAACTTCTCGTTCCTGTCGGGCGGGCTGGACCTGCTCACCAACCCCTTCATCCCATTCAGCGGCGCCAGCGAATTGTCTGTCGGTCTCGACGCGGAACCGATCAGCGGGGCCAAGCTCTCCATCCTGGAGCCCGATGGAGTCTTCCTGCCATCGGAGCCGCCCAGCTTCGACACCCTGTGCGCGGTGCAGGCCGACCACTGCGAAGGGGTTCCCGTGGACCGAGTGCAGCCCGACGGCACCCTGGATCCAGACGACTTCACGCGGGACGAGTGGAACCAATACTGCCCTGACATCTCCTACCGGCCGTCCCTGCGACGCTGCGAGACCCTCGAGGCGCAGGACCTGACGAACGCCGCGCTGAATGCGCTGCTACCCCTGAAGTACGGCCACGACCTGGCCATCGACGGTGACGACGTCATCGTCTCCCCCGGTGTGGCGTCGAGGGTGCTGACGCTCCCAGTGCGGCCCCTGCAGGTGCTGGCCGAGTCCGGCTTCCCAGTCGTCCAGAAGCTGTGGGGCTCTGCGACGCTGCCCATCCCGGGCGTTGGCTACCACGAGTTCCAGTACTCGATCTACGAGTCGCCCGTGTACGCCACCCTCGACAGCCACGAGCTGTACGCCGTGACCGCTGACAGCGTCGTGGCGACCCTGACCTTCGAAGGCGGCACCGCAGTCCAAGCCGAACTGCGGGAGGGCTTTGCATCGATCGTGCTCCCTCCCGAGGAAGACCTGGACGGCGACGGACGTGTCGAGATGACCCTCGACATCGAGCTCGAGGCCACCGTGCTCAAGTTCTGGGTCTGGGACCTCGGCATCGACAACCCCTCAATCGTGCTGGGCTGGACGGCCAAGTCCTACCTCTATGACTACGACCTCAGCGGCACGGTCGTCGGGGAGACGCTGGTGGGCGAGGACGGCTGGGGCCCGCTGTACGAGGCCCCCTTCGAGTTCACCGTGGGCGCCAGCGCCACCGAGGACGCATGGCAGGCACCGGGCTTCGAGCCCGTCAGCCTTCCCGGAGCCCTGCAGGTGACCGCCCCGTAGCGGTTTGTCGCGGCGTTGGCACAGTTCGAGCGCCGTCCACGCAGAGCATGCCGAACCCCGGTCCTGGAGACAACCATGCGCACCACCGGCCTGATCGCCTTCCTCGTTGCCTGCACCCAACCCCAACCCTACGAACTCGGGGGGGCCACCGCCACCTTCGGGGAGTCTGTGGACATGAGCGTGCGCCCACCGCCTCCCTTCGACCTGACCCTGTCGGTCGACGATCTGGCCGCTGGCATGCCCGCCACGCTCACCGTGAGCGGCGCCTCCCCTGGGGACACGATCTACCTGGCTGGCAGCAAGTCTGGGCTCGGAACGTCGGGCCCCATTGCCCGTCTGGGCGGACGAAGCCTCGACATCCTCGGCCCCCATTCTGTCTTCGGCCCATTCGTGGCCGACGGCTACGGAACCGTGGTGGTCGACCTCACGGATCGGATCGGCCCCGTCGGCACCGCCTACCAGTTCCAGGCGGCGATGCCCGCCGGGGCCAGCAGCGCCCTCTCCGACGCCGTCGAGCGCATCGTCGCCCCCAACCCCCGCGACGTGGACGGCGACGGCCTGCTCGCCTACCCCTGGGGCACCGACCTCGACGACGACGACGACGGCGCGCTCACCTACCGTGTGGGCGGCACGGACCTCGACGACCGCGACGGCGTGCCCACCCTCAACGGCGGCACGGCCACGTGGGGGGTGCCGGCGTTCACGGCCCTGGACATGTACGCGAGCCCCACGGGCGTCGCCCTCGGCGACTTCGACAACGACGGCCTGCTCGACGTCGTCACCAGCAACCAAGACACCTCCGCCACGACCGTGCTCCCCGGCCGGGGAGACGGCACCTTCGACGCCCCGGTCACCACCGCGGCCGGAGGCGGCGGAGACGCCGTCGTCGGCGACTTCGACGAGGACGGCAACCTCGACTACATCGCCGGCCTCAACCCGGTGCTGCACCTCGGAGACGGCGCCCTGGGCTTCGCCGGCGCCCTGATCGATCCGGCCGTCTACAGCGTGATCGACATGCACGTCCTCGATCTCGACGGGGATGGGCACCTCGATCTCGGGGGCTACGACTACGGGAACGGCGCCACCGTGCTGCTCGGCAACGGGGACGGCACCTTCCAGCCCCCGGTGGAGATCGTCTCGTCGGGCTGCTACGCCGCGTCGTTCGCCGACTTCACGGGCGACGGCATCGTGGACATCGCCATGGGGTTTGGCTCGGACATGAAGGTCGAGATCTGGGCCGGCGACGGGGCCGGCGGCTTCTCGCTGGACGGCACCCTCGTCACCACCAACGACGTGTGGCACCTCCAACGCGGGGACTTCGACGGGGATGGTTTCGACGACCTCATCACATCGTCGGAGTTCGAGGGAGTCCTCGAGGTCTGGTCCAACGACGGGTCCGGCGCCTTCACCCGCACCGACGAGGTGACGCCGACCACCGACATCAATCGCTTCGCCAGCGCCGACCTCGACGGCGACGGCGACCATGACGTACTCGGCACCTCTCAGCTGGGCACGTGGCTGCTGGAGAGCCAGGGCGATGGCACCTTCGCCGCCCCGGTCGCCACCGGCTACGACGAGTCGGCCTTCGACCTGGTGGTGGGCGACCTCGACGACGATGGCATCCTCGACCAGGTCGTCATCGACCTCCAGGGCGATCGGCTCGGCGTGTCCATGGGCCAGTGACCCTCAGGAGGCGGGCAGGTCTACCCGGAACACCGTGCATCCCGGCTCCGTCTCGAAGCTCAGCTTGCCGCCGTTCCGCTTCACGATGTCGCAGCAGATGGACAGCCCCAGCCCCGACCCCTCCCCGGTCGGCTTGGTGGTGAAGAAGGGCTCGAAGACACGAGGCTGCACCTCGGGTGGAATGCCGGGTCCATCGTCGCCGACCTCCACCCGGATTCCCCCTTCCGACCGCATCACCCGCAGGGTCAGCGTGCCGCGGTACTCCATCGCCTGGATGGCGTTGTGCACGAGGTTGGTCCACACCTGGTCGAGCTGGGCGTGCTGCGCGGTGATTTCCCCCGAGTCCCGGTAGTCACGCACCACCTTCACCCCCCGCTTGAGCTGGTTCTCGTGCAGGGTGAGCACCGTGTCGAGGCTGGCGGCGAGGGCCATGGTGGTGGGCAGGCTGTCAGCACGCCCTGGGTGGGCAAAGCGCTTGAGGGCCGACACGGTGCGCGCCGCCCGGTCCGCCGCAGTGTGGATGGTGGCCGTGTTGCGCCGGATGCCGACGAGGTCGGAGGCCACCCCGAGGAGGGTGGCGACAGGGGGGGAACGGAGCAGCTCCAGGTGCGGCTCGAGGTCGGAGACGCCCAGCTCCACCAGCTGCCCGGCAAGGTGCCAAGGCCGGGCCACCGAAGCCTCCTTCAGCCGCTTGGTGAGCTCCCGCCGTGCCGCCCGCTCTTCGCGGCTGGTCTGGGGCGGCCCGCCTGCCTCCATCGCCATCGAGAGCAGTTGCTGCAGCCGCTGCCGGTCGGTCTCGGAGAGGGCCCCGATGCCCTCGACGAGCTCCGGACCCGCCCGCTCGACCACGTGCTCTAGGTTGCTCGCGGAGGCCTGAATGGCGCCGAGCGGCGTGTTCAGTTCGTGGGCCACTCCGGCGACAAGCTGCCCGATCACGGCCATCTTGCCCTGCTCCACGAGCTGGTCCTGGGCGCGGGTGAGACGGTCGACGGAGGACTCGAGCTCCTCCTTGGCCCGAGCCAACCGCTGCATCGCGGCGAAGCCTTCCTTCGCGCCTTGGTAGCGATCCCGCATGGACGCCGTGGCGACGACGGCCGCGGCCACCAGGTAGATGTGGGCGACCACCGCGACGCGCAGAGATGCGGGCTGGAGGAAGAAGGGGTGGAAGGCCGCGGAGAGCAGCGGCACCGCGAAGAAGTGGGGCAGCGCCATGCGGGTGGGCCACACGAACCCCGTGCTCGGGCCCCAGATGGTGAGGGAGAGCACCAAGATGCCCACCTCGTAGTAGTCGAGCTGCGACATGTGCCCCAGGACCACGGACACCATGACCAACTGCAGGGCCAACTGGATGGCCCGGATCTGGCGAAGCTCGCGGGCCCATCGATAGCCGGCCGCAGCCATCAACCCTGCGATGCCCGCCAGCAGCCACCCCGCCAGGAGCATCTCGGCATCGTCCGGGACCACCAGTCGCCCCACCACGGCCACGACGACGCCCACCACGCCGGGAACGATGGCGAGGCTCGTGCCCGCAGCACGCTCCGCCGCGAGTCGGTCCGCCTGCCAGGCGTCCTCCAGCGCGTCGTCCCAGTCGGAAGTGGTGGCCACTTGTCGCCCCATGGGGGCCCTTGTATGCAGATCGACCGGTCGGGGACCCCTCCACCAGCAGGCTTGGCGACAAGGACCCGCAAATCGTTCTTGGCACAGTCGGCCGAACCCTGTCGCAGGGGTCGGTGAACACACCAGGGAGCTTCCGATGACGACCAACACCGCTTCCCCCCTTCTCGTCGCCACCACTCTCTCCGTGTGGGGGCTGCCCGCCGCCGCCGGCATCGCCGCCCACGTCGGCATCGTGAGCGGCCCCGTCGCGGTTGCCGCGGCCCTCACCGGCACCATGAGCCTCGCCTTCGCCCTCGCGCTCGCCGAGACCACCCCGATGACCGAGACCGCCTGAGTCACGCCCCGCGGGCGCGGTCCGCCTCCTGGCGCAGCCGATCGACCAAGCTCCGCAGCATTCGGGCGACCAACGGATTCGAGGCCTCCAGCGCCCCCTCGATGACCTCGCTCGTTACGACCGCGACCCGCGTCGGCTCCAGCGCCACGACCGTCGCGCTCCGCGGCGATCCGCTGACCACGGCCATCTCACCGACAAGGTCGCCGACGCCACGCCGGGCCAGCTCCGTCGAGCCCTCGGGGCCCCGCACCCGAATGGCCATGGCGCCCTCCAGGATCTGGTAGGCGGCGGACCCGGCCTCTCCCTCCCGGAACAACACCTCGCCGGGGCTCAGGTGGCGTTCGGCCGCGGCGGACGGTCCGGAGTGGAGCCGGTCGAGGTGGGCCAGCACGTCCTCGAAACTCGCAGGGCGCCGGGATGGGTCCGCCGCGATCATCGCCAGACACAGCTGCTCCAGGGCCTCGGGCACGTCGGCCCGTCGACGCCGAGGTGGCACGACCTCAGTGATCGCCTTGCGCAGAACGGCGACGGGTGACCTGCTGTCGTGAGGGAGCGTGCCGATGAGCATCTCGTAGAGGATTGTGCCGGCGGCGTAGATGTCGGCGGTAGGCTCCACCCCCGTGCCCGCGACCTGCTCCACCGGCATGTACGCCGGAGTGCCGGCGACACCTTGGTAGCCAGCTTCCTCGGGACGCTCCGCGTCACCCACGGAAGCTCGGAAGGCCTGGTAGGCCGCGAGATCATGGAAGCGGGCCACCCCCCAGTCCAGAAGGCACACGTGGCCATGAGGCATCAGCATGATGTTGGCGGGCTTGAGATCGAGGTGCAACACGCCTTTTGCGTGGGCGTTGGCCATGGTCTCGCTGACGCGAGCCAGCACGCGGATGGCCTCCCGGATGGAGAGCTTTCCCTCTCGATCGAGGCGCTTTCGCAGCGTCTCCCCATCGAGCACCCGCATCGTGTAGTAGGCCCCCTGGTCGTCGAACCCTCCATCGAAGACGGGCACCGTGCCAGGGTGATCGAGCCAGGCGAGCAGCCGCGCCTCGTGGCGTAGCATGGGCCCGAGGGCCTCGGGCTGGTCCGGCAAGACCCTCTTGTGAGCAACGATGCGCTTGAGCGTGTCGTCCCAAGCCCGCACGACCCGCCCACAGCCACCGACCCCGAGCACGTCGAGCTCCCGATAGCGTCCGTCCAGCACGAGATCGGGCGCAGGGCCCACCCGAGCATCGTTCGGCTCGACGACGGTCTCCAGAGACGACGGGCCGACCGTGGCGCCGATGAGGTCCCGGTCGTCGTGGAAGCCCAGCAGCGAGGCCACCTCCGCCCGAAGGCCAGCGTCGTCGCCACACTGGGCGTCGAGGTACGCGTCAACGGCATCGTCCGCCAGCTCCATCGCCTCGAAGAAGAGCTCGCGGACCCGCTCTCGATTCACCTCGCTCATCCCGCCAGCTCTCGCCGCAGCCAGGCCCTGATCAAGGCCCACTCTCGGTCGGCGGTGCGCTTGGACACCCCGAGGGTCTCGGCGACCGCCTGCATGCTCATGCCGCCGTAGAAGCGCATGATCACGATCTCCGCCTGCCGGGGATCGATCTCCTCCAGGCGCTTGAGGGCGTCTTCGATGGCGAGAATGTCTTCGTCGCTGTCGGTGGAGACCGTCACCGCCTCGTCGAAGGACACGTGGGCGGCACCGTCGCCTCGTTTCTGGCGGCCCCGACTGCGGGCGTGCTCCACCAGAATCTGGCGCATGGAGCGACTGGCAATGGCGTAGAAGTGGCGGCGGCTCTCCCAGTCGATCTGAGCCTGCCCAGCCAGCCGCATGAAGGCGTCGCTCACCAACTGGGTGGCGGCCACGCTCTGAGCCCGCTGCTCCCTGCGCATGTGGGAGATGGCGAGCTTCTTGAGTTCGTCGTACACGAGGGGGGCGAGCGCATGACGGGCGGCGTCATCGCCTTGTTGCAGACGAACGAGCAGGTGCGTGATGTCGGCATCGCTCATGGAGCCCCCTTGTGGTGCATCGCCTGGCGGGCCCGCTGACGGTTGGTGCGGGCCAGGCTCGCCATCAACGTCGTGGCGAGGGCGTTGGTGAACTTGAAGGCCACCCGCTCACCCGGAGTGGTCAACGCGAGGAACGCATCGGGCCCGAGGTGCAGCAGTGTGCCGGACTCCCGCATCATGAGGTCGGCCGTAGCCGGGCGACCCGTGAGGGGGGCCATCTCTCCCGCCAGGGCGCCGGGTCCGATCAACGCGATGCGTGCCCCACTCGCCCGCACAGCGATGGCCCCACGGACCACCAGGAAGCAGCTGTCCGAGCGCTGACCGGTCTGGAGCAGCCGGGTGCCCCGTTCGACGTCCCACAGCGTTCCTTGCGCAAGCAGCGACTCGATATCAGCCGGAGTGAAGTCCCTGAAGAAGGGAAAGATGGGAAGGAACGGGCGGGGGTCCATCGTTGCGGGCACGGCCATGTCCGCGAGGACGGGCACGCCAGGCGTTGCGTCCACATGGGCGGACTGCATGCGACCAGCCACATGCCGGGCCACAGCGAGGACGATGCGAAGGCTGGCTGGATGGAAGGACGACAGCAGCGACTTGAGGTCGGCGCGATGTACCACACCGATCTCCGTCTCCTCCACGGCGACGGCCGTGCGGGAGCGAGTGCCGCCAGCGACCAGCGCAGGTTCACCGACGAGCTCCCCCGGGAGGCTGTTGTGCACATGGACGGGGTCGGCCTGGCCAGGGGCGAACAGCTGCAGGGCGAGACGCCCCCGTCGCACGAAGACCGCAGCATCGCTCGGCGCTCCCTGGTGGAACAAGATGGTCCCCGGGGCGAGGGTGCGGGCCTGTTGGAGGGAGAGAAGCAACGCCTGGTCGTCGTCGCGCAGGTGCTCAAGCAGCGACATGGTCGTCCTCGAGGTCGAGGGTCTGAAGTCGCAGCCCGTCGGGCCCGCGCTCCGCCAGCAGGGCCGTGTACTCGGCCACCTCGACCCAGCCCGCCGGGTCGGCCGAGAGCGGCTCCGACGCACACAACAAGGCCTGGGGCCGGCCCTCCGCAGGCGCCAACGCCCAGCGCCCGCGGGCGTCGGGTGCGAAACGCTCTCCCACCCCGTACCACAGGCTCAGGTAGCGGGTGTTCGCCTCATGGACCTTCGACGGTTCGAGCGCATAGCGGCCGAAGTCGAACGTGAAGCGGGCCACCCCCAGCACCTGGCCGTCGGTGAAGAACAAGTTCATGGAGCTGGAGGTGTCGATCCCAGTCTCGGCGCGGGCCTCTCGGAGCACCGCTACGGTCTGCCGAAGGGCATCCCCGAGCGCGGCCACGGTGATCGCCCGACCACCGAGGCAGTGCAGCAACGTCGCGTAGATCCACTCCGAGTCCGTCGTGCCGCGGATGGCCAGCACACGCTCCGGAGACAAGCGGGCAGCCAAGGCGGGCTTCATCCGTTCGAAACCCGCCAGATCGCCGTTGTGAGCCAATGCCAGGCGCGTGCCGGGGTGCTGGAAGGGATGGAGGTTGTGGGGCCCGAAGCTGGCGTCGGGGCGGTAGGCGATGCCGCGGATGTGGGCCAGGCAGCAGTCGGTCTGCACGTGCTCGGCGAGCGAGGCCAGGTTCTTGTCGTAGACCGGCACGGTCGTGCTGCGGTAGGTCAGGGGCGTGTCGGCGGCGTTCGTCCAGGCCACGAGCCCCAGCCCAGCCAGATTGAGCATGTGGAGCTGCTTCGGGTCGTAGGACTGGGCCACCAGCCCGTTGCGGGGCCGATGGAGCAGGTCGGTGAGGGCGAGGGGCTGCCCCAGGTAGGCGAGGGCACGGCACATGCTCGCTACCCCACCGCCGGTGGGTTGATGGCACCGGCGCCGGCGCCCCGCGACAGCCAGGCCGCGACCTCGTGAGGCAGCGGGAACCAGCGCCACGCCTCCGCTTCCTCGGCGAGAGCCTTGCACAGTAGCGGCTCGGCGCCGGGTTGTGCATGAGCCGCGGCTTCGAGGAGGCGACGACCTTCGGCGAGCACCTCGTCGTAGTCGACGTCGCGTAGCTCCGCGGGGGGCGGGGGGGGCACGACCTGCCCTCCTTCGAAGCGAAGGTCCGCCAGCCGGGTCGGCTCGTAGGGGTTCCCATCGCGGTGGGTCCACAGACCGGTGTGTACGTCGAAGCGGTAGGCGGGCAGCATCGCATAGCCGTAGACGGCGACCAGGTTCACCGCCTGCACCACGAAGGCGTACTCGGCCGGATCGATGAAGTAGTTGAAGTTGACCCGTGCCCAGCCGGGCTTCAGGGCCGCGTAGCCACGCCCGACGAGATCGAGGAACGCATCGCCCGCAGCCTCGTCCATGCCGAGGAGCATGGCGCCGTACGGCCCCGCACAGGAGCAGCCCCCTCGCGCCTGGATGCCGAACAGGTCGTTCAGCAGCGCGACCACGAAGTTGTAGTGCAAGTAGCCCCGGCCGTGGCGGATGAGGAAGCTGACGATGGAGAGCCGCTCGGCCTCCAGCGGCCCCAGCACCTCGATGGCGTGGTTTCGGGACCACGACTCGATGGCCCCTCGCACGAGCTGCTGCTCCCGGGCGTGGATGGTGTGCCCACCGACACGGTCCTTGAGCTGGAACACGAGACCACAGCGGATGGACTCGAGGATGGCGGGGGTGCCGGCCTCCTCCCGGTGGGTCAAGGAGTCCGAGTAGAGCGAGTCCTGGCCGGTCACGAAGTCCACGGTGCCTCCGCCGGGCTGGGTGGGCACCGACGACGTCGCCAACCGCGTCTTCAAGGCGACCACCCCGGGGGTGCCCGGGCCACCGATGAACTTGTGGGGAGAAAGGAACACCGCATCCTTGTAGGCCTGGGGCCGGTCGGTGGGATTCATGTCGATCGGCACGTAGGGGCCCGCCGCCGCGTAGTCCCAGAACGACAGCGCCCCGTGGGCGTGGAGCAGCTCTGCCAGCTCGTCGACAGCGGTGGCGACGCCGGTGACGTTGGAGGCGGCGCTGAAGGAGCCGATGCGCAGGGGCCGGTCGGCGAAGCGCTCGAGCTCCGACACCAGCACGTCGCGGTCGAGCTGGTCGTCGCGGTCGAGCGGGATCATCACCAGGTCGACGTCGCAGTGACGCCACGGCAGCAGGTTGCTGTGGTGCTCGTAGGGGCCGATGAACACGACGGGGCGCTGCGCCGGGGGCTTGCGAGGCTGCCCCTCGGCGAGCCGCAGGCCGAGCAGATCGATGAGCCGGTTGACCCCGCCGGTCGCCCCAGAGCCCACGAAGAGCACGGTGTCGTCGTCCCCGGCGCCCAGAGACCGGGCCACGAGCTCGCGGGCTTCCTCGCGGAAGCGGGTGGTCTGCAGCCCGCTGGCGGATGCTTCGGTGTGGGTGTTCGCGTACAGCGGCATCACGTGGGAGCGGAGGAAGTCCTCCACGAAGGCCAGGCTCCGCCCCGAGGCGGTGTAGTCGGCGTACACCAAGCGGCGCAGGCCGAAGGGGGTGGCCAGCGCCGTGTCCTTGCCGATGACCGCCTCCCGGATCGAGGCGAACAATGCCTCGGTGGGCTCGTCCATGGGCGGCACCGGCGCCGGGCGCGTCAGGTCTTCGAGCTGCACGTCGAGGCGGGGGTCACCGGCGCGCCACCCGTAAAGGTCGCCCACTGCCCGTAGCAGCTGACGGAAGTCTCGCTGCGGGCGACGCAGCTCCACGAGGGCCGTGTTCGCGGCTCGGAGCTGGCGCCGCATGGTGAACAGCACCGCCTCGAGGGCCGCACGGCGCGCCTCCGGGGGCAGCGCCGCCACCCGGTCGCGAGGCAGCGCGAACACCCAGGCAGATGTCGTGGCCACCACGCTCGCGGTGCGGGGCTGGGCCTCCACGAACGCCGCGGCGCCGAACAGGCTGCCGGGGCCGAGCTCGCCGAGGGGCTGCACGCCCGCTGGCCCTTCCCGTTGGATGGCCACCTCGCCGCTGCCCACCAGGTAGATGCAGCCATCGCTGTCGTCGCCCTGCACGAACAACGCCCGCCCCTCCGGCATGTGCACTGCCTCGAGTTGCTCGGCGATGGCGGCCCTGCAGTCCGGGTCGGCCCATGACAGCCCCGGCACCCCGAGGAGCACGCCAGCGGCCTCGGGAGGTGCCCCCGGCCGCAGCAGGCGATCCAGGAGCCGCTGGAAGGCCGACGGGCGCGCCACGGGCTTCAGCTCGGTTCCGCCCAGGTGGGTGAGCTCCGCGTCCACCTGCTGCAGACGGGTCCAGGTTCCACGGAGCCCAGCGTCGAGCAGCTGGTCGTAGGTGGCACACGGGTCGTCGCGCAGCTTCCGCAGCCGGCGGCGCGGCAGAGCCCACACGACGGCATCGGTGGCGGCCACGGCAGATCCGAGGCGAAGCTCCCCCGGCATGAACACGCTGGCCTCGCCGATGGTGCTGCCGGGGCCCATCTCGTCGAGGGCGGTGCCGTCGACGAACAGGGTCAGCTGCCCCGATGCGACGACGTACAGAGTGTTTGACGGGGCGCCCTGGCGAAACAAGCGCTCCCCCGCCGTCAGCTCGTGCCGACGCCAGCCGGTGGCGGCGCGGGTCGCGGCGTCCTGGGTAGCGAGGGACGTCAACAGCTCCATCACTTCGTCTCCATTCGGGTGGTCCCGTCCCAGCCGTCGGGGAGGCCCACGCGGGCCAGGTGGGCGCAGCGCTCCACATGCAGCCGGGCGGCCCCGTCGGTAGGGTCGTCGCGGAGAACGGCGGCGAAGCCGGCGGCGGCCGCCTCGAGCTCCCCCGCCTCGAAGGCGCGGCGTGCCGCGGCGTAGCGATCCGCTGTGCGACGGCGGGCCTCGGCGCGGGCGTCGTCGAGGGCGTCGAGCACCTCGAACAGGGTGACGGCGCGCTGCTTGCCCTTGGCCCAGACCCGGTCGATGCGACGCAGTGGGAAGGGCTCGGTGAGCTTGTGCTCGGTGGCGTCGGTGACCAGCATCTCGGTGCCGTAGAGCTTGGTGAGGCTCTCGACCCGGGAGGCCAGGTTCACCGCGTCGCCGACGACGTCGCACTGAAGCCGGTCCTCGCCGCCGATGGTGCCCAGCAGCAGCGGGCCGCTGTTCAGGCCGAGCCCCATGCGGATGGGGGCCGCGCCCGCCGTCTCCCGCCGGTGGTTCCACGCCGCGAGAGCGGCGTGGGCGTCGACTCCGGCCTGCAGAGCCGCGTCGGCAGAGCCTGCGAACAGCGCGAGGACCGCGTCGCCCTCGATGTTGCCGATGAAGCCGTCGTGGTCGCGGATCGCGCGATCGAGGAGCTGCATGTAGTCGTTGATGAAGCCGAACGACTCAGCCGGTGTCTTTCCCTCGACCAGGCTGGTGTAGCCGCGCATGTCGGCGAACAGCACGTGCATCTCCCGCTCGGTGTGGTCGCCGTAGCGCACGTCGACCAGGTTGTTCCTCCCCAGCAGGCCGAGGAACTCCCGAGGGACGAAGCGCAGCGAGGCCTGGTGAACGGCCCGCAGCTCGGCGTCACGGCGACGGATCTCTGCCGCTTGCGTCCACGCCCGCAGGGCCTCCCGCACGGTCATCGCCAGGTCGTCTTCGGTCCACGGCTTGCCGATGAACCGGTACAACCGCGCCGTGTTCACCGCTGCGCCGACCGCTTCGGCCGTGGCCTGGCCCGTGAGCAGGATGGTGAGGGTGTTCGGCAGGCGCCGGTGCACTTCGGCGAGGAACTGCTCACCCCGCATGCCGGGCATCAGCTGGTCGGAGATGACGAGCGGCACCTCCACCCCTTCCTCCACGAGTTCCTCTAGAACCTCGAGCCCCTCAGCGCCGTCTTCGGCGGTCTCGATCTCCAAGTCGTCGGCGAAGCGACGCCGCAGCTGCCCGCGGAGGCTGGTGAGGATCATGCGCTCGTCGTCGACACACAGGATGGCTCGTCGGGTCGTCACGGCTGCTCCAGCTCCCGGCGGATGGCGGTGGTCAGCTCGTCGATGTCCCAGGGCTTGTGGAACACTTCCGCCACCTGCGCCACCTGGTGGGCCCGTTCGATGGCTTCGGCGTCGGCCTGGCCCGTGAGCAGGATGCGCACGATCTCCGGGAAGCGCTCGCGGATCTCAGCGAGGAACGCATCGCCACGCACCCCTGGCATCAGCCAGTCCGAGACGACCACCACCGTGCGCATACCGGTGTCGTGAAGCTCGTCGATGACCTCCCAGGCCTCGGGCACGTTCTCGGCGGCTTCGTACACGTAGTTGTCGCCAAAGACCCTCCGCAACTGACCGCGCAGCGAATCGAGCACGGTCTTGTCGTCGTCGACCAGCAGGAACGCAGCGTCGCTCACCCTTCCCCCTCGAAGCGGCACACCCTGGGCAGCACCACCTCGAAACGGGTGCGGCCGGGTTCGCTCGTGACGGCGAGCATACCCTGGTGACGCACTACGATATCGCGACAGATCGACAAACCCAGCCCGCTGCCCTCGCCAGCGGCCTTGGTGGTGAAAAAGGGCTCGAAGATGCGCTCCCGCGCCTCGGCTGGAATGCCCGGTCCCGTGTCGGTGATGGCGACGCGGCAGCCATCCCCCGCCGCATCGATCTCGACGATGAGCTTGCCCTGGAAGTCCATCGCCTGGATGGCGTTGTGCACCAGGTTCGTCCACACCTGGTTGAGCTGATCGTGGCGGGCCTCGATGATCGGCGCCTCGCAGTAGCGTCGCACCACCTCGACGCCGTTCTTCATCTTGTTGTGGTACAGGGTCAGCACCGTGTCGAGGTGGTCGGCCAGGGACGCCTCGGTCGACGCGCCCCCCTCCCCCGGGTGGGCATAGGACTTCAGCGCGAACACGATCTTTGCGGAGCGCTCGGCGGCCACGTGGATGTTGGCGCTGCTGCGCCGGAGCGACGCGAAGTGGTGGGCGAAGTGGACCAGCTTCTGCACCTGGGGCGAAGCCAGCACGGGCCGGAGGGAGGGCGAGAGCTCCACCAGCCCCAGCTCGACGAGCAGGTCGATGCTCCCCAGCGCGCCGTCGAGGCCCTCGGCCTTCAGCAGCTTGCGGAGCTTGCGGCGGGCCGCGCGCTCCTCCCGGGAGGAGAGCAGCACCCCCGAAGCCCCGGCCGTGCCGATGAGCACCAGCAGGGCCGCCTTCTCCTCGTCGGTCGTCTCGACGGCGATCGACGGCACCGCGCGAAGCGCGTCCTGCAGGGCGTGCTCCAGGTTGTCGACCGAGGCGTTGATGGCCCCCAGGGGGGTGTTCAGTTCGTGGGCCACCCCCGCGACCAGCTGTCCGAGCGCCGCCAGCTTCTCGTTCTGCACCAGGGCCTGCTGGCTCTCGGCGATCTGGCGGTTGCGGATCGCCAGCTCCTCGATGGCCACCCGTCGCTGCTGCACGAAGAACAAGGTCAGCCCGAACACCGCACTCGTCACCGCGATCATGTTCATCACCGCGAACAGCGTGGAGAGGAAGCGGTCGTGGATGGCGGCGGGCGGGACGAGCTGGGCGTCGATGAGCCCCGAGAGGACCGTGAGCGCGATGAACATGCCGAGCCAGCGCAGGGTGGATCCTGCCTTGTCGAAGGTCAGTGATCCGAGCAGGCAGAGCATCGCCCAGATCATCATCGCGCCACTAGTGACGAAGCCCCCGAGCACCCACTGGAACACGAAGGGGAGCAGCAGGCTGATGGCGATCTGGAAGAAGCGGGCGAGCCGGAAGTTCTTCGTGGCCTGCAGCACCGCGAAGTTCAACGCCGTGAGGACCACATAGGCATAGGGGACGATCGACTCGTAGTACAGCCCGTACACGAAGGAGATGGTGCCCCACAGCAGCCCTCCGCCACTCATCAACAGGCCGGCAAAGATGAGAATGCGGTGCTTGAGCTTCTGTTCGTCGTCGTCACCCGGCCGGTCGCCGATGGCGCCGAGGCGGGCCAGCACGCGCTGCGTCGGCGACAGACGGTGGGCTGCCGGGGGGGCCGACGACTCGGTCACGCGGCCTGGGTTCGGTCGCAGCGCGCTCGGGGGGGCGTCCCTCATCGCCACGCCACCTCGTCGAGGTAGACCCGGTGCACGCGGGGCCCGTCGAGGTCGACGAGATGCATGGCGTAGTAGCGCGGAAGGGATGGTTCGCCGTCATCGAAGTCGTCGTAGTAGACCGCACCGGTGACGAAGGGGCCGAAGTCGCGCACGGTGCACTCCACCAGCGACAGGCGGCCCGTCGGCTGTTCGTAGTAGACGAGGTACTGGTCGAGCGATGCGGTGGGCGCCTCGGGGTCGCCCCAGGTGACGAAGACGCGGTCGTACACGCCCCCCCCACGCTCGACAGTGTCCACGTAGGACACCACGTCGGCCGTAGGAACGTGGAAGGCCAGGGTGGGCAAAAACTCCATCGTCGGGGCGAAGAAGCGGACCCCAGGACCGCCCACCTTGTCGGGCGTGTCGAACCAGGGCCGCCCGTCAGTGACGCCGAAACGCTGACCGTTGGCCGCTCCCGTCGTGACCGTCCAGTTCGAGGTGCCCAAGTGGCGGTGCAGAGAGATCTCGCCCTGGAGCCCCACGTGGTCTTCGACGAGGGGCATATACCAGCGGAAAGGCGTGAGATCCCAGTCATCCGTGAGCGCGACCGACAGGGCCTGCTGGCGCGCCCAGGCGTCTGCTCCCCCCTGGGCCTGCACACCCCGCGCGGCGATGGCGCGCCCGCGGGCCACGCGATCGGCGTCGAGGGCGCGGCCTACGAAGTCGACAGGGCGCAGGTCGGCTGTGACGGCGTCGACGGGGAAGCCTCCGTGCGAGGCGACGGCCGAGATCACGGTGGCGGTGGCGGCGAGGAGGGGGCGTGTGGTCATCGTGGACTCCGTTCACCCTGCGGTGCGCCAGCGACAGGTGAACTGTGCCAAAAAATCCCAAGGAGAGGACGCGCGGCTTCTAGAGGTGTCCATGGGCCCGCATCTGGGCGGCCATGGTCGCCGTCATGGCGCGGGACACAATGGGGGTCAGCTCTGCGTAGCGCGGGCCCGCCGCCGCCTGCAGCGCTGCGACGAACATCCGATTGGGGCCGTAGGGCTTGGTGGTGGAGAGGGCTCGCACCACATAGGGTAGATGGTCGGTCTTCAGGCCCTCCCAGTCCACATCGAGGATGTCCGCCACCGCGGCGGCGCGGCCGGCGAGGGTCGGCGCGATCTTCTGGGTCAGCGGCATCATCACCTCCTCTTCCTTCTTCAGGTGCTGCTCGAAAGAGGGCGCCCAGTCGGCGAGTGCCCGGCGGACACTGGCGGGGTCCCTGTCGGAGAGTGCAGCCTCGAAAGCATCCTGAAGAGCCTGCTCGCGCTCGTGGGCGTCTCTGAGGCCGGCCCTTTCCACAGCTCCGTCGAACCGGGCGTCCAGGAGGGGAAAGAACGCAGCCTCCTCTTGGGCCGCGTGGATCTCCAGGGCGAGCTTGAGTTCGCTGTACTCGAGCTCCACCGCTTCGACGTCGTCGACGCCGGCCAGCTGGACCAGGCGGGCAAAGCCAGTCCGCAGGGCTTCGTGGGTGAGACGCATGAAGGCGAAGGGGCGAACGGTGAAGGACATCGTGGGGACTCCTGGCGTTGTCGGGGTTCGCCTCCCCTGCGCCAAAGCCACGCCATCTGTGCCACGCACCGGCCTCACACTGGACCCGGGCATCCTGGCGTCGGCGACCATGCCTCGCCCATGACTGCGACGACCACCCCGGGCGCAGTGGGCCCATCACCGCGAGGTCTCGTCGTCCCGCAGCCTGAGGTCCATCTCCACCGCCCCCGTGGCCGCCATGAAGCCCTCGCAGTCGAAGGACGGCGCGTTCACCATCACCGAGGTGTGCACGCTGTCCTCGAACAGGAAGGCCATGATGTAGACCGGGTAGTGGATGCTGTCCATCGTGAACTCGTAGGTGTCGACCGCATCGAGCAGCAGGTTCTCGGGCAGCGTCTTCTGGGGCACCACGGTCAGCGTGAGGTCGACCATGTTCCGCGCCTTCTCCGACCACGTGCGGGTGGGGAACGTGCGCTGGATGTGGTTGGTGGTGGGCACCTGCCAGCGCCACCGCCGCACCTGCTCCCGCACGTTGCGCGCCAGGGTCGCCTCGTCGGGGGCGGCGTCGATGTCGAGCAGCATCCCGCCCACGGTGTTGAAGGAGGTGTCGCTCTTGAACGACACGGGGAGCGTCACCCGCAGCCGGTCCTTGCCGAGGTGGGTCATGACGGCGTGCACATGCCGCGCGATGACGATGTAGAGCGTGTTCAGGCGCAGCTCGTCGGAGAGCGCGTCGATGGGGGCCAGGGGCTGCTTCCAGTAGAAGCGGCGCACCTGCTCCTTGCGCGCGAAGAGCGGCGTCGCGGGGTGCGGCTTCAGCAGGGAATACCAACCGAGGAAGCCGACCATCATCGCCTCGGTGACCAGCGGCAGGTAGGGGTTGCGCTCGAACACGTCGCGGGAAATGCCAGCGCAGAACACGATCTGCACGAACTGGGACAGCAGGTAGCCCCCCAGGTAGATGTGGTTGCCCATCAGCAGGATGGTCTGGTCGTCGCGGGAGATGATGATCCGGGCCAGCAGGGGCTGCTCGCCGAGCTCGGGCTGCTCGACGCGGTCGGCGATGAGCAGGGGCTCCTGGAAGACGACGTCGTCGGGCCGCTGGATGGACGCCGCCAGGTCGTCGAACCACGGACGGAAGCTCGCCTCCACCCGGGCCACCACCTCCTCGAAGGCCTCGGGGGGCATGGACAGCCGGACGCGGGCGATCATCACCGCGGTGTGCACGTCGGAGGCCACGTCGCGGGCCTGGTAGGCGTCATCGCCGCCGAAGGTGATGTGGCCGCGGGAGCGGGCGCGGAGCTCCTGGGCCTTGCGCACGGCCTTGGCGCCGAGGAGGAGAGGAATCCACAGGGGGGTTCCGACAGCGAGTCCGAGGGCGTGACGCTTCATGCAGCCGTCATACCGCGGGCGGGCGGGGGAAGTCGCGGCTGGTGATCGACCGGTGAAGGGGTGAAGAGGGTGTGCTTCCGACCGGTGCGGGGTCGAAGAGGGTGCCCGCACCGATTCGTGGCGATGGGCCAAGGGATAGTGACGCTTCGCTCGTGGCCGTTCGCTCGGTGCGGGCGCCGGACACCCTCTTCGATGTCTCACCGGTTCGCCGGACACCATCTTCGATGTCTCACCGGTCCGTCGCCTCGGGTCCAGCCGACGAAAGAAACCGGCCGAGTCGGTCATCGGACAGGTGTTGTCCGCTTCGCCCCCACGTGGGGGATTCTACGCCTGCTGAACGACAAGGGAGGGGGGGTGAGCAGGCCCGCTACGCCGGCTCGCCATCCTCGACCCATCGATCGTTCGATCGGTGACGCTGGAGCCCCGCCACGGCGTTGAATCCCGCGTGAGCTACCGCTGCCGCTCCCGATGCTCCAGCGCCCGCTCCTTCTGACGAATCAGGGTCCGCACGCGCTCAGAACGCTTCTGGAGCCACGCCGGATGGTCGTCGGGCTGCTCGCGCGCCAGCTCGGACTCGTAGTGCTCCGCGACCGCGTACAAGTCGTCGAGGCACAGGCTGGGGATCTCCTCCCACGCGGGGATGGGAAGCCCCCGAGGCCCCACGTCACCGCGCTTCCGACCGACGAACCGACCTTGGGAGAGCTTGGGCATGTCCGCATGATACCGCGCTGCGAGCCCCGAGCCGGAGGCAGCCCAGAGCTGAGCCACCGCCGGAGTGTTGGCCGTCAGCCGTGGTTGTCGAGCTGCTCGCGAACCCCAGCGCACAACGCATCGATCTCGGCCAACCGTTCAAGGTCCGCACGCAGCCCGGTCTGCGCTCGCTCCAAGGTCCGGTAGCGGTTCGGCTCACACCAGCTCTCCCAGAGCGGCATCAGCCTTTGAACTCGGTCGCTGTCGAGACCTACCAGCTCGATCAGACCCGCGAACGCTTGGGATTGGTCGAAGTCCAAGTCCGGGCGAGCGAGGTAGTAGCCGCAGTACCGCTCCAAGGCGTCGATGGAGTCACCGGAGCCACTGCGGACCAGCACCAACACGTAGGCTTTCCCAGCGAAGCAGACCTCACTGCGCAGAAGAAGCGGCACGACAAGGTCGTGGAACGCCTCGCTCCGCTGAACCGCCGCCATCCAGGCACCCACGCCGCGCTCGCGCCAACCCGACGAGCGCAGCAACTGGTCGATGACCGCCGGAGAAGCCTCCACGCACGCACGAGCGAACGATTCTCGCAGCTCGCTCGTGCGAAATCGGTGGCTGAAACTCGCCCCGTAGAACGGCATTACCCATCGGTCGCAGAACGCCTGATCCCAGTCGGCCGGTTCGGGGACCGGCAGCCCCGAGAAGGGCGTGTTCGCCTTCACGATGGCTCCCCGAACGTGGTCGGCGATGGCTTGGTCGTCGTGGCTCATACGGCCAGCCTATCCGAGCCCAGCATCCAGAAGAAGCTCATCCGATGGGCAGACCGCCGCTGTGTCAACGAGTGTGTCAACGAAGGGGACGTTCGGGACCGCTCGGGACCGTTCCGACCCACCCGACGCCCGCCGCCGAACCCGTCAGAGACGGCGTTTCCACCGGCCCTGGCGCGCTGTTCGGCTACAGCACGTCGAACCTGTCGAACTCCATCACGAACTGCCCCCGCCCCTTCGTCCCGCTCCGCAGCGCCGTCGCGTAGCCCAGGAGCTCCGACAGCCCACACTCCGCGCTGATCGTGCTCATCTCCCCCGGCTCGTGCCCGAGGATGCTCGCCCCACGGGCCTGCAGGTCGCCGAGCACGCTGCCCGTGTTCTCGTCGGGCACCACCACCTCGACATTCATGATCGGCTGCATCAGCTGGCCGCCGGCCTCCATCAGCGCCTCGCGCACCGCGCTGGCCGCC
>Ga0213839_1000872_pt1 | contig 24169 bp, 12 predicted proteins | sample SWPATP21_FD_160075 | JGI IMG/M metagenome (GOLD analysis project Ga0213839, IMG submission 160075) | Coastal seawater microbial communities from Marineland, Florida, United States - SWPA TP2 #1 | ecosystem: Environmental > Aquatic > Marine > Coastal | place: USA: Florida | collected 2016-08-14
ACTCGTTCGTGCCGACGCACAGCCCGAGAACGACCGGGCCACCCGCGGCGTAGCCGCAGCAGTGAAGCGCGCCGTACCGGTTGTCGAGGCAGCCATAAACGCGGCCGCCGCAGACGCCGGACAGGAACCCCGGCCGGTCGTCATCGTCGAGGCCTCCCCGCTGGCCCGCTACGGACGCGCGGACATCCTCCGGCACTGGAGTGACCTAGCCACCGGCCGCGGCCAGGCGGTGTGGGTGATCCTGCCGCAGGTCGGCGCGAGCCGGGGGCCACTGCTTGACGGCGTCTCGGTCCAGACCTCACCCAACCAGTATCTCCGTGTCGACACCGCATGGATCGACGCCCCTACAAACCTCATCCCGGCAGCCGTCGAAGGAGCCACCGTATGACCATTGGCAAGGACCTCACCCCCAAGCTGCAGAAGTTGGTTCTCAGGGTCGAAGACGACCTGCGCACCCGGCTGGACGAAGACGCGGAGCTCAAGGCCCGCTGGCAGTCCGAGCACGTGGACGCTCTGCGCGCCGAACGCACCTCTTCCGCATGGGTCAGCTGGCGTGACGACCGCATCACACAGGCCGCCGTCGGCTGGGTCCTGACCACCGTGTTCCTGCGCTTCTGCGAGGACAACGCGCTGCTCTCCAAGGTCTGGATCGCGGGGCCTGGCGCCCGCCGACAGGAAGCGTTCGACGCCGAGAACGCCTATTTCCGCGCCCACCCGGAAAACACCTGGCGTGAGTGGATCATGGAGGGCATCGCCCACCTGCAGTCCTTCCCGGCCACCGCGGCCCTGGTCGACGAGCATGCGGCCCTGTGGCAGGTGTCTCCTTCCGGCGCCATGGCGAAGGAGATCCTGGATTTCTGGCGCGCCACCGACGAAGCCGGCGTCCCACTCTACGACTTCCAGGACAACGGGCTCTCCACCCGCTTCCTCGGCGATCTTTACCAGGACCTCTCCGAGTACGCGAAGAAGACATTCGCCCTGCTCCAAACCCCCGAGTTTGTCGAAGAGTTCATCCTCGACCAGACTCTCACCCCTGCGTTGGCCGAGCGCCCATTGGAGGGCTTCAAGCTCATCGACCCGACGTGCGGGTCAGGGCACTTCCTCCTCGGCGGGTTCCAACGGTTGCTGGACGAGTGGAGCGCCAAGGCCCCCAACATGGAAACACGCGAGCGGGTGCAAGAGGCCCTCAACGCCATCCACGGCGTTGACCTGAACCCCTTCGCTGTGGCCATCGCCCGCTTCCGGCTCACCATCGCCGCACTGCAGGCAACCGGAGAGCTCGATCTGGAACGCGCCCCCGACTTCAGCTTCCATCTGGCAGCCGGTGATTCATTGCTGCACGGGCAAGTCCAACGCGAGTTCCAGTTCGAAGGCTTCGACGCCGATGCTGAGCTTTCCGGTTTCTCCTATGCCACTGAAGACATCGACCAGCTTAAGGGCATTTTGAAGCCCGGCCAGTATGACGTCGTCGTTGGAAACCCGCCCTACATCACAGTCAAGGACAAATCCTTGAACGCCGCGTACCGGAACCTATATTCGACCTGCAAAGGAAACTATGCGCTCTCCGCCCCCTTCTTGGAACGGTTCTTCGGGTTGGCGAAGCACGGCACGGACTTACAGCTCGCGGGATGGACAGGGCAGATAACGTCGAATTCATTTATGACGCGTGAGTTCGGGTCGAAACTCATTGAGAACTACCTCACCCGACAGGACTTGCGCTTGGTCGTAGACACCTCCGGCGCATTTATTCCTGGGCACGGCACTCCAACGGTAATAATCGTCGGCAAGCACCAGCGGCCCGTCAGCCAAACGATACGCGCAGTGTTGGGTGTTCGAGGAGAACCTGGCCAACCTGCTGAACCGGCGAACGGTTTAGTATGGCGTTCGATCACGGACAGCATTGATCGGCCCGGACACAACGACGCGTGGATCTCTGTCACCGATTTGTCACGTAAGCAGCTGGCCACCCATCCGTGGAGCCTGAGCGGAGGTGGTGCATCGGATCTGCTGGCCAAGATCAATAGCTACAAAGCGCGTTTGTCAGACTTGTCGCCAGTCATCGGACGGACCACTGTGGTTGGGGAGGACGACGCCTGGTTTACGACTAGCTCGCTCGCGAGGTCTCTAAACCAGCTTGATCGAACGCGCAGAATAGTCATAGGCGAGAACGTTCGAGATTATGGCCTCAAAGGAGAGTCACTCATATGGTGGCCTTTCGAAGATGTGTTCAAGCCTTCGTGGATCCCTGAGTCGCACCCCGTCGTTAAAAGGTCTCTCTGGCCGCTACGCTCAGTCCTCTCGCAGCGAGTCATCTTTGGGCAGTCGTTAGCGGAGAGAAACCGACCTTGGTATGACCACCTCGAGTGCTACTCCTCTAAGATGCGTACACCGCTGTCGATCACATTTGCTTTCGTTGCGACACACAACCACTTTGTGCTCGACCGCGGCGGCAAGCTTTTCAACAGATCGGCCCCTGTCATTAAGCTGCCGGAGAACACTTCAGAGGATGACCATATCGCGTTGCTCGGTGTGCTCAACTCGTCGACCGCCTGCTTTTGGCTCAAGCAGAACAGCCATAACAAGGGTAATGGTGGCATTGGCGGCGGAATCGGTGACGAAGCGTGGGAACCCCGGTACGAGTTCACGGGAACGACACTGCAGGACTTCCCGTTGCCTTCCGCATTGCCGCTCAACCGCGGGCGGCACCTCGATGAGCTCGCGCAATCTCTGGCTGCATCGTCTCCATCCTCCGTCGTAAGCCGTGGGTTGCCGTCCGCCGCCATCCTGGCTGACGCACAGAAAACGACTCAAGCCCTCCACGAACATATGGTGGCGACCCAGGAAGAGTTGGATTGGGAGACCTACTATCTTTACGGGCTGGTCGCAGAAGACCTCACCTATGCGCAGGGTTTGCTGCCCGAGGTGCAGCTTGGCCAGCGCGCATTCGAAGTTGTACTTGCCCGCCAGATCTCTGACGGATCCGCCGAAACGGCGTGGTTCGATCGACACAGCTCGACCCCGGTAACGGAGATCCCTGTCGGCTGGCCGGAAGACTACCGCGCACTTGTCCAACGCAGGATCGATGCGATCGAGGCCAATGCCAGTATCCGGCTGCTAGAAAAACCCGAGAATAAGCGGCGCTGGGCGAGTGAGCCGTGGGAGAAGCAGCAAGAACGGGCGCTCCGTGGCTGGCTGTTGGACACGCTGGAGGACCGCTCGTTCTGGTTCGACGCTCAGGAGCGGCCAGCGGCACGCAGTATCTCCCAGCTCGCAGATATGGTCTCCCGAGATGCCGATCTCGTCAGCGTCCTTGCACTATGGGAGGGCACGGTCGACGTCGACGTCACTAAGGCCCTCACCAAACTGCTGACCGACGAGGCTGTCCCCTACCTCGCGGCCCAGCGACTCAAGGACTCGGGTCAGCGGAAGCGCGCAGCCTGGGAGGAAACTTGGGAGCTCCAGCGCCGCCAGGACAAGGGCGAGGACGTGGGTAAGATCCCGGTGCCGCCCAAGTACGCCACCGCCGATTTCCGGAAGGCTTCCTGGTGGCAGGCCCGCGGGAAGCTTGACGTGCCCAAGGAACGCTTCATCCTGTACCCCGACGCCGGGCGTTCCACCGACCCTACGCTGCTTTTGGGCTGGGCCGGCTGGGACCACGCCCAGCAGTTCATCGTCCTGGCCACCATCATGGACGAACGAATCAGCGAAGGTGCCGATGACAGCCAGCTGGTTCCGCTCGTTGCCGGCATGGACGAAGTACTGCCCTGGATCGGACAATGGCATGCTGATCTGGATCCCACCTTTGGCATGAGCATGGCCGACTTCTGTTCCGCACAGCTGGAGGAACGGATGACCCAGCTCAATGTCTCGACCACCGATCTGAAGGCCTGGCGTCCCGCCGCGGCTACCCGCGGCCGCCGCGCCATCAAGGAGAACGCATGACCATCTTGCTTCGCGACGTCTTCGACATTCCCGAACGCGCAGGCGTCGAGGACTATGTCCTCCGCCTCACCGACGCTGTCAGCGGCGACGGCGCACGGCACGCCCTCGACGACTACGTGGTCACGCCGTCACTCGTAGAGGCTTTCGATTCCGCCCTGGGGCTGGTGTCCGATGCGCTGACCACCGGAATCAATCGCGGGTCGTTCCTGACCGGGTCCTTCGGCTCGGGTAAGTCGCACTTTATGGCGGTCCTCCACGCCCTGCTGCGCCACGATCCAAAGGCCCGATCTGTGGTTGAACTCCAGGAGACAGTAGCCCGGCACGACGCTGTCCTGTCCGGGAGGAACATACTGCCGTTGGCCTTCCATTTCTTGGACGGCCAGTCTATGGAGCAAGTCATCTTCGACGCGTACATCCGGCACATCCAAGCCGCCCACCCCGGCGCGTCCCTGCCCGCCCTCTTCGCTTCCGATGCCCTCCTTGAGGACGCGGAGAACCTGCGCCAGCGAATCGGGGACAACGCGTTCTTACAGGGTCTTGGAGGCGAAGCAGCTGACGACGACGAGTTTGACGAGTTCTCAGGCTTGCTTGGTTCCAGTGGCTGGGGACTCGATCGCTACCACGCGGCCCGGACGGCCCCCGTGCAGAGCGTGGAGCGGCAGTCGCTGGTCAGTGACCTGGTGGGGACGTATTTCAAGGCGTTCATCCGTTCCGGCGCCTACGTGGACCTGGACACCGGCCTAGCCGCAATGTCGTCTCACGCCAAAGCGCTCGGCTACGACGCCGTCGTCCTGTTCCTCGATGAACTGGTCCTCTGGCTCGCCTTCGGCATGCACGAACCCGAGTTCTTCCGCCGCGAATCCCAGAAACTGACCAAACTGGTGGAGGGCTCTTACGGCAGCCTCGAGGCCCCCCTTGTCTCCTTTGTGGCCAGGCAGATGGACCTGCGCAAGTGGTTCGCAGACGCCGGCGCCAACGGTGTCCAGCAAGAGGCGCTCGAGTCCGCGTTCCGGCACCAGGAGGGACGCTTCGCGAAAATCGAACTGGGCGATGACAACCTCCCGTTCGTGGCCAGCAAACGCCTCCTGAAGCCGAAGGACGCCACCGCCAGGCAGTCCGTCGATGACGCGTTCACCCGCCTGGACCGTAACCCCAAGGTCTGGGACGTTTTGCTCGACGGAATCAACTCCGACGACCAGCACCGGGGTTCGGATGAGAAAGCCTTCCGGCTCACCTACCCCTTTGCCCCCGCCTTGGTCTCCACCTTGCGTTCGCTGGCCAGCGTTATGCAGCGCGACCGCACCGCGCTGAAGGTTATGCAGCAGATGCTGGTTGACCGCCGGAACACGATGAGCATCGAGGAGGTCATCCCCGTCGGCGACAGCTTCGATTACATCGTCAAGGGGCAGGCCGGGGCCGCCCTTGACGCACAGGCTGCGGCGCTCTTCCGCTCTGCCACCCAGCTGTACCAGGATAAGTTGCTGCCCAAGATTCTCTCCACCCACCACCTTGCCGCCCCCGACCTGCAGGATCCATCCCGGCTGACCCCCGCATTCCGCGCGGATGACCGGCTCGCCAAAACATTGTTGCTCTCCGCTGTCGCCCCCAACGTCCCCGCTTTGAAGGCGCTCACCGCTGCCCGGCTCGCCTCGCTGAACCACGGTTCGATCGCGTCCCCGCTGCCCGGAGGGGAGGCCAACATCGTGCTGGCCAAGGTGAAAAATTGGTCCCGCGAAGTTCCCGAAATCCATGTGGGCTCCGAACCGCTGAACCCTATCATCCGGGTCCAGCTGTCCAACGTGGATTACGAATCGATCGTCGAAAAAGCCAAGGGCGAGGACAACCCCGGGCGTCAACGCGAACTAATTCGCAAGCTGGTCGCGGAAGGGCTCGGCCTGGAACTTGGCGACCCCGATGCCTGGAACGTCTACCGGCATCCGGTCGTGTGGCGTGGGTCCAAACGCGAGGTCGAACTGGTGTTCGGCAACGTGCGCGACGCAGGCTGGCTCACTGATGAGCATTTCCGTTCCGGGGCCGGCGCGTGGCGCTTCGTCATTGACCACCCCTTCGATGAACAACAGCACACTGCCACCGAGGACATCGAGCGCATCGAGAATTTGCGCGCGCGCAATTTCACCTCGCGAACTGTGGTCTGGCTGCCGCGTTTCCTATCCGCGGAATCCATGCGCGACCTGCGTCGGCTCGTAGTGTTGGACTGGTTGCTGGAGGGCACCGGAGACCGGTGGAACAGCCACGCCAATCACCTCAGTGAGGTCGACCGCCAACAGGCCCGCGGCATCCTCGAATCCCAGCAAGCGGCCCTGCGCGAGGGATTGCTACGTATCATCCAGCAGGCTTACGGGGCGGCGACCCCGGCACCCGGGGCCCTGCTCGAGGATCCCGCGCATGTGGAGGTCCTGTACTCCCTGGATCCGGAATACGTACCCCAGCCCCCTGTCGGGGCTACCCTCGGGGCGGGCTTCAGGCAGCTGGTGAACCGTGCATTCGAGTCCTCTTACCCGGGCCACCCGCGCTTCGAGCCGGAGGACACCGAGGTCAGGGTTGCCGACCTCAAAGCCGTCGCCTCGGCTTTGGAGGCCGCGGCCGCAGAACCGGAGGGTCGTGCACCTTACCCCGGAGACGCACGGACGGTCCGCCGGATCGCCAACCCGCTCGAGGTCGGGCTCGCGGGAGAGACCCATTTCCTCTTTGGTGACGGACGTTTCGGTCCCTGGGGCGCTGCGCTCGAGCAAGGGCTCTCGCGCGCGGGCATCGGCAACGACGATGCCGTCACGGTTTCGAAGTTGCGCGAGATCATCGACGGGGTCGAACCGGCCCATGGGCTCCGCAATGAAGTCTCCGACCTGATCGTGATTGCGTGGGGTCTGCTTCGCCAGCGTGCCTGGTTCAACCACGGCGGTGCACTACCGGCCGCTCCTTCGCCGGGATCGCTCCAGCCAAGCATGGAACTGCGACCGCAGCCTATGCCGACGGAACAGGAGTGGGAGGTGGCCCGCGCCACCGCCGGTCGCGTGTTCGCGATCGAGGCCCCCAAGTACCGCACCCCTGCCGCGGTTGCTTCCCTCGCCGAGGCTACGCGCACGCTTGCACGCACGCGCGTCGTCGACGCGGACGCGCTGGTCACTGCTTTGGAGTCTGCCGCCACGCGACTTAAAACAGATGGGGGCGACCGATTGGTGCTCGCCCGCGGGATTGCGAAAGCCCTTGGTGCCTTGCAGCACCAAAATGGCGTCACACTGATCCAGACCCTCGCAGGACTGGACCTCCCGGCTACGCCGGAGGAAGCTTCGGCATCCGTTATTCGCGCCAAGGACGTTGTCGCGGCCCTGTCGGCATTCTCATGGAACCGGCTGACGCCTGTCCGCGAGGCCGCCGCTGGCCAGAGTGAACGCACGGATGCCGCGCAAGACATCCTCGACAATCTCACCACCGCTCTGAACGGCCATGAGCACGCCTACGCGTGCGCGAAGGCTCTCAAGACCGCCGAAGATGCGATATTTGATTGGCTCGCCAGTGCACCTGTGCCGCCAGCGCCTGTCCTCCCGCCGGTTTCTCCGGTTCCTGTCACACAGGTAACTCCTCCGGCAAACCCAAAGCCAGACGATGTCGTTCTTCCACCCACCGTCGCACCGCCCGCCGTACCTGGGGGGAACTGGCGCACTGCCGTCGGCGCCGACAACGTGGTATTCGAGCTGCAGAACTTCATCCAGAACAACCCGAATCGCCGCATTGAAGTTCAGTGGAGGATCGTCGAGTGACTGTCCAGACGACCATTCAGGCAACAGTAAGCACCGCCGTCGTCCGTTCTCTAGTCTCCGCGGCCCGCAAGCACGGCACCCAGCGAGTGATCGGCCTCCGTGCCGTCCCGGACCCCGGCGCTGAACGACGCTTCGCGGATTCCGGGGAACCCGTCCACGTGCTGCCCTGCGTCTCCTCGCTGGCCATACGAGATGCTTTGCGCCACCGTCCCGCTGGGGAATGGCTCGTGATCCTGACCGACCGGCCGGAGGAAGACCTGGGTGCCGGTATCCTGGGGCATTTCGCTCATCAAAGGCTCCAGACGCCCGGGGCCTGGGAGGCCCTTAAGGAGCGTTTCGGCGCCGACCGGATCGATCGCGCTTTATCCACGCTGAAGCAGCGGTTGCCAGTGGCGCAGGGCTTATTGCGCATCACTCCCGACGAAGGCTGGCCCGTCGCCCCGGGCGCCGTACTGACCATCGATCATGCCTTGGGCTCCGTTGCGGAGCGGCAGCTGGCACTGCCCCGCGGTCCGGTGGATGCCCTCAGCGTTCTGGACTGGACCACGAGATCGGATGCCGCGGACCGTATGGCGGACCTGCGCGAATTCGCCGGTGATGAACTCGCCGACGCCGTCCTCCAGTGGCTGACCGACCGTGCGGGGCAGGCAGGCACACCGTTGCTGCGGTTGCTCCTCTCCGGCCGGGCCGCCGAGGCCGTGCCGATCGGAATTGCACTCAATGTTCTGACCGGCACGGCCGGACGGACTGCCCACGATCAACAGCTCACTCAGCTGGCACTGGCCCGGCTCGAACACCTGTGGACTGGTTCCGTCGAAGCGGTCACCCCGCCCATGCTGGCGGCGCTGGGCAAGGTTGCGCGCAGCGTTGTAGAAGCTCAGCTGGACGATCCCCCGCGCTGGCAGGAAGGTCATATCGCGCTGCAGGCCGCCGACCGATTGCTGGTCAAGATTCAGGCAGCCAGCCTGGGAAGCGATTCGCAGCTGCTGCCCGCCGGGCTCACCGCGTCACTGCACCGGCTCGCGGAATCGCTCCGATCCTTCCCAACATCGGGGATCGACGTCGTGGAGGAGGCCTGGTCTAGGGTGGAAGCCCATCGCTTGGCGTATCCATTACGAGGAAACGCCCGGGATCCCCGAGTGGATCCGTTTCGTGCCGCCGTCCGGCTGGCCCGCTGGCTCAGCCGCGACAACGTGCTGCCGGACAGTTTCGCCGCCGCGGTGCAACTGCAAGCCCGCGACCATGCGTGGGTCGATGCCGCGTATAACGATGCGGTGGGCGGCGTCAGCGACCAGCTTCTGGGTGAAGGTCTCGGCACCATCGCGCGACTCACGGAGCAACGACGCCACGGCCACGACCGGGCCTTCGCACGCCTGCTGGCCGCGTCAGTCGCCTCAGACGAGGGTCGGACGACCGGCCGTTTGGACGGCGCCGGAGACCAGGTCTGGCATCTGGAGCGGTTACTGCCCTCGGTGGTACTGCCGCTGGCGCGCACGAAAAACACCCTGCTGCTGGTCCTCGACGGCATGAGCGCCGCCACCGCCACGGAGCTGACCTCCACCGTTCTGCACGGCAACGAGGGCTGGTCCGAAGCCATCCCCGCTGCCGCCGAACGTCGCGGGTCTGCCGTGGCCGTGCTGCCGACACTCACGAACCTCAGCCGCGCATCCCTATTCAGCGGCGAGCTGACCTCTGGCGGACAGTCCCGTGAATTGTCGGGCTTCACCGCGATGGCAAACGCCGGCGGGATCGCCCGGTCCGTGCTCTTCCACAAGGCCCCCTTGGACTCGTCGCGTCCAGGATTGGCCCTGCAGGACGACATTTCCGTGTCCATCGCCGACCCGCAGACACAGCTCGTGGCCTGCGTTCTGAACACCATCGACGACGCCCTAGACAAGAGCGACCCGGCCGGAACCACATGGACTCCTGACACCATCCGGCATCTGAGACCATTGCTATCCGCTGCCATGGCGGCCGGACGCACCGTGGTCATGACGTCCGATCACGGGCACATCGTGGAGCGCCGCCGCGGGGAACTGCGGGCCTTCGGTGAAGCGAGCAGCGCACGGTCCCGGACACCGGAGCCTCCCTCCGGCGACGACGAGGTGCTGGTCCAGGGCCGCCGTGTCCTGGCCGACGGCGGCAGCGCAGTACTCGCCGTGGACGAAACCCTGCGCTACGGACCGGTCAAGGCCGGATACCACGGAGGCGCTTCCCCCGCAGAGGTCGTGGTTCCGGTCGTTGTCTTGGTTCCCGGCGATAACGTCCCCGACGGGTGGAAGCTGGCGCCGTCACAGGAACCACTGTGGTGGTCGGTAGCAGCCAGCGTCGCCGCGACGCGCCCGGCACCTACCAGTGCCGGACTGACGAAGACGGCCAAGGACAACACCCCATCAATGCTCGACATCCTCGACTCCCCCGACCCGGCACCCACCGCGCCGGGGATAGGCGCCGTCGTCGTATCTTCTGGCATGTTCAAGGCGCAGAAAGCGATCGCCGGCCGACTTGCCGTCGACGATAGCCAAGTGGCTAGGCTGCTGGATGCCCTGGCCGCTGCGCCAGGGACGCGGCTGGTCAAGGAAACGGCCGCCATCGTCCTTCAGGTGGCACCCACACGCATGGATGGGGCGGTGGCCCAACTGCAGAAGCTACTCAACGTCGAAGGCTACGGGGTGTTGCGTGTCGACGGTTCCATGCTGGTGCTGGATGCACGCCTGCTCCGTGAACAGTTCGGGGTGACAGAGCGTGGCTGAAGTCTCGCCGCGCAGGCGCCGTGAAGTCATCGACGCGCTGCGGCGTGGCACGGTTCCTTCCAACGGACTCGACCTCCTCGCAGTCGGTCTGGACCGGTTCCAGCGCGCCGTCGACGAGGAACTCGAAACGGTCGCGGGTAGTAGTGCCGTGGTCAAGGCAGTCCGCGGTGAATACGGCACGGGTAAGACCTTCTACACCCGCCATCTTGCGGAGAAGGCTCTCAGGAAGGGTTTCGCCGCCGCCGAAGTGCAGATTTCTGAGACCGAGACCCCGCTGCACAAGCTTGAAACCGTCTACCGGCGGATTACCGAATCGCTGCGCACTGCCTCGGTGGCGCCCAGCGCGTTCCGTTCCGTCCTGGATGCCTGGCTGTTCACCCTCGAGGACGATGCCATCGCCGCAGACCCCGCGCTGGCCACCGCCTCGTCGGGTCACCTGGCGGCCGCCGCGGATGAGCTGCTGGACCGGCGTTTGGCAGAGGTGAGTGCAAAGACACCTGCCTTCGCCCAGGCACTCCGCGGTTACCGAGCAGCCGTAGCTGCTGGAGATGCTGCTGTTGCGGACGGGCTCGCAGCATGGCTCGGTGGCCAGCCCCATGTGGGCGCTTCGGCCAAGCGCGCGGCCGGAATCCGCGGCGATCTTGACCACTTCGGCGCCCTGGGATTTCTGCAGGGTCTGCTGCTGATTCTGCGCGATGCCGGGCATCCCGGCCTGCTGGTGGTTTTGGACGAGGTCGAGACCCTGCAACGGATGCGATCGGATGTGCGGGACAAAGCCCTCAACGCGCTGCGCCAGCTCATGGATGAAGTGGATTCCGGTCGGTTCCCGGGACTGTATCTGGTGCTGACCGGAACACCGGCTTTCTTCACCGGGCCATCGGGGGTACCCCGCTTGGCGCCCCTGGCACAGCGTCTGGCGACGGATTTCGGCACCGATTCGCGCTTCGACAACCCCCGGGCCGTACAGATCCGTCTGGCCGGCTTCGACCGTGAAGCGCTCGAAGCGTTGGGCATCAAGGTACGGGACCTTTACCTTCTCGGCGCCGACTCTCCTGACCGTATCCGCCAGCTCGTCGACGATCCCTACGTCTCTGATCTGGCCGGCGCGGTGACCGGTGGTCTGGGCGGCAAGGTGGGCATCGCGCCGAGGATCTTCCTGAAGAAGCTCATCGGTGACGTGTTGGACCGTGTTGACCAGTTCGCTGACTTCGACCCGCGCCAGCACTACGCCCTGACCCTCGCCCGCGAGGAACTAAGCCCCGAGGAACGCAACGCCGTCGGCGGCACCGTTGGAGTCGCCGGCGGCTACGCGGCGACCGCTGACGACGTCGAACTCAACCTATGACCCAGCTCGCGGGGTTCGACGCGCTCCACACGGTGGTCCAGCACCACATCGCCAACACGCTGGGATGGGGCGGCCTGCGGCCGCTGCAGTCAGAGTCCGTCGGTCCCGTCCTGCGCGGGAACGATTGCCTGCTCCTGGCTCCCACAGCCGGCGGCAAGACCGAGGCAGCATTGTTCCCGCTGCTGACCCATATGGCTGAGGAGGCGTGGACAGGGACGTCTGTCCTCTACGTGTGTCCCCTGCGCGCGTTGCTGAACAACCTGGAGCCACGGCTCGCTTCCTACGCCGGATGGCTCGGACGCACCGCGGCGGTACGGCATGGAGACACCACCGCTGGAGTCCGCAAACGCCAGGTCTTCGAGCGTCCGGACATCCTGCTGACGACCCCGGAATCGCTCGAATCCATGTTGGTCTCCACCCTGGCGGATCCGCGGCAACTCTTTGCAGATGTACGTGCCATCGTAGTCGACGAGGTCCATGCCTTTGCCGGGGACGATCGGGGTTGGCACTTGCTGGGAGTTGTGGAACGCATCTCTAAGCTGGCTGGCCGTCCGCTGCAACGGATTGGACTGTCTGCGACGGTAGGCAACGCCCCGGAGCTCTTGACGTGGCTGCAAGGCAGCAATCGCATCATGGAGATGCCGGCCACCGTCATCGCCCCGGACGGCGGCTCTGCGTCCGTGCCAGAGATGCAGCTAGATTTCGTGGGGAGCGACTTGAATGCAGCCAAAGTGATCGCTGCCCTGCATCGCGGCGAGAAGCGGCTCGTCTTCGCAGATTCACGGCGAACGGTGGAAAGGGTGTCGCTGGGCCTGCGCGACCTTGACGTGGAGACTTTCGTTTCGCATTCCTCCTTGTCCGTGGATGCCCGCAGGCAGGCCGAAACCGCGTTCTCGCAGGCCCGCAACTGCGTCATTGTGTCAACCTCGACCTTGGAACTGGGCATCGACGTGGGAGACCTCGACAGGGTCGTTCAGATCGGCGCACCCCGCACCGTGGCGTCGGTATTGCAGCGCCTCGGCCGGACCGGCCGCAGACCGGACACCGAGCGGAACATGCTGTTCCTGTCCACCGACGACGCGCAATTCCTTCGCGCCTGCGGCCTTTTGCTGCTGTGGTCAGAGGGCTATGTTGAGCCAGTCAGTCCCCCACCGTCGCCCTTGCACGTCGCAGCACAACAACTCCTAGGCTTGACGTTGCAGGAAAGACGCATCGGAGCCAATACCTGGCACGAGTGGTTCTCTGGGCTCGGGCTCGCCGCGGCCGGTGAATGGCAAGAGATCGCCGACTGGCTGGTGGAAACGGGGCATCTGGATTCGGACCAGGGGATGCTCTTCATGGGTCCGGAAGCTGAACGAAAGTACGGCGGTATCCACTACCGGGACTTAATGGCGGTTTTCACCGCGGACCCTCAGGTGGTAATTCTGCACGGGCGCGAGGAAATCGGCTCCGTTGACCCGATGGTGCTTCAGCGCAAAGTCGATGGTCCGCGGCTCCTTACACTCGGAGGCAGGGCCTGGCAGGTTAACTACGTCGATTGGAAGCGTCACCGCGCCTACGTTGAACCGTCTGCGAACGCTGCGGACTCAAAATGGTCGAGCATGCCCCAGCCGGAGTCCTATGCCCTGAGCGACGCGACGCGGCAGGTGCTCCTCGGAGCCACTCCCGCCAGTGTGCTGCTGTCCAAAAGGGCTCTTACCAAGCTGGACGAACTCCGGGAGGAGTATTCCCACCGGGTACTGGATGGTTCCACAGTCCTGGCTCGTGAGCCGAACGGGAGACTTCGCTGGTGGACGTGGGCCGGAGCCCGCGCTAACGCCGTCCTGGTCGCTGGGCTGCTCGAAATTGCCCCAGACTTGCTGGACGAGTCGCGAGGCTACAACAACTGGCAAATCGGACTGCGGGGCGATACCACGGCCCCGGCTCTGGCTGAGGCCATGCGCGAGATCCGGGGCGTCCTTCACGACGAGCCGCAAACGCTACTGCCGAAGGTCGATAAGCGTGCGCTCAGAACACTGAAGTTTACAGACCTTCTTCCTTCGTCGCTGGCCGTGAGCACCCTCGCCGAGCGAAGCAGCGACCATATGGGATCTGCAGAGATTTGTGCACGCAGGATAGCCTCCGTCTAGTTCGAGGATGGAAATCGTTGATTACAGTCGGGACCCGCGGCGCACCCACGCACTGACAGCGGCTTCATGCATGGCCCGCCTCGGGCCCTGTCGATCATGTAGTCGCTTCGGTGACTGTCCTCGGCCTCTTCAGTTTCTGTGCGACGGGACGCCCACCTAACGGATGTGGCCAATGTGACGGAATTGTAAGAGCACCACGTAAGCTATCTCCGAGCCGTCTTCGCATCATTGAGATACCTCGGCCACTACCGTTAGTCGCTATGAACACAACTTATAGGGGAGCCAGTTGAAATCAACACCAATCGGTGAATTCTTGACCGAAAACTTCAACAGTCAGCCGATGACTCTTGTCAGCAAGAATATAACCGTGTCTCTCGACATTACCCCAAAGCGGCCGTCAGGATACGTCGAGCCGACAGTATCATTCAGCGAAGAAATCACCATCGCGCCGGCTCCGATCCTTCTCATTTCCGCAGCTGGCGCCATGGGGAAGACATTCACAAGTATGGCCATCGCCGAGCTACTAGGATGTCCGAGGCTCGATCTCTCACACCTCACCGTAGGTCAAGACACGCACTCGGGCGTGCTTAACAGGGCACTCAAAGGCTCGTCTTTTGCTGAATTCATGGGTCAACTCGAGTCCGGAAAGACTTGCCTGGTAATTGATTCATTAGATGAGGCGCCGCTTCGAAGTGGCGAGCGCGCGTTCTTTGCTTTCATGGAGTCGCTCGCGGAGGAAGCAAAGTCATTTGACACATATGCGCACCAATTTGTTCTTCTGGGAAGACCGCAAACAATTGAACTTTTTCGCGACCTATGTATCAGCCTAGACACACCGACACATCACATTACACTCGATTCACTGTCATTGGAATCGTCTCTGCAGCTCATAGCTAATGAACTGAGCAAGAGTAGTAGCACACGCCTCCACGAGACGCATCCGACGCCAGCCAGGGAGTATTGGACGAACTACCTATTCGACCTCGGTTCTACCCTTCTCCAAAAAGATGACTTCGCATCAAACGACTGGGGTGAAGTAGCTGATTTCCTTGGTTATCCGCCCGTTATCTGTGCAATTGCACCTACACTTGATGAAACAAACTTCCTTCAATCCAGTCAGAACTTAAAGAAGAGCCTCCCTGCAATTGGATCCCGTTCGATTGTTCTCACAAGGATCATAGAGGATCTCCTAGCCCGTGAAACTAAGAAGGTTCAGAGGCAGCTTTCTGAAGTTTTTAAGGAAGAGCTGGCGATGCACTCAGTACGCGCTCTATACAACTACGAAGAGCAAATTGCTCGAGTTTTGAGCCACTTAGGTATTTTGGCCCCCGACACCCTCCCGGCTAGCCTCCCCGAGGATCTACGAAGTCGATACGAAGAATGCATCGAAGCATTTGTTGCCGACCACCCCTTCCTTAACGGGCAGTCCAAGCCTAAACCGCGCAATGTAGTTTTCTCCGATCACTTGCGGGCAATCGTAAATTCGCAGACCGGGTTCATATCAAGTGCGACTTCGAAGCCTGTCCAGTCCGAGGCTTTGCTTCCTATAGGACCTTTCTACGCGTACTTCATGCATGATCTTCTTGCGAAGATGGCGGTACAAAATGAAGCTCTCGATCTTCCCGGCTTGCCAACGGAGGATTTCGTTCGGGATGTGATTTCGTCCTGGAATTGCGGAGTTCAGAATGATTGGTCGCCGAGTTTTCAATATGATCACAGGGAAGGAAGCGTTCCCGTACTTGACCTACATATGGAGAAGAAGCGTCTCGATACATTCGAGACGACTGACGAAGCAAAGCTCGGTTCAAGCCTGTCTTTTGCCATACGTAATCCCGCTGGTCTTTTGGAACTCGCGTCACCGGTATCCAATGTGACGTTGTTCACCGACCACGGGGTCTTCATTTCACCGTCCGGAGGGTCAATAACTCTGGGACCGAATGCAAGTCTTATTTCGCGCACCATCCAAACTTCTCACGTTGATGAGATCATTCTTCGATCTTCCAGCTCTGCAACTTCGGAGACAAGTGATTTTGCTGCGCTGATTTTCTCTCAAGAGTTCAATATTCCCGGCGACTATAAAATTCATCGTTCGGGAAGTGAATTGGCGACAGTCATTGTCCCCAATTTAGATCAGCGATGGAAAGCCTACCAACCTAAGATCCGTCCCATCGATGGCCTGGATCGCTCAAAGGTCGTTGAAGCCGTGACCTATATTCGGCGCATTTTGATGAGTTTTCGCAGCACTAATGGCGCCCTTGCTCTGCACATCGATAAATTTAATCGTCACGTTATAGGAAGAAATGAGCTGATGTTGACGGTTTCCGAAGCAATGAAGAAGGCGGAACTCATTGCTGTGCGAGATGGCCTCGTAGTGATCAACCAGGCCGAATTGTCAAGACTGGAAATAAATTATGCGACCTACAACAGTCCCAACTGGACTGAGAAGTTGTCTGCTGCATTGGCCACGTGTCTAAATAGAGACCCAAATCTGGTGGCTTCGCTGAGCGCCAGTCGGTAGGTGACTGGGGAGCGTAGGTCTGACCTAACGACCGTGAACTCTTGTCGCCGCTGGTGATCACGCCTGCTGCAGTTGCTCGAAAGTGATCTTCCATAAGGGGTACTGCCATTCTGCAGGCGATGAGATGTTCCTTGCCGGGCCATTTGGTTCGACGGCAGCGCGTGCTTACCGCTTCGCGGCGTCGTCGGTGGGCGCATCCGGGCTGAAAGCGGCGGTCAGCGCCGTCGTCGTCCTCAGTCCACCGCTGGCCGTGTCCTTGAATATGCGGCTCTTCGCGGTTCGTGGGGAAATGGATCCCTGGAATGAGTGTCATGCCGCCGTCCGGACGGCACTTCTCAAGAGAATAACCGACTTGTAGTTGGCGGGGTTGCGATAGCCACGCGCGGTGCGCTTGATGTTCTTGATGGCTGTGTTGTTGGCCTCGACCTTGCCGGTCGTGGCGCCGGTAATGATGAACACCTCAATCTCTTTCCACCACCGGCAGACGGTGCGGTAGAGCCTGTTCGTCTCCGGCCTGGCTGCTGTCCTGACGAGTTCTTCGAGCCTTGTTTTGGCTGCGGCGGCATCCTCCAGGGACCCCGTGCGGAGCAAGACACGGAGCTGTTCTTTGACCTTCCAGACGGCCTGGAGGGTGCCAGTCGGATCATCGACGGCGAACACTTCCTCCAACCGCAGCGCAGCCCTGCAGCTGAGCGTCTCGCCGCCGCGCAGCAGCAGCATCCGGTGCGCCCAGGCCTTGTCGATCGTCCGGCCGCGGCGGCCCTTGACCTGCTGCGAAAGGTTCTGCCGGGTCTCCGTCATGGCCTGGTTGGCCAGCGAGATCAGATGGAAATGGTCGACCGCGACAGCGGTGCGCGGCAGCCACATCCGCAACGCCTTCCTGAACGCTGCCGAGGGGTCGATCGCGACGACCTGGACCGCGAGCCGCCACTCCAGCGGCCGCGCGAACAGCCAGTCCCCGACACCCTTGTGATCCCGCCCGTCCACCACACCAAGGACCTGCCCAGTGTCCAGATCAACGATCGTTGTCATCCACGGCTCGAACCGAGTCCAGGCCTTCGTTGCCGGGTCCTGGAAATAGCGCACCGACCGGAACCGGTGCTCATCAATACCGAGCATCCGCGGACTGAGTTTGTCCACGTCAGGCAACCTCAGCAGGCAGGCTTCGGTCACTGCGGCACGCACCATCCACCAGGACACGGCGAAGCCGGCGGCTGTCTCAGAGACCGCCCTGCCTGAGCGGATCACGGCATCCACGAGCTGCTCCCGGAGCCGGCTGGTGGACCGGGCACGACGTGGAATCTGGGTCGTGGACTCGAAGAATGACAGCCGGTCGCACGCCGGTTCTTCGCAATACCAGCGGTACTTGGACCAGAACACGTCCACCGGCCCGGCGACAGGAATATCGCGGACCCGTTGGAAGCGGCGTTCTTTCCTCCGGGAGGCAATGACACCGCAGCTCGGGCAGCCAGGCAGTTCGTCAGACTCGACGATGACTTGCCGGCGGCCGGAGGTGATGGTGGTGGAGATGACGCGGTAGTCGGGCAGGTTGAAGAGAATGGTGGCAGCGTCGGCTGCGACCCCGGTAGGCTCGATCACGGCTCGTGGTCCTGTTCCAGGTTGAATGCTTAGACACACTCATCCCAGCAGGGCCACGGGCCCCCTTGTCTTCAACGACACGAACTCAATTCCCCACCAACCATGAAGAGCCGGAAAACCACGACATCGTCCGCTCCGTCACCCGGTTTGGCGGCGGCGACCTGGGTTCACGCCGGGCGCGGGCCGCGCTGGTGGCACTGCTCGGGCTGCCCGGCGCCGCCTACGTCTACCAGGGCCAGGAGCTCGGGCTGCCGGAGGTCGACGTCCCGGTGCGGGCCCGAGTGGATCCGATGTGGGCCCGCGGCGGCGTCTGCCGCGACGGCGCCCGCGTCCCCCTGCCCTGGACCGAGGGCGCGGCGCTGAACCACGGGTTCACTCTAGCTGAGGCCTCGGGCGAACCTTGGCTTCCGATGCCCGCCAGCTGGGGCAGCTACGCCATAGAGCTGCAGGAAAACGAGCCGGAGTCCGCACTGAACCTGACTAGGGCGGCGCTGGAGCTCCGCCGGCAGTTGTGGAAGACCGAGGTGTTCACCGCGGACGACGGCGGCAGCTGGCGGGTCGAGCCCGGAAACCTGCTGGTCTGCGAACGCAGCGAGCACTTCCTCGTCGCCGTTGCGATGGGCGCCGAACCTGTGAAGCTACCACCCGGAACGGTGCTGCTCAGCGCCGAACCGCTGGCCGCGGACGGCTGGCTGCAGCCGAACAACGCCGCGTGGGTGCTGCGGAACTGACTCGTGCCAAAACGGGAAGCGTCACACGGCACTAGTCGTTGACGGTTTCTTGATCGCCAATACCAAGGACGACAGAATACGCTGGCGATGAAGAGAAATCGTCGTCAATGGGCCCACCACCACCGTCCATATCCTGGCCCGGCTGCTCGTGAACCTCCGTTTCAAGAAGCTCTAGAGCCCAAGATGGCGCTCCTGTGCTCCACGAAATCTTTTTCGGGTCATTAGGGCAAAAGATACATTCGAGAGGGAAAGCTACGTTTCTAAGCTGCTGCGGGGTGGGATCCGTCAAACTCGTCATGACCCCTTTATCAACCACCAAGCTTACAGCCATCGGCGTACGCTGATCAGGAAGAGACCATTCGGAACCTGCCCCACCGGGCCATTTCCACCCATGACACTTCTTGGGCTGGACGCAACAACCCCCTAAGATGTCGGTGGTTGCACCGAGCTGGGCAAAAGGCGCACCCTCGGTATTGTAGAGCAACATTCCGGGTGTGCGATTACCATTTGTCGCGGCCCATTGGATCAAGTTTAAGTTCTGAGTGGGGTTCCATCCGCGGTACGACCGTTTGCCGGGCTCAAACTTTTTCGCCTGCAACGCTAAATCAACCCAGGTGCCTGGGCGGACCTCAACCGCCAGTTCAAAATCACAGCCACTCGGCTTTCGCCCAATCGTTGCGTTCCCGCCTTCCAGCGGTCGGCTGTGGAGGGCGATGGCTTTGCCACCCGCTTTGACCCGACGGTTGACTAGACGACGCACCAGATTGAACGTTGTGACCTCCTCCGGAGGTGGACCAACCACAAGTGAGCCGATGGATTGATTAGCCTTTGGCACTGATCGAGAGTGGACGTCCGAAATGGCGTCACGCGTATCCATCCGCAACAGCGCGGAAGCCCACCAAAACTCCTTGTATGACAAAGAAACTGCCTCCCATGACGCATTTGCCTTCTACAAACGCATTGCGAACCAAACGACCGAGGCTGCGAATACTCTCTGTGATGGGCGTTCTAAATGTGAACTTACATAGTGATACTTAGAAGCTTCAAATGCTTGACTTTACACAAAGAAACAAAAATTCACTAAGTCTGCGTTTATTATGATGTCGCCCTTGCCCACGATGTGGGCTTGGCCGCGGCATCGAACCGGTCACGACAAGTTTCTTTAAGGCAACAATCTCGGCCCTGATGAAAGTCTGCAGACAGAGGTCGATGGCTCCCTTAGGAAGTATCAATGGATGGTTTTCCGTGAGCTTGTCTGGGAAGCCGCAGACCCAGGGTGTCGAGGCCGATAGGAGCCAGCTCGTCCAGGCCCGGCTCGGTGCAGCCGGAGGCCTCGAGCATTCCCGCTGCTTCTTCTTCAGTCAGCTCGACGTATGCAGTACGGCAAGATCGCTCAACGTGCGTGGGGATGGCGAGCGACAGCGCAAGAAAACGCCCCGAATCCCGCACACATCGTGCGGGATTCGGGGCGTACAGACTCCGTACCGGCAATCATCGGATGGAGGGAAGGCTAGACGTTGAAGCGGAACTCCACCGCAGCGTTCAGTACCTAAAGACCTCTGAAGACTTCCAGCCTCGAGTCCAGCGCCGATTGTCATGAGGCGAACGATGTATTTCGTTACGGACCTCGGCTCAACCGAGGGGGAACCGCTCGACCGCCTTGTCGGCCAGTACTTGGGTTCGCTCCTCGATGTCGTTGGCCGTCCAGGAGTCTCTCGCGGCCAGCTCTGCGTTCAGGGAGAGGCTGTTGCGGTAGCCGATGTATCTACCCTTCGAGTCCTTGCGGTCCCGCTTCTCAAGAAAGGACTTGTTGCCGAGATTGCTGTTGTAGGCGGTGATGGTTAGGTTGCCAAGCCTGTGCCGGTGCTCTTCCTGCACTTCGGCCGAGACCCCCTCGCCACCCAACATCTGCTGCCACGCCAGTGGGAGGTTCTCGCCCTGCGGGAGAATGTGCTCGATTGTCCAGACGAAATGGTTCTTCTCCTGACGCCATAGATCAACTTTGGTTTCTTTGGTCATGGCATCCTCGGCCAGCGTCGCGAGGACGAACCTCGCGACGTCAGTGTTCTCCTGATAGATCCGCCCCACAAGACGGGCCCGGAATTCCTCGTCGGTGGCCGAAGCCGCATTCAGCAGTTCCGTGACGACAGCCAAGACCTCGTCGCCACGTGCCTCGCCCACAGTGTTAATCGTGGTCATGAACAACTTTGCCAACACGTAGGTCGGCGGATACCCGGTCAGGTTACGGCGCACGAAGAAGCTGGTCAGGAGGTGCGCGACGGACTCGAGGTGATCGTCGGCGAGTTCCAGCTCCGACTGCTTCGACATCAGCCACATGAGCAAGACGTAGGACGGCGCTCCCTGTGCCCGCATCAGTCGCTGGAACGCTCGGTCCAGTGACGTCGGTTGATCGAGCTCGACCACGCAGTTGATGCGGCCGTAAATCTTGCTCGACTCCACCAGCGCATCGATGAGCTGCTTCAGGTCCTGCCCCAGAAGCGTCTCATAAATCCGGATCAGATTGGACTTCGTTGCGAGAGAAGCATTAAGTACGTCGGGAAGCTCCGCCTTGAAGGCGTTGTAGTAGTGGCGAAGAAAGCGCTCGTGGGTGGCGTAACTGTCGCCGAGGCTCGTCAGCACCTCGTTCCAGTGCTTGAACGCCTCGTCGACGTTCATGACCTGCCGTTTCTCTGACTCGGCGAGCAGGTGGTTCTTGATCAGGTCCACCGGCGAGAGCGGCATGCCGCGGTTGTTCAGCGACTCGAAGAGGATGAACGCGTCGGCGTGGCTGGCGACCTCGATCTTCACAATGACCGCCCGCAGTGCCGCCTCGTGCACCCTCAACGCGGCTTCCGTCTCGGGGATCTCATCCGCCTCCGCGAGCTTCACGATGGCCGGCCGGAAGTAGCCGTAGCACTTCGCAATCCGGCGGCTGGGGTAGTATGGCTTCCACTCCCCCTGGATAGGCAGGGCCGCCTCCTGGAGAACCTTGCGGTAGTCGGCGAGATTGTTCCCTTGCTTCTGCGGCGTCACCCTGGGTTGCTCATCCGACTTGCGCACCAGCAGCCGACCAAGGTTCGTGACGTCGGTGCGAGTGTCGTCGTCAAGCTCGGCATAGTGCTCTTTGAGCACTGAGTAGACAGCAGCCAGTAGGAGCGTCAGCGTCGTGAGCCGTTGCTGGCCGTCGATCACATGGAGAATGTTTCCCTCCAGCGTGTCGATCGTCTGATCGAGAGTGATGATGGTGCCCAGGAAGTGCGCTCCTTCGGCCTCGATGAGGTCGTCGAACAGGTCCTCCCACTGCGACTTGTACCAGGAGTACTCCCGCTGGTAGGGCGGGATCCGGTACAGAATGTTGCCCTCGTGGCTGAAGAGTGTGTGCACGGGGTATTGGTTGGCCGACTTGATCATCTGACACCTTTCACATTGTCGAGGCTGTCCAGCGGCGGCAGTACTAACGACGATCTTCGTCGTCTCGATAGCGGAGTGCGATGCGCCGTGCGTTGAGTCCTTGAAGAGGATAACTGAGTGTCGGGCTCCTCAGCGTTCAAATGCGCTTATGCTGATCTGCTGCCCCGCAATCAGCACGGCGGAGCACGTAGGACTCGGGACGGCTGCTTCCTAGCACCAAACGTTTGAGCGCGAACCCAAACTCCACCACCACGTTCGGCAGCTGACAAACCTCCGGGGTTACTTCTCGACCAATTCATCGATGCCGTTCTCCGACTCGCCTGCCGTCTGTTCTCCGCGCTTTTTCCGTTTGAACAGTCCTGCGACGCTCCCTCCGACCGAGCCCGCTGTACCGGCGATGGCGCCGCCGACGCCCTTGACCGCGGTGAGGGCCTGGGGCTCATCCGGGATTCCGTCCCCGTCGATATCCACGCTCCGGAACGCGCGCGTTACCGTGTCTGCCGCAGTTGCCACCCCGGCGCCCACTGCCACAGCGCCCGTTGCGACGCCGCCTCCGACTGTGGTGGCAGTGCCAGCAATCCAGTTACCAGTCAACTTCGCGGCGTCTTCCATTGCGGCGAGTGCTCGGTTCTGTTCGAACTCGCTGTCTTCGGAGTTCAGGTCATCCTTCGCATTGACCGCAAGATGTTCGGGGAACATATCCGGGGCATCGGCGAACGCTGCCCGGGCTGCCATGACGACTTCGCGACCGAACACGAAGCGCGTCACTCCTCCCGCCAAGGCTCCAACGCCGTATTCAATCGTTGCCTGCTGCTTTCCACTCAAATTTTCTCGCACGACGTCCAGCTGACCCGTCTCCATGGTCCGAACCAAACTCTGCGCGGCGCCTCCAGGGAGGGTGTCCGCGAGCGTATTCGCCCAGTGCGACCAGTCCGTGCGGCCAGCAGAGATCGTATTGCCGACGCCGACGATGCCTTCAGGCGACGCGCTCGATAGGTCTGTCGCCATCGTTGCGATTTGCTTCTGGCTCACGCGTTCGTTCGAGAGTCCGTAGACAAGGGCGAGGGCCTGGTCTTTGTCGAGGTCCATTCCGTGAATATCGGCAATAGCGAGCGCGAAAACCGCGGTGATCTCGAACTGCAACTGCTCATCGCCTGCGGGGAGGAGAGCAGCGGCTCGCTGTGCACCGTTCTTCGCAGTACCCAGCGCCATGTTCTTTGCGGCCTGTTTCGCGGCGCTCTTTGCGGCAAGTTTGACGGCTTCCTTGCCAGTCTTCTTGGCGGCCTGTTGTCCCGCACTCTTCATGCCGGCTGCTGCCGCCCCGACTCCAGGAATCATCGCGATACCAATATCAGCCGCGATCGCGCCGGCGCTGATGAGGGCACCAGCAGTGGTGATCGAGGTACCGTAGTGACGCTCCAACATCTGGATCACCTCAGCGGGCGTTGCGTCCGGATGCCGCCGGCGGAGCCTCATGACATATTTGCGAGCGATCGAGTGACGTGCGCTGACCGCCTTCGCAATGTCACGCGTGGCGTCATCGCCGACGAGTTCCGCCTCCAGCGTGATGCTCTCTATATTCGTCATCGCTTACTCCTCTGTGGTTGCACCTCTCCAGGAGGTGTGAACACGGCTGATAGGTGATAGTCCACCACTGCCGCCCTGGATCTATGGTGATTGTATTCACGGATCCAGACCTGGAAGGTCGCGGCGCGTCCAAACTCCTCGACCAAGTGACTCCCACCTGCCAAAACGAAGACCGGCCCTGAACCTACCAAAGTAGGCGGAACCGTAATGTTGCGACAGAGTGCTTCACCAATCGGTAAGGCACAAACGCCCGTCACAGCCCGCTCGTCCGCGATACATTGAAGCGGAACTCCTGCCGTCTGTTTGGGCTTTTGCCTGGCACTGAACCCCGTGCAACGGCGCGGTTTTTTCATCTGTCATTGTTGGCTTTTTATG
>Ga0213839_1000873_pt1 | contig 24152 bp, 20 predicted proteins | sample SWPATP21_FD_160075 | JGI IMG/M metagenome (GOLD analysis project Ga0213839, IMG submission 160075) | Coastal seawater microbial communities from Marineland, Florida, United States - SWPA TP2 #1 | ecosystem: Environmental > Aquatic > Marine > Coastal | place: USA: Florida | collected 2016-08-14
GGTCCGCTCCCCCAACCGCCCCGACGTCTACGGCTTCCTGGGCACGGCCGTGATCAGCGTGTGGGGGCCGGGCACGGAGTCCTTCGGCGGCGACAACCCCACCGCCGACGACATCCTCACCGCCCAGAACGAAGACATCGTCAACCGCGACACCTTCGGCGCACTCCACGCCGGGGTCGACGTCCGCGTCGGCAGCCGGGTAGGCCTTTCGCTCTTCTACGAGCACATGCCGTCGATGCGGGACAACCCCAGCATGGGGTCCTACGTCACCATCCTCAACGTCCCCTTCCAGTCGCTGGGCACGGAGGTGACGCTGTGGTTCTGAGGATGCTCGGCCTCCTGTGGGCGCTGACCTCGGTGGCGGTCGCCGGTCCCGACGACACCCAGGACGCCCTGGACCGTCTCGACGAGGTGCTGGAGCTCCGCATCGACGACGGGCGCATCCCCGCCGCCGACACCACGCCGGTGATGCTGGTGAGCGCTCGTCCTCTCTACGAGGAGTCGGCGCCGTGGTTCGGCACCCGGGTCGCCCAGATCCTCCAGGACCGCTTCGGCAGCGCCTCTGTGCGGGTCTGTGAGGCCTGCATGGCGCCCCGGGCCCACATGGCCGAGGCGTCGATGACGCTCCAGAGCGGACCCATCGGCCTCGACGAGGTCATCCGCCTCGACGACCAGATCCGCGGGCAGGCAGAGCCCGCGCGGGCCGCCGTCTGGGTCGACGAGTGGCAGGGGGGCGTGAGCGTCCGCATCGTCGACCTGCGCACCGGCCGGGTCCTGTACGCGCAGAACGTCGACCCCTTCCTCGTCGAGTACAAGAACACGCAGCGGATGTACACCTTCGCCGAGGAGTACGAGCGGCGCGCCCGCGGAGAGAGCGTCACCCAGGCCTTCGTCGACGCCGCCCTGTACCCGGGCCAGCACCTCTCCCTCGACTTCACCGACCAGTGGGGGAAGAACAACAGCTCGCTGTCTGGCGTGACCTTCTCCTTCTTCGACCCCGTCGGAGGCATCGGAGCGGTTCACTACCAGCGGATCCCGCTGTTCGACACGCTGGTGGGCGGGCAGGTGGTGATCAGCGTGCCCACCGCCCTGGCGCGTAGCTTCGACGACGACATCGGCGAGGTCATCGACCCCATCCTCACGGTGGTGGGCGTCATCCGGGTGCCCTTCGGGCGCTCCAACTACGGTGCCCTCGCCACCGTCTCCACCAATGGCCAGGTCGGCCTTGGCATCTCGCTGATGAACATTCGCTTCCTTCCGGTGATCCCATGAGTCGCACCTGGCTGCTGACGTTGCTCGTGCTGTCGAGCGCCTGCGCGTCGCGGAACTACACCTACTACCTGCTGGAGCCCGCTCCGGACGTGAACCCGGTGCTCGAGGAGGAGGAGGGCACGCAGCTGCGTCCCTTCGCCTTCGGCTCCACGACCTCCATGAAGGTGGCCTGGAACGACGGCAACGTGATGACCGAGGTGGAGATCCCGATGCTCGCGAGCGGCCAGCGCATCGTCATCGAGCACACACCGGGCGCCACCGGGGTGCAGACCGTGCCGTCGAGCCGTCTGGTGCCACCTCCGCCGGTCGCCGCTGACAAGGCCCTCGACGACGCCTACCGGCAGCGGGGCCTCGCCGTGAACCCCGACGCCCCGGAGATCAGCCTCACCGGCGGCCTCTCCCGGGCGCAGACCGCGGCCAGCGCCGGGAACCACCAGCTTGCCCTGGAGTGGGTCGAGCAGGTGCTCGACCGCTACCCGTCGCACCCGGAGACCCTCCGGGCCAAGGGCTCGATCCTCCTCCTCATGGGGGAGCGGGAGAAGGCCATCGAGGTCTACGAGACCGTCGAAGAGATCGAGTCGGACCCGTCGGTTCGCAAGACGCTGGAAGACCTCCAGCGTGAAACGCCCCTGTAGAGAGGAAGAAACCGTGCAGCTGTTGGGACTGGTTCTGCTCGCATTCGTCGTCTGGTACGGCTTCCTTCCCCGGGAGGACACCACCATCTCGGCCCTGGACTCCCATGCGGCCGTGATGGTCCTCGGGGGCTCCCTGGCGGCGGTGATGGTGTCGTCGTCGGCGATGACCACCCTCCGCACGCTCTTCGCCCTGCGCGAGATCGTGCCGGTGATCGGCACCCTGGGACGCACCACCGACGCCATCGAGTCCGAGCGAAAGCAGGTGGCCGATCTGTGGCGGGACGGTCGGCGTGCCCAGGCGGTCCAGCTGGCAGAGCGCAGCCCCCACCACGCCATCCAGCGGATGATGGAGCTCGTGCTCTCCCGGGCCCCGGACGAAGCGGTGAAGTCCGCCTACCTCGAGCTCACCCACGAGGAGCTCTCCCGCTGGCAGCCCGCCGTCGGCAACTGGGAGCTGCTGGCGAAGCTCGCGCCCTCCTTCGGGATGGTCGGAACGATCACCGGGATGATCCAGCTCTTCCAGTCGATGGGGGAGAAGGACATGAACCTGGGGGCGTCCATCTCCCTGGCGCTGCTGGCCACCCTGTACGGCGTGGCGTTCGGCGCCGGGGTCGCGGGGCCCATCGGCCACTACCTCCGCAACCTCCTCGACGAGCGCCTCGGGGCCCTCGAGCGCTGTGAACAGACGGTCGCCGAGCTGGTGGCTCGGGCCGGTCGCAGCGCGGTGGCGGGGTAGCCATGAAGCGAAGGTCCTACACGAGCGACGAGGGCTGGCTGCTCTCCTACGCCGACCTCATCACCAACCTGCTCATCTTCTTCGCGATGCTGCTGGCCGCCGCCGAGGTGAACCGCACGAAGATGCAGCAGATCAGCGAGTCGTTGTCGGGGGTCGAGCAGCCCGACAGCCTCTCGGCCATCCAGGAACAGATCGAGGAGAAGATCGAGGAAGAGGGCCTGGAAGAGACGATTCGTACGGAGCTGACCGACGACGGCCTGAAGCTGTCGCTCAACTCCGGTGTGGTCTTCGACTCCGGGAGCGCCACCCTGCGGGTCGAGCAGCTCCCCGTCGTCGACAAGATGCTGGAGACCCTGGTGCCCTACGAGGGCAAGTACGCCTTCGCCATCGAGGGCCACACCGACTCCGTGCCCCTCAATGGTGGCGGGTTCATGACCAACTGGGAGCTGTCGACCGCTCGGGCCAACGCGGTCCGTACCCGCCTCGCGGGGGTCGGCGTCGACGAGAACCGCATCCGCGTGGAGGGCTACGCCGACACGGTCCCCCTCCCCGAGGAAGAGCTCGAGGGCCTCGACGAGGCCGAACGCCTGGCCCGACACCGCCGCGTCGTCGTGAGGATCTACTAGATGGACAGGAACAACCGACCGATGCTGGTGCTGGCCCTCGGGCTGCTGGGGCTGCCGATGGTAGCCCGGGCCCAGGTGCCTCGCCGACAGATCCCCCCCACGGTGCTCGCCGAGCTGGCCATGGTGGAGAACGAGTTCGAGCTCGCCCTGATGCGGGACTGCGACGCGGACCAGTGCGCCTCCAAGGGCTGCACCTACGTGGACCACGCGGTCATCGACCGCCCCCGTCGCACCTCGCTGCCGGGGCTCGGCGGCGACATGGGGCCGGGCAGCGTGGAGCCCCAGGACTTCCTCACCCAGGCCCGCTGCAGCTTCGCCCACGAGCCCAGCATCGACGAGGAGGAGGCCCAGGCCCTGGTGAAGCGGCTGTCCACGAAGGTGAGCGGCGGCTTCGTGGTGGTGTCGGTCGACCGCCAGGCCCTGCCACAGCTGCCCTCCCGGGAGAAGCCGGAGGAGGAGGAAGACGACCTTCCCCCGGAGCCCGTCGAGCCCCCGAAGGAGGTCTGGTCGGCCTCCGTGGCGGGTCGTGAGCTGTGGCTGACCATGCTGCCCCACCTGGGCTGGATGATCGCCATCGTGCTCCTGACCTTCATGGGCATGGTGCTGACGTGGGCCTTCCGTCGCCTGGGACAGGACAGCCTCGAGGACCGGCTCCTGCTGGCTCAGGTCGCCGCCGGTGGCTTCGGTGGGGAAGGGGAGTCTGCGGCCGAGGAAGCGGCAGACGACCCCGACGCGCTCTACGTCGCCGCGCAGAGCGAGCGCTGGACCGAGCGGATGGCGGAGGCAGGCTCGGGCCGGCCGGACCCCCAGCTGCAGGCCCTGGCGCGGGAGCTGCTCCTCGCCGGAGACCAGGAGCTGCTGGCCACGGCGGCGCTGACCTTCCCGGGCTTCCTCGACCAGTTCCCCGACGGCGGCGACGTCGCCTCCCCGAAGCTGGAGCTGGCCGCCTACCTGCGGGAGCACGACGCCGATGACCTGAAGGCCGACGCCGCCTTCTACCGGGACCTCAACCGCCACGCGCTGTCGGCCTCCCTGGTGGCCCAGAGCGATGCTGGGCTGGTGCGCAGCCTCCGTGAGGACTTCGGCGCGGCCGGCATCGTCGGCCTGATCCGTCAGCTGGAGGCACGCCCGGGGGCCCTGGTCTTCGCCCTGTCGCCCCAGGATGTGCAGCAGGAGATGGTGCGCCTCCTCGGGGACCGCACCCTCGCCGACCTGGCGGAGCCGCTGCTGTCGTCGAACCGGATGGATCCGGCCGAGGCCGAGTACCTGTTCTCGGTGCTGGACGCCTCGCGGGCCGGCGGGCCGCTTCCCCAGGCGCCGGCGCGAAGCCAGGTGTCGGACAAGGGGACCGTCTTCGACGCGGCGGCGGCGCTGTCGGTGCTGCTCCCGTCGATCAGCGCAGGGGTTCGCCAGAGCCTGTTCGGCGCGGTGCTCGGACGCTTCGGCGGTACGGTGCCCTCCTGGTACCGCTCGATCTTCGTGCCCGACATGCTCGACGCCCTGCCGGCGACCGACCGGGCCGACGTGCTGCTGGAGCCCGACGCGAGCCAGGTGGCGGCGTGGATGGTGTCGCTGCCGACCTCGGCGCGGAGCTCCGTGTTGGCGTCGATGCCCAACGCACTCCGCGCCAGCGTGGAGGGGGCAGACCTCCCGGCCTCCAGGGACCGTCGCGCGGCCCTCGCCGAGCAGGGACGGCTCGCCCTGGCCGGTGCCTTCCAGGCCATCCTCGGCCGCGCCGGACGGACCTTCGAGGAGGTGCTGTCCGGCGCCGAGCCCACCGAGCCCCAGGACCTCGACGGCTGGGTCGAGCCCCTCGACGACGACGGGTCGACGGCGTGATGCGCTCGCTCCCGGCACGTGGACTCGCTGTGGCGCTCGGACTGGCCCTCAGCGGCCCGTCCTGCGGCAAGGTGGGCTTCACGGACGTGGGCGCAGGGTTCGTGCTGTCCGACGCGACGTGGTTCGAGGAGGAGCAGACGCTGTTCCTGTTCGCCCGGGCCCGTGCGGACCAGGGAATCACCGAGCAGAGCGTCCTCGAGGTGAGCTGGCGGACCGACGACGAGATCGTGGACTGGACCCCCATCGACGACCTCCCGAAGGTGCACACCCACGTGGAGGCCACGTGCGCGCCGAAGCGGATGTGCACCAGCACCAGCGTCCGGGTCGAGAAGGAGCCGCGGGAGGTGAAGATGCGCCTCCGCTACCACAGGGACGGCGACCTGGCCCTCGACGCGCCGACCAACCTCAACGTGGTCGGGGCCGGTCCGGACGAGCGGAGCCGCAGCCTGGTGGTGTACGGCGTGTTCGACCGCATCAACGAGCGCATCCAGTGGCGTGGGCGCCATCAGTTCCCGACCCTGCGGAACGAAGAGGTCGAAGGCCTCGGCCTGCGCCGGTACTTCGAGGTGCGGAACGCCCGCTACGGGGTCTACGGCGGCGACCCGATCGACGACCGCAACCCCTACCTGTACGGCGCGGGCTGCCCCGCCCGCTTCACCGACGCAGGGCTCGAGGTGGTGAGCACCGAGGAGCGGGCGGTCTTCCAGCAGCGACCAGTGCCCGTCGAGGCGTCGACCGCCAACGTCGTCTGTGGGGAGTCCACCGTGATGGATGCCCTCGGCCCCTACGAGGCGACAGCGGTGGCCCGCAAGAACCCGGAGACCCGGCCGGCCTTCCCGACCCTGCGGAGTCCGGTTGCGGACGCCACGCCGGTGAAGTTCTTCCTGGCTCCCTGCGACCGCACCATCGACCGGGACCACGAGGAGATGCAGCGCCAGCGGCTCCAGATGGAGGACACCCCCACTTACTGCACCGACGGCTGGGAAGGGCGCGACTTCGAGCGGGAGCTGTGGGTCGCCTTCCGGGACGCGGTCGAGGCCGAGCGGGTCCAGGGGCTGGACATGGTGCTGGTGGTGGGCCTGCACCGGGACGACGCGGAGCTCGCAGCCGTCGTGGAGGATGCCATGGCCCGCCTGGTGCCCCCCGAGCGGGAGCGGTCGTCGCCGCGGCTGGCGGGGGCGTACGTCTTCGACAGCGACACCCGCGGACTACGCTCGCCGGAGCTGTCGAAGAGCACGCTGTGGTGCCCGTCGACCATTCCCGAGGCGGACCTGCCGGACGCCAGCCAGCGGACGTGTCCGGTCATCCCCGACGAGCTGCTGGGGCTCGACCTCGGGCCCCTGGCCGTGGGGACGCTGCCCATCCTCCCCACCCGCATCCAGTATCTGGACTTCATCGAGGATTTCTCGAAATCGCAAGCGGGGGAGGTCCTGAACATCCGCTACAGGGTCCCCGAGTACTCGGTCACGACGGACCACGTGGACTTCGGGGAGTTCGGCGCTTCGACGTTCCTGGACGACGAATGGTTCGACGCGGGCCCGAACGAGGCCTTCTCCTACTGTGCCCAGGAAGACCTTCCACAGATTGTTTTCCGCTCGCCGCTCCTTCAGGAACCCCTCGTACAAGAGCAGCTGCCCTATCTTTGTGAGTATGTCGGACTTCCGCCCGAGTTCTGCGCCGAGGACGCCGGGCTCCTCCCCATCGAGCTGTTGCCCGAGTGGCACAGCATCTTCCGTGAGGATGCCTATGAGCTGGGCATCTTCTGGGAGTTCCCGTTCCTGCTGAAGATGGACTACAAGGTCTTCCTCGCCGGGGCGGTGGGGGTGGCGGGCTTCAACGTCCCCTTCGGTGTCGGAGACCCCCAGGACGCGTTCTGGGGCTCTATCGTGTGGGTGGAGGAGTCCTTCGACCTGTCGGAGATGCTCACCCAGTGCGACCGCTTCTGCGACCACCCCACCTTCGACAACGCCGAGGTGTACCGGGTGCAGGAGAGCTTCCGTGTGGGCTACGCGGCCCGGTGCTTCGACCCGGCCTACCCGGAGCTCGGGGACGGAGGGTTCCCGGTTGACCCGTAGGTCTGCGAGCTCGCTGGTCCTGCTGTGGCTCGCGGTCCCGGCGTGGGGGCAGGAGGCCGATACGGGCGCTCCGACGGTGGACACCGGGGTGGAGGCTCCAGTGGACACGGGTGCGCCCGAGGCGCCGCGCGAGGGGGCGGCGCCGGTGGACACGGGGGCTGAGGCGCCGGTGGATACGGGGGCGCCGGAGGGGGACACGGGAGCCGGGGAGCCTGGACCGGTCGACCCTGGACCTGGGGACACGGGAGCTGGGGAGCCTGGACCGGTCGACCCCGGACCTGGGGACACGGGAGCTGGGGACGCTGGACCCGGGGACCCTGGACCGGTCGACCCTGGAACCGGGGACCCTGGACCGGTCGACCCTGGAACCGGGGACCCTGGACCTGGAGACCCTGGACCCGGGGACCCTGGAGCCGGGGAGCTTGCGCCGGTCGAGCCCGTGCCCGCGGCTCCGGTGGTGCCCGTGCCCGTGCCGCCGCGGCCGATCGGGCCGGTGAAGGCGGTGCCCTTCGCGCCCCGGGCGTCGGATGCGGAGGAAGGCGGCGAGGGGGCCGGGATCGAGAAGTACCGGGAGCCCTTCTCGGTCATCGCCGACCGCGCCATCGGTACGACGTCGGTGCCGGTGGAGTTCGACTGGCGGCGGACGAAGGTCCAGGTGGGGGCCTACGGCAGCTTCCTGTCGGAGCTGAACAACTTCAACAGCCTCAGGGGCGGCGCCCTGGGCCGCTTCCCGTCGAAGGGGGTGATCTGGGAGGTCGGCGTCAGCTACGTGTCGGTGCGGGACACGTCGGCCACCCGCGACCTGGCGCTGACTCCCTACCGCCAGGCGGGTCGGCCCAAGCGTGCCGAGCTCGACTTCGGCGTGGGGATTCCCCTCGCGGAGGGGGTGGTCACCACGCAGCCGCGCTGGTTCCCCGCCGTCCAGATGGTGCTCAACGGCTACATCGACCTGCGCTATCGGATCTACCCCAGCGGCTACCGCGGACTGACCCTGGGGCAGGTGGCCCGCTCCGTCGTCAACCCCCAGCTCTCTCCCGAAGAGCGGAACAACCTGGAGGATGCGCGCCTTCAGGCGATGACCGTGGACCGGGAGCGCTTCGGGCTGCTGCTGGGGATCGGCAACGACTTCTACTTCAAGCCGGGCCTCTTCCTGTCGCCACGGGTGATGTTCTCGGTGCCGCTGATGGCGGGGGTGACGGAGACCCAGCTGCTGTGGTGGTCCGACGCCCAGCTCGCCGTCGGGGCGGCGTTTTGATCGGGCTGTGGCTGGCGCTGGTCTTCGGAGCGCCGTCGGTCGACGAGCCCGATGTCGCCACCCTTGCGTACTACAACGCGCGGATGGCCCTCCGGGAGGGAGACCCCGAGGAGGCCCTGAAGCTGTGGCTGCTGCGGAACAGCCTGGCCCAGGAGGCGGGCACGGTGGGGGTCCACGACGCCGACTTCCACTCGGTGACCTGGGCGGCCCTCGGCGACATCGGCATCTGCCAGGACGGCATCCGCACCGACGAGACGGGTGCGGGTCTGTGGCCGCTCGCTCTGCACAACTGGATCGTGAAGAACATGCGCCGTCGTGTCCGGCGGGGCGGGGGCCCCAAGCCCTTCCGGGCCTTCCAGTTGGGGCAGCAGCAGCGCTTCTTCGCCGTCGGGGACGTGCTGTCGACCCGGGAGCTGGAGGCGGTCGACTTCTTCAAGGGGCGCTGCTCGCGGCAGCGCTGGGCCATCGTGGCGGCCGGAGAGACGGTCACCGCAGAGCTGTCGGACAAGCAGGTGACCGCCCGGGTGCTGTCGGACCTGCTCGTGCGTGCGGAGGAGAGCCTGGGACCCGACGTGCGGGGGACCGCGGCCCTGGCGGCCCGGCGCTTCGATCTGCAGCTCACCATGGCGGAGCTGGCGGCGCGGGAGGCTCGTCGGGAGGGGGTGGCCAAGGCGCGTCAGGGGCGATTGATCGGAATGAGCCGGGCCGAGGTCCAGGTGATGGGGACGGAGCAGGAGGGCTACACCTTCGCCGACGACTCCGAGCCGGCCCGGATCCTGAAGGCGTCGGCGACGTGGTCCATCGACGAGTGGATGACGCTGTCGCCGGACCGACGGATCGTGCTGTTCGACCATGCGTCGGCCTACGTGGAGGACCCCGAGCGGTGGCGGACGGTGGCGCTGGGCATCCTCGACCGGCTCGTGGCCCAGGGAGAGGGTGTGCAGGTGCGGGCCTGGATCGCACGGGTCGACCGCTCGTCTGAAGACACGCCGCCGGAGGTCCGGGACCTGGTGGTGGAGGGGGAGCGGGGCCGGGCGCTGCTGGGCCTCGGCGAGGAGACCGACTTCGGCGAGCGGAGCGTGGTCGCCCTGCACCGGGGTGTGAACCAGCTGGGGCGTGGCGAGATGATGGAGGCCCTGGCCAGCTTCGCCCTGGCGATGAGCGAGGCGCCGGCGTCGTCCCGGTCGGACCAGGTCTCTGGGCTTGCGCGGCGCTGGCTGTCCTACGTCACGGCCCAGTTCGAGATCTCGGAGGACCTGCTGGTGACCCTCGAGGAGCTCGTGCCCAGGCGGGACTACGACGTCATCGTCGAGGACCTGATGTGGAAGGCCGCGCTCCACGCCGACGCGGGCAGCTTCGACAAGGCGGCGGCCTCCCAGCAGGGGAGGGGGGCGACCCGCCGGCGGATGGACCTGCTGCGTCCGCTGGCCCGGGGTGACATCGGGGGCATGGCCAACCAGGTCCAGGAGCGCCTGGAGGCATCCCCCAGCGAGACCCTGCGCTTCCTGGAGCTGTTCCTGCAGCAGCTGGAGCGGGAGGGAGCCGACGTCCGCTCGATGCACATCCCCACGCTGCTGGCCCTGCGGGAGGTCGTGCGTCCCGTGTCGTCGGACGGGGAGGGGGAGGGGCGTCGGGCCCGCACGGCCGACGGGTGGATGGTGCGGAGCCAGGGACTCCTGGAGGGCCTGGACCAGCTCGCCGACGGGGAAGCGCGAGACCGGGCACGGAGCGTCGCCCCCGGGGCCGCGGTGTTCGCGGGCAGCGTGCGGGTGGCCCCGGCCGATCCACTGCCTTGGCCCTTCCTGTCGATCAAGATGCAGGCGCCGTCGGTGTTCGAGCCCATGGAGCTCACCCCCATCGAGTGGGTCGAGGACGACGAGCTGGTGTTCGGCTGGCGGATCCGCGGATGAGTCGACCCGACCCCGCGAAGCTCCGGGAGCGGCTGAGGGCGCGGTCCCTCCCGAAGCCTCCGGTGCCCCCGAAGCGGGAGCTCCCGAGGATGGACCCGGCGCGAAAGGCGGCGCTGGTCGCGTCCCAGCAGGAGGCGGCGGCCCGGGCGAAGGCTCGGCTGCAGGCACGGCTCGATGGCGTGAGACAGGGTCCGAAGGGCAAGGAGGAGAAGCGTCGTCGGCCCTGGTGGCTGCTGGTGCTGCTGCTGCTCCTGCTGCTGGCCATCCTGTGCTGCATCGGCCCCTGTGAGCCCGAGGTCGTGCCGCCGGTGGAGGAGGGGACCGGCGAGGTCGAGGCCGTGGCGCCGGGAGAGCCCGTCGCGCCGAAGCCGAACCATGAGGGACCCGTGAAGCCCAAGCCGCGGCCGTCCTTCCCGGCGGTCGCGCCGAAGCCGGTGCCGTGGGTGGCGTCGTTCCGGATGCAGGTGGCGGCTCGGTCGACCCGGCTCGCAGGGTGCTTCGTGGGGACGACGCGCCCCGGTGTCCTCCGGTGGACGGCGCTGGTGGACCCGGTCACCGGGCGGGTCACGGACCACGACCTGGAGCCGGTGCTTCAGAGCGACCAGCTGACGTCGGACCAGCGGGACTGCGTGCTCGGGGTCCTGGAGGAGCCTGCGTACACCATCGACGCCGAGGGCGGTGCCTCCCGCGTCGGCATGGTCATCGAGTTCTAACAGGCCGCTGAAGATGCCTCGCAACCAGGCTGGTCGTGCTGGACCCCGCGGAGGCGGACGATCGTGGCCTGCAGGGACGCCTGGGCCCGCAGTGCCCAGCTCATCGTCCACACCCGTCCGTCGGGTCGGGGAAGGAGCGTGACCAGCACCCGTCCGAGCAGCGGCTGAGCCCCACGGTGTGCGCATCCCCGCCGGAGCCGGCCGCGCCATGAGGTGAGGGGCTCAGTCCACCACCCGGAAGTCGATGTCGACACGGGTGCGCAGCGGGCCACGGGGGATCTGCTTGGCCGGACGCTTCCACGTCCAGTCCTCCAGGGCGTCGACGGTGGCGGGGTGGAAGGTCTCGGGACAGCCCTGCACCCACACGCCACCCGTCGAGCCGTCCGGAAGGACCTCGAGGTGGGCGATGCACAGGATGGCGTCGAGGTTCTCCTCCTTGGCGGCCTCGGGGTAGGCGGGCTCGGGGCTCTTGCGGGCCTCGAGCTGGGTCTGGTCGACGAAGGGAAGGGAGCGTGCGGTCAGGGGTACGCCGGCCTGGATGAGGTCTGCGGTGGTGGGCACGCTCTCGGTGGCTTCGTCCGAGGGGGTCGCGAGGGCGAGGGTCGAAGCGAGCAGGGTCGTGAGCATGGTGCCTCCTGCTCGGTCCGTGGGTCGGACGGTCGCTTCGACAAGGCCTGGTGGCCTCCGGGAGGCCCTCCATCGGCGCTGACGGACGCTGACGTACTCCACACAGACCCACCACGGAGCTGGCCTTCCTCCTGACCTACCCTTCAGGCGCCGCCCGGTAGCCCGGCCGTCCGGCCATGGTTCCCCACGTCGGATGTCAGCTGGTACGCTGCCTTCCTCTTGGAGCTCGCGCCATGCCACGGATCCTGCTCATCGAAGACGACGCACGTACCGCTGAGCTCGTCGGCGACTACCTCGAGGCCAATGGCTTCGACGTCGACGTGCAGTCCGAGGGGACCGGCGCGGTGGAGCGGATCCTGGAAGAGCGCCCCGATCTGGTGCTCCTCGACTGGATGCTCCCGGGCGAAGACGGTCCGACGATCTGCCGACGGGTCCGGGATCAGTACCCCGGGCCCATCCTGATGCTGACGGCCCGCGGCGACGACATCGATCAGGTCGTCGGCCTGGAGATGGGGGCCGACGACTACCTGGCGAAGCCGGCCAACCCCCGGGTGCTGTTGGCTCGCATCAAGTCGCTGCTCCGGCGGGTGAAGTCCTCCGGTCCGGCGTCGGGCGAGGTGGAGCGACGGGTCGAGCTGGGGGATCTGGTCGTCGACCTCGCGCTGCGGGAGGCCCATGTCGGGGGCAACCAGGTGCCGCTGACCACGGCGGAGTTCGACCTTCTCTGGCTCCTGGCCACCCGGGTCGGGGAGGCCGTCGACCGGGACACCCTGTTCCAGGAGCTCCGCGGCATCGCCTACGACGGGCTCGACCGCTCCATGGACATGCGGGTCAGCACGGTGCGTCGCGCCGTGAGCGACGCCGATCCGGAGGGCAGAGACTGGATCGTGACGGTCCGCGGGGTCGGCTACCAGCTGGTGCGTCGTTGACGAGAGCCTACGTCGGCCTCGCCCTGGCCGTGCTCATCGGTGGTCTGTGCAGCTTCGTCCTGCCCGGCTGGGTGGCGGTCGTCGTGACGGGCGCGCTGGGGACGGCCACGCTGGCGACCATGCCGCAGCCGGAGCCTCCGGGGCCAGACCCCTCCAGCGACCTCGAGGCCCTCGCGAGCACGGCACGCGCGTTCGGTCTGGGGGACCGCTTTGCCCGGTCGTCGCTGCCGAAGAGCTCGCCGGTCGCCGAGCTGGGCCAGGCCTTCGACGCCATGGCCGAGCGCATCGCCGCGATGATGGAGGCGCGCGAGGAGCTGCTCGCTGCGGTCGCCCACGAGCTGCGGACGCCGCTGAACCGTCTCCGCTTCGGCATCGAGATGGTCAGCACGATCGACGACCCGGCGAAGCGGGACGAGCGGGCCCAGAAGCTCCAGGGCGACATCGAGGAGCTGGACGACCTCGTGCGAGAGCTCCTCACCTGGGGTCGGCTGGACTCCGTGCGGGGGGTGCTCACCAAGGAGCGCATCGACCTCGTCGCCCTCGCGGAGCGGCTCGGCGACGATGCCCGCGCCCTCGGGGCCAGGGAGGTACGGGTGGAGGTGGCGGAGGGGCTGCGGCACCGGGCGGAGCCTCGTCTGATCCGTCGGGCCTGGCGCAACGGGGTGACCAACGCTGTCCGCTATGGGGCGGGCACGGTGGTGATCGGTGCCCGCACGGACGATGACGGGCTGCACCTGTGGGTCGACGACGACGGGCCCGGGGTGCCGGAGGACCGTCGTGCGTCGGTCTTCGAGCCCTTCGTGCGCCTCGACAGCTCGCGGAGCAGCTCGACGGGAGGAACGGGGCTGGGTCTGGCGCTGGTGGCCCGCATCGCGTCGGCCCACGATGGCGTGGCGATGATGGAGGAGAGCCCGCTCGGGGGGGCCCGTCTCCACATCCGAATCTAGATCATGGGCACGTCGACGCCGTAGGTGGACGCGAGCTGGCGGGCCATGACCCACGTGGGGGTGAGGGTCATGGTCTGGTCGCGGAGCCAGCAGGCCACCGGGTGCTCCCACTGGGCCAGGCGACCCATCTGCCAGGACCGCTCGACGAACTGGCGGGCCCGAGGTCGGCGGGCGGCCTCGTAGTCGTTCAGGGAGCCGCCTCGACCCAGGACGTCGGCGAGCACGACGGCGTCCTCGATGGCCTGGCAGGCGCCCTGGCCCATGTTGGGGGTCATGGCGTGGGCGGCGTCGCCGAGGAGCGTGACCCGTCCATGGGTCCAGCGGGGGATGGGGGCGAAGTCGTAGAGGTCGTGACGCAGGATGGGGTCGGCCCCGCGGATGAGCTCGAGTACGACGGGCTCGTAGGTGGCGTAGCGCTCCAGGAGCTTGGCGACCGGATCGGGGCCGTCGGGCTCGCCCTCGGGGACGTTGGCGGTGGCGAACCAGTAGGTCTGGCCGTCGCCGACGGGCACGGAGCCGAAGCGGGTCCCTGCGCCCCAGCGCTCGACCAGCTCGCGGGTGGGCACGGGGGACACGCCGCGCCAGCAGGTGTAGCCGGCGTAGCGGAGGGGGACGGGGCCGAACAGGCAGCTCCGCACGATGCTGTGGATGCCGTCGGCCCCGATGACGGCGTCGTAGTGGCGCTCCACACCCTCCTCGTCGACGATGCGTCCGTCGTCGTGGACGGTGGCGACGGCGACGCCACACCGAACGGTGCCCTCGGGCAGGCGGTCCATGAGGATGCGTGACAGGCGGCCGCGCAGCACGCCCACGCCGGGACGCTCCCAGCCCTCCGAGACGACCATGCCCGCGAGGGGGGTGCCGTCGGCACGGGCGATGAAGCCGTCGAGCATCACCTGACCGGCGGCCTGGACGTGGTCGGCGAGGTCGAGGGCGGCGAGCATGCGCATGGCGTTGACCTGGACGGTGAGCCCCGCGCCGACGGGACGGACGTCGGGAGCTCGCTCCAGGACCTCCACGTCGAGACCGACCCGTCGTAGGGCCACCGCGGCCGTGAGTCCTCCGATGCCTGCGCCGACGATGCCGATCATGACGTCCTCCTGGCTTCAAGGTAGGCTCGTTGGACCGCTGGAGCAGCTCGCATCGATGGCTCGGAACGAACCGCGAAAACAGCCCCGCCAACGCCGGGCACGGGAGACTGTTCGGGCGATGCTCGACGCGACGGCTCACATCCTCGCGTCGGGGGAGGACCTCACCACCAACCGGGTGGCGGAGGTGGCGGGGGTCAGCATCGGCTCGCTGTACCAGTACTTTCCCAGCAAGGAGGCCCTGATCGCTGCGTTGGTGGAGCGCATGCTCGCCGAGGACCTGGCGTGGGCGGACCAGCTGCTGGACGACGGGCCGCTGCAGCCACAGGTGCGCAGGGTCGTCGGCACCGCCTGCGAGCGGCATGGTGGCCAGGCCCAGCTGATGGCGGCGGTGGTCCCGATGCTGCCGGCCCTGGAGCGGGACGCGGTGGCGCGGCGGACGTTTCAGCAGATCACTGCGTGGTTGCTGGAGCGGCTGCGGCAGGACCCCCAGCTGCGGCCGGATCTGCGGGACGACCCGGCGCGGCTGGAGAAGGCCGTGTTCGTGACGACCTGCGGCATGCGCTGGGTGATGAACGAGGCGGCGACCCAGGAGCCGGAGTGGCTGAGGGACCCTGCCTTCCACGATGAGGTGGCGCGGCTGTTCGACGGTCTGTTTGCCCGGGGCGGGACAGGGTAGGTCGAGCGGGGAGGCATGCCTCTTGGAGGGGTCACCGTCGCGACCCGTCACGCCCCGAGCTGTCGCGACGAGAGGAGATGCCCGCTCTGGGTGTCGCACAGGAGCGAGATGCCTCCCCATGCACCGGCTCTGCTGGCTCGTGCCCAGCCCTCCCTTTTGCTCTGACACCGCTACCAGGTCAGCGAGCGGAGGCGGTCGGCGCGCTGGGTCATCCGGGCGTCGGTGTCGAGGCTGAAGACCTTGCCGTGGCCGACCTGCTGGATCACGCCTTCGACCCGGGCCCGCTCGGCGTCGATGCCGAGGTCCTTCCCGCGCGGGGAGAGGCTGAGCACGATCTCGTCGGCCGCCGGGTCCCAGGCCCACATGCCGAGGACCTCACCGTCCCGTACGATGGTCCGCTCGATGGGTTGGGACATCTTGCCGAGGGTCGACCGGCCGCCGGAGCCGAAGTTGGAGACCTCGACGTCGGCGTAGGCGGGGTCGACCAGCGGCAGGGACGCGGCCCGCAAGGCGTAGAGGTTGTCCATGGCCGGGAGCCAGGCGACGTGGCCGGTGGCGTCACGGCACGGATCGGACCCCACGAACACCTCGTCGCCGCCGAGCGTGGCGGTCTCGGCGCCACAGGCCGCGAGGGCCTTCTTGGCCTGGGTCTGGTTGAGGCCGGTCCACGAGGCCAGCTCCTTTCGGGTGCTGGGGCCGGCCCAGCGGAGGTAGAGGGCGGCCAGCTGGGCGAGGTCGTCCTCGGTGGCGCGGCCGACCTCGAGGTCGTGGGGGGCCCAGACATAGCGCTCGTGGTCGAGGCGGGCGTCGATGGGGGTCCGACGGAGGCGTCCGGCGAACTCCAGCCGGCGCAGGGCTGGGGGGAGGGTGGAGGTCACGCCCATCTTCTTGCCGGCGTCGCCCAGGGAGCGGACGGTGCCCTCGGGGAGGCGCTTGCGGAGCTGGGCGGTGGAGAGGGGTGTCTCGGACACGAGGGAGAGGACGGCCTCGCCGACGGCGTCGAGCTCGGCGTCGCTCACGTCGAGCTTCTCCTGCTCCTTGGCGATGCGTCGGGCGGACAGCAGGTGGGCGACCTTCAGGGCGAGGGCCTCGTGGCTGCGGGGCACCAGGTAGATGCAGCCCCGGACGGCGGGAGAGACCCCGATGGCGCCGGAGGCCACGGCCTCGTTCACGGCCTCGACCGTGGCAGAGGGGTTGCGAGCGGACAGGGCCAGGTAGCCGGCGAGGCCGCCGAGGGTGCGGACCCAGCCGGTGAGCTCCAGGGTGGCGGCGATGGGCTCGTCGACGGGGGTGTCGAGGCCCTGGGCGCTGGACCAGCGGGCTCGAGCGTCGGACAACGGAATCTCGGACACGGGACCTCCAGCGTCGCGGCCCTACCCCGGCTCCCGGGCTGGCGCCTCCCCTCGTGCCCCCGCCGACCATCCGGGGCGCCATGCCGCCGCCGCTCTGCCCCCCGAGGGCCGTGGGGGGGGTAGGGTCGGGCCATCGTCAGGTGTGGGCTCGATGGGGAACGGTGCAGGGTTGTTCTGCCGTTTCATGCGGTCCATCTTCTCGTGCACGTGGGCGCGGTCACGATACGCAGGTCCATGGCCCAGTCCGCCCCTCAGCACCTCGATCCCCTGCTGGTCGCCGCCGCCTCCGCGACCGAGCGTGCCGTCGACGACGCCGCCGTGGGCCACGTGGATGCCGTGCTCGACGCGGGCGGGTCCAACGACGCCGGAGCCATGGCCCTGGCCTGGGCCCTCCGCTGCCGTCGTCACCACCGCAGGGGAGAGACCGCCGCCGCCGAGGATGCTGCCGAGCGGTGTCGGCGTTGGCTGGAGCACGCCGACGGACATGGAGGTGCGTGGGCTGCGATGACCCTCCACGCCGAGGAAGGACGTGCGCTCGCGCTCTCGGGTCGACCGGATCGTGCGCTCGGGCTCTTCGCCGATGCCCTCCAGCTGGCCCAGGAGCTCGGCGTGCGGAGCCTCTGTCCGGTCTACGCCACCTGGCTGGGCAACGCCCGCACCCGTACGGGCGACCTGGAGGGGGCGCTCGCCGCCTACGAGGAGGCGCTGACCTGGTTCGATGACGACACACCGGCGCAGACCCGAGGCCTCGCTCTCCACAACCTGTCGGTCCTCTACGGCGAGCTCGGCGACAACGAGCGAGCCGTCGCGACCTGCCGAGAGGCCGACGCGGCCTTCGGGGGCTCTCGGCTCCTGGTCCTCGACAGTCTGGCGCTGATGTTGACTTTCGTGGGTGAGCACGACGAGGCGCTGGAGGTCGCCGAACGCCAGGTGCGGCTCGCCCTGGCCGGGGGGGACGCCAGCGACCACACCCGGGCCCTCGCCACCCGGGCCAGCGTGCTCCTCGGAGCGGGGCGCGTGGAGGAAGGCACGGCCGCCTTCGAGTCGGCCCTTGCCCGGCTCGACGATGCGCCGTTCCGCGTCGAGCTTCCCATCCGGGTGTCCCTCGCCGAGCTCGCGGTGGAACGAGGGGATGGCGCGGCGGCGCTTCGGTCCCTGGACGCCCTGCAGGCTCGCTACGGCGACATCGTCGACGACCGCTGGCAACCCCGACTGGATCGGGCCCGGGCCCGGGCACTCCGAGCGCTGGGTCGCCACGAAGAGGCCTTCGATGCGCTGGAGGCCGCCCACGCCAACGAGGCGGCTCGCACCCGGGCCGAGGCCGAGGAGCGCCTCGCCCAGCTGCGGGTCCGCCACGAGCTGGGCCGGGAGCGGCGGGTGGCGGAGCGGATGGCCCGGGCCCGGGTCCAGGCCGAGGAGCGTCTGGAGCACAGCACCCTCCGCCTGCACGCGACCCTCGTGGCCGCCCAGGAGGCCGAGCGGGAGCGGGCCGAGCTCGAGCGACAGCTTCTCGACGCCCAGCGCATGCAGGCGGTGGGGCTGATGGCCAGTGGCATCGCCCACGACCTCAACAACCTGCTCACCGTCACCCTGGCGTCTCTGGACTTTGCGGAGCTGGCTCCACCCAGTCGCCTGGGTCAGGAGCTCGACCGCGCTCGCTCGGCGACCCACAGCAGCGCCGAGCTGTGCCGTCGACTGCTCACCCTGACCCGTGGGCGCCCCCATGCCAGCGCCTGGCTGGATGCCGACGGGTTCGTGGCGGAGGTCGCGACGCTGCTGGACGCCCTGTTGCCGCGCTCCGTGGTCGCCGAGGTGCGCCTGGATGCGGCGGGTCGGCACGTGCACGCCGACCCTACCCACCTCGAGCAGATCCTGCTCAACCTGCTCGTCAACGCCCGGGACGCCGTGGCGGGGCAGGGCACCATCGAGCTGTCGACGAGCGCGGACGAGGTGTCGACGTCGTGGGGCTGGGCCCTGCAGCGGGTGTGTCTGGCGGTGCGCGACGACGGCTGCGGCATGTCGCCCGAGGTCCTCGCCCGGGCCACCGAGGCGCTGTTCACCACCAAGGAGCGGTCGGGCGGGACAGGCTTGGGGCTGTCGACGATCCAGGTGCTCGCCCGTCGGATGGGGGGTGAGCTGGTGCTCGAGAGCGAGCCCGGTCGTGGCACGACGGTGCGGGTGCTGCTCCCCGCCGAGCCTGTGGAGGTGGGGGAGCCGCTGCCGCCCGGGCTTCGGGTGGGGGTGGTGGCTGCCGACGTGGAGGTGCGGTCCGCGCTGGTGGCGCTGCTGGCAGCCCACGGGGCCGAGGTGAGCGGGGTCGACGGCGAGGGGCAGCTGGAAGGAGTGGACGTCGTGGTCGGCGTGGGGGTGGAGGTGTCCGGGGTGCAGATCCACTCCCTGGCGGGTTGGACGCCTCGGCAGGTCGTGGAGGAGGTTCGGCGGGGGCTGCGCTGAAGCGTGGCGGGGCGGATGCACCACCGCGGAGCCCTCTCCGCATGGGGCTCCGGACTGGGTGATCTGCTACGGTGTGGTGCCCGTCTCGTGCGCGTCGGGGGGCTTCGCGCTCACGCTGCGAGCGCGCATCACCGCCGGAGCCAGGGCGTCGAAGGGGAGGAGGTCCTCGCAGGAGAGCCCTGCGCGCTCGAGCACGTTGTCGTGCTTGATGCGGCCGAGAAGGACCGGGTGGCCCCAGCCCACCGAGGACAGGAAGGTCTCGTCCCTGTCGAACACGCCGTCTTGCACGTCGATGGTCTGAACCCGGGTCTTCAGCCGCTCGGCCACCTCGGGGGTGTTCGCGGGGGCGATGATGTAGGTCGAACCCCGCAGGTCGATGGCTGCGCCCGGGCACTCGTGGGGCGGCTCCGCGGCCTTCCACGCGCTCAGGGAGCCCACGAAGTAGGTGTCGGGCATCGGCTCGCGGGGGTCGTGGAGGTGCTCCTCGGCTCGGTCCAGGAAGCTGGACAGGGGCTCGTCTTCTACGAGCTCCATGGGCCCGGGTCGGGCCGCGGGAATGTACGGGTTGACCAGCAACGTGAGGGTGAGGCCGCCGATGTTGCCGAGGTGGTCGCCGATGATGCGGATGTGGGCGCCGGCTTCCGGAGGGGGGGGGCCGAAGGCCTTGGTCACCCGCACGTCCCACGTGCCGTCCTCGAGGCGGTAGGCGCCGACTTCGCCCATGACGACGACATCCGTCTCGGTGAGCGAGGACCGCAGGGAGTGGTGGTCGAGGCCGCTCGAGGCCAGCGCGTGGGTGAGGAGGAGCAGCAGCATTCGAACGTGGTATCCCGTGCTCGTTGAGGGGTGCCGACCGCGACGGCGGCTACACGGCACGCCGCCCGACGGCTCCGTGCCACCGCTGCTACGTTGCGTTCCGGTTCGGGGGGCCTTTGGGTGCGAGACTTCGATTGCGCTTCGGCGAGTCGGTGAATGGTTGGACGGCGGTACAGCTGTCCATCGGCGACCGTGTGATCGACCTCGTGGCGTCGGATCTCCACCCTACGGTCGACCAGCTCTTCCATGTCGCATGCTTCGCACTCGAAGGAGACCGCGGGCAGCAGGAGGCCGGCTTCTGGCTCGAGCCGGAGGGCTACCTGTTGCGTGCCACGCGTGACGGTAGTGGTGGATCCCTGCGCCTGACCTTGCTCACGACAGAGGACCTGAATCGTCCATCGGCCAGGCAGGTGGTCATCGCGGAGGAAGTCATGCTTCCAAGGTCTGTCGCGGCAGCCGTCTGGCGAGGCCTGAAGGCTCGAGCCTCGTCAAGCACCGACGGCAGGTGGAGTGGCAGTGAGATGGCCACCGCGCTCCTACGGCTCGAGAGGGAGCTCGAGCATGCGAGAGCGGACGAGCGGTAGTCTGGCGCAAGGCGCCGAAGACCTTGCGGAGCGAGGGGACTCGATGGCCAACGCGGTGGGTCGGCACCTCACGCGGCAGCGACCCGAGCCCTCTGGAGTCCCTTTCAAGGCACGCGGTCGGTGGAGACACACAGATCGGATCCACGGGCCGTGGAGCCCAGCGGCGCCTCGGGGTCGGCGGCGCGGGCAGCGCAGAGCCGCTCATGGAGGCGCTGGTGAGCCTCCTTCGACGCCGGTGAAGTGCACGCGAAGGTCCACCGGCTCCCCTCGACGCGTGAGCTCGACCTGCGCGTGGTTCGCCGTCCTCACCGCCTCGAGGGCCTCCTCGGCCTCGGACAAGGACCGGACGGGATGGCCGTTGACAGCGTGGACGATGTCCCCGTTGCGCAGACCCAGGACGTCGCCGATGGAGCCCCGGCGGATGGCCGACAGGCGGTAGCCGTCGACGTTTCCGTGGGCATCCCGGTGAAGCAGGGCGCGTCCCATGGTGTCGACGTCCTCGGTGGAGAGATCCGAGAACGCGCCCTCGAACGGAATGAAGCGCTGCTCGGGGATGGGGGCCACCTCTGTGTGGGGCAGGCTGCACACAGCGCCACGGCGTCGGGACGCCGAGCGCTCGGCGTTCTCGGACCTGGCCTCGAGGGCCTGCACGCGGGCGTCCAGGGCCTCGAGGGAGGCCTCACGGGACGCGAGCGTTGCGTCGAGGACCGCCAGGCGAGCCTCCAGGCTCTGCAAGGGCGTCGGGCCTCTCTCGACGGGTACGACCGAGCAGGCGGCGAGCAGGAGCGGGGCGACGAACAGGCGCATGGGAACCTCCAGGTGGCACGGAGGGCCTTTGCGAGCGCCGTGCCATCGGACGAAGCAGCGTTCTCGATGGAACGGGTGGGCGGGAGCGCCACCCTGTCGGAACCGCGACAGGCCGTGACGTGGGCCCGACAGGCTGTCAGTGACCGGCCCACGCGTCTACGACGGGGTGGACGTCCAGCGCGACGCACTGCGCCACCGGTGGAAGGACGTCTTCTCTCCACCATCGTCGAACAGGGCGATGCCCAGGTCGATGCGGCCGGCCAGTCCCCGCGCCACCCACTCGAGCGGTGTGCGCCCTTCGCTGCGGATCAGAGGATGGAGGTTCGGGGCGACGATCCACCCCGCGATGCTGGATGCGCGCCGTGCGGCCTGGGCGCCCGGCCCGCCGCCCTGTACGGACCGCCCGTCGGGCCAGCCGACCCGCACGCGGTCCAGGATCCACAGGTAGGTCAGCAGCTCCGGTAGCACGCCGACCATGGCGTTTCCTCGGACCTTCAGCTCGAACAGATGGAACACCCGTCCGTCGGGCGAGGTGCTCCACAGGTCGGCCTGGGCCCCACCCCCGGGGGTCCAGTGCTTCTTCCCGGAGACCTCGCCGTCGAACAGGCCGAGGGGCAGCTGACGCCGGAAGCGGGTGATGGGCGCGAAGAGCTCCGAGAACTGCTCGGCCAGGTGGGGGTCGCGGGTGAGGAGGACCTCGACCTGGTGCTCGGCCCCCGTGGTGCGCTCCGCGTGGGTCGACCGCTCGATGTGGGGTGCGTTGAGGACGGTCGTTGCCGGCCAGCGCTCGGCAGGGGCGCCCGTGACCACCAGCTGGTCGCCGAGGGCCGCCTCCAGAGCCTCCAGAGCGAGCCAGGCCCTGCGGTAGTGCCGAGCCTGCACGGTCTTCGTGGGGGGGGCTCCGCCCACGTCGACGCGGAGCCTGGTCTCCGTGTCCGCGAGGTGGGCGTACCAATAGGCGAAGCACAGGAGGAAGAAGGGCGCTGCGGCCCGGTTGGTCTGGAGGTTGTGGCCCAGCGCGTCGGCCGCGAGCTCGAGTCTCAGGACGGGGGTGCCCCGCTCGTGCTCCAGGCTCCAGGTGCCCACGGACGGCAGGCACACAGGGCGCCCGAGGTGCTTGCGCACGGGTCGGACGACCTGGGCGTCGAAGGTCTGTGTCATGGGTCTTCCTCGGGGTCGAAGGGTCGGTTCGGAGAGGGGGGCGCGTCCGGTATCCAGAGGCCCATGCCATACTCTGGCACGGAGGCCCCATGACACTCCTCGCCCTGCTCTTCGCCTGCACCACGTCGTCCAGCGACAAGGAGAGCTCCACGGACGCCCCGTCGGTGGACAGCACCTCTGGTCCCAGCGACAGCACGGACACGGACATCGTGGAGCCTGTGGACAGCGCCGAAGACACCGGCTCCACGCCCACCGGCGACACCGGGACGTCGGCCACCGTCGACAGCAGCTCCACCGGCACGACCGGCACGACTGGCGACACGGGCACGACCCTGGTCGACACGGGGCCTCCGGGGCCCCCGACCCTCAACGCCGCCTGTGCCAGCGGTGGGCCCGACACCTTCAGCGAGCCGTACCCCACCCGGCCGGAGCTGTTCCTGCTCGGGGTCTACGAGCCTGCGGTGGGCAACGTGATCACGGTGGAGATCGATCGCCCCGGCGATGTGATCCTCGCGCTCACGTCCTACGAGTCGGTGCAGTGGGACCTGGTGATCACGGCGGGCACGAACGTGACCGACATCATCTTGTCCGGCTACGACCCCGTCCTGGTGACGGGCGCGCCGGCCACGGCCAACATCGCCAATCGGTCCCCCTACAACGCCGGCTGGCTCGGTACTGCCTTCAGCACCACGGGGGCGTACTACAGCTCCAGCACCCTGGCGGCCATCGACGCCGCCGAGGCCCTGACAGGTGCCAGCCTGTCAGGCTACGCGGGCTGCTACCAGGCGGGCTCTTTCATCGTTCGGTAGCTCGGGTCGCTACATCGGTCCCATGCCACCACCGCCGCCCTGCACACCGGTGCAGTTGACCTGGCTGTCGGGCACGTCGCCGTAGAGGGTCGGGCCCATGGTGAACGGGAAGTCGAAGGTGACGTGGTAGTGGTAGCCGAGGCCGTCGTGGTCGTGGCCGTTGTGCTCGTCGAGGGCGGCGCCACCTGCTGCGGTGCAGTCGGCGTCGTACCAGAAGTCCTGGTAGTACAGGCCGTCCGTGCCGGGGAAGGTGTTGCCGGACAGGCTGGTGATGACCGCGCTGGTGGTCGGCCCGACGGAGGTGGCGTTCACGGTGCCGAGGCCGGGGTCGAAGGGGTCGACCATCAGGCAGCTACGCTCTCCCGTTCCACCGCAGCCGTAGGGGTCGGCGGGGTCGTCGTAGTCGCGCTGCACCCAGCAGGACTGGGCGGTCTCGCCGTCGTCGTGCCACGGTCCGTGGATGGGGTAGCCGTCCGCGGCGAAGCCGTAGATGGGGCTGTGCTCGGTCCCCTCGTCGCCGAGCTCCTGGGACAGGCACTTGCTGTAGCCGTGGTGGTGGTACTCCCCTGCCGCCGCATGCCCCGAGCAGATGTCGAGGTCGAAGACCTCCTGGGCGCCGGCGAGGTTCTGCCAGGCTCCGGCGGTGTCGTAGGTGAAGCCGTCACCCCAGTTGAAGATGGACACGCCGCTGACCCACAGGCCGGTGATGCCGAGGCCGGTCTCGCAGGTGTTGGTGGCCTCCCGGGGCATGGTCGGGATCTGCAGCAGGGTGTTCACGTCGTAGGGGCACTCGGGTCCCGGCGGCCACGCCCCGAAGCCCTCGCCTGCTCCACAGGCA
>Ga0213839_1000874_pt1 | contig 24092 bp, 13 predicted proteins | sample SWPATP21_FD_160075 | JGI IMG/M metagenome (GOLD analysis project Ga0213839, IMG submission 160075) | Coastal seawater microbial communities from Marineland, Florida, United States - SWPA TP2 #1 | ecosystem: Environmental > Aquatic > Marine > Coastal | place: USA: Florida | collected 2016-08-14
CGTCCGTGCTGATGCGGCTTGCCTGAGCGCGCAGACTGAGGGCCTCGTCCTGCCGACCGGAGAGGGCGGGGTTCATCTGGTGAGGCGCACGGGATCGCTGCGGTGCGGCGAGGCCGGGGGACGGGGTGCGGCTTCGTCCGGAGGGCAGGGCGCAGCGGTGGTCGGGCGAGGCGTCAGAGCGATGTCCGGCCGGAAAGGCGACGTAACGGAGGCGTATGGTTCGCGGCCCGAATTCGGCCATGTTCAATGGAATTTCGGCCTGAAACTCTTCGAAAGCCCGGCACGCAATTCCATTTTTGCAACTTTGTTGGGTAAAATGGTTTACCACGCGACTGCCCGGCATGGCGGGACTATATCGCATTGTTTTCATTCCGATTTGGGCCCTGGGGTGTGTTCAGGCTGTCGCTTTCGGTATACTGGTAATATGCTGATCTCATTGTAAAATAATTGTTTCATATTCGGAGGCGTTTCTTTTGCGGGGCGGCTGGACGAATATTTGGACATAGAAACGCCCGAATCATTTGTATCGACTTTTGTTAATATGTTCTTCTCGGGCGCCAAATTTGTGGGAGTACGGCGTCCATTCATTCCAAGCCGTCAATTAGGGATATCCTTCGCCTTGCTGCGAGTGCGAAGGAGACGATGGTTCGGACCGGGGCGCCTGCTTTGTTGGGGGGGACCATGTCGTGTTGCGCGACAGTTCACGGTAAGGGACATCAGCCGGTCGGACAGTTCATCCGGTCGGGCCTGTCAACCGGTTGCGGCCGGGTGACATCTGCCGAAACGCCCACCCAGGAACACTGCCGAAAGGGCCCTGGTCCTTTCTGAATGAGCGATCCGCCCTGCGGATCAGATTGGTATGCCCGTGCCGCCGGACCAATGGGGTGGCCGCGGGAAGAACGGGGGTGATGCGCCGGGTCGTGACGACCGGTGTGCGGTCCCGAAGCAAGACATTTTGGGGGACACCATGGCCAACACCGTTCATCTTCACGACGCATCCAATTCCTTCGTCGCCACCTACGCGACCATCCAGGATGCCATCGACAACGCCGGTACGGGGTATTTCGTCTATATCGCGGCGGGGACCTACGCGGAGAATGTCGTCGTCGACACGGCGCTCAACATCGTGGGCGAAACCGACGGCACCACCGGCGCGCCTCTGGTCGATGTCGGCACGGCGGCGGGCACGGCCTTCACGATTTTGGCCAATGCGCCGGGCGCGGATGTGACGATTTCCGGCGTCAATATCGACGGCGCGAACGTCGGGGTCACGGTGTCGCCCGCAGCGGTGCTGGATTCGGTGAGCCTCGACAACGTGTCCATCACCAACAGCGCGGGCACCGGCTTCAACGCCAATGACGCGGATCAGGTCGGCGCCATCTCCATCGAGAATTCGTCGTTTGAGAAGAACGCTCTGGGCGTCTCCACCGGCGGCGACATCGTCATCTTCCAGTACAATGGCGACGTGAACCTGAGCAATGTCGACATCGTCGGCGCGGATGCGGGCGCGGCCAGCAAGGCGGCGACGGCGGTCCAGATTTCCGGCTTCGACCAGACCACCTATGACGTGCGGGCGCCGATCGGCACGGTGGTCTTCAACGATGTCACGGTGAACGGCGACTACAACAAGCCGCACCTGATGATCCAGGGTTACGAGGACCTCAACGGGTTGTCGTTCAGCAACATCGATCTCAGCGGCACGCCGGGCTGGGGCACGCATGTCTTTGTCGATCCGATCGGGTCGAGCGGTCAGGACGTTCCGGGTGGCGCGGGCTATCCCGGCAACTTCCCCACGACTCACAGCGGCATGATCAACGAGGTGGATTTCTCGGGGATCACGGTGAACGGCACCGGCGTCACCGGGGTCTATGTGCGCGGCACTGACGCGCTTGATCTGATCCGCGGGACCGACGGCAATGACGTGCTCAACGATTTTGCGGAAACGGGTGTCGATTTCGGCGGCGGCGATACAATTCTTGCGGGCGGCGGTGACGACGTTCTGATCGGCGGCAGCGGCGGCAATTCTCTCAACGGCGGGTCCGGCACGGACGTGTCCGTCGTGAACGGCGCGCGGTCGGAATACACCATTACCGAACAGTCCGGGGGCCATCGCGTGACCAAGACGGCCACCGGCGACTTCGACCAGATGTATCTGGTGGAAGGGGTGCGTTTCTCCGACGGGATCACCTATGAGCTCGATGTGAACAGCCCGGATTTCTCCGGCGCGCTGACGCGGTTCGAGGACAGCTTCGAAGCAGGGGGCGAGGCCTTCGTGCCCTTCGGCTCCACCGTCACGCAGGAGGCGTCGGGCAGCAATGGTGTCACGTCATCGGACGGGGCTGGGCACCTGCGGATTTCCGATGCGTCGGGCGGGGCCTTCACGCGGTTCGACGGCTACCGGTCGGGCGAGAGCGAGGGGCTGACGACCAAGATCGACATCTATCTCGACACGGGCATGGCGACGGGCGAAGGGTTCGACTATTCCGTCGCGGCCAATTCCCAGTCGGGCGGTCACCTGCGCGATTTCATCTTCCACGTGGCGAAGGATGCCGATACCGGCACCCTGCTTGTCGGCGGCAGCAACAATTCCAGCAACTCCACCGCGGCGACCGGCCTTGAGGCCGGCAACCATGCGGAAATCACCTCCTCCGGCTGGTACACGTTCGAGCACAAGTTCTACGAGAACGAAGACGGCAACCTTGAAGTTGCGATGAACGTCTACGACGCAGCGGGCACTTGGGTGTTTACCGAAGTCCGCTCCGATGCGGGCGACGATTTCGACACGATGTTCGGGGGCAACCGCTATGGCTGGTTCACCTTCGTCGATGTCACCGGCGGGATCGCCGTGGACAACGTGACGCTGTCGACCCTGAACACCGACCCGGTGCAACTGAAGGACGGCAATACGATCATCGCGACATACGCGACCGTGCAGGACGCCATGGACGCGCTGAGCAATGGCGACGTCACCGCCAACAGCGCCTTCATCGAAACCACCGGCAGCAGCGACGGGTTCTTCTACGTGGTCGAGGGCATGTCGATCCAGGCGGCGCTCGACGCGTCCTCCGATGGCGACACGATCCTCGTGGGGGACGGCACCTATGCGGAAAGCGTGATCGTGCAGACCTCCGTCACGCTGCAATCCGAGAACGGGCGCGGCGCAACCACCATCGACGGTCAGGACACCGGGCCGCTCGGCGCGATCGAGATCGACCCGAATACCGACAACGTGACCATCGACGGCTTCACGGTTCTGGGGCTCAACGGCAATGGCGCGATCGAGAAGAGCGCGGTCTACATCCAGGGCAACAATGACGCGCTGACCATCATCAACAACGATATCGTGGCGCGTGGCGATGCGGGGCTTCAGTCCGAATATGCCGGTGCGGTGACGAATACGCTGATCGACGGCAACATCTTCTCCGGCCAGACCTTCGTGGGGGCCAATCCCGAGGGCTTCGGCTTCTCCACCCAGTTCAACGTGGGCAACAACGTGCCCCGGCAACTGGTCGTGATGGGCAATGGCGGCAGCGGCGGCCAGGCGTCGAACAACATCACCTTCACCAATAACGAGATTACCGGCACGGCAGGTGGCCTCAACGTCGGCGGTCAGGAGCAGGGCAATACGCTCGTCACCATCGACGCGCAGGACAGCACGATCTCCGACAACACCTTCACCGGGGAAACGGCGCGCTATGCGACGGGGATCCGGGCGCGGGGTGAAAACACGGATATCGAGAACAACAGCTTCGACAATTCCTCCGGCGGGGATACCCGTGGTGTCTATGTCGACAACCACGGCGTGCCTGGCAGCTATGCCGGCAACACCTTCACCGGCGGGACGGATGCGGATGCCTTTGCGGGCACGCCCGGTGCCGATGTCATGACCGGAGATGCCGGGGACGACACGTTCTACGGTGCCGAAGGGGACGATGCCATCGACGGCGGGGCCGATACCGATACGGCCGTCTTTACCGAAGTGCGGGCCGACGTCACCGTCGGCGTGACCACGGATGCAAGCGGCCGGGTGACCGGCTTCACCTCCGTCACGGACAACGACACGACCGATGGCGACGAAGGCACCGACAGCCTGACCTCGATCGAGGTGGTGCAGTTTGGCGATGTCACGCTCGACGTCTCGCAGGCGGTACAGCTTTTCGATGCCGCAGACGCGCTTGTCGGGACGTTCGACACGATCCAGGCCGCGGTGGATGCGGCGGGCAATGATCACACGATCCGCGTGGCCGCGGGCACCTATGTCGAGCAGGTGGTGGTCGACGGGCTTACGGGCCTGACCATCGAGGGCACGGGCGACGACACGATCATCCAGATGGCCGCGGCGCCCGTCTTTACCGCCACCGAAAACGGCCGCGACCGGGCCGCGGTGGTGACCGTGATCGACAGCGGCGACATCACCCTGCGCGACGTGAAGGTCGATGGCGCGGGGCTGGCCGGGGCGATGTCCGGCGGGACCAACCCCGACTTCGAGGGTGTGCTGATCGTCGACAGCGGGGCATTCGTCTACGACGTGACCGTGACCGGCGTGCGCGACGTGCTGCAAGGGGATGGCACCCCGCAGGGCAGCCAGCGTGGCAATGCGATGGTTGTGCTGAACACCGATGGCGTGTCGCGTGCCGTCAATGCCAACAACAACACCTTCGAGGATTTCCAGAAGAACGGTGTCACGGTCCATGGCACGGGGCTGGTGTTCGGTTTTGCGAACAACACGATCGAGGGGTCGGGTTTCCTGCCCTCTCCCTCGGCGATTGCGCAGAACGGGTTGCAGATCAGCGGCGGCGCGACCGGCAGCATCGTCAACAACAGCTTCAGCGAAATCGGCTATCAGCGCGGCGACTATGTGACCACGAATATCCTGGCCTTCGGGGCGGGCGACGGACTGTCCCTGATCAACAACACCTTCCAGGGGGCCACGGACAGTGGCGGGACGGCACAGCCGACCACCAACGTCGGGATCTACATCTACGGTGAGACGGACAATGCCACCGTCGACGGCAACACGTTCAACGAACTGACCTTCGGGGTCATCTTCCAGAACAACACCGACACCCCGTCCGTCGCGGGCAACACCTTTACCAATATGTTCGACAGCGTGACCACCAATACCGGTCACGGCACCTTCACCGGCGACAATTTCGAGGTCTACGGCGGCGACAACGATTCCGCCCTGACCTTCACCGCCAGCGACGGCGTGGACTATCTGCTCGGGACGCCCTTCGCGGATGATTTCGACGCAGGGGCCGGGAACGATTACCTCCTGGGCGGCGAAGGCGACGACACGCTGGACGGGGGAGACGGCACCGACACCGCCGCCTATGCCGAAAACCGCGCCGAGGTGACCATCGGAGTGACCACGGATGGCGACGGCTTTGTCACCGGGTTCACCTCCGTCACCGACACCGACAACACGGATTTCGACGAGGGCACCGACAGCCTGACCTCCATCGAGGTGCTGGAGCTGGGCGACGTCACGCTCGACACCGCACAGCCCGTGCAGCTCTTCGATGACGCCGACAATCTGGTCGGCACCTTCGACACGATCCAGGGTGCAATCGACGCGGCCTCCGCCGATTACACGGTGCGGGTGAAACCGGGCGTCTATGACGAAACCCTGTCCATCACGACCGACGGGCTGACCCTGATCGGGGCGCCGGGGGCCATCGTGGACGGGCTCTCGGGTCTCAACCTCGCGGGGTGGGATCCGAATACCGAAACGCTCAAGGAGTTCTTCGAGGCCAACAATCCCAGCTACACCGGCAATGTCGGCCTGTCGCTGAATGCGGATGGCGTCACGGTATCGGGCATGACGTTCCAGGCCTTCGGGGTCGGTATCCAGTTCGGCGATGCGGATGACGCGCTGCTGTCGGGCAATACCTTCGTCAACAACGTCAACGGGGTGCGCAAATCCTCCACGGCGGAGGTGACGAATTCCGAAATCTCCGGCAACAGCTTCGCGGACGGGATCTACGGGATGACCGTCTATGCCTCCACCGCGGGGGGGAGCTTTGACGGGCTGACCATCGACGGCAACAGCTTCACCTCGCTGTCCGAGAAGGGGATGTATTTCGAAGAGCTGTCGAACGCGATGCTCACCGGGAACACCTTTGACGACGTGGGCAACTTCGGCCGCATCTCCCCGCCGTTCGGCGGCACCCAGGGCGAGTTTGGCCAGGCCATCGACATCAACCTGAAATATGGCACCTATTCCGATGTCAGCTTCATCGACACGGTGATCACGAATTCCGGCCATTCCTCCGGCGGCGGGTCCACGGGCCTCTTCGGCGGGGCGATCGGGGTGAAGACACGGGACGACGGCGGCACCTATGGCGCCAACCCGGCGGATTTCACCGGGCAGATCGTGTTCCAGGGCGGTTCCATCGACGGCACCTCCACCGGGTTCCGCGTGGGCGAGCCGGGCAAGGACAACCTTGGGCCGGACGTGCTGATCGACGGGGTGACCATCGCCAATGCGACGGTGACGGATGTCGAAAACGCAACCGATCCGGTGAATGGCGGGACGACCACGGTCAACCTGTCGGCGACGCAGGGCAGCTTCGATGCCTCCGCATCGCAGGCCCCGGTGGATGTGACCGGAACGGCGGCAGCGGAAACCCTGACCACCGGCGCGGGCGATGACACGATCGACGGCGAGGGCGGCAATGACACGATCGACGGCGGCGACGGTCACGACGTGGCGGAGATCGCCGGCAATTTCGCGGATGCCACGGTCGATATCGGCGCGGGCACCGTCACCTCGACGGATGACGGCACCGACAGCTTCTCCAACATCGAGGTGCTGCGCTTTGCCGATCAGGATGTGCTGATCGTCGGCAACGGCGGTTACGCCACCATCCAGGAGGCGGTGGACGATGCCGCGCCGGGGGCGACGATCTATGTCGCGGCAGGCAGCTATGCCGAGAATGTGGTCATCGACAAGGCGCTGACGATCATCGCGGCGGACGGGGCGGAACTGACCCCGGCGTCGGGCAACGGCATCACCCTGTCGGGCGACCTTGGCGGCGGCGACGTGACCATCGACAATCTCGACATTCTGGACGGCGGCTCTTCGACCGAAGGCGTCCATGTGGCCGGGCAGGCCAATGTCGGCACTCTGACGCTGCTGAACCTCTCCATCGAGGGCTTCGACCGCTACGGCGTCCGGTCTTCGGACGGCGGCCTTGCAAGCCCGGCCACCCTGGCCGCGCTGGTGATGACCGACGTGGCGATGGACAGCAACGGGACCGGCGGGGCGAACGGCGCGAGCCATGTGAAGCTCTTCGGCTTTGACGGCGACGCGTTCTTCAACAACCTGTCGATTTCCGGCGAGGAGACCGCGACCGCACAGGCCGCGCGGCCCGACAATGCGATCGAGATCACCGGGATCATCAACACCAACGGCAATGCCAACCCGGCGCCGGTCAATCCGCCCTCTGCGGGGTCCATCGTCTTCACCAATGTCGATATCTCGGGGAGCTACCACAAGAACCCGGTCGCGCTGTTCCATTTCGCGGATATCCTCGGCGTGGATGTGCAGAGCCTCGATCTCTCCGGTGCGGAGAGCAACTGGGGCCCGCTGTTCAATATCGACGGCGTGACCTCCTCCGTGATCGACGCCTCGGGCTTCAACATCACCTTCCCGGCCCCGGCCGCAGGGGTGATCCATACCGAGATCCAGGGCGAAAAGGCCGATCAGGGTGTCGTCGTGGACAGCCAGATCGACGGCACCGCCGCGGCGGACTCGCTGCATGGCAAGTCGGGCAACGATACGCTCAACGGTCATGACGGGAACGACAAACTCTTTGGCGGCAACAAGCCGGGCGGAGAGTTCGAGGACGGTTCCGGCGACGATGTGCTTGATGGCGGTGCGGGCAATGACTCGGCCTACGGCGGGGAGGGCGACGACGTCCTGACCGGCGGGTCCGGCGATGACGTTCTTGACGGCGGCAAGGGGTCCGACACGATCAATGGCGGTATCGGCAACGACACGATCGACGGCGGTCAGCAGGCCGACTTCATCGATGGCGGCGCGGGCGATGACAGCATCGACGCGGGCGGCAACGGCGACACGATCTACTTCAGCGCCGGGACCGACTATGTCGACGGCGGCAACGGCTTTGACAAGCTGGTGCTCTACGGCACACCCGGCCACTACAGCTTTGCGCTGCTCGGGGTGAACCATTACGTCGTCACCCGTCTGTCCGACGGCGCGGTCACGGAAGCGGTGAATATCGAGAAGTTGGAGTTCCAGCCGCTCGATCCGCTGGATGCGATCGACGACCTGATCACGGTGGATGCCGGTGCGGTGCGGACGCTGGACGTTCTGGCCAATGACACCGGGTCGGGATCAGTCCTGGCGGCGGCGCTTAGCGGCGGGGCCGAGGGATCGGTTCAGCCGACGTCCGGCGGCGGGGCGATCGAATATGATCTGACCACCGCGTACAAGAGCCTCGATGCCGGTCAGTCGGCCAATGTCGAGATCCTGTATCTCAGCTCCGACGGGTCGACCGGCTCCGACTTCGCCACGGCCTATGTCACGGTCAACGGCGTGGCGGACGCGGTCGGCGCGGTGACCGATGCCGATGGCTCCACCAACGAGGTGGACGAAGGCCTCGCGGCCGGTGCCAGCGTCGGGATCACCGCCACGGCGGTCGATCCGGACCAGGGCAGCACGGTCAGCTACAGCCTGCTGGACGACGACGACGGCAACTTCACCATCGATGCCACCACGGGCGTCGTGACGACGGCCGCCGTTCTGGACCGCGAGGGCCCCGGCGGGGCCAGCCGGACCATAGAGGTTCAGGCGCTCTCCAGCGACGGCACGACCTCGACCCAGACCTTCACGATCGACATCGTGGACGTGAACGACACCGGCGTCGGCACGCCGGTCGACGATGACGCCGCGGCGAACAGCGTGGCCGAAGGCGCGGCGGCGGACACCACGGTCGGTGTCACGGCGCTGGCCAATGACCCGGATGTCGCGGACTCGGTAAGCTACAGCCTGACCGACGATGCGGGCGGGGCGTTCAAGATCGACAGCACCACCGGTGTCGTGTCGGTGGCGAACGGCGCGGCCATCGACCGGGAAAGCGATGCGACGCTCGACATCACGGTCGAGGCGCTGTCGACCGACGGCTCCACCGCGACGGAGACCTTCACCATCTCGGTGCAGGATGTGGACGAGTTCGACGTGACCGCCCCGGCGGATACCGACGGGCCGGTCGGCGGTACGGTGGCCGAGAACGCGGTCAACGGCACCGGCGTCGGGGTCATCATGCAGGCCACGGATGCGGACGCCACGACCAACGGCATCACCTATTCGCTGGTCGATGACGATGGCGGCCGGTTCATCATCTCCGCCACGTCGGGCGAGGTGCTGGTCGCGGGGCCGATCGACCGTGAGGCCGGGGCGACCCGGCAGATCACGGTGCGGGCGACTTCGGAGGACGGGTCCTTCGCGGATACCAATGTCACCATCGACGTCACCGATGTGGACGAGTTCGACGTGACCGTGCCGGTGGATTCCGATGGCGCCGCCAACACCATCGCCTCGTCGCCCTCGACGGGGGATTACACCGGGGTCACGGCGTCGGCTTCTGACGGCGATGCGACCAACAGCGGCGTGACCTATTCGCTGCTGGCCGGTGGCACCGACTTCGACATCGACCCGGTGACCGGCGCGGTGACGGTGGCGGCGACCTACAACACCGGCGGTCCGGTGACGCGGTCGATCACGGTGCAGGCGCTGTCGCAGGACGGTTCGACCGCGCAGGCGGATTTCGACATCTCCGTCGGGGCGGCCTACAACATCATCGACGGCACGCCCGCCTCCGACTACCTGGTGGGGACGGCCGATCGCGATGTGATCTCGGGCTACGAGGACGACGATCACCTGCTCGGCATGGGCGATGACGACGTGCTCATCGGCGGGTCGGGCGATGACGTGCTCGACGGCGGCGCGGGGGACGACGACATGTACGGCGGCCTCGGCGATGACAAGTACATCGTCGACTCGACCGGGGATGTGGTCAACGAAGCCGTGGGCGAAGGGACGTTCGATATCGTGACGGCCTCGATCTCCATCGCGTCGCTGGCAGCGAATGTCGAATACCTGCGCCTGTCGGGGTCCGCGGACCTCAACGGGACGGGCAACGCGCTCGACAACAACATCTACGGCAACTCCGGCGCCAACATCCTGTCCGGCCTGGACGGGCGGGACAAGCTCTATGGCCGCGAGGGCAACGACACGCTGATGGGCGGCGCCGATGTCGACATCCTCTTCGGGGATGAAGGCAACGACACGCTGATCGGCGGGGCGGGCAAGAACAACCTCACCGGTGGTGCCGATGCGGATGCCTTCGTCTTCACCGTGATGCCCAGCTCGCCCTCGTTCTTCGACCGGATCAAGGACTTCGACGCGGCCGAGGGCGACATGCTCCATCTCGACGGGTCGGTCTTCACCGCCTTCGGCGGCACGGTCACGGCGAACAATTTCGTCTATGGCACGGCGGCGGCGGATGCGGATGATTACCTCATCTATGACCAGGCATCGGAACGCCTGTACTACGATGCGGATGGCTCCGGCTTCGGCTTCTCGCGGACGCTGATCGCGAAGATGGACGGGGTGACCAATGCCGATATCGACTTCGGGGATTTCCTGATCATCTGATCCGGATAGCCTTCGCAAAACAACGAGACGCCGGGCGCCGACGCGCCCGGCGTCCTGCATTCCGGGGGCAGGGCAGACCGCCTGGGATACCGCAGAGTGAAATTGAAGGTTGTGGTTTTGAAACTGCTTTGGCAATACACTCGGGGCCGTCGGCGCGTCAGCCGTCCGGGCCGCACATCAGGAGGAGATGATCATGGCCATGGATGACGACAGTTTTCAGCAGGTTCTCGACACGGTCGCGCGGTTCGCCCGCGAACGGCTGATCCCGGCGGAGGCGGAGGTCGAGGCGCTGGACGACATTCCCGAGGATATCGTGGAGGAGATGCGGGACCTGGGGCTGTTCGGCCTGTCCATCCCCGAAGCCTACGGCGGGCTGGAGCTGTCGACGCTTCAGGAAAGCCAGGTGGTCGAGGCGCTCTGCTATGCTTCGATGTCCTTCCGGTCGCTGGTCGGCACGAATGTCGGCATCGGCGCGCAGGGCATCGTGATGGAGGGGACGGAGGAACAGAAGGCGCAGTACCTGCCCGGCCTCGCCTCGGGCGCGCTGATCGCGTCCTTCGCGCTGACGGAACCCGACAACGGGTCGGACGCCTCCCATATCCGGACCTCGGCGCGCCGGGATGGCGACGACTACATCCTCAACGGGACCAAGCGGTACATCACCAATGCGGTGCGGGCGGATGTCTTCACGCTCTTTGCGCGGACCAATCCCGACGATCCGGGCGCGGGAGGGGTGTCCGCCTTCCTTCTGCCGGCCGACACGCCGGGGATCATCATCGCGACGCCGGACCGCAAGATGGGGCAGAAGGGGACCAAGACCTCGGACGTCATTCTTGAGGACGTGCGCATCCCGGCGGCGTGCATCGTCGGCGGCGAGGGCAATCTGAACCGTGGTTTCCGCACCGCGATGAAGGTGCTGGACCGCGGGCGGGTGCATGTGTCCTCGATGGCGGTCGGCACGGCGCAGCGGATGCTGGACGAGGCGCTTGGCTATGCGATGCAGCGCAAGCAGTTCGGCGTGCCGATCTGCGAGCATCAGCTGGTGCAGGGGCTGCTTGCGGACAGCCAGGCAGAGCTGGCGGCGGGCCGGGCGCTGGTGCGGGAAACCGCGCGGAAATACGACGCCACGGGCGCGGCGGCGCTGGAAGCGTCCTGCGCCAAGTATTTCTGCACCGAGATGGCGGGCCGCGTGGCCGACCGGGCGGTGCAGGTGCATGGCGGGGCGGGCTACATGGCCGACTACCCGATCGAGCGGCTCTACCGCGATGCGCGGCTGCTCAGAATCTACGAGGGCACCAGCCAGATCCAGCAGATCATCATCGCACGCAACATCATCAAGGCGGCCGGCGATCGCCTGTGATCGCGCCGGAGGGAGGACAGCATGTTTGACGACGTCGTAATCTGCGAGCCGGTGCGCACGCCCGTGGGCCGGTTCGGGGGGCAGTTCCGCGATCTTCAGGCGCATGAGCTGGGCCGCCGGGTGATCGAGGGTCTGCTGGAGCGCACCGGCCTGCCGGGGGAGCGCGTGGACGAGGTGATCTTTGCCCAGTGCTATCCCAGCATGGATGCCCCGGCGCTTGGCCGTGTCGTGGGGCTCGATGCCGGGCTGCCGACCTCCATCGGGGGGTATCAGTTGGACCGGCGCTGCGGGTCGGGCCTTCAGGCGGTGCTGAACGCGGTGATGCAGGTCGCGACGCAGGGCGCGTCGCTGATCATCGCGGGCGGGGCGGAATCCATGTCCAACGCGCCGTTCTATTCGACCGGGGGGCGTTGGGGGATCAAGGGCAGTTCGATGGTCTTTGACGACGCGCTGGCGAAGGGGCGGGTGACGGCCGGGGGGGTGAACTTCCCGGTGCCCGGCGGGATGCTGGAAACGGCGGAGAACCTGCGCCGCGACTATGCCATCCCGCGCGAAGAGCAGGACCTCTTTGCCGTGGAAAGCCACCGGCGCGCCGTGGCGGCGCAGGAGGCGGGGCGCTTTGATGAGGAGATCATCCCGGTGACCGTCCGGACCCGCAAGGGCGAGACGACCTTTGCCCGCGACGAACATCCGCGCCCCGATGCCTCGCCCGAGGGGATGGCGGCCCTGCGCCCGATCCGGGCCAAGCTGGACGAGGCGGCGACGGTCACGGCGGGCAATGCCAGCGGGCAGAACGACGGGGCCTCGGCCTGCATCGTGACGACCCGCGCCGTAGCGGACGAACTGGGACTGCGCGCCTATGGCCGGCTGAGGGCATGGGCCGTCGCGGGCGTCGGGCCGGAAGTGATGGGCATCGGGCCGGTGCCCGCCGTCGCCAGGGCGCTGGACCGGGCCGGGCTCACGCTTGCGGATATCGACCTGATCGAGCTGAACGAGGCCTTCGCCGCCCAGGTGCTGGCCTGCACCCGCGAATGGAAGCTGGGAGAGGCGGATTTCGCGCGGATGAACGTGAACGGATCGGGGATCTCGCTTGGCCATCCGGTCGGGGCGACGGGCGGGCGCATCCTGGCCGGTCTGATGCGGGAGATGGACCGCCGTCAGGTGCGCTACGGGCTGGAAACCATGTGCATCGGGGGCGGGCAGGGGCTTGCCGCGGTGTTCGAACGGGTGTGACCTGTGGCGGGCCGGTGTTATCCGCCGGTCCGCGGCCCGTATTTGAACGTGCCCATGGCAGAGGCGATGGCCCGGCCCTCCGCATCTTCGATCAGCGCCTCGGCATAGAAGAGCTTGTGTCCGCCGCCGGTGCGGCGGGCGGTGCCGAAAAGCTCTCCCTCGCGGGCGGAGGCGAGGAAATTCGTGGTCAGCGACAGGGTCATGCAGGTGTCGGGCGTCTCTGCCTCGTCGGGGCAGACGCCGCAGGCCCCGGCGGTGAAGTCGAGGAAGGCGCAATAGACGCCGCCATGCACGATCCCCTGGCTGTTGAGCTGGCGCGGCGTGATCAGAACGCGGGTCCGGGTCCGGCCCGGTGCCCAGTCCAGCAGTTCAAACCCCATGTCGAGGTTGAACCCGTTGGCCGTCTGGGTCGAATGGATCGGCCCGGTCATTCCGTCCCTCCGCCATGCCGCGCGCGCAGCGCCACCTTGTCGATCTTGTTGACCCTGGTCAGCGGCAGCGGATCGGCGGACAGGGTCATCGTCTTGGGGCATTTGTAATGGGCCAGCCGGTCGCGGCAATAGGCGATGAGGTCGTCGGCCGTGGTCTCTGACCGGTACTGGATCACCGCATGAACCCGTTCGCCCCATTTGGCATCCGGCACGCCGATGACGGCGACCTGGTGCACCGCCGGATGTTCGTCGAGAACCTTTTCGACCTCGATCGGATAGACGTTCTCGCCGCCGGTGATGATCATGTCCTTGATCCGCCCCGACAAATAGCCATAGCCATCCGCATCCAGATAGCCTGCATCGCCGGTGTGGTACCAGCCGCCGCGCATCGCCTCGGCGGTCTGTTCGGGCTGGTCCCAGTAGCCGCTCATGACGTTCGGCCCGCGGACCACGAATTCCCCGATCTCTCCCGGCGGCAGGGGGCGGTCCTCTTCGTCCACGACCATCATGTCCACGAAACAGGCCGCGCGACCGAGGGAATTGAGCCGGGGCGAGGTCAGGTCGTCGTAATCCTCGGGGTTGAGGAAGGTGACGATGGGCGAGGCCTCCGTCATGCCGAAGGCCTGTCCGAAGCGGACACCGGGAAAGGCTTTCATCGTGCGGGCCAGCAGATCGGGCGGCATCGGCGCGCCGCCATAGGTGATCATGCGGACGGAACTGGTGTCATGGGCGCCGATGTCGGGGTGATCCAGCAGCATGGCCAGCATGGTCGGCACGAACTGCACCACGCCGATGCGGTGCCTTTCGATCCCGGCCAGCAGGCCATGGATGTCGAATTTCGCCTGAAGCACCAAATGCGCGCCGAGGAAGGCAGAGGCGAACACGCGTGCCCCGGCGGCGGAGTGGAACAGCGGCCCGGTCACGGCATAGGTTTCGCCCTCGGGCATATCCCAGCTGGCGAGGATGCCCATGGTGTTGGCGAAGATATTGGTGTGCGACAGCATCACCCCCTTGGACCGCCCGGTGGTGCCGCCGGTGTAGAACATCACCAGCATCTCGTCGCCACCGCTGACCGTCGCGCCCTCTGGCGGCACGGCGTCCCGGGCGGCGAGGGCGGCTTCGTATCCCGACCAGCCGGGCCGGCCGCCGCCTTCACACAGGACCAGTTCGACCGAGGGGCAGTCGGGCAGGCATTGCGCCAGCAGGTCTTCATGCGCGGTGTCCACCACCACCACGCGCGGGCGGCAGTCGTTGAGCATGTCGATCAGCTCCGGCACGGCGAGGCGCACGTTGAGGGGCACGACCGCGGCGCCGACGAAGGGGCAGGCAAAGATCGTCTCGATCCCGATATGGCCGTTGAAGCCGAGGAACCCGACGCGATCGCCATGGCCAACCCCTGCCTCGGCGAGGACGCCGGCCAGTTGCAGGCAGCGGTCGGTGAGCGCGGCCCAGGTGAGCGTGCCGTTGTCGCAGGACACGGCGGGGGCATCGGGCCAGGTGCGGGCGGCCTTCAGTATCTGGTGGGAAAATCGGAACATCTGGTCTCTCGGGGATGGGGGGCGTCAGAGGCGGTCTTTCAGACGCGCCTTCTGGATCTTGCCGGTCGGGCCGATCGGCATGGCGTCGATCACGATGATTTCGGACGGGACCTTGTAGGCGGTCAGCGACGCGCGGACGAAATCACTCAGCGCGGCGGGGTCTATCGTTGCGCCGGGGCGGGCGGTGATAAAGGCCACGACCTCTTCGTTGCCGGGTACGGTGCGGCCGATCACGGCGACCTCCGCCACATCGTCATGCAGGCTCAGCGCGGCCTCCACATCGGCGGGATAGACGTTGAAGCCCGAGCGGATGATGACCTCCTTTTTGCGGCCCACGATGGCCAGCATCCCGTCCTCGCGCATCTCGCCCAGATCACCGGTGGCCAGCCAGCCGCCGGGTTTCATGACCTCCGCCGTGGCTTCGGGATTGCGGAAATACCCCTTCATGCAGAAGGGCCCGCGCGCCCAGATCTCCCCGGCCTGGCCCCTGGGAACTTCCGCTCCCTCCTCGTCCACGATGCGCAGCTCAACACCGGGGGAGGGCAGGCCGACCACGTTGCTCTCGGCCTCCACGCCGACGGGAACGCGGGTGACCGGGACAAATTCCGTCGCGCCATAGCCGTTGGAAAGCGTGACACCCAGCACCTCCTTCACCCGCGCTTTGAGCGCAGGGTCGAGGCTCGCGCCACCGCTGGCCCCGACGCGCAGGCGGGCGTTCGACATGTCGACGCCGTGCTCCGCGATATATTCCAGCATCCGGGTGTAAAGCTGCGGCACCGCGACCAGCATCGTGACATCGCCCGCCGCGATCCTGTCGATCAGGTCGCCGACCTGGAAGCGCGGCGTGATATGCAGGCGGGCCCCGGCGGCAAAGGCGGCCAGCACGTTGGACGACAGGCCGATGCTGTGGGCGATCGGGGAGACGAGGTAGATCCGGTCCTCGGGCGTCAGCCCCCGGTTGATGCATTGCGCCTCGCCCTGGGTCAGCAGGGTCGCGTTGGTCAGCATCACGCCCTTCGGCACCCCCGTCGTGCCGGAGGTGAACATGATCAGCCCCAGCTCGTCCAGCGGGCTGTCCTCTGCCGCGTTCCGCGTGCTGTCCCGCGGGGCGCCCGCCAGGATCATCCCGAAGTCGGGCGAGGTGATCAGAGGGTCGGCCCCGAAGTGGTCGGCCAGGGCGGCGACCGGGCTGCGGGCATCCGGGTCGCCCAGGGGGAAGGCGATCAGACGCGGGTCGGCGAACCCGGCGATGGTCTCGATCTCGCTGGCGGTCATGCGCGCGTTGAGGATGGAGCAGCAGGCCCCGATCCGGTTGGCGGCGGTCACCGTGACGATGGCGGAGGTGGTGTTTTCCGCCACGATCAGGATGCGGTCGTTGGGACGCAGCCCGGCATTGGCGAGGCCGAGGGCGGTTTCGCTGACCGCCTCGTCCAGCTTGGCATAGGTCAGGGCCTTGCCCGCCTCGACAATGGCGATGGCGCCGGGGGTGGTCGCGGCCCAATGCGCGACAAGTTCGTTGAACCGGCCAAAGCGCCCGGCCAGCGCGGTCCCGGTGTCCTTTTCGGCTGTCATGGCCGTCCTCCCTCTCTCCCGGAGACAGCATTGACCGCCGGACCGGGAGATTCAACCGGATTTGTACCGCACAGTGGTATTTGATTTAGTAAAAGTGAAACTGCATAATCGCCTACAGGAGTCCGGGCTGTCGTATCGGGACTTGATCGGCGCGGGCCCGGGACGTACCCGGGGACGAGCCAGAGGGTAAAAGGTGCCACCCGGTCCGGGGGCAGGGGAAAAGAGATGTCGCAATCGCCAGTGAAACCTGCGCTGAAACCTTCGCTGACCGGGGCGGACCCGGCCAATCCGTCCAGGATCTTCGGGGCGCCGGACCTGTCCGCGCTTGAGGCGATCTACGGCTCGGACCGGAAGTTCATCTGGTCGGTCGCCCGCGCCATGCAGATCCTTCAGGCCTTCCGCCTGCGCGACGGGGCCATGGGCAATACCGACCTGTCGGAAAGCACGGGCATCGCCAAGGCGACCGTGACCCGGCTGACCCATACGCTGACCGAGCTTGGCTATCTCAGGCGGGATGCGGCGCGGAAGTATTATCCCAGCCCGACCCTGCTGACCCTCGGCTACACGGTGATGGGCAAGCTGCGAGTGCGCCAGATGGCGCAAAGCGGGATGCAGCAGATCGCGGATGCGGCGCGGGCCTCTGCCGCGCTGGCCTGGCCCGAAGAGGACACGATGGTCTATGTGGCGGCCAATGCGGCGGCGGGGGCGGACGGGCTTCTGCTCGATGTCGGATCGCGCGTCAGCATGGCCAATACCGCGGCGGGGCGCGCCTATCTCGCCTGTCTGGATGAGGCCGCGCTGGCGGAGAAGTTCGACCGCTGGTCGGTGATCTATGCCGCAGGGTGGGAGGATCTGCGCAGCCGCATCCTGCGCTCCATCGACGATGTGCGCAGCAAGGGGTTCTGCATCGTGGACAGCGAATGGCGGACCAATGTGCGCGCCGCGGCGACGCCGATCTACGACCCCGATCACCAGACCTTCATGTCGCTCAACTGCGGCGGCCCGTCCTTCCTTCTGGACGAACAGCGGCTGGAGGAGGAATTCGGCCCGCGGCTGGTGCATCTGTCGGCCAAGCTGGGCTGGCGGCCCCCCTGGTAGGCGGAGAGGTCGCGGTTTGACCGGCCGGCCCTGTCATGACAACATGAACGGCACGGGCAGGCGGAAAGGGTCCCATGGCAGGAGTATTGTATGAACGGGTCTCGCGCGACCTGATGGACCGGCTGCGGCGCGAGGACATGCAGAAGGGGGCCATGCTGCCGTCCGAAGCGGTGCTCTGCGAAGAATACGGGGTCAGCCGCATCACCATCCGCGCCGCCATCGCCCAGCTTGTCGATCGGGGCCTGCTGACACGGCGGCCCGGTGTCGGCACCTTTGTCACCGGGCGCAGCCATACGGAGCGCGAATTCAATCTCGTCGGGTTCATCGAGGAGGCGCGGCTCTACAAGGCCGAGCCGGTGTTCAACATCGCCGTCGCGGCGGATGCGGAGGTCGCGGGCGCGCTTGGCCTCGCTGAGGGTGCGCAGGTGCGCCAGATCCGCACGCTGGTGCATCGCGACGACCGGGTTCCGATCACTGTCTCGGACGGTTATTCCCCCGATACCGACGAGGCGCGGCAGACCGAGGGCGACCTGACCCATGACGTGGCGACCGCCATCGCCATGGGCATCCGCATCAAGCGGCGGGTGCACCGGGCGGAACAGCGGTTGGTGCCAGAGGCGGTGACGGGGGAGGTGGCGGGCCTTCTCGATGTGGCCGAGGGCACCCCGGCGATCTGCGCGCATCGCACCGTGTTCACGGTCAAGGACCTGCCGATCTATTTTCAGCGCGTCTGGTATCACCCACATTTCTACAGCTTCAACGTCGACCTGATCCGGCGCGACGGCAGCGCCGGGATCGGGTTCGTCGACGGGTAGGGGGCGCTGTGGACCTCTCCCCTCGCTCCGTCATCCTCGGGCTTGACCCGAGGATCTCCTGCCACGGCGCGCGACGATCGGGAGATCCTCGGATCAAGTCCGAGGATGACGGTTCGCAGGGGGGATGGTGGACCGACGAGGGAAAGCCGCCCCGGCAGAGCAATCTGAGTATTTCTTGAAAGATGAAGATCAGGTGCCGCGGAAGATGCGGGATTCTCCGATCATGTCCTCCAGAGCGGCGATCCGCTCGGCGCTCATGTCCGAACAGCGGGTCTGGACCTCGGCCACCAGCGCCTCGACGATGAAGTTGATCGCCAGCGTGCTGTCCCAGGCCGAGGGCACCTCGACCATGGCGCGGATCGTGTGGGCGGCGCAGCGTTCGATCGGGGAGCCCCAGGCGTCGGTGAAGAGCACGATCGTCGCGCCCTGGTCCACCGCCAGCGTGGCGAGGCGTTCCAGCTCCCTCTCGTAGCGGCGGATGTCGAAGATGATCAGGACCGAGCGCGCGTCCATGTCCAGCAGCGCCTGCGGCCAGGCACTGGGCGAACTGTCCAGCAGCGTCACCTGCGGGCGGATGATCTGGAGATGGTTGAAGAAGTAATGCGCGTTGGAGCGGGTGATCCGCCCGCCAAGCAGGTGCAGGCGCCGCGCCGGGTCCGACAGGAGGGCGGCGATGTTGTCGAATTCCGTCAGGTCGAGCCGGTCGAGCGTGCGGTTGATATTGGCCGACGCGGCCTCGGCAAAGCGGGAGATGATGTGATCGCGGGCTTCCTCGCGCGCGGCGCGGAACTTGGCGAGCGGTTGCTTGATCCGGGCCGCGACGTCCTCTCGCATCGCGTTCTGGAAATCGGGGAAGCCTTCGAAGCCGAGCTTGCGGGCGAGGCGGATGACCGTCGGCGTCGAGACCTCCGCCATTTCGGCCAGGCGGGTGATGGACTGAAGTCCCGCGACCAGCTGATCCGCCTCCAGTACCGCGCTGAGCCGCCGTTCCGCCGCCGTCAGGTCGGCCTGCCGCTCCTTGAGGAGATCGCGGATGAGGGGGCGGTTTTCCAATTCTGTAATCTTTCCGGACAAAGTTTGATCACCTGAAGAGAATATTACAGGAGTATCCTTGACAGGCCAGAGTTTCCTGTAGTGATCATTACAGCGACGGCAGAGAGGATCAGATTTCGTGCAGAGCGACGGACCATCGGCAGAGATCGTCCGCCCCGAGGGGGGCGGCCCGCTTGTCCTGGCCTGCGAACATGCGGCCTGGCATATCCCGGCGGAATATGGCGATCTTGGCCTGTCCGGTCCGGCGCTGCGGTCCCATGCGGCCTGGGACATCGGGGCGCGGGATGTGGCGCTGGCGCTCTCGTCGCTTTTCGACGCGCCGCTGGTGGCGGGGGTGGTGTCGCGCCTGGTCTATGACCTCAACCGGCCGCTGGATGCGGCATCGGCGATCCCGGCCAAGAGCGAAGTCTATGACATTCCGGGCAATTCCGGCCTGAGCGCCGAGGAGCGCGCGGCGCGCCACGCGCGCTGGCATGACCCGTTTCACGCGGCGCTGGCGCAGGTGCTGGACGGCCGCCGGGGCGGCGCCTTCGTGACGGTGCACAGCTTTACCCCGGTCTACAACGGGGCCCGGCGCGAGGTGGAGATCGGCTATCTGCATGATGCGGGCGACCGGCTGGCGCGGGCGGCGCTGGCCGCCGAAGAGGCGCGGGGCCGGTACCGGTCCGCGCTGAACGAACCCTATGCGGCCAGCGACGGCGTGACCTACACGCTGCGCAAGCATGGCGAGGCGCGCGGCCTGCCCTCGCTGATGATCGAGGTGCGCAACGACCTGATCGACACCGAGGACAAGGCGCGCGCCATGGCTGGGCACCTGTACGGCACCCTGGCCGCCGCGCTGACCGCCGATCTGACAGAGGGGGGCGGGACGCGATGAACGCCATGCGCCGCTACGTCGCCCTCGTCGACGGGTTCAACTACCGGCTGGGCCGGGTGATGATGTACGGGATCTTTGCCCTGATGGGCGTCCTTGCCTGGTCCACCCTGTCCAAGGCCGCCTTCACCCCGTCGCTCTGGACGCTGGAAATGGCGCAGTTCTTCATGGTGGGCTATTACATGCTGGGCGGGCCCTATTCGATCCAGATGGGCTCGAACGTGCGGATGGACCTCTTTTACGGAGAGTTCAGCCCGCGCCGGAAAGCCTGGTTCGACGCGTTCACCGTGCTCTTCCTGATCACCTATCTCGGCATCCTGCTCTGGGGCGGGATCGAGTCGACCCAATATGCCTTCCAGTACGGCGGCGAGCGAAGCTCGTCTGTCTGGCGCCCCTACATGTGGCCGATCAAGGTGGTGATGTGCATCGGGATCACACTGATGCTGCTTCAGGCGCTGTCGGAGCTGTTCAAGGACATCATCTTCCTCAGGACCGGCACACGGCCGGTCGGGCGCGCCGATCAGGAGACCTCCGATGCCGTATGAGCTGATCGCGATCCTGATGTTCTCGACCATGATGGTGATGCTCTTTACCGGGCAGCGGGTGTTTGGCGCCATCGGCTTTGTCGCGGTGATCGCCGCTGTTCTGCTCTGGGGCGACCGGGGCGGCTATGACATCGGGTTTTCCGCGGCGATCAAGCTGATGCGGTGGTATCCGCTGCTGACCCTGCCGATGTTCATCTTCATGGGCTATGTCATGTCGGAAAGCCGCATCGCCGACGACCTCTACAAGATGTTCCACGTCTGGATGGGGGGCGTGCATGGGGGGCTCGCCATCGGCACGATCTTCCTGATGGTGCTGATCTCCGCGATGAACGGGCTGTCTGTTGCGGGCATGGCCATCGGGGCCACCATCGCCCTGCCGGAACTGCTCAAACGCGGTTATGACAAGATCATGGTGACGGGGGTGATCCAGGCGGGATCGTCGCTCGGCATCCTCGTGCCGCCATCGGTGGTGCTGGTCCTCTACGCGATGATCGCGCGGCAGCCGGTCGGACAATTGTGGCTGGCGGGGGTACTGCCGGGGCTGATGATGGCCGTGCTCTTCGTGATCTACATCGCGGTGCGCTGCCGGCTGAACCCGACGCTTGGCCCCGTGCTGCCCAAGGCGGAGCGCGAGGCGGTGCCGATGCGGGAGAAGCTGGCCCTGCTTCAGGCGGGGATCCTGCCGCTGGCGATCTTCTTCGTCATGATGGTGCCTTTCGTGAACGGCTGGACCTCGCTGGTGGAAAGCTCCGCCATCGGGGCGCTCTCGGCCTTTCTCGCCGCGGTGCTGAAGGGGCGGATGACGCGGAAAGTGTTTGAGACCTGCCTGCGCCAGACGCTTGGTGTGACCTGCATGTTCATGTGGATCATCCTCGCCGCGCTGGCTTTTGGCGCGGTGTTCGACGGGCTGGGCGCGGTTAAGGCGATCGAGAACCTGTTCACGGAACAGCTTGGCCTCAGCCCCTGGGTCATCCTGATCCTGATGCAGCTGTCGTTCCTCGTGATGGGCACCTTCCTCGACGACACCGCCATGCTGGTGATCGTCGCGCCGCTCTACGTGCCGCTGGTCGGGGAACTGGGGTTCAACCTGATCTGGTACGGGGTGCTTTACACGATCACCTGTCAGATCGCCTATATGACGCCGCCCTTTGGCTATAACCTGTTCCTGATGCGGGCCATGGCGCCGCCGGAGATCGGGCTGAAGGACATCTACCGCTCGATCATCCCCTTCGTGGGCGTGATGGCCGTGGCGCTGGCCATCGTGATGATCTTCCCGCAGATCGCGCTCTGGCTGCCGGAGCTTGTCTATTCAAGATGAACCAGAGACCGGGACAACCGGTTCATCCAATTCGCAACCAACAGGAGAGAAAGACATGACAACAAGACGTTCCTTCCTACGCGGAGCCGCTACGGCCGTTCCCGCGACGCTGGCGGCCCCCGCCCTCGTCAAGGCGCAGGATGCCATCAAGTGGCGGTTCCAGACCTACGCGGGTTCTGCGCTCGGTGAACAGGTGACCAAGCCGATCATCGACTACATCAACACCGCCGCCAACGGCGAACTGGAGATCGAGCTTTTCTATGCCGACCAGATCGTGCCGACCGGAGAGCTCTTCCAGGCGCTTCAGCGCGGCACCATCGACGGCGTGCATTCGGACGATGACTCCATGGCGTCGCCCACCCCGCTGCGCCAGTTCGGCGGGTATTTCCCCTTTGCGACCAAGCATATCCTCGACGTGCCTGTGCTCTTCAACCAGTACGGGCTGAAGGAAATCTGGGAAGAGGAATACGCCAAGGTCGGGGTCAAGTGGCTGTCGGCCGCCGGGCAGGACCCCTGCAACTTCAACACCAAGAAGGAGATCACCTCGGTCGCCGATCTGGACGGGCTGAAGCTCTACACCTTCCCGACCGCGGGCCGCTTCCTCGCGCAGTTCGGGGTCGTGCCGATGAACATCCCCTACGAGGATGCAGAGGTCGCGGTGCAGACCGGAGAGCTGGACGGCATGGCCTGGTCCGGCATCACCGAAGACTACACCGTCGGCTGGGCGGATGTGACCGACTACTTCCTGACCAACAACATCTCGGGCGCGTGGATCGGGTCGTTCTTCGTGAACGAGGGGCGTTGGGCCGACCTGCCGGATCACCTCAAGTCGCTGGTCATGGCGGCGATCGAGGCGGGCCATACCTACCGCAACCAGTGGTACTGGGGCGGCGAGGCCAAGCTGCGGGCGACCGGCGACAAGTTGGCCCTGCGCACGGTTCCGGCCTCCGAATGGGCCGAGGTCGAAAACGCCGCCAAGGCGTTCTGGGAAGAGGTCGCGCAGGAAGGCGAAGTGCACCAGAAGATCGTCAACATCTTCAAGGAGTACAACGCCGTCATCAACCAGGCAGGCCCGCCGTACACCAACGGCTGAGCCGACATATCAATGACTTGCAGGGTGGCCCCGTGGGGCCGCCCTGTCGCGTGACACGGGGAAAGGACAGATAGATGCCGGGCAACCTGACACTTCAAACGCTCAAGGACATGGCCGCAGCCGGAGAGATCGACACCGTTCTGGTGGCGCTCGTCGACATGCAGGGCCGTCTGATGGGCAAGCGGTTCCACGTGTCGAACTTCCTCGACCATTCGATCGAGGAGACGCATTGCTGCAACTACCTGCTGGCGACCGACCTCGTGATGTCGACGCCGGACGGGTACAAGTCGACCTCCTGGGAAATGGGCTATGGCGACTACACGTTGAAACCCGATCTCTCGACCCTGCGCCGCGTGCCCTGGCTGGAGGGAACGGTGCTGGTGCTGGGCGATCTGGAAGATCACCACACCCACGCCCCCGTCCCCCATGCGCCGCGAGAGATGCTCAAGCGGCAGGTGGCGCGGCTGAAGGAGATGGG
>Ga0213839_1000875_pt1 | contig 24085 bp, 17 predicted proteins | sample SWPATP21_FD_160075 | JGI IMG/M metagenome (GOLD analysis project Ga0213839, IMG submission 160075) | Coastal seawater microbial communities from Marineland, Florida, United States - SWPA TP2 #1 | ecosystem: Environmental > Aquatic > Marine > Coastal | place: USA: Florida | collected 2016-08-14
TCCCCGTAGGTCCACGTGCTGCCGGAGTCCCCGTAGGTCCACGTGCTGCCCGAGTCCCCGTACGTCCACGTGCTGCCCGAGTCACCGTACGTCCACGTGCTACCGGAGTCACCGTAGGTCCACGTGCTCCCGGAGTCGCCGTACGTCCAGGTGCTGCCCGAGTCGCCGTACGTCCACGTGTACCCGGAGTCGCCGTACGTCCAGGTGCTCCCAGAGTCGCCGTACGTCCACGTGTACCCGGAGTCGCCGTACGTCCACGTGCTGCCCGAGTCGCCGTAGGTGGTGTACGAGCCGCCCGAGTCTCCCGTGTAGTAGCCGTAGTCGGTGTCCGTGTCGGTGGTGTAGCCCGTGTAGGCCCCCGAGCCGCCAGGCTGCCAGGTGGCGGTGTCCCACCAGGCGGTGTCGACTCCGGTGGTCGAGGTCGTCGTGTCGTCGTCGTCGTCGCCGTCGAACGAGTAGGTCGTGTACAGGGTGGACCGGTCGTCGGTCGTCGTCTCCGACTCCTCCTCCTCGGACGACCCCACGCATGCGGCGAGCGCGGCGAGTGCGGTGATGGAGAGGAAGCGGGTCATGGGACGCCGGGTGCAGGAGGTTGGTCCACCAAGATGACCGGTCGAAGGACCGACCGTCACTCTAAAACGCAAAGTACACGAAGTCACGGGTCGTGATCCGATGGAACACGAACAACAGTACCCAGGCCACCGCCCACCAGCCAGTGTGCAGGGGCAGCCAGGCCTGCGGTTCTTCCGATGTCCCGATCGCGCTCCAGCCGCTCCAGCGGCGCATCGCCCACACCACGACCGGCGCAGCGCCGAGTACCGCCGCCAGGGAGAGGAGCACCACCGCCACCACGTAGTCGTCCGCGGCCCCCTGGAACGGGTTCGCGGTCATGAACCGGAGGGCCCGGCCGAGCTCCCGCTCCCGGAACAGGAAGCCCCCGGGCGCGAGCACGATCAGGCCGTGGAGCAAGGCGCCGACCGGCCTGGGAACGGTGAACGGCATCCGAGGCGTCGCCCACACGAAGAACAGCGACCATCCACCGTGCCAGAGCCCGAACACGGCGTAGTGCCAGCCGGGACCGTGCCACATGCCGATGGCCACGAAGGTGGCGAGCACCGCGAAGGCCAGCCGCAGGACCGGCACCGGGTGGCGAGAGCCCATCAGCGCCACCAGCAGGTGGTCCCGCAGCCATGAGGCCATGCTGATGTGCCACCGACGCCAGAACTCGGGCGTCGTCTTGGCGAGGAAGGGCTCGTCGAAGTTGCGGACCAGCTCGACACCGAACATCCGCGCGAGACCTCGAGCCAGGGAGGTGTAGCCCTGAAAGTCCGCGTAGAGCTGCACCCCGAAGGCCAGGGCCCCCGACCACACCAACACCCCCGCGGGGTTCGGCACGGCGTAGATCACGTCGACGTACGGCGCCAGGGTGTCGGCGACGACCACCTTGAGCACCGCGCCCCACAGGGCGAGGGAGAGGCCGGACCGGATGGCCGCCGGCACGAAGGCGCGGTCGCGCTCGAGCTGGGGAAGCAGGTGGGATGCCCGCTCGATCGGACCGGCCACGAGCTGCGGGAAGAACAGGACGAAGGCGAGGTAGTCGACGAGACTACGTCGGGCCTTCACCCGCCCGTGGAACACGTCGAGGGAGTACCCCAGCGTCTGGAAGGTGTAGAAGCTGATCCCCAGAGGGAGCGCCCACCCCAGCAGCGGGCCTCCTGCGAGCCCCACACTGCCCAGAGCCTCGGCCACGGAGCCCACGAACCAGTCCAGGTACTTGAAGGCCGCCAGGGTGCCGAGGTTGCCGAGGAGCGACACCCCGATGGCGAGCCGACGATGGGCCGGGCGCTCCTCGATGACCCGGGCCACCGCGTAGTCCAGCAGTGCGGACCACAAGAGCAGCAACGCCATCCAGGGGGTCACCCACCCGTAGATGAGCAGGGAGCCCACCACCAACACCACGTTCTTCCGACGGGCCCCAGGGGCCAGCCAGTAGGCGACGAAGCACAGCCCTGCGAGGAGCGGGAAGCGGAGGTCGACGAAGCTCACGGGACCTTCGCGTCGAGGACCAGCACCAACCCCTGGGGCGCCTGGTTGCTCAGCCGCACCACACCCTTGCGGGCCACGGGGGGCAGGTCGAAGGTCTTTCGGTCGAGGTGCTTGCCTCCCCAGCGACGCTTGAGGGGACGGGCACCGGACCCGGCGACGTCCAGGGACATCCGCATGGGGTGGGTGGAGACGGCCTGGACGGCGATCGCCTTGCTCCCGAGGGCCTTCCAGCGGAGGGCCTGACCGGGCCGCAGCCAGCGACGCCCATCCTCGCAGCGCCCGGTGGGGTGGCGCTCCAGGGTCACGGGGCCGCCGTCCTCGTCGGCTCGGGCCCACAGGTGCGTACCGTCGAAGCACACGGCGGGGGCCTCGTCGTGGAGGACACCGGCGCAGCCGTCGGGGTGGGGAGGGAGCACCTCGCCGTCCTGCACGGCCACGAAGGGGAGACAGCTGGCCGAGACCGGGAAGCCAGCCAGGATCGCCCGGTCCACCAGGGGACGCAGGAAGGACAGGTCGAACCGCTCCGTGCGGGCCGTCCCCGGCTCCGAGGGAGGTGCGGTCGGCACCGGACCCTCCCTGGCGTCGAGCTCCCCCCGGTCGAGGACGCTGGTACCGGGCTGCGCCTCGGACGCCCCAAGGGCCAGACGCCCACCCAGGAGCATGCCGTAGCGCCGCGAGAGCGCCTCCCCCATGTGGGCCAGGTCCCGGAACCCCACCGGCGACATGTCGAGACGGCTGTCGTCGTAGAACACCGCCTCGGGGCCCGCCGTGACCTCGGCGAAGCCCTGCTGCATCGCGGGGGTCGTGCGGTCCCAGCCCTCCGGGGGCATCGTCGGGCTCACAGGGGGCTTGGCGAAGGCGATGCGGGCGCCGTGGCGCTGCGCCAGGGCCACCAGGTCGGGGACCCAGCTGTCACGGACCGCCGGGAGGCTGTCGAGGTCGGCCACCTCCAGACGCGGGTCGACGTCGGCGAGGATGGAGCGGGTGAGGTGCAGATCGACCTGGCGCTCGTCGAAGACCCGGGCGCTGGCCAGGTCGGCACGGGCCGCGCCCCACTCCACGCGGTCGGTCTCCGCCGGCCCGAAGGCCCAGCCCACCGATCCCCCTCGCACGAGGTCGAGGAAGCGGGTGCGGGCCTTGGCCCGGGCGATGCGCAGATCGTCCCACCACGCGGGGGCGCCTCCCTGCAGTCTGGCCTCCACGAGGGGATCGTCGCCGTCGAGCAGGGCCCGGAGCGTGACCTCGTGGGGGGGCGAGGCGGGCCGCATCTCCAGCAGGCTCGGCAGGGAGCCCACCACCACGATCCACTCCGGCTGATGCCCCTTGCCGAAGACGTGGTTGTCGAGGATCGCGTACCAGGTGGCCGCCCCGGACCCGGGGATGCTGATCCGCGCGATGGTCGCCGGGTGCACGCCCAGCTGTTTGGCCAGCGGCTCATGGTGCACGTCGGAGTGGGCGAGGGAGTCCCCGACGACCACCGCGTACTGGGGCCGGCGCCCCATCTGCTGGTCGATGTAGGCAACGACGCCTTCCGGGCGTACCTTTCCCTCGACCTCCTTGCCGGCCAGCCGGCGGGCGGTCCGGTCCCGAAGATCCTCGAGGGACAGAAGGCCGAAGGCCGCTGCGGCCAACACCAGCAGCGGCACCACCAGTGCCAACCCGACTGTCCACCCCCTCCGAACCACCGCCCTGCCTCCGCCGAGTACACCTTTGACGACCCACATACACGTGATCGGCACCGCTTGCCGCCTCCCGGGCGGCGTCCACACCCTCGATGACCTGTCTGCGGCCCTCGACGATGCCCGCGACGCCATCACACCGCCACCCCCGTGGAGGGGCTTCGACGCCTACCGAGGCGACGGACCAGGTCGCAGCTACCAGCTCGAGGGGGGTTGGCTGGACGACGACGACGTCCGCGGGTTCGATCCCACGCTGTTCGGGATGAACGCCCGCGAGGCCAGGGACCTCGACCCCCAGCAGCGTCTGCTCCTCACCTGCGCCCGCGAGGCCCTCGACGATGCCCAGGTCGAGCCCGGGGAGCTCGGCCGCACCGGCGTGTACGTGGGCCTCTCCGGCTCCGAGTACAAGGTGCTGGCCCAGCGACGGGGTCCGGAGCACATCTCCCCGTACATCGGCACGGGCACCCATCCCTCGGCCGCCGCGGGACGGCTGGCGTACCTCTGGGACCTGGAGGGCCCGGCGGTGGCCATCGACACGGCCTGCAGCTCTGGCATCGTGGCGCTGCACCACGCCATCCAGGCCCTCCGGTCCGGGGACCTCGACAGCGCCATCGTCGGGGCGGTGAACGTGCTCCTCGATCCCGAGGCCCACGTGTCGATGGCGGCGATGGGCACGCTGTCCCGGCGCGGCGCCTGCCACAGCTACAGCGCCCACGCCGACGGCTACGTGCGGAGCGAAGGCTGCGTCGTGCTGGTCCTCCGTCGCGGCGAGGGCACCGGTCGCGCGGTGATCCGTGGCTCGGCCAGCAACCAGGACGGCCGCTCCTCGGGGCTCACCGCGCCCCGAGCCTCCGCTCAGGAGGCGGTGCTGCGCGCCGCCCTCGCTCAGGCGGAGGTAGCGCCGGCCGACGTCGCCTTCCACGAGGGTCACGGCTCCGCGACGCCCCTCGGCGACCGAGTCGAGCTCACGGCCCTCGGGCGGGTGTTCGCGGGGCGCCAGGGCGTTCCGCTCGGCTCGGCGAAGGCGCGCTTCGGCCACCTGGAGGCCGCGGCTGGCCTCGCCGGCGTTCTGCACGCGATGGCGATCGTGGAGCGCGGCACGGCCCCCGCCATGCCCCATGCCACGCCCCCCACCCTGGCGCTGGCCGGCTCGCCCATGGCGGTCCCCACGGCGGCCGTGGCCCTCTCGGGCTCGGTGGCCACCGTGTCCGGCTTCGGCATCGCCGGGACCAACGCCGCGGTGGTCCTGCAGGCCGTCCCCCAGGATGCCTCGACCCAGATCGACGACGGCAACACCTGGCTGTGCCTCTCCGGCCCCGACGAGGCGCACCTCGAGGCCCAGCGCGTCGCGGTGACACGGCGTCTCGCCCAGGAGCCCTTCGCCCCCCTCGCCCGGGCCAGCCAGCGAGGGCTGCACGATCGGATGCGCCAGGCGGTGTGGGCCGGCAGCGACACCTGGGCCCAGCGCCTCGCCGACGCGCCCGTCCACGAGGCCCGCGACGCGCGCCTGCTCCTCGCCTTCCCCGGACAGGGCGTGGCGCGGCCAGGCATGGGAAGCGACCTCGTGGCGGCCTTCCCAGAGGCCCGGGAGGCCTTCGACGAGGTGAGCGCCATCGCCGACCCGCTGCTGGGCCGCTCCCTGGCCGACCGGCTGTGGCGCGACGGCGAGGTGCTCCTCCAGGACATGCCGGCGATGCAGGTCGGGGTGTTCGCGGTCGGCCTGGCCTACGTGCGGCTCCTCGAGCGCTGGGGGGTCCAGCCCGCCGCGACCCTGGGCCACAGCTCCGGTGAGTGGGCGGCGGCCGTGGCCGCCGGGATGGTCTCGGTGGAGGACGCCGTGCGGGTCCTCGTCCGTCGCGGGGAGCTCCTGGAGGCCGCCGGCCCCGGCGCCATGTGGGCGCTGTTCGCCCCGGCCGACGCCGTGACCCCCCACCTCGTTCCCGGCGTGGGCATCGCCGCCCTCAACCACCCCGCCGAGACGGTGATCTCCGGCCCCCCCGACGCCGTGGAGGCGGTCGCCCGCGAGATCGAGGCCGCTGGGTTCGAAGGCAAGCAGGTCCCTCTGAGCATCGCCGGCCACGCCGCACTCCTCGAGCCGGTGCTCCCCCAGCTCGCCGAGGTGGTCGACACCGTGACCTTCGCCCCGCCACGCATTCCGCTGGTGTCGACCGCCCTGGCCGACATCGACGAGACGGCCGTGATGCAGCCGTCCTACTGGGTCCGCCAGTTCCGTGATCCGGTGCGCCTGCAGGAGGCCCTGGAGGTAGCCCACGACGAAGGCTTCGGCCCCCTGCTCGAGGCCGGTCCCCACCCACGGATGGCCTCGGCCGGCCGGGCCATCGGGATGCAGGGGGTCTGTCTCGGTCACGGCGACCTCGAGCCGTCCGACGCCGCCCACGGGGCCCTGGCGACCCTGTGGTCCTTGGGGGTTCCCCTGCCCAAGGGCCCGCGCAGCTCGGCCCGCAAGCCCGGCGCGGCCCGCATTCCCCGCGACCTGTGGCTCGAGGGGGCCGAGGCCATCGCGCCCTGCTGGCAGCTGGGATGGGCCCCGGTCCCCACAGCCGGCCGCGCGGAGGCCATCGCCGTCCCCGACGAGCCCCTCGACGACCTGGTCCGCTGGGGCCAGGAGCAGATGCTGCCGTGGCTCGACGACCCGCCCGAGCAGGCCGTGTTCCGCCTCGATCCGTCGCAGCCTGCCCACGAAGCCTTCGCTGGCTGGCTGCGGAGCGTGCGCTGGGAGCGGCCCAGCTGGTCCCTCGGCATCGTCTGGGCCTCGGCCGACGTGGAGCTTCCCCCCGTGCCCCCCGGCGAGGAGCTCCGCCGCGTCGACGACCGCTGGCAGGGTCGCCGTCTGCGCCCGCTGGAGCCCACCGGCTTCGACGGGGTCGACGGCCACTGGGTGATCACCGGCGGCTTCGGCGCCCTCGGCCTCCGCGTGGCCGCCTGGCTCGTGGACCATGGGGCCTCCGAGCTCACCCTGGTGGGCCGACGGGGCTGTCCACCGGAGGCGACGGACGCCGTCGAGGCCCTCCGCGCCCGGGTCGTCGTCCACGAGGCCGCGGTCGACGTCGCGCAGGAGCTGCCCCCGGGCCTCGACACCGACGCCCTCGCCGGCGTCGTGCACGACAGCGCCTTCTTCACCTCCACTCCCGCGGATCGGGCCAGCGTCTTCGCGCCGAAGGTCGCCGGCACCGACCGACTGCTCGCCGCCCTCGCGGGCCGCCCCGACGTGTGGTTCGTGGGCTTCAGCTCGCTGACCGGCACCGTCGGCGGCGAGGGGCAGAGCGCGTACGGCGCCGCGAACGCCCACCTCGACGCCGCCATCCGGCGCCGCTGCGACGCAGGCGGGCGGGGCGTCTCCATCGGCTGGGGCCCCTGGGCCGGAGCGGGCCTGGCCGCCGCCACCCTCGACCGACGGGACGCCCAGGGCCTCCCCCCCATGGACCCCCGACATGCCGTGGCGGCCATGGCGACGGCGCTGGGCTCCGGTCATCCGTGGGTGGGGGTGGTCTCGGTGGCCCCAGAGGTGATGAAGGACGCCCTCCGGGGCCACACCCAGCCGCTGTGGTCCGAGGTCGTCCCCACCGTCGACGCCCTGCGCCTGACCCCCGACGAGGACCACCAGGTCATGGGCCGCCCCTGGCTCTCCGCCGCGGACCAGCTGGTCCACCTCCTCCGTCGCCACGAGGTGGCCGAGGACGTCCGCTTCGTGGCCCCCGTGGAGGTCCCCCCCGAGGGCTGCGTGCTCACCTGGTCCGACGGCGCGCTGCGACGGGACGATCAGGACCTCCTGCGCTTCCGGCCCGGGACGACCCGCACCCTCCCTCCCTCGCCGACCGTGGCGGGGGACCCCATCGACCTCGACGCCCTCTACGACGCGTTCCGGGAGCGGGGAGTCGTCCATGGCCCTGGCTACCGACGCACCGTGGCCACCCGCCGCGACGCCGAGCGGGTCTGGGCCCGCGCGGAGGGGGGCACGGCCGGCCAACGTCTCGACGCCCTCCTGAGCTGCGCCGCCGTGTGGGCAGATGGCGACAAGGCCCTGCTGCCCGCCGAGGTCAGCCGGGTGCAGGCCTCCGATCTCGACGCCCTCCGGGAGCTGGTCCTGGTGCGCCGCCCGGGGAGCGGCCTGGTGGTCGACGCCTTCGGGACCGACGGAGACGGCCAGGGAGTCCTCGTCATTGCGGGCCTCCGGTGGGCGGCCGTCCAGGCCACCTCCCGCGACACGTCCGAGGCGTCCCGGTTCGCAGGACTCGACGCCGACACCCGCACCGCCGCCGTCCAGGACGCGGTCCGCCAGGCCTGTGCCGACGTGCTCCAGTCCTCCGACGTCGACCCGTCGCGTGATCTCATGGACCAGGGACTGGACTCGATCCTGGCCCTGGAGCTCCGCGACCGTCTCGCCCAGATCGGGCTGCAGGTCCCGCTGCATCGGGTGGTGGGCGGCGCCTCCCCCGACGACCTGGCCGCCGCCGCCGAGGAGGCTCTCGGTCCCGTGGCCGACGCGGTCCCCGCACCGTCGACCCCCTCGGAGCCCGTGCCACCGGAGACGGCCCAGGGCTGGGAGTCCCTCGCCCCCGCCTTCTTCATCGGCGTACTGGTCGGAGCGACCGTGTGGGCCCTGATCGGATGACAGCGACTCCCCGAAAGCCGCACTATGGTGCAGCCATGCTCCGCCTCTTCCCGCTGTGCCTGCTGGGCGTCGGCTGTACCCCCGACGACCCCGACGTCTCCCAGCCGACGCCTACACCAGGCCCCACGAGCTCTGCCACTACGGGGGAGAGCGGCCCCACCGGCGACACCGCCACGCAGACCGAGCCCACCCACGAGGTGGTGCTGGGGGACCCCGTGGACTTCAGCGAGCCCGGGGGCCTTCGGGACTCCCACGCCGTAGGCACGGCCCTGGGCGCAGGGTTCCTGGTGGGATGGACCGCCGAGATCCCCATGGGAGGCACCAAGTCCGTGGCCCTGCGGCTCACGGGCCCGGAGGTCCTCGACATCCAGAACCCCGGCCCGTCGGCCCTCGAGGTCGAGGGCCCCTCGATGGTGCCCGTGGCCGACGGCGTCGCGGTCGCCATGACCGACATCTACCAGGGACGCACGGGCGTCCGGCTGGTGACCCCGGCGGGGGAGCTGATGCCGATCCGCTGGTTCGACGGCGCCGAGGCCCCACGCATGCCGTTCGCGTCGGACATCGCCGCAGCCCCCGACGGCAGCACCTGGACGCTGTGGTCCGAGACCCTGTGGACCCTGAACATGGACCAGGAGGACATGGCCCAGGCCCCCACCGGTCGCTTCCGCCTGGCCCAGCAGGACCCCGCCGCCCCCCTCTCCGAGGAGGTCCAGATCCTCTGGGAGACCGCCCCCGGAGGCAAGCATCCCCCGGACGTCGAGGTCCTCCCCGACGGCTCGGTGGTGTGCGCCGTGAGCGAGCGCGCGGAGGTGGGCCGCCCCGCCCAGGTGGTGCTGCGCCGCCTCTCCGACGATGCTCGAACGTCGGTGTCCTCCCTCGACGCCGACGGGAGCCGCCCACAGATGGCCGTCGACGGCGAGGGGCGCCTGGCCGTGGTGTGGCGGGAGGGCCTGATCACCGACCTGCGCGCCTACATCAGCCTGTACGACGAAGACCTGAACCTGATCGGTGGCCCGCTCCCCCTGTCCCCCGGCTGGACCAGCGACCGACCCACGGTCGCCCCCCATCCCGAGGGCTGGTTGGTCGCGTGGGAGCGCCCCGACCCGGTCGACAGCGACTGGACGGGCCATCGGGAGCTGCAGGTGCGCCTGCTCGCGGCGGATGGCACCCGCTGGCTCACGCCGGTCACCACCTTCGACAGCGACGACCGCCGTCGCCGTCCTGCCTTTGCCCGCAACGGAGAGCACACCTTGCTCCTCTTCGAGGAGGGCCCCAACGACGACACCTTCGTCCGGGGCGCTCCGCTGACGGTGACCACGAGGCCCTGACGGCCGATCAGCTCGCCATCTCCGCCAGCAGCCGGTGCAGGCTCGCCTGGTCGAGCTGGACCCCGCGGCGGTCTCCCGGCTCCATCGCCTCGATGGCCCGCTTGTACAGGAAGCGGCCGTGCCGCGGGTCGAACACGTCCTCGACCGTCCGGACCCGCGCCCGGAGCGCGTCGGGGGCAGCGGGCCCCACGAGCCACGGGGCCTGCGGGTCGATGCCCGCCTCCACCATGCGGGTCAGCGCGAGCTGCACGAACTGGTCCTCGACCAGCCCCAGCTCCAAGGCCTCCCCGAGAGCCTGCTGCACCGCGCCGGACACCCGCTCCCCGAAGCTGGGCCCGTCGGGGTGCTCCGCCGTCGACACCCCCGGCGCCATGGCCAGCGTCGTCCCCGGCAGCTCGTCGAGCATGGCGTCGGCCCAGGTGCCCGTGCCGCCCTCGACGCCGAGCCGCATCGCACACTCGGGGTCCATCGCGGAGCCACAGATGCGGGCGATCTCGCCCAGGATGCGGTCCCGCTCGTGCAGGGCACCGCGGACATCGTCGTCCAGCTGGCGCACGTACACGACGACGGAGTCGCAGCGCCTACCGACGTCCTCGCCGATCACCACCTTCAGCGCGCTGGACTGGCCGCCCTCCACGACCTCCCCTCGGGTCCCCAGCACGTCGGCCACCTGGCCCGCAAAGGCCGCGGCCACGCTCGGGTGCACGTTGCAGTAGATGCGGCACCCGACCTCCTCCGGACGTGGGCGGGTCGTCCCCTTGGGCCACAGGTAGTGCCACGCGTCGTCGCCGTGGTAGTCGGCCAGCTCCTGCCCCTCCCCCTCCCGACGGGCGGTCAGCAGGTCCTGTACCTCCTCCTCGGCGTCCAGGTCCCCGACGTCGATGGCCGTCGACGCGGCGTACACCTCCTTGTACACGGAGAGATCGGTCCCCTCGTGCTGGGCCTGCTGGCCGTGCTCCCATGCATGCTCGAGGAAGAGCTGGGCCCCCGGCTCCATGTACAGGCCTGCCTGGGCCTGCCAGTCGACGAAGGCCTGGAGGTCCTCCCACAGCGCACGACGCAGCGAGCAGTACTCCCCGTCGAGGTCATCCTGGGCCGCGACGAAGTCGTCGATGGCGGGGGTCAGGTCCTTGCCGATGTCCCGTAGGCTCTCCACGCTCTCACAGGCCGCGCCCATCTGATCGAACACGTCCCTCGCGCGCTCCATCGCGTCCGCCAGCTGCCCGTCGCGCATCAGCCCGGAGAGGGCCTCGTAGGCCCGGTTGGACGCCTCCACCTCGTCCAGCACCGCCCAGACCCGCCGAGCCGCATCGCGGCAGCCCTGGAGGGTGGCGTCGTCCATCTCCACGACGGCCTCCCCCGTTGCGTAGTCGAAGGTCGTCGAATCGGTGAGTGCGAGGAAGGCCGCCTGGTCCACCAAGCGGCAGTGCAGCTCCCCGTCCGGTCGGGCCACGACCTCGGGCGTTCCCCCATCGCGGGCGGTCGCCATCGCCTGGTCGGCCTCCCGCTCGGCCGCTCCCGACGGGGCCCCCACACCCGTGCCCGAGCCATGCTCCTGGAACTGCACGATGTGGGCGACCTCGTGGGCCACGGTGTCGAAGTCGGCCTGTCCGCCCAGCGCGATGGCCCCGTCCCGCGCCACGGCGGCGACGCCCATCCCGTCGAGCAGCTCCGAGCCATCCACCACCTGCACGTCGGACAGGTCACGGCCGAAGACCGACTCCAGCTGGCTCTGGTACGGCAGTCCAGCCGAAGGCCCGTCGAAGGCCTGGTGGAGCTGGGCCTCCTGAGCGAGGAAGCCATTCCCCATCCCCTGGGCCATCTGGCCGGGAGCCTCCAGGGCCTGGAGCGCGTCGACGACGGGGCCGGCGTCGACCTGGTGGGAGCGATCGGTTGCCTGGGTGGTCTGCGGGAGGTTCTGGCGCTGCTTCATGGGACTCTCCTGGATGGAGGGTCTCGAAGCAGGTTCCGTGCCATCGCAAGGATGCCGAACAGGCCGACGTGGGTACCAGAACGTCATGACCATGGTCGGAAACCGTCATGACCGGGGGCCCGACGGGTCCCGGTACGGAGATCGGAGGCGGCGCTGCGGCCGAAGCCGCAAGGTGCTACCTTGGGTGAAGCGACAGGGGACCTCCTCGCCCGTGTCCGCGCGGAGGTCCGGCACCATGGCAGACAAGCTCGAAGATCCCTACGGCTCGCACTTCTTCGCCCTCGAGATCAACGGTGTCGAGGTGGCTCACTTCATGGAGTTCTCCGGCATCAAGACCAGCTCCACGGTCTTCGAGATCGAGGAGGGTGGTCTCAACGGCTACACCCACAAGCGACCGGGGCAGTCGAAGTGGGAGAACCTGGTCCTGAAGTACGCCACCAACGCCAGCACTCAGCTACTCGAGCTCCGCGACCAGTTCGTGCAGGACCAGTTCGGCTCCCGCATCACCAACTCCGGCGCGGTGATCATGTACAACAACTACGGCGACGAGATCCGTCGCTACTCCTTCAAGCGGGCGTGGCCCGTGTCGTGGGAGGGGCCGTCGCTGAACTCCGGCAGCTCCGAGCTCGCCATCGAGACCATCGAGCTCGCCCACGAAGGCATCGAGGTCAGCAGCGCGGGTCAGTCGGGCCCGAGCATCCCGAGCCCGAACGCCGTCCTGACGGACGATGGCATCGACATCCTCGAGCCCATCCAGTTCAAGTTCGACTCCGACCAGATCGAGGGCAAGGAGTCCCAGCAGACCCTCGACGAGGTCGCCGAGATCCTCAAGGAGAACCCCGACATGAAGGTCGAGGTCGGGGGCCACGCGTCGTCCGAGGGAAGCGACGCCTACAACCAGGACCTCTCCCAGCGCCGCACCGAGGAAGTCGCCCGGCAGCTGGAGGCTCGCGGCGTGAGCTCCGACCAGATGGTCGCCACCGGCTACGGCGAGTCCAAGCCCGTCGCCGACAACTCCACCCAGGAGGGCCGCGAGGCCAACCGCCGCGTCGAGTTCAACAAGATCTAGTGCGACGGTTCGGGCGTCTTCGCCAGAAGTCCGCTGGCCGTGGCGCGAGGCTTCAGGCTGCAGACTTCGGGCTACGGCATGCAAGGGCGCAGCTGCAAACTGAAGCCCGTAGTCTGACGCCCGAAGCCCCCGAGCAGGCTCCGCGCTACGCGTGCAACTGGGTAGGAACATCCGGACTACTGCACTATCAGGGCACCTCGAGGTCCACCCACAGGGGGCAGTGGTCGGACAGGCGCTCGTAGTAGGCGTAGAAGTCCGTCTCGGCGTACACGAGCTGGTCCGACGCCTGCATCCAGGTCGCGCTCGTGGGACCGAGCACGATGTGGTCGATGAACTCGGTGAACACGCCGCTCCAGCAGGGCGTGGGGGTCCCCTGGGGGATCGACCGCGTCAGGTCCGCCCCCGCGGGGTCTCCGTCGTCGAGGTCGAGCCAGGCGCTGTCGTCGGCGGTGAGGAAGCGGTTGAAGTCGCCGAGCACCACATGGGCCTCGCCGGCCGCGACCCGGGCGTCGATCCAGTCCTCCACGACGTCGAACTGCTCGAAGAGGACACCGCAGTCCGTCGCCGTCTCCCCCGCGAGGCAACCGAACTTCAGGTGCACGGCGAGGATGCGCAGGGGTTCGCGCCCGTCCATGGTCAGCGTCAGATCCAGGCCCTGACGGAGGTTGGGGTCGCTGGCGTTCAGCTCCACCACGTCGGCGTTGCGGGTCATCGTCCAGCCGGAGTCCTCCCGCAGCACCACGCACACGTTCTGGGAGGAGTCCCGCAGCTCACACTCCGCGTGCCAGTCCGACGCCGGGAAGATGGTCTCGGTGCCCGTCACCCCACGAACCTCCTGCAGGGCGACCACGTCGGCGCCGAGCTGGTCGACGTAGCTCGCGAGCAGCGCCAGGTCGGCGGCAGTGCGGGGGTTGTCCCCCTCCCCTTCCACGTCCAGACGGGACACGTTCCAGGTGGCGAGCCGGAGCCCCCCGTCGCCAGGCACCACCGTGCCCCCGGTGTCGCCCGTGGCCGCCGTGCTCCCCGTCGTCGCCGCGGTATCGCCCGTCGAGCCCGTCGAGCCCGTCGAGCCCGTGCTCTCCGAGGTGTCGGTGTCCACAGCGATGTCGCTGGTCTGGGTGTCGGTGTCCTGCACCGAGGTGTCGGTCGTGGAGGGCGCGTCGACCGGCTCGTCGGAGGTCGGTGGCTTGCGCTCGCACGCCACGAGGGTGAGGCTGATCCACAGCACGGCACAGGCAGGAAGGTCCAGGGGCGTCCGCAAGGTCATCGTCCTTCGGTGAAGATGGGCTGATCGCGACCGGAGCGACGGATTCGGCCGGCCGACAGGACAGACTGCCTATCGCGGCGCTCTGACCGGTGGTCACCACGTGTCGTCCCTCCCCCCACGGGGCTGGCACATGACCGCTTCGGCCGGTAGATGGGGCCCCGAGACCAGGAGCCCACGTGTCCTACGACGTCACCACCATGTTCGGCCGGAAGCGCGCCGCGTACGCCGTCGCCAGCAAGATCTTCGGCTACAAGATCCGTTCGTTCTTCCTCCTGTACGCCATGACCTGGATGCGGGCCGTGCAGATCATGGGCACCTGGGTCGACAACCTCTTCTTCCCCATCTCCAAGACCGAGGTGAAGAAGCCCATCGTCATCGTCGGGAACCACCGCACCGGCAGCACCTTCATGCAGCGCTTCCTCCACGACCAGGGCTTCGGCTCCGGCATGAAGCTCTACCAGCTGATCTACCCGTCGCTGACGCTGCAGTTCTTCATCAAGCCCTTCCTGCCGCTCCTCGAGTCCGTCAGCCCCACGAAGCACCACGACCAGAAGGTCCACAAGACGGGGCTCGAGATCGTCGAGACCGACGACGCCGGCATGACCTTCCGCTTCTTCGACGGGTTCTTCCTCTACGGCTTCGTGCTGGCCTTCCTCGAAGACGAGGACCTCCTGGAGCAGTTCGAGCCCGGCACCCGCAACACGTCGAAGCGGGACTGGGCCTGGCTCGACCAGCTGTGGAAGCGCAACCTCATCGTCTCGGGCCACGACCGGGTGATCTCGAAGCTGTTCAGCGTGGGTCCCCAGGTCCCCGAGTTCCTCGAGGCCTACCCCGACGCCAAGGTGCTCTACCTGGCCCGCGACCCCATGAACGTCGTGCCCTCCACCATGAGCCTCCTCGACGGCGTGCTCACCACGAGCCTCGGCTACGACAAGCTGCCCGCCGAGGTCCGCCAGCGGCACCAGAAGCGCGTCTACAACGCCATCGTGCGCCTGATGCGTCGCTTCCACGACGACTGGGTCGAGGGCCGCATCGACCGGGAGCGGGTCCTGGTCGTCCGCTTCGACCGCCTGATGCAGGACTTCGAGCCGATGATGGACGAGATCTGCGCCTTCTGCGAGCTCGACATCACCGAGGCGCAGCGCAAGGCCATCGAGGCCCGTGGCGAGAAGCAGCGCGCCTACAAGTCCGGCCACAAGTACGACATCACCAAGTACGGCCTCACCGAGGAGCAGGTGCGCGAAGACACCCAGTTCTTCGTCGACACCTTCCTGCCGCCCCTCGAGCCCAGCGAGGCCGCTGCCGAGGGCTGACGATCGCTGTGAGACCGTGTGAGACCCGTGGAGACCGGAGGGGCCTAGGCTCTCTCCATGCACGTCTTCCTCACCGGCGCCACCGGCCACCTCGGCCACAACCTCGTTCCCTCGCTGCTCGACGCCGGTCACCAGGTCACCGCCCTCGTTCGAGGCGACACCGACCTGGATCCGCGGGTCGCGACCGTTCGCGGCGACCTCCTCGACGCCCTCTCCCTCGTGCGGGCGGGCCGGGGCTGCGACGCCACCATCCACTGCGCGGCGGTCTACACCGACGACCCGGGGCGCTCCTGGGAGATGGCCCGCGCATCCATCGTCGGCACCCAGCACGTCCTCGACGCCGCCGCCGCCAACGGCCACCGCCGGGTCGTCCTGGCGAGCTCCATGGTGACCGTGGGCTTCGGCGACAGCCCCGACGACCGCCGCGACGAGGACGACTGGAACGACCGCCCCTTCCACCCCTACTTCCGGGCCAAGGTCGACGGCGAGCGGGTGGCCTGGCGCCACGCCGACGAGCTGGGCGTTCCCCTGGTGGTCCTCTGCCCGGGCGGCCTCATCGGACCCGGCGACCACCGCACGACCCCCACGATGGCCTTCCTCGCCGAGCTGGCGAACGGCACGGCCCAGACGCTGTCGGGGGGCGTGAACTACGTCGACGTCCGCGACGTCGCCGATGCCTTCACCACCGCCCTCACCGAGGGCCGGCCCGGCGCCCGCTACCTCGTGACCGGCGAGTGCCTCCCCATGCGGGAGCTCGGTCAGCTGATGCGCCTGCTGACGGGCCGTCGCCCGGTCCACCTGCCGCTGCCACGGCGCCTCGTCCTCGGCATGGCCTGGCTCACCCAGCCCGACCGCTACCCGATGGCCTGGGAGAGCGTGGACCGCTGGCCGAGCTTCCGCAGCGACCGCGCCCGGGAGGAGCTCGCCTTCTACCCCCGTCCCGTGGAGGAAGCCCTCGCGGACGCCGTCCGCTGGCTCGCCCTGCAGGGCGCCCTGAGCCCGGAGGCCCTGTCGGCCCTCGACGGACGCCTCGACCCCCACCTTCACGCCCCCGAGGAGGCCCTCCATGTTTCCGTCTGACGATGCCGCACTGGACGCCCTCCGCCTGGAGGGAGACCCCGAAGCCGACGCGGTCGTCGAGCAGGTCTACGGCAGCGGCAAGGCCGCCGTGCGGGCCCTGAACACGTACACCCGTGGCCTGGAGCGCAACGGCGCGGCCAACGCCGAGGACTACCCGGCGGTCCTCCGGGACCTGCTCGCCTCCACCGACCCCGTCGGGACCGCCGCCGGGGGCTGGGACGAGGCCCGCATCGCCGCAGGGGCCGACCTCCCCTTCCACTACGCCATCCCCCTCGCCCTCATCCTGCAGCTCGGCACCATGCCCGTGCTCTACGCGGCCCGTCGCGGCGTCGAGGTCATCGGCTACACCGGACGGCTCAAGTCCGAGCCCGTCCGGCGCTCCGTCGAGACCGCCCAGATGGTCTTCGACATCAACCGGCGAGGAGGACTCGCCGCCCACGGGATGGGGCGTCGCTCCGCCCAGCGGGTCCGCCTGATGCACGCCTCTGTCCGCTTCTTCATCCGCCGCTCGGGGCGCTGGGACCCGGCCCTCGGCACGCCGATCAACCAGGAAGACCTGCTGGGCACCCTGTACAGCTTCTCGGTGCTGGTCGTGGACGCCCTCGAGCGCCTCGGCGCCACCCTCTCCGCCGAGGAGGCCGAGACCTTCTACGAGCGCTGGCGGGCGGCCGGCGTGCTGCTGGGCATCCGCCCCGACATCATCGCCCCGGACCTGGCCACCGCCCGGGTCCACTACGCCCGGATCCAGGCCCGCCAGTTCGGCCCCTCGCCGATCAGCGCCGAGCTCACCGAGCGATGGATCCTGGAGAACCAGCGAGCCGTGTTGGGCCTGGTGAGCGAGGAACAGGTGGGCGAGGTGATGCGCTTCTTCATCGGCCCCGACGCCGCCGACAGCCTGGGACTTCCGGGCACCAACGACGAGGGCACCTTCGCCCGTACCCACCGGCGCCTGTTCCACGCGATGGACGGGCTGTTCCCCCGCCACAGCCGCCGACGTCGCCTGACCGACGCAGCGTCGACCGCCTTCATCCGACGCTGGTTCCTCGCCGAGCGGGGTCCCCGTCGACCCTCCTTCGCGCTGCTGGAGAGCCTGCGGGACCGGCGACCGGTGCGAGGCCCCAAGGTGCCCCACCTGCGGATCGCGTCCTGATCGGTCAGTAGCCGACGATGTCCACGTTGCCGGAGCCGGTGTCGACCTCCAGGCGGGCGTCGGCCCCCTGGTCCGCGGTCACCCCGTGGAGCGAGACGTCGCCGGAGCCGGTGTCGGTGTCCACGACGTAGCGCCCCGAGGGGAGCTCGATGCCGACGTTGCCGGAGCCGGTGTCGACCCGGACCAGGGCCGGCCGCGCGTCGAGGGCCAGGTTCACGCTGCCCGACCCCGTGTCCACCTCCACCCGCGCGGCGTCGATGCCGAAGGCCGACACGTCGCCGGAGCCGGTGTCGACCATCAGGTCTCCCACCAGGTCCCAGACGTCGACGTTGCCCGAGCCGGTCGACAGCACAGCCCCGTCGTCGAGCCCCTCGATGGACACGCTGCCGGAGCCGGTGTCCACCTCCACGAAGGCCGAGGCCGGCAGGGTGATCCGCACGTCGAGGCTGCAGCGGGCCTGGAGGGTGCGGCAGTGGTCCTCGACACGGAGAACGCCCCCCGACACGCCGATGTCCACGTCGGGCCGCTGTCCGGTGTAGCTGAGGGTGTGCTCGACCTCGACCTCCGAGACGTCCGCGACGGCCACCGAGACCTCGCCGGAGCCGACGTCCACGAGCACCGCGTCGACGGGATCGGCCCAGGTGGTCCGGTCCTCCTCGACGGTGACGTCCCGGACGATGCAGGCAGAGAGCAGGAGCAGGGGCACGAGATGACGCATGTTGGGTTCCTCCATGCACCGTCAGACACCGCCCGCGCGGGAAAGCGTCACCTCCGCGACCAGCCGTGACGCAACGGATCGCGCACCGCCCTCTCCGGGAGGTAGGTCCCCAAGGATCCCCAGCTGGGGGCGTACCCACGCCGTACCCTTGCGCACGGAGCCGCCTGTCGTATGCTGGCGGACCGCTACGGACTGCCTCATGACCACGCTCAACGAGTTGTTTCCTGGCCAGACCGGCCGCCTGGAGCTGATGCGCGTCATGTTGAAGCTGCGACTGCCGGAGCTCCGCACGATGCCCAGGGACGCTGAGCTGCCCACCGACCTCGAAGCCCGGCTCCGCAAAGCGCGCGAAGCCATCAGGAGGGGATGATGACCCGCCGCATCGCCGAGATTCGAGGTGCCGGCCAGGGACGCCGGTTGCTGGGTGGCCAGCCCCTCGTGTTCCACTGCAACCACTACAACTACTGGCTGCAGAAGACCCTGAGGCTCGACCCCTCCCTCGGCATGGACGACGTCATCCGCGACGCCGCGGAGAGCGTGGTCTACGCCGCTCTCTCCGAGTCCTGCCAGGAGCTCGGGCTGACCACCGCGGCCGACCGTCTGGGCGCAGCCTCGGACCTGTTCGCGCACCTCGGCTTCGGCACCATGGACTTCGCCGGCACCACCCACGAGGGCGGCGTCGTACGCACGCCGGTGTCCCACTACGGCCAGCTGCTGGCCGTCGCTGCAGGCGCGCCGTTCGACGAGGACCAGAACCTCTTCGATCAGGGCTTCGCCGCCGCCGCCCTGGCCGTCGCTCATGGCAAGCTGCCCGGCAGCTACGCTGTCGCCAGCAACAAGTGTCAGTCCAGGGGGGCCGTCGTCGGCGAGATCACCCTGAAGCCCAGCGAGCGCAGCCTGGCACCAGAGGTGGGCCTCGGTCCGGTCGCGCGGGACCCGGCGCCGCCGCGCTCCGTCCCCACGGGCGTCGACGAGGACGCCGTGCTGGCGGCGTTGGCCGGCCTGGACCTCACCGGCAACGAAGAAGGCATCCTGCCCCGGTTCGGCGTGGCCCTCACCCACCACTTCGCCAACTTCTACAACCGCATCTCCTTCGAGTTCGTGCGGCGCATGGCGGGCTCCGGTCTGGTCGACGAAGCCCGGGAGCTCCTGGTCGACGCCGGCTACCACTGCGCCTTCAACACCTTCGGCGGCATCATGAAGAGCGCCGAGTGGGACGCCGTGGTGCGCCCCATGTGCGCCACCGAAGACGACTGGGTCCACGGCATGGTCGCCGTCGTCAACGCCCTCGGCTGGGGCACGTGGCGGGTGCAGTCCCTCGACGACGGGCAGCTCACCGTCACGATCACCGACGACTACGAGAGCACCGGCTACATCGCCATGTACGGCCGGGCCGACGCCCATGTGGCCTACCTGGCCTCCGGCGGTGTCGCAGGCATCCAGAACCTCGTGCGGGTCGGAGACATCGCCCAGGGACCCACCTTGGACAGCGACTTCTTCGCGAAGTGCTTCGAGGCCGAGGGCTCGTGGCGCACGGTCGCGGCCCGTTGCTCTGCCCAGGGAGACCGCGAGTCCACCCTCCGCGCCACGCCGCTGGGGTAGAACGATTCGTGTGGACCCGCCTCCGCGACCCCGCCTGCCTGCGCGGCCTCAAGTACGTCTACGAGACTGAGTCGGCGCTGTGCTTCCGGTGCTTCGCGGCGTCCGTTCGCGAGCAGCTCGACGGCGCGCTGGTCGAGGCCCACGATGTTCTCGGAGCGCTGGAGTACCACCGAATGATCCTGCCCTTCCGGTTCGAGCTTTGGTTCGGGCTCGCCGAGCGCGAGGTCGAGGTGCATCACCGCCTCAGCGCCGACCCACAGGCCCGCGAGGCGACCTACCACATCGTGGAACACGCGCTGGCGCGGACACTCGGCGGAGCATGCCCCCATGCTTGACGCCCAACGACTCGGCGTGTGGTTGCTCGAGAGTCAGGTGCCCTTCTGCGTGCTCGACCCCTCGGGCACCATCCAGGCCACCAGCAAGGGCGCCGCCGCCCTCCTCGGCCGCGAGGACCTCCACGGACGGTCCTTCGCGGACCTCCTCCCCGCTCGCTACGACGCCGCCCGTCGCCAGCGGGTGCTGGACGGCCTGGCGGACGGCGCCTCGAACGACGCCATCGTCGAGGTCGTGCTCACCAGCGCGCAGGGGGCGGAGCTCCCCGTGGAGCTACGGCTGTCCACCTTCGACGACGGTGTGGCCATGGTGCTCACCGACCTCAGCCCCCAGCAGGCCCTCCAGGACGACCTGCTTCGCCTGGCCTCCTTTCCCGAGCTGAATGCATCGCCCTGTCTGGAGATCGAGCTGGCATCGGGAGAGGTCGTCTACGCGAATGCTCCGGCCGAGGAGGCGATGGCCGACCCCGCGTTCCACGCGCAGGTCCTCGAGGACCTCGGCGACGCCATGGACGCCATGCGGGAAGTCGCCTCGTCGGGTCGGGTCTGGTCCCAGCGGCTCACCCGAATGGATGCGTGGGGCCGGATCCGCGTCTACGCCGAAGACATCACCGCCCTGACCCAGGCCCACCGCCGCCTGGAGGCCGCCAAGGACGAGCTCGAGCAGCGCGTCGCCGAGCGAACCCAGGAGCTTGCCGAGGAGGTCGAGGTCCGCGCCAAGGCCGAGGAGGCCGCCCTCGAGGCCAGCCGAGCCAAGAGCACCTTCCTCGCCAACATGAGCCACGAGCTCCGCACCCCGCTCAACGCCATCATCGGCTACAGCGAGCTGCTCCTCGAGGAAGCCCCCCTCGGACTCCGGAGCGACCTGGCCAAGGTCCACGGCGCGGCACGCCACCTGCTGGAGCTGATCAGCAACGTCCTCGACCTCAGCAAGATCGAGGCGGGACGGATGGACGTGTTCACCGAGGCGATGGCCGTCGACGCCATCGTGGCTCCGGTGCGGGGCGCCATCGAGCCCCTGGCGAGCGCCGGAGCCACCACCCTGCACTTCGAGCTCGCGCCGGATCTTCCGGTCCTGCAGACCGACGTGGTCAAGGTGCGCCAGATCCTGATGAACCTCCTGAGCAACGCCTCCAAGTTCGCCGAGGGAGGTGAGATCGGCCTGCGGGTCCTGCGCGAGGACGAAGACCACATCCGCTTCGACGTCTGGGACGACGGCATCGGCATGAACGCCGCGCAGGTGCAGCGGGCCTTCCGCTCCTTCACCCAGGCCGACGACTCCACCACCCGCCGCTATGGCGGCACCGGCCTCGGCCTGACCATCTCGCTGGAGTTCGCGCGGATGCTCGGCGGTGACCTGACCGTGGCGTCCACCGTCGGCAAGGGCACCACCTTCACCCTCCGGCTGCCCCTCCTCGACGTCGAGGCCACGATCCCGCCGACGGTCCGCCGCGGTGACCGGGCCGCCGGACTGGCGCTCGTGATCGACGACGACCGGCGGGTGAGGGAGCTCGTGGGTCGCTCCCTCGCTGCCAACGGCTACGACGTGGCCACGGCCTCGGACGGGGCCGCGGGGCTCCAGGCCGTCCGCGAGCTGTCTCCCGACGTGGTGCTCCTCGACGTGATGATGCCGGAGCTCGACGGCTGGTCCGTGCTCGGTGTCATGAAGAGCGATCCGGAGCTCGCCCGGGTGCCCGTCGTCCTCCACACCATGGTCGACGAGCGCGCTCGCGGCATCAGCCTGGGTGCCTCCGAGTACCTGGTGAAGCCCGTCGACCGGAACGTCCTGCTGGAGACCGTGCGCAGCCTGTGCGAGGACCGGGAGCGCGCGGTCCTGATCGTGGAGGACGACGACGCCACCCGGGAGCTCGTGCGGCGCACCGTCGAGGGCGAGGGGTGGAGGGTGGCGGTGGCCGAGGATGGCCAGCAGGCCCTGGACCTCCTGGCCCAACAGGTGCCGAGCCTCGTGCTCCTCGACCTGATGATGCCCCACGTCGACGGCTTCGAGGTCCTGTCCACCATGCGGGCCGACCCGCGCCTGGTGGACGTGCCAGTGGTCGTCCTGACCGCCATGACCCTCGGCGACGAAGACCTGGCCCGACTCCGAGGCCAGGTGGAGTCCCTGCTGCTGAAGGGCTCCCTGGCCAGCGACGCCCTGCTCGACGAGGTGCTCCACGTGGTCCGGCGCTGCACCCGCCGCCGCTGACTTTCCTCGTGGGCTCGCGGGATGGATCCGGTGTGGGGCGCGGGCCGTAGTCGGGCCCATTCCAAGGAGCCCACCCATGCTGTTCGACGCCCATCGAGGACCCCTGTTCGCCATCGCGCTGCTCGCGCTCGCCCCCGTCGCCCACGCTGGCGACATCATCGTGACCGGGGATCGACCGGACCCCTGCGAGGCCGATCCGTGGTGTACCCCCGGGACGTACGATGATCTGACCCCGGACCCGGTGATCGTGCCTCCCTCTCCCACCATCGGAGGCGGCGGCGGCGGTGGCGGCGGCCTCGGCAACGAGATCATCGTGGAGCGGGACCGCGAGCAGAAGGAAGAGGAGGACGAGGAGGAGGAGTGCGAGGAGCAGTCCATCAACTCGGCCTTCCTGAACGGCGGGGGTATTCCGAACACGAACGTGATCCTTCATGGCGAGCTGCACGACGACTTCGACATGGTCACCGACGACGACGACCAGCGGGCCAATGCGGCCCGAGAGCAGGACCTCGTGGACCGTGCCGGTGAGGACGGCAGCAGGGTGTGTGTCGGCATCGAGTTCGGCCGTGGTGCCCAGCCCAACACCTCGCAGGAGGACATGTACGCGTACGCCGACGCCAACGGCATCCCCACCTTCAACATGGATCCCACCCAGGCAGCGGGCCAGAGCAGCGCCACCTGCAACAACGAGACGTATGACCGCACCCTCGAGGGTCACGACGAGCAGACCGCCACCAACTGCCTGAACACGAGGGACCAGCTGATGGCGTCGAGCATCGCCATGGCCCTGGCCTACGGCGTCGACGGCAACGAGTGCGACCGGGTCGTCGCGATCGTGGGCGACGCCCACACGTCGCAGACGATCAGCACGCGACACGCGGGAACCAACCCCTTCGACCGCCAGACCCTGGCGGATCTGCTGCGGGGCCTCGGCTTCGACCCCTTCGTCGACAACCGCACGATGTACGCCGACGTCTGCGTCGAATAGGCACACAGACGGACGTCGCATGCGCGCACGGACTACCTTCGACGGGGGAGGTGCACATGCCCTGGTGGGCGCGGCTGCTACAGCGGATGGGCATCACGGTGCTCGACGTGTCGGCCTACCGCCTCGACCCCGACGCGGCGGCGGAGGGTCGGTACGTCGTCCTCCACGACGATGACGTGTCCCCCTTGGCGACGGTCATCGAGTGGGCTGCGCGGACCTTCGAGCTCGATGCCGCCGAGGCCGCGGTCAAGGTCGCAGCCGTGCAGCGGCGAGGCTACGCCGCCTTCGGTCCCTTCGCCGAGGACGACGTGCAGCGGCTGCTCGAGCGAGGAGCCACCACCGCCTCCGCCCTGGGGCTGACCGCGCTTCGCTACGACACCCAGGTCCCCCAAACTCCAGACGACTCGTGCCAGGCTCGGTAGTCCTTCGCCAGATGCCCGCTGGCCGTGGAGCGAGGCTTCAGACTGCAGACTTCGGGCTACGGCATGCAGGACTCGGGGACCAGCTTCCAAGTCTCAGGCGGCGCCTCCCGCGACCCGGCCCACTGCAGCGACCTGAAGCCCGCAGCCCGATGCCTGAAGCCCCCGAGCGGGCTCGGCGCTACGACTGCAGCTGGGGAGGCACCTCCGGACCTCCGCACTAGGTTCGTCCCAGCCCGTCCCACAGTACGTCGGCCTCCGGGGCCTCGGGGTCGACCCGGACCACCTCGTCGCTGAACGGCGCCACCCCCCGAGCGTCGTG
>Ga0213839_1000876_pt1 | contig 24081 bp, 15 predicted proteins | sample SWPATP21_FD_160075 | JGI IMG/M metagenome (GOLD analysis project Ga0213839, IMG submission 160075) | Coastal seawater microbial communities from Marineland, Florida, United States - SWPA TP2 #1 | ecosystem: Environmental > Aquatic > Marine > Coastal | place: USA: Florida | collected 2016-08-14
CGGCGTTGCGCAGGATGCCGCCCTCCCCGCGCAGAGCCTCGGAGATGAGGAAGCTCTTGGCGTGGGGGTGGAAGAGGCAGGTGGGGTGGAACTGGACGAACTCCATGTTGGCGATGCGAGCCCCGGCACGCCACGCCATGGCCATGCCGTCGCCGGTCGCCACGGGGGGGTTGGTCGTGTAGGTGTAGACCTTCCCGGCGCCCCCGGTGGCCAGCACCGTGATGCGGGCCGGGAACACCTCGACCTCCCCGGAGTCGACGTCGAGGACGTAGGCGCCATGGGCCACATCGTCCTCGGGAGGGATGGCGCCGGCCCGGCGGGCCACCCAGGACTCCGTGAGGATGTTGACCGCCATGTGGTGGTCGAGGATGGTGATGTTGGGGTGGGCGTTGCACGCCTCGTTGAGGGCGCGGACCATCTCCCGTCCGGTGTAGTCGGCGGCGTGGAGGATGCGCCGATGGCTGTGCCCTCCCTCCCGGTGCAGCGAGTAGCCCTCGGGATCCGAGGCGGAGCGCGTGAACTTCGCTCCGTACTCGATGAGCTCCCGCACACGCTGGGGCCCCTTCCGGACGGTCTGCTCGACGGCGTCGCGACGACAGAGCCCCGCCCCGGCCACCAGGGTGTCCGAGATGTGGTTGTCGAGGTGGTCATCGTCGGACCAGACCGCCGCGATGCCCCCCTGGGCGTAGCGACTGTTGGACTCCTGGGCGGCCCGCTTGGTCACCATCGTGACCCGGACCTCGTCCGCCACCTGCAGCGCGAACCACATCCCCGCCACGCCGCTGCCGATCACCAGCACGTCCGTCGCGTCCGCCATCCCGTCCTCCATCTCGTGGGCTGCCGGAGGGGATGGGTCGTCCCGACCGGCGCCCCTCGTGGCTGGATTCTGCCGCTTATCCCTCTTCTGGGGCGGGCGTCGCGGGGGGTGGCTCCACGGCGGCCTCCTCGGTGGTGCAGCGGTCTCCCCACACGGCGACCGTGGCCGGGCCGAAGCCGTCGATCCGCACGACATCCCGGCAGCTCGCGTAGGTGCCGCGGGCGTCGCGGTCGCTGACCAGCTTCCCCGCACGCTCGGGGGTCATCCCCGCCAGAGCCAGCAGCTCGGCCGCTGTGGCCCGGTTGATGTTCACGGGCTCTGGGGCGCGGATGGGGGGCGGCGGATGGAGCACGAGGCCGGCGTCGGCCGCCACCGTCTCTCCGCAGCGAACCTCTCGGCGGATCGCCTCCCAGGTGCCCGGCCCGATGCCCGGCGCGTCGATCACCTCCTCAGGGGTCACGCAGGGACCCCTGGCCTCCCGCCAGGCCACGATGGAGGCTGCCTTGCTGGGTCCGATCCCGCGCAGCTCCTGAAGCTCCTGGACGGTCGCACCGTTCAGGTCGACGGGAGCGGCGAGCGCTGCGGCCACCAGGAGGAGCGCGGTCAGAGCCGGAAGATCTCGTACGCGTCGGTGGTGTAGTCGTAGGTGCCCGCGTAGCGGAAGGCACCCACACCACCGACGGCGTTGTGGAAGCCTGCCGCCGTGCCCTGCCCCCGGATGATCTGGGACGTCCAGCCGTCGGGCCCGAGGGTGGCCTCGAGCAGGTTGGCATCCCAGCCGTCGAAGTAGAGGATGCGGAGGTTGCCGTCGGCGTCGACGTACAGCTCGGTGTCGGCACCGCGCATCGGACCGCGGTCGACCGTCTCGAGCAGCCACCCGTCGCCATCGCGGACGGCGAGTCGCAGCACCTGGGCCTCCACCGACTGGTAGGCGATGTGGAGCTCACCGTCGTGGAGGATCATCGACGGCCAGTTCCCCGCGCCGTTCCCCTGCACGATCTGGTCGCTGAAGTCGCCGGACGACGTCCCGTCGGCATCCCCCGAGAGCACGTGGAGCTGCCCTCGAGCCGCGTCGTAGAGCGCGATGTGGAGCGTGTCCCCCTCCAACACGGCCCTGGGGTAGAGGACCTCGGCCGACAGCGTGCCCTCCGTGCCGTCCGGGAGGATGCCCGGCGTGTCGGTCGACTGGTAGATGACCGAGCTCGCCCAGGAGCCGTCGATCAAGGTGGCCAGGCGGAGGGAGCCGTCGCTCTGGTGCGTGTGCAGCACGACGGGACGACTTCCCACCATCACCATGTCGGTCCACAGGCCGCCCTCGCCGACGGCGATGGCCTCTCCCCACTCGCCTCCGCCGATCCGCTGACGGACGCGGAGCTCATCGGTGTCGTCGTCGAGGTAGGCCACCCAGACAGTGCCGTCGGCCGCCGTGGCCTGGCTGACGTACTTGCCCCGCTTCCCCTCGGCGTAGCCATCGACCTGCTCATAGGCCCAGGTGACGACGCCCTCCTCGTCGACCGTGCCGACCGCGTAGCCGACGCCGGACTCGCTGCCGTCGTAGTAGGCCATCGTGATCCGCTCCCCCTCGGGGGCGGTGTCGAAGTCGACGAAGGGACCGATCTCGCCGGGCTCCGCCTCGGAGGGGACGACCGGCAGCTCACCGAAGCCGCCGCTGAACGAGTAGTCCTGGCTGCAGGAGCAGCCGGCGGCCAACAGCGTGGTGGCGAGACACAGCGAGCGCATCAGAATCCCTCCATCGATGGGACAGCTTGGCATCTCCCGGGCCCACCGTCAACGAGGGCTGTGTCCCTCCGGGTCCTGGAGGGCCACCACCACCGCGACGCCATCCCTGAGCAGCTCGACCTGGGAGCCGCGGCCATCCGAGAGGGCGGTCTTCACGTCGGCCGGCGCCCGCACCGGCACGCCGTCGACCGCCCGCACGTGATCCCCAACGGCGATGCCCGCCGCCTCGGCCCGGCTCCGGGGCCTCACAGCGAGGACCTGCCCCCCCATCCCCGGGGCGGCTCGCAGGGTCATGCCTGCGGCCACCACCGGCTGCTCCGCCCAGTCGGCCAGCAGGACGTCGACCACGACCAGTGCACCGTCCCGGAGGAGCCGGACCTCGCACGGGTCCCCCCCGGCGCGCCGGTCCAGGCCCGCCTCGATGTCGGCCACCGCCGCGACCGACTCGCCGCCGAAGGCCGTGACCCGGTCTCCGACCCGCAGTCCTGCCCGGTCCGCGGGGCTGTGGGGAGTGATCGAGACCACGGCGACGCCGTCGGGGTCCGCCGTGAAGCGGGCGCCCAGGTAGGCCCGCGAGAGCATCTCGCCGGCCCTCAGGGCAGGCAGCGCCTGGGTGACCACCTCGACGGGCACGGCGAAGGCGATGGCCTGCCCCTGGGTGTGCACCCCGGAGAGGACTCCGACCACCCGCCCCGAGCCGTCGAGGACGGGTCCCCCGCTGTTGCCGGGGTTGAGGGGAATGGACAGCTGCACGAAGTCCACCTGGGGCCCGGCGCTGTCGGCGTCCCGAGCGAGGCGGCGCCCCCGCTGGCCCACGACCCCGGCCGAGAGGCTGTGGCCCAGACCGAACGGGTTGCCGATGGCCACCACGGCGTCCCCCACCCGGAGTCCGTCCGTTCCCCCGAGGGGCATCGCCGTCAGGGCGGCCCCCGGCACCGACAGCAGCGCCAGGTCGGAGCGGGCGTCGCTGCCGAGGAGGGTCGCCGTGTGCTCGGCCCCGGTGATGTCTCTCACCTTGATGTCGGCGCCGTTGTCGACGATGTGAAGACTGGTGAGCACCTCGTCCGTCGCCACCGCGAAGCCGCTGCCCAGCCGATGCCCTCCCCCCTCCACCGAGACGTTCACGACCGACGGGGCCGCCTGCTCGAACAGCTCGGCGTAGCTGGGCCACCGGGGATCCCCACGCTCGCTCCACCAGGCACCCGTGGCGAGGCCTGCGGCCGCGGCGAGCACAACCGCGAGTAGCACCATGGAAGGGCGCACACCGTTCATGAAGGCACCTGTATGCAGGCGAACTCAGCCCGGCAGGTGGTCGGCCTCACGCTAAGCTCCCCGACATGGACGTGGTGCCCTTCGGCAAGTACGACCTCCTGGAGCGGATTGCCGCGGGAGGGATGGCCGAGGTCTTCCTGGCCCGGACGACGGGGCTGGCCGGCTTCGAGCGACGCCTCGTGATCAAGCGGATCCGCGACGAGCACGCCACCGACCCGCGCTTCATCCAGTCCTTCGTCAACGAGGCGCGGATCGGCGTCCACCTCAACCACCCGAACATCGTACAGGTGTACGAGCTCGGCCGAGTGGGCGACGCCTGGTACATCGCCATGGAGCACCTCCACGGTCGAGACCTCTCCCGCCTCCGGAAGGCCGTGGACGCCGGCGGGGAGCGGCTGCCGCCCGAGGTGGCCGTGCGCATGGTCGCCGACGTGTGCCGGGCCCTTGCGTACGCCCACGACCGTACCGACGCCGAGGGCCGCCCCCTCGGCCTGGTCCACCGGGACGTCTCCCCCCACAACGTGGTGGTGACCTTCACGGGGGAGGTGAAGCTCGTGGACTTCGGCATCGCCCGCCTGATGCTGGACCCCGAGGCGCAGACGGGCGCCCCCGCCATGGGGGGCGGCAAGTACGCCTACATGAGCCCGGAGCAGGCCCTCGGCGAGCCTCTCGACCACCGCACCGACATCTACAGCGCCGGCATCGTCCTCTACGAGCTGCTGGTCGGGCACCGCCTGTACCAGCACCCCGACCCCGCGGAGAAGCTTCGGCGGGTCCGGGAGGCCATCGTGCCCCATCCGGCCGATGAGGGGATCGCCATCGACGACGAGCTGTGGAGGGTGCTGCGTCGTGCCCTGAGCCGCCGACGCCAGGACCGACACGACTCGGCCGCGGACCTCGAGGAGGACCTGCGCGCCTGGCTCTTCGCGAGTCGCCAGCGGGTGGAGCGCACCCACCTGGCCGAGGCCGTCCGCAGGGCCTTTCCCGTCGAGGCCGGCAAGGGCTCCGAGGATCTCCACGTCGACCGCCTCGTGGCCGACCTGGGTCGCCTCCAGCTCCACGGCAGCGACCCCGGCAGCGACATCACGCCGAGCCCCGACCTCCCGGGACGCCTGTCCCGCTCCGCCCAGGAGCAGCGGCCCGTGGTCGTCCTCATGGTCGATGTCGACGGCCTCACGTCCCTCTCCGAGCGGGTCTCCCCCGAGGTGCTCTTCCGCAACAAGCTGAGCCTCCTCCGCTGGCTCCGCCGCCACGCCGACGACCACGACGGGGTGCTGCACTCGGCGGTCGACGACCACGTCACCCTGTTCTTCGGCGTGCCTCGTTCCCGCAGCAGCGACGTGCGGCGGGCCCTGGCCTGCGCCCTGCAGCTGGTGCGCGACGTCGGTCAGCTTCGTCGACGAGGCCTGTCCCTCGAGCTGTGCATCGGCGTCCACATGGGGGAGGTGACCCTTCGCAGCGGACGACGTCGCACCCGATACCTGGCCAAGGGGAACACGACGCGGCTGGCCCGGCGGCTCTCGGCCATCGCCGACCACGGGGAGGTCCTCGCCAGCCAGCGGGTCGTCGAGGCCGTCGAGGGGGAGTTCGACCTGCGGAGGGGTCCGCCGGTCCCCAGCCGCGGGAAGGCCGAGTCCCTTCCGTCCTGGGCGGTTCGTCGCCGCTTCAGTGGGCTCCGACGCAGGGGGCAGGGCACCTGGGTCCCCCGAGCCCGGGAGCTGACCGTGGTGCAGGATGCCCTGCGGGGGCTCCAGGAAGGCCGCGGCAGCCTGCTGGTCTTCGAGGGGGATCCGGGTAGCGGCAAGTCGCGACTCCTGGCAGAGCTGAGGACCCTCGCCCGACGTCGCGGCCTCCCCTTCCACGGCGTGCACCTCCCGGCCCTCACCACCACCCGACCCGACGAGATGCTCCGGGACCTGCTGGCCTCCCTCCTGGCCGAAGAGCCCGACGCGCCGACCCGCCAGCTCCTGGAGGCGGTGGATCGGCTCTCCGAGCTCGCCCTGCCCGAGCACCACCTCAAGGCCCTGCGGCAGCTCCTCGGGGCCCCCATGCGCAGCCGACGCAATCGAGACGCTGGCTGGCGGGCCCTCAGCGCCACCCTGCGCCGCATCGCACGGTCGACCCCACTGGTCGTGGCCCTCGACGATGCCCACTACATGGCGCCGGCCACCCTCCCCCGCTTCCGCCAGTGGCTGGATCACCTGCAGGAGCTCCCGATCCTCATCCTGGTCGCTCACCGGCCGCCGGTTCCCCACGAGCTGGGGGACGGCGCGGTCCGCATCCCCTTCCCACCCATGTCCCCTGCCCAGCTCGCCCGGATGGCCCGCGAGCTGCTGGCGACGCGCCAGCTGGGGGCACGTCTCGAGGCGCTCCTGGCCAGCACCAGCGAGGGAAACCCCCGCTACCTCGAAGAGGTCGTGAAGCACCTGTGTGCCACGGACTGCATCGCCTTCGAGGACGGCGTAGCGCGCCTGCGGGACGGCGTGACCGTCGACCTTCCCCACGGACTTCAGGCGCTCCTCTCCGCCCGCATCGACGCCCTCGACCCGGCAGCCCGTGGTGCCCTCCGGCTCGCTGCCGTCGCCGGAGACCCGTTCTCCGAGGAGCTGCTCGCCGACGCCGCGGGCCTCGAGGACCCCACCCCCCTGGTCCAGGAGCTCGCAGCCCACCACCTGATCAGCCGCATCCCTGGCACCTCCGACGACTGGCGCCTGGCCTCGGAGCTGGTCCGCACGGCGGCCCTCAGGGGGACCATGGGCATCCAGCGACGGGACTACCACCGCCTCATCGCCGGAGCCCTGGAGCGGCGAAGCGACGACCTCGACTCCCTGGCCGTCACCCTCATGGAGCACTGCGCAGCCGGGGGCCGAGCGGTGGATGCTGCCCGCTACGCCTTCCGGGCCGGCAAGGTGCACGAGCAGACCCAGGCCTTCGAGGCGGCCCGAGCCATCTACGTGCGGGGCCTCGAGCTCGTCGACCAGATCCCCGACGGGGCCGAGAACTGGGACGCCAAGGTCCAGGGGGAGGCGATGCTCCACCTCCACCTCGGTCGGATGCAGCTCCTCCTGGGGGAGCCCTCGCGCGGTCAGCGTGCCCTCGCCGTCGCGCTGGAGGTGGCCAGCGAGGCTGGGCTGCCCTGGATCGAGAGCCGCGCACACCTGGCCCTCGGACGACACCACCAGCAGCGAGGAGCCCTCGCCCTGGCCCGGGCGCACATCGACCAGGCCATGGCCCTGCGCCGTCTCGACGACGACGTCACCATGGAGCGCGAGACCCTGGAGGCCGCTGCCCACCTGGCCCAGGATGAGGGCCGGTCCGACGAGGCCAGGGTCCTCTGGCAGCAAGCGCAGGAGCTGGCGGGCTCCGACGCCGCCGCGGCCGCCTCCTGCGCCCTGGGGATGGCCAACCTGGAGCTGCGGAGCGCCCCGACCCGCGCCCTCCCCCTCCTCGAGGAGGCGCTCCGACTGGCCCGCATCGCAGGCGACCGCATCCTGGAGGGTCGCGCGCTGAACAACATGGGCCTCGTCCACGTGCACGAAGACCAGCTCGACGATGCGCTCCGCTGCTTCCGGACCTCCCTGCAGCTCCGCGCGGCCATCGGCTATCGGCGGGGCGTCGTCATCAACGAACACAACATCGCCGACGTCCACTTCCGTCGGGGTGACCACGGCAAGGCAGCCATGGGATTCGCCAGGTCCTACGAGCTCGCCGAGCGCATCGGATGGCCTCGCGGCCTCGCCATCAACGCCGTCTTCCTCCGCTTCCTCGAGGGTGCCGACGCAGAGGCCATCCAGGAGGCCGCCGAGCACGCCCGCTCCCTCGGGGAGCGGGAGAGCTGGGTGGCGGGGCGCTGCCTCGTGGCGCGGCGGCTGGCCGACGACGGCGACATCGAGGGGGCGCGGGCCGTGCTCTCCGGCATGGACATCGACCCGCGCTGGACCACGCTCGTCCGCACCCTCGCTCCCGAGCTTCCTACTCGGGATTGAGGCGCGCGAACTGCTCGATCAGGCGACGGCTCTCCTCATCGAGGGAGCGCGGCACCACGACCCGCGTGACCACGTAGAGGTCCGTCGGGGAGCCATCGGACCCGACCGGGCCCTTGCCCCGCAGACGCAGCTTCGTGCCCCCGCTCGTGCCCGGCGCGATCGTGAGTCGAACGGGCCCGTGCTCCGTCTGGAGCGGCACGCGCCCCCCCAGCAGAGCCTCCACCACCGTGATGTCGAGGGTGCGCACGTGGGTCCCGTCGGGCTGCACCGTCGTGGCCTCCGAGGCCCCAGGTGCCCCGCGATCCCCTCCCCCGAACAGGTCGGGACCGGGCTCGAGCGGCGGGGGCGCGTCCATGTGCCGCGGCTGCGGAGCCACCGGGCCGCGGCCCGCCGCGCTCTGGGCGCGGCCCACGATCTTCACGCGCACCACGAGGTCGCCGTAGGGGCCACCGTGGGCGTCGGCGTTGCCCAGCCCCTTCTCCCGGAGCACCTCGCCGGCCCGTGTGCCAGGGATGATCCGAACATCGGCGATGTCCTGGATGCGCACCAGGCCCGGATCCCCCATCCCGGGGCGCCAGGAGTCGGCCCGCTGCATCCGGTGGTAGACCGCGGTGATGCTGCCGCCATCGCGGGCGACGCTGGCGGGCACCTCGAGGTCGACATGGACGTCTTCGCCGGGGGTGGGCTGGTTGGGCTGGGGCCCCCGGCGGGCGCGGCCCTGGGTGTTGTCGCGGGGGGTCGACCGGGCTGTCTTCGGGCGCGGGCCGCCAAAGCCGAACCCGTTGAAGAGGTCGTCCAGGCTGACGTCGTTGCCGGGATCGTGGGCCTTGTTGCGCCGACCCGTGGGCCCTCCGGCGGCGGACCGTGCACTGGCCTCGCGGGAGGCTCGGCGGGTCTGGGCCTGGGGGCCGTCGCTGGACGGCGGGCTGGATGGAGGTGGACGGGACGGGGCCGCGGCGCCGCTGCCTGCGAAGAAGCCCTCGTCGGAGTCCCCGGTGTGCCGGTAGAAGGCGTCGAAGAACGACTCGCCTGGCTTCAGGCGGCGCTGCCCCCGCCGGTCGTAGCGAGCCCGCGTGACGGGGTCCATCAGCGTCTCGTAGGCCTTCCGGGCCTTCTTGAAGCGCGCCTCGGCCTCCTCGTTGCCCCCCGAGCGATCGGGGTGACACTCTCGGGCGATTTGCCGGAAGGAACGCTTGATGTCCTGCGCGGTCGCGTCCTTCTCGACGCCGAGAATCGCGTAGTAGTCGTCGGCCATGCGTCTCATCCCGTGGTGACCGTCTTCGGCCCCACGTCGTGCGTGGTTGTCCTCAAGGCACCGTGGCTGCGCCCGATGGTCCGACACGACCTTACACCGAAGGCCTCGATCGGGTCGTTGACCACGGATCGGTCCACGCCTATATAGAGCTATCGGGCGCGAATCTGTGCGCCCTCCGAGGATTGCATGGGCAAGTACAGCAACCCGAGCGGTCTTTCCTGCTCCTTCTGCCACAAGTCTCAGAAGGAGGTCGACAAGATCATTGCGGGACCGAACGTCTACATCTGTTCGGAGTGCATCCGGCTGTGCCTCGACATCATCCGGGAGAACACCCAGCAGAAGCCGGTGAGCTGGGGCCACTCCGGCGTGCCGGCCCCGTCGAAGATCAAGGCCTACCTGGACCAGTACGTCGTCGGGCAGCACTCGGCGAAGCGCAAGATCAGCGTCGCCGTGTACAACCACTACAAGCGGCTCGAGGCCAACGCCACGGCTCAGGAAGGCGACGTCGAGGTCCAGAAGAGCAACGTGCTCCTCATCGGTCCCACGGGCACCGGGAAGACGCTGATGGCCCGTACCCTGGCCCGCTTCATCGACGTACCCTTCGTGATCGCCGACGCCACCACCCTCACCGAGGCCGGCTACGTCGGGGAAGACGTCGAGAACATCGTCCTGAACCTGTACCAGGCCTCCAACAACAACCTGGAGCGCACCCAGCGGGGCATCGTCTACGTCGACGAGATCGACAAGCTCACGAAGAAGAACTTCACGAGCTCCGTGTCCCGCGACGTCTCTGGTGAGGGTGTCCAGCAGGCCCTCCTGAAGATCCTCGAGGGCACCGTCTCCAACGTGCAGGTGCGCGGAAACAAGCGGCTGCCGAACCAGGAGCACATCCAGGTCGACACCACCAACATCCTGTTCATCGTGGGAGGCAGCTTCGAGGGCCTCGACCGGGTCATCGAGCAGCGCATCGGCCGCCGGAGCGTGGGCTTCGCCCGAGAAGACGTCGCCACCCTGGGCAACCACGACGACGAGATCGACAAGCGCAGGGAGCTCCTGCAGCGGGTCACCACCGAAGACCTCGACAAGTTCGGCCTGATCCCCGAGTTCATCGGTCGCCTGCCCGTGCTCGCCGTGATGGACCCGCTGGCCGTCGACGACCTGGTGCACGTGCTCACCGAGCCGAAGAACGCGCTGATCAAGCAGTACCAGAAGCTCTTCAAGTTCGAGAAGGTGAAGCTGCGGTTCACCGACGATGCCGTTCGCGCCATCGCCGAGCAGGCCCAGGAGCGGAAGTCCGGCGCCCGCGGGCTGCGAGCCATCATCGAGAAGGTGATGCTCAACGTGATGTACGAGGTGCCGAGCATCGAGGGCGTCAGCGAGGTCATCATCACGGGCGACGTGGTCCGGGGCGATGCCGAGCCCGAGTTCCAGTCCGTCGCCGAGCTCGGAGATGTCTCTTGATCCAGCCTTGAGGGGCCCGGTCTGGAGGACCCGCCCAGGAAGAAGGCTCGGACCTTTCTCCCCGTAGGTGTCCGAAGGCCGTGGCGCGAGGCTTCGGTCTCCAGATGTCAGGCTTCGCCATACAGGGACGCATTGGGGCGCTTCGAGCCTGGAGCCCGGAGCCCGGAGCCCGGAGCCTGGAGCCCGCGAGCAGACGCGGCGTCGAGGGTGCCACCCGTCCGCCCCTCCGCCACCTAGGCGAGGTGCTCGCGGAGGGCGGGGAGGTTGGTGTCGACACCTTCGATGCGGACGGCGGCGAGCTGCTGGGCGAGAGCGGCTCGGGCGGCGTCGCGGTCGGCCCCCACCGCGGTGAGGACGGCCAGCACGGGATGGGTGTCGACCGAGAGGGTCTGGCCCACCCCGATGCCGACGACGGCGCCCTCCGGCACCTCCAGCGCCTCCACGGTCGCGGTGGCGCCTCCACGGAGGGCGTGGGTGATTCGGGCCTGGGCTCCCCATCGGGTGGGCTGGCCGTTGTTGCGCCCCCATCCGAGTGGCTTGCCCCGCAGGAGCTCCAGCTGCGGGCCGAGGAGCTCCATGCCATGGACCGCCTCGTACAGGCCGAAGTCGGTCGGGAGCCGCGTGGACACCTCCACGAAGTAGGGCTCCTCGTCCCAGATGCGCCAGCGCACGGCGCAGACCCCGACCCAGCGCAGCCCGCGGACGATCTCCTCTCCCTGACGCCCGAGGGCACCGTCGGCCTCGTCGCCGTCGGGCCCGAGCTCCTCCACCCAAACGTGTCCGTCGGGCGACCACAGGGTCGCCGTGGTCGTGCCCAGCGGGACGACCCGACCGACACGCTCGGCGACCACCAGGGTCGTCCGCGGCGTGGCGGATGTCGGGCGGGGAGGCCGCAGCACCAGGTCGGAGGTCCCCGCCAGCTGCTTCGCCCGCTCCCGCTGCGCCGCCATGGCCGTGGGAAGGGCCGACAGGTCGTGGACACGGGCCAGTCGCATGCCGTGGGCGGTGCACAGGTCCAGCGGCAGGCCGAGGGGCATGGCCGCCTCGAGGCCGTCGTCGTCCGACCCGAGTGGGGGGGAGGCCGGGAGCAGCCGCGCCCCACGACTCTCGGCGATGCCGCGCTGGAAGGACCGATCGGCGGCCCGCGCGATCACCATGGGGTCGCCGGTGATCACCGCCACGTTGGCGTTGTTGGCCAGGTGGTACAGCTCGACGCTCTCCGCGATGCTCGACGCGCCGGGATGGATGGCATCGCACCCGGCGTCCATCGCAGCGGACACCACGCGCTCTGCGTGAAGGTAGCTCTCCTCGGCAGTCCGACCGTTGAGGTAGGCGGCGAAGTCGGCCTCCTCGACCCAGGGGGCCTCCACGTCGGCCTCGCTGAACCCGACGACCGCCTCGATCCCCTCCTCCGCGTAGTGCGCCAGCAGCCTCGGCACGAGGGTGCTCCGGGCACACACCAGGACTCGCTCGATCCGGTGCTCCTCACTCATGCGCTCTCCATGGGGTCTTCCGCCGGCCCACGGGGGGACGTCCCCACCTCCGGCGGACGCCAGCCGTCGCGGTACGCTACCGCAATCTGTCCCCGAGACGCGCCATGCCCCCTGCCCCCCTGCCCTCCCTCGCCATCGTCGGCCCTGGTCGACTGGGGCGGAGTGTCGCTGCGCTCCTGGCCGAGCGAGGCGTCGACACGCCCCTGATCGGTCGCGCGACCCCCTGGCCCACCGATGTCGAGGCACTCCTCCTCACCGTCCCGGACCGCGCGCTTCCCGAGCTGGCAGCGAGCCTTCCTGCCGGCCGCGTGGTGCTTCACTGCTCCGGGGCTGCAGAGGTCGACGTGCTGGCCCCCCACCACCCTCGAGGCTCGTGGCACCCGCTGATGTCCTTTCCCGGCCCGGAGGTCGCGCTGCCGGACCCCCGGGGCGTCCCTGCCGCCATGGCGGGCGACCCCGAGGCCCTGGCCGTGGCACGGGCCCTCTCCGAGCTGCTGGGGATGGACCCCATCCACATTCCCGGGGACCGGCGGCTCTACCATGCCTCCGCGGTCCTGGCGGGCAACCTGGCGACCGTGCTCCTCGCCGAGGCCTCCCGTGCTCTGGTGGCCGCCGGGCTCTCGCCAGAGGCCGCCCGCAGAGCCCTCCACCCCCTGGCCCGCACCTCGCTGGCCAATGCCGTCGAGGATCCCGCTCGGGCGCTGACCGGACCGGTGGCACGAGGGGATCATGCCACCCTCGCTCTCCACCGGGAGGCCCTCCGGGAGGCCGGCCTCGACGATCTCGTCGACCTCGTCGACCTCCTCGAAGTGCGAGGGGGTCGACTTCTCGGCGAAGGTCGCTGACCTTCCGGCCGATGGGGTGGCATGGGGGTCAGCCCCAGCTCCAGGAATCCCCGACGTACCCATCGGGTCCTTGTCGGTGCCGTCCTGGGTGCTACAGTTCCAGTAGACGGAGTCGCAGGAGCCCCACATGCTCGACGCCTACATCATCGATCGCATCCGTCGCGAACAAGAGGAAAACGAGCAGCGCCGCCAGCAGATCCCTCTGCACATCGAGCGGCAGCCGCCCGAGCCTCCCCCGACGGAACAGGAACGAGACGACCGCACGGATCCCCGTGGCAGCGTCGTCGTGGACTTCCATCTCTAGATCTCAGCCTCGAGGGGCCGGTCCGCACGCCCCCCAGCTGGAAACGCCCGGTCTGCAGTCCCCCCCGGTGCCCCTGCGAGCACCTCCTCGCCACGTCATCGGAGCGTGGCGCGAGACGACGAACGCCCGCCTCCCTCTCGGGAGCGCGGGCGCTCGCACTCGGGCCCCTCGAGGCTCCGAGGGGTGCCGGAGGGCAGGACCCCCCTGAGGGCTAGAACCGGTTGAGATCGACGCCGCACTCCTTGGCGTAGGCGTCGAGGCCCTTCTTGCTGATCGTGCGGAGCGCGCTGGTGGAGAGACGGAGACGCACGAAGCGCTCGCCCTCGGCCCACCACAGGGTCTTGCCCTGGATGTTGGGCAGCTGCCGCTTCTTGGACTTGCGGTTGGAGTGGCTGACCTTGTTCGCCACGTTCGGACGCTTGCCGGTGAACACGCACTTGCGGGCCATGATGCCCCTCGCTGGCTGACCGCGTCGACGACGACGCGGGATGAAGTGGTTGGGCCGGCCTCCGCTGGGCAATCACGCGGACGTGAGCTGCCGTGACCGGAGGACCGGGATGCCTGCCCGGGAGAGGGTCAGGCGCGGTACCGCGGCGGGTAACACCCCTCTACCGATGGCGCACCCTTCGTCCGAGGGCACGAAGGAGGCTGGCGCGGGAGAGGGGTCGGGGGACGGACACCAACGCCTCGGGGAGCGGGTCGAGGGGGTTGTCCGCGACCACGATCAACCGCCCCACCAGGTCGGGATGCGCGTCGACCAACATCTTGCCCAGGGAGACGCCCGAGAGCGCGCCCGAGAGGAGGAACTCGGTGACCACCGCGCTCGGCTCGACCTCGCTCGCCAGATCGAGGGCCCCGGCGGCATCCGGCGCCACGGTGAACTGGAAGCCGTCCTTGCCGAGCAGCTCCTCTACGGCGCGGGTGAAGGCCTCCCGCCCCACGATCATCAGCGCGTCGGTGGTGGCCCTCGGCCGCACCCGGGTCGCCGGCGCCAGGGGAAGGTTGAGGTCGAAGGCCGGCGCACCGGACACGCGCCGTGCCTCCACCGTCGCCCCGATGGCACCGAGGAGGGTGCGGTCGATGGTGAGGTCCTGGGTGTCGAGCCCCTCGGAGCGACCCGATGCGGCGATGGCTCGTACGGAGTCCACCTGGATGCGGACCCAGGCTCGCTCCCCTTCCCTGCGGGCACGGCAGCGCACCTCGCCACGGGAGGTGCCCTCCACCACCACCCGGATCAGGTGGGCGAAGACGCGGGTGTACAGGGCCGCGTCCCCTCCGACCGCGAAGTCGTCGGGGTCGACATCCAGTCGGACCCGGTCCCGCCTCGGACCGACCAGCGCCAGGGCGTCGTGGAGGACGGGACGGAGCTGCACGCGCTCCAGGCGCTGCTCCCGGCGCTGCCCCACGATGCGGAGGTTGCGGAGGGTGGCCGAGATCCGACGAGCGTGGTCGAGAGCGACCTCCAGGTGGCGGCGCGCCGGGTCGTCGTCCGCCCCCTCGGAGAGGGCCAGCAGCAGCTCCAGGCGCCCCTGGACGATGGCCATGGGGTCGTTGAGCTCCCGGGCGACGGCGCCCGCCAGGTCGGCGAGGGCCTCGAGCCGCTCCCGCTGGCTCCGCGCCTGCTGGACGAGACCGTGGGTGGTGACGTCGTGGAGACAGATGAGCCATCCCGGAGGGCAGGGCCAGGCCGCCAGGGCCGCGAGCCGCCCGTCGTGCAGCTGGAGCTGGAGCTCGTCGACGCCGCCAGCCCCGTGGCGGAGGACCGCGAGGAGCGTCGGGGTGTCGGGGGCTTGCAGGAACTGCTCCAGAGGCTTCCCCTGGGCCGACTCGCCGAACCACCCGGCGACGTCGCCCCACGCCTGCAGGATGCAGCCGGCGTCGTCGATGTGGAGCACGGGCTCGGTGTCCAGGCGCTTGCGGCGCTCTTCGTCGGCTCGTCGCAACTTCGTGGCCCCACCCTTCGGGGAGCCCGAGCCCCGCGAAACGGTAGCCGGTTGGTCGTCCGTCGACATCACCCGTCATCGTACCACGGGACCGGAAGTTTGATGCCGATCAGCGTCCCAGACGGGCGGCGAGGCGGCCGGTGACCCGACGGACCTCCGACAGGCCGATCAGCTGGGCCGAGAGCAGGTAGGCCGCCGCCGCCAGCCCGAGGGCGCCACCGGCCAGGACCAGGTTGCCGATGTCGGCCCCCGTGGACCAGTCCCCCCACCAGGCCGCCGGCCCGAGGATCGCCGCGACCGGCACCAGGCACACGAGCATCTCGAGGACCGGTCGCACGAGCTGAGCCAGTCCGAGGTCCTCCCCGAGGCGCAGCCGGAGCACCACCACATAGAGACCCAGCTGCAGGCTCGTGGCGATGGACAGCGCCGCCGTCAGTCCCCGGACCGCCATGGAGCTCACCAGGATCCAGCCCACCCCCGCCGTCAGGGCGACACCCAGGGCTCCGACCAGCAAGAGCGTGCGACGGTCACCGAGGGCGAAGAAGACCTTCTTGAGGATGTTCAGCCCGGCAAAGGCCAGCATGTACGGGACCAGGTAGCGGAGGGCTTCCGCCGTCGTCACCACGTCGGCCCACAGATAGGCCCCGCGCCGGAAGAGCAGGGAGGTGACCGGCTCGGCGAACAGGAGGATGGTGACGGCCACAGGTAGGAGCAAGAAGAAGGCGAGACGCGCAGCCCCGACCAGATCGTTGCGGAGCTGGTCGCTGTCCCGGGCCGCGACCGCCGCGGCGACGTTGGGGAGGAGTGCCGAGCCGATGGCCACCGCCACGACCCCCTGCGCCAGGTCCGAGACACGGGTGGCGTTGTGGTAGTGGGTGATGGAACCGCTCGGGAGGGTGGCCGCCAGCTGGCGCAGCACCAGGATGTTCACCTGGGCGAAGATGCCGATGAGGAGGACCTTCCCCAGCTCCCAGAGCACGGCGCGTACCCGGGGATCCCTCCAGGCGAAGCCGACGCCGACCGGGCCCCACCTGGACCACAGCGCTGGGATGTTCACGAGCACGTGGGCGAGCCCCCCCACCAACGTGCCGATGGCCAGGGCGAAGGCCGGCTCCTCGAAGCGGGTCGCAAAGCCGAGGGCGGCGATGGCGACGCCCGCGCTCACGAGGCCAGGGGCCACCTTGGGGGTGAAGAAGTGCCCCCGGTAGTTGAGCAGCCCCTCGAAGAAGCTCACCAGGGAGACCATGGTGAGGAAGGGGAACATCCACCGGGTGAGCTGAACGGTGAGGGCGAGGGGCTTCTCGGGGTCGTCCTTCCAGGAGTAGACGAAGGCCAGCACGATGGGCTCGGCCAGCAGCCAGCCCAGGAGCAGGATGACGGCGTTCAGGGCGAGGAGCACCCCCAGGACATTGGCCGCGAGCCTCTTGGTGGCGTCCGTACCCTCCTCGCGCTCCGTCTCCGCCAGCGCGGGGATCAGGGCCCCCGTCAGGCCCTCGTCCGCAACGAATCGTCGAAACACGCCGGGGACCATGAACGCCGTGAGGAACGCGTCCGACTGGTTCCCGGCCCCCAACACCGCGACCGTGGCGATGTCCCGCACGGCGCCGAGCACCCGGGAGACCGCCGTCCCCAGCGCACTGCTCAGGAAGGCCGCGAAGAACGACACCCTCCCCTTCCCCTGGACACCATCCACGTGCACCTCCGTCGCGGGGGGCGTTGCAGCGTCCGTGCCATCGGTGGAGGGCGGCCCTTGTGCCATGGCCCCTACAGCTCCTTGGGCCGGAGGACGTCCACCAGTCCCCAAGCGTCCGGCTCCACCGCCATGCTCCAGGGCACCGGGTCTCGACGAAGGAGGACGGCGTTGGCCGTCGTCATCCGTACGTGCTGGCCGCACAGGAGCTCCACGACCTCCTCCCACCCCGGGTTGTGCCCCAGCACCAGGACCGTGTCCCCCACCGAGCCCCCGACGACCTGCGCGAAGGGCATCCAGCCCCCGAGGTACAGCCGACGGGTGAAGCGGGGCTCCAGGGAGGTCTGCAGGCGGTCCTCCATGCAGGACCACGTCTCGACCGTGCGCGCGGAGTCGCTGCTCACCACCTCGTCGGGGGTCCAGCCGAGCTCGTCGAGCCGCGCTGCGACCCGGGGGGCATCCCGTCGGCCTCGCTCGTTGAGAGGCCGCGCGTGGTCCGACAGCCCCTGGTGGTGGTCGCTCTTGGCGTGGCGCATCACCACCAGTCGCAGGAAGGGCGCACCACTCACAGCAACCTCCCCTTGAACTCACCGGCGTTGCGGACCATCAGGGTAGCGGGCAGCTCCTCCAGGAGCCCCACCATGCGCTCCGCGTAGGCGATCTCGTCGCCGGCTCGGGGGGTGCCGAGGCCCAGCATGACGAGGTCGGCGTCGAGGCTGTGCTCGGCGATCACCTCGAGGACCGGCCGCTCCGTGGGCTTCTCGATGACGTGCACGCTCACGTCGATGCGCACCTCGGGGAGGAGCTGGTCCAGCTCTCGGGAGCGCTCGGCCCCCTGGGCTTCGTCGTCGACGACCGACTTCAGCTGAATGCGGGCGCCACGCCACTCCGTCGCCACGGTCAGCAGGTGGGCGAGGAGGAGCATCAGGTCCCCGTTGTTCTGCTTGCCCGCCCACCACAGGACGATGCTCCGCTCGTGGCTCGACCGTCGGGGCCGCTTGGCTGGGGGCAGGTACACGAGGGTGGACTTCTGCAGCGTCGTCATCTGGGCGCTGAGGGCCACGAGCTCCGCAAGGCGCTCGGCGCCTTCGTCGATGCCGTACCCGAACATCACCGTGTTCGACTGGAGGCCAGCCATCCCGTTCGCCTGGGCGATCACGGTGGCCGCCCTCCGAGGCTCCGGACAGATGGCCACCTCGGCGAAGGCCTCCAGGTGCTCGGCCGCGAGGATCTTGCGGTCCTGCTCCAGCACCTGCTGCGGTCGAGGACCCGAGCCGTCGAGCGTGCCCTCGACGACGTGGACGAGGGTGACGATTCCCCGATGCTGGCCCACCTGCTCTGCCATCTCCAAGGCGGGGAGGTCCTGCTCGAGGTCCTCGGTGAGCACCAGGATGTGGGGACGCCAGTTGCGGGGGTCCTGACGGGTCTCCCGGAGCTGCAGCAGCGCGAAGCGGGCACCGGTCAGCAGCAGGCCCGAGCGGGCATCCCCCCAGGTCGTCTCGAGGGAACGCCGGGACAGGAACACGAAGATCCCCGCCTCGAAGAGCAGCGCGAACACGCAGGCCAGCGGGTTGATCAGGAACATCGCCCCGAAGCACCCCACCGCGCCGAACAGGGAGAGCGCCCACCCCACGCGGATGCGGGGTCGAAAGCTCGGGTCGCCGATGAGGGTCTCGAGGAAGGCCACCCCGTTGAGCGCCCCGTAGGTCGTGAGGAAGAACACGGTCACCGTCGAGGCCACCGCGTTGAGGTCCGGCAGCAGCAGGGCCACGGCGAAGGCCATCGCCCCCGAGAGCCGCACGCCGAGGAGGGGCTCACCGGTCTCGTCGTCGATCTCCCCGAGGGCCTTGGGGACCAGGGCGTCGCCCGCGAGCGCCTGCAGGGTGCGCGGCGCCGAGAGGATGCTGCCGAAGGCCGACGAGAGCACCGCACCGGCCATCCCCGGCAGCACCAGCCACGCCCCACCCACCGCCACCTGGGTCCAGATCAGGTTGTCGTTGCGGAGCAGATCCCCACTGGCCGCGTGCCCCAGGACGAAGGGCAGCGACAGGTAGACCACCCCGCCCACCAACACCGCCGAGATGACGCCCTGGGGAATGCTCTTCGACGGGTCCTCCAGATCGCCGGAGAGCGACAGGCCGGTCAGCACGCCGGTCACGGCGGGGAAGAAGACGGCGAAGACCTCCCAGAACCCCGCCCCGCCCGAGCCGGTTCCAGTCCACGGGCCGAACCAGGGGACCTGCGGCCCGTGCCAGCTCACGCCGGTCACGAAGGCGATGATGGAGATGGCGATGAGGCCCATGATCGGGATCTGGGCCTTGAGGGTCATCTCGGTGCTCTTCGCCGCCACCACGGTGACCCCGACGATGATGGCGCAGGCCATGATCTTGAGGACGAGCGGCGGGATATCCACCACCAAGGTCGCGATCTCGGCCAGGCCGTAGGCGTAGAGAGCCACCGACAGCACCTGGGACAGGTACAGCGGAATCCCGATGGCCCCCCCCACCTCCAGCCCGAAGCTGCGGCTGATGAGGAAGTAGGCCCCGCCAACGCCCACCCGCATGTTCGTCGCCAGGCTGCTCATCGACAGCGCGGTGACGAAGGTGATCGAGTTCGCCAGCAGCACGATGAGGAAGGCCCCCATCATGCCGGCGTTCCCGACCACCCATCCGAGGCGCAGGTACATGATGACGCCGAGGATGGTCAGCACCGTGGGGGTGAACACCCCGATGAAGGTGCCCAGCTTGGGCGGACCCACCGGCGCGTTCTGCGAGAGCTCCTGGCTCACCGCCTCGCTCACCGGCCCTCCTCGGACAGGTCGGAGCGAGACCAGGTGCCGTCCTCGGCCCGCTGGAAGAGCTGCGTCGGCCAGTAGCGGAGGTCCAGCTTCAGGGTCTGCACGGTCACGCTCCCGTCGAGCTTCTCGAGGGTCACCCGCACCGCTTCCCGGTCCCCCCTACCCTTCACGGCGGCCAGGAAGGCGTCGAGATCCGGCGTCGGCTCGTCGTCGACCGCCACCACCCGACGGGTCGGACGCAGACCGTAGCGGGACGCCGGCGAGCCGTACCAGAGCCAGGCGATGTACACGCCCTCGGCCTTGAAGCCCTGCTGGGCCTCCACCTCTTCGTGGGGCTCGTGGAGGAGCAGCCCTGCCCAGCTGGCCACGCGGTCGATGCCGGTGCCGTCGAGGGCGAGGGTGTCGAAGGAGACCGTCACCTCCTTGCGGTCGCGGAGAAGGGTGAGCTCGATGGTGGGTCGGCGGGTCGCCTTCTCGAGCTCGGACATCCGCGTGACGATGGCCCCGTTCACCTCGAGGAGCAGGTCGGTCTGGCGAACCTCTGTGGTGGACGGCGCGTCGCCATGGACCCGGCGGATCTCCAGCACCTGGCGTCGCTCGGGGTCATGGGCGAGGATGGCCTGGATGCGGGCGTCGGAGAGGCCTCGCTCCCGCGCGCTCACCAGATCGAGGGCCCCCACCTCGAAGCCGGGGGATCGGACCACGGGCATCTCGCCCGCGAGCAGCGTGTCGAGGTCCGGCTTCACGAACAGGGTCGGCATCCCGTAGAAGGAGCGGTCTTCGTCGCGCTGGTCCAGGAAGCTGGCCCACATGGCCACCACCCGGCCCTTGCGGTCGGCGAGCACGCCCCCGAGCGCGTTCTCGACGCCGTCGGCCCACAGCCCTTCGATGTTGACGTCGCGGTAGCGGGGCGTGGCGGAGGCCCCCAGCGAGAGGGCCTCCACCCAGTCCACCTCTGCCTTGGCCGTCACCAGCTCCTGGGCACGATTCAGGCCGACCTGCCACACCTTGTCCCCTTCCTCCAGGGGCTCGATGCGCAGCTCGGCCTCGGCGACGTCGAGCTTGGCGATGGACGCCGGATCCACCCGCACCACCGCCCAGTTGTGCACCGGGTGCAGGAAGTGGAGCGTGCCGGGCACGCGCACGGTGCCCCCGAAGGTGACCCAGATGTCGCCGAGGCTCACGGGGACGGTGTCACGATCGACGAAGATCAGCCCCTGCTCCTTGTCGACGAGGGTGCCGACCCCCACGTAGTTGAAGTCCTTGACCCCCGCCGTCGCGTAGGGGACGTCGAACTCCACGATGGTCATGGCGGTGGCGAGAGCCTTCGCGGCGCGGTTGTCGCCCTCTGCGGTGAGGACCGACGCGGCGGGAGGTGCGGCCTCCAGGGGCGGTGGCGCCGGGCTCTCCTCGCAGGGCCAGTTGCCGACCTCGTCCCGCGTGCAGCGCTGCATCGGGAACCACGTGCGGTCCATGGTCACGATGGACTCGTACGAGCGCCGCGGGTCGTTGACCATGTTGAAGCGGACGCGGAAGCGCTCTCCGTTCGCCTTGTTCTCCAGCTGCTGCTGGAGGGTGGCCAGGTCGGGGGTGTCGACCCCCTCGATGTGGGAGATGATGGCGCCGCCAGGCACGTCGCCGGCGGTCCACATGTACCCGGGCATGGCGAGGTAGGCGCCCTCGACGGCGCGGTGGTGGTTGCGGGCCTGGTGGTAGGAGAGGTCGTGGAGAACGCCCCGGCCGACCTCCAGGTAGGAGGACGGGCTGATGCCGTGCAGGTCGGCCACCGGAACGGTGACGTCGAGGGCCTTCCCGCCCCGCTGGACCGACAGGGTCACCTCTCCTCCCACGGACTCGTCGAGGACCGACTCCAGGGAGACGAAGTCGAACAGCAGGTCGCCATCGAGGGCCACCACGATGTCGCCGGGTCGAAGGAGGCCGTCGGCGGGGCCACCAGGGACCACCTCGTTGACGACCAGCAGGCCGGTCTGACCCTCGGGCATGGCGGCCCGCACCTCCGCCTCGGTCTCGGGGGTCAGCCCGAGGCGCAGCAGCTCGTCGAACGGCACGTACACGAGGACCGACTGCAGGGTTCCCCGGGTGATGGGCTCCCCCTTCTGGAGGAGCTCGAAGGCCCGCTGGACCCGCGGCAGCGGCAGGTAGAAGCTGCTCGCCGCCTGGGTGGCTCCTCCGGCGTTGAGAGCCACCACGTCGCCGTCGACGTCGATGACGGGCGAGCCGGACGACCCCCCGGAGGTGTTCGACGCGGCCTGGATGTAGAAGGTGTTGAAGTCGTTGAAGGTGTTGCCGCCGTAGTTCGGAGCGTTGCGATCGAGCCGGGCGAGGGTCCCGTCGAGGATGCTGATCTTCTCCCCGGCGTCGTTCCCCACCACGCGGATCTCGGTCCCCAGCCGCGCGCCGTCGGGGTCCAGCGAGAGCGCCTGGACCGGCATGTGCTTCACCGCCGACGGGTCGAAGCGGTAGAAGCCGAAGTCGTGGACGGGGTCGCGGTAGACGGGCTGGAGCTCGACCTCCTCGTTGTCGAGGAACACCGCCTCGGCCACCACGGGCCCGTCGTGGACCATGTGGCGGTTGGTGAGGAGGATGCCCCGCTCGGCATCCACCACGAAGCCGGTGCCCTGGGAGTTCCCTGCCGACTCCGTGTCGAAGTCCCGGGTCGCGGTGACCCGGATCGAGACCACCGAGGGAATCACCCGCTCCAGCGTGGCCTCCCACGCGTCCGAGGGGCGGCCAGAAGGAGCAGGGGCCTGCGCGAACGCGGGCACAGCGAGGGCCATCACGGCCAGTGCAAGGGTCGACATGCCGCTCGGATATCACGCTCGTCCCCGCCGCACGGCCGGCGCAGAAAGGGCACGTTTCCATGATGCACTGTGCACGGGCGGTTATCGTGCTTGCCTTTGCGCGAGCGGCCTCAGCTGCTCGTCCCGACGGCATCCACTCGCCCCCGAGCGTCCGTCGTCGGCCCTCGGACGCCGCAACGTCCGACATCGACTGGAGAACATCTTGAGCGACGACCAGCCGTCCAGCGACGGCGAACACACCCCCGAAGGCTCCGACTACGTGTCCGACCGCGCCTTCGCCGACTTCCCCATCCGTGCCGAGACCCTGAAGGGCATCTCCGAGCTCGGCTACACCACCTCCACCCCCGTCCAGGCAGCCACGATCGACCCGGCCTGCGCCGGCAAGGACCTCCTCGTCCGCGCCAAGACGGGCACGGGCAAGACCTCGGCCTTCTGCGTTCCGATCGTGGAGCGCTGCGAAGACGGCACCCGCAAGCCTCAGGCCGTGATCCTGGCCCCCACCCGCGAGCTCGCCCAGCAGATCGCGGAGGAGTGCGACGCCATCGCGAAGTACCGCGACCTGCAGCTGGCCGTGCTCGTCGGCGGCCTCGCCATCGGCCCCCAGGAGCAGACCCTCGCCGACGGCGCAGAGATCATCGTCGGCACCCCCGGTCGCATCCTCGACCACCTGCGGCGCAAGAACCTCGACCTGTCCGAGGCCAACATGATCTGCCTCGACGAGGCCGACGAGATGCTGTCCATGGGCTTCTACCAGGACGTCACCAAGATCATCGACGCCACCGAGGACGGTCGGCAGGTGCTGCTCTACAGCGCCACCATCTCCGCCGACACCCAGCGCCTGGTCGACAAGTACCTGAAGGACCCGGAGAACATCCGGCTCTCCACCGACGGCGACAACGTCGACCTGATCACCCACGTCGCCTACGAGACGGGGCCCGACATGCACCGCGTGCGGGCGCTCCTCTACCTGATCGACCTGGAGGACCCCACCTCCGCCATCATCTTCTGCAACACCCGCGAAGACACGGCGACGGTAGCCTCCTTCCTCGACCGCCAGGGCCTCGACGTGCAGCTCCTCTCCGGCGAGCTCTCCCAGGCCCGTCGGTCCCAGGTCATGAAGAAGGTGAAGGCGGGCGACGTGCGCTTCCTCGTCTCCACCGACGTGGCGAGCCGGGGCATCGACATCTCCGACCTGTCCCACGTCATCAACTACTCCCTGCCCTTCGAGGCGCCGGTCTACCTGCACCGCACCGGTCGCACCGGTCGCATCGGCAAGCAGGGTACGGCCATCAGCCTCGTCGGCGGCCCCGACCTCGCCATGCGCCGCACCCTCGAGTCCCAGCACGACATCTCCTTCGAGGAGCGGGTGCTCCCCAGCGAAGAAGAGGCCGTTCGCTACCGGGTGGACCGCCAGGCGAAGCAGATCAAGGCGGCCATGGGCACCCTGGTCTTCGAGTCCTACCTCCCCACCGTGCGAGCCCTGAAGGAGCGCCCCGACGGCGACATCCTCCTGGCCGCCGCGCTCCGCGCCTTCTTCCAGTGGGACCGGCAGCGCAAGATCGACATGGGCAAGCTCGACAGCGTCGGCGAGCTCATCCAGCAGCGCAACGAGAAGCTCGACAAGCGCGACAAGCGCCGCCGCGGCGACGGCGACCG
>Ga0213839_1000877_pt1 | contig 24063 bp, 24 predicted proteins | sample SWPATP21_FD_160075 | JGI IMG/M metagenome (GOLD analysis project Ga0213839, IMG submission 160075) | Coastal seawater microbial communities from Marineland, Florida, United States - SWPA TP2 #1 | ecosystem: Environmental > Aquatic > Marine > Coastal | place: USA: Florida | collected 2016-08-14
AGGTGGACGGGCAGAAGCAGGTGGGCTCCATGAGCGCCTTGGCACCGATCGTCCGGCGCATCTCCGCGCTCACGTTGCCGAAGGTCTCGATGCACGTGGAGCAGGCGGGGTTCACCAGGCCGACCTCGGAGCCACCCACCACGAAGAGGGGCACGGCGACGTCTGGGCTGGCGCTCTCGAAGGCCGCGGCGAACATCGCCATGTCGTGGTCGGAGAGGAACAGACCACCGCAGGCGAGGGAGGTGGCGACGAGGGCGGGAACGAGGGCGTGGTGTGGGCGCATGGAGGCCTCCGGACGCCGCCTATCCCGGGGCGCTGGAGGCGTCGGGTCGTGTCCTCGGGCCCGGGAGAGGGGCTCCGTCTCGGGCCGTGCCGCCGTCGTGGAAGCGCATCGCGCGTCATGGCACACTCCGGGCGTCCCACCAGCCACCCCACCGACGAGGCCGGCCGACCCCCATGAGCCAGCGTGAAGCCACCCGCCTGGCCTACCGGCAGCGCATCCAGCGGGCCCAGCAGTACCTCGAGTCCCGCCTGGACGAACCCGTGCACGCCGAGGCCATCGCCCGGGTGGGCGGCATGTCGGTGCACCACTTCCACCGGGTGTTCCGTGGACAGACCGGAGAGTCCGTGCAGGGATATGCCCGACGCCTCCGACTCGAGCGGGCGGCCCGAGCCTTGCGCCAGTCCGATCGCGCCATCGCCGACATCGCCTTCGAGGCGGCCTACGGCTCCCACGAGGCGTTCACGCGGGCGTTCGCTGCCCACTACGGCCAGTCCCCGAGTGCCTGGCGCGACGGCGACGGGGCCGGCCCCGGGAAGGCGTGTGGCCACGACGTCGCGCCACCCGAGGAGGTCCAGGTACGGCGGGAACCCCCGCGCCAGGTCGTGTCGATGCGGCACGTGGGGTCCTACCAGCACATCGGTGCGCTCTGGGCGAGACTGGACGCGTGGTGGCCCGAGGCCCTCGGCAGGGGCCGTCAGCTCGCCCTCGTACCCGATGATGCACAGATCACGGAGGCCGACAAGCTGCGGTACGACGCCTGCTACGAGACGGTCGCAGACATCCGGCGCTCGGACCTGCCCGAGGGCCCGGTCACCCTCACGACCCTTCCCGGAGGCCTGTATGCGTGCGCAACCCACGTCGGTTCGTATGCCAGGCTTCACGAGACGTACCTCGCCTTGATCGGCGCCTGGTTCCCGGCCAGCGGTCACGCGCTCTCCATCGAGCCGGTCATCGAGCACTACCAGGTCGCGCCCCCCGGAGTGCCCGAGGACGCGCTGCGCACCGAGGTCATGGTTCGCATCGAGGAGCGCGGCTGGCACACGTGACTACGCCCGGACGCCGAGGAAGAGCTGGACCTCGGCGTCGTCGGCATGGCGCTCGAAGTCCACGTCGAAGCTCCGTCGCTCACGCTCGGACCAGGTGGTCCACACCGACGTCCACAAGGCAGTGGCCACCGCGACGGAGGCGCCGCGGTCCGTGAAGACGACGAAGGGTCCCGCGGGCAGGGTCACGGCCTCCTGGCCTTCGCCCGGCTCGTCGTCCGAGGCCACGCCTACCAGGACCCGGTACCGGTCGGCCAAGCGGTCCTGGTAGTCGAAGTACACGCTGTAGGCGTCCGCTCCTCCCCCGAACAGCCCGGCGGCTGCCGCTCTCTGCCACAGACCGCCGATGATGGCGGAGGCCTCCAGCTTGGTCACGTCCGCGGCGAAGCCGACGACCCTCTGGGGGCGCTCGAGGGTCCGTTCCGTGATCTGAGTCGTCGAATGCATGGGTATCTCCTTGAATGCAGCCCCATCACATCAAGCCGTCGGGTCGTCTGCTTGATGGGGTGTGCTCTCTTGGAGCCCAGCGGTCCGGGACGGGTCAGCCGGGAAGCGAGGGCCCGCACCAGGCGGCGCGAATGGCCAGGACCTCCTCCACGAGGCCTCGCAGCTCCGACAGCGGCTGCTGGGTCGCGGCGTCGGACCAGGCGACGTCGGGATCGTCGTGGACCTCCACGAACAGCCCGTCGATGCCCACGGCGGCGGCGGCGCGGGCCAGGGGTCGGGCCAGCGCGCGGTGGCCTCCGGAGCGGTCTCCGAGGGCGGTGGGCTGCTGGCAGCTGTGGGTGCAGTCGAACACCACCGGGGCGTGGCGTCGCATCTCCACCAGCCCCCGGTAGTCGACCACCAGGTCGCCGTGGCCGAAGCTGGTCCCGCGCTCGGTGAGCAGGACCCCGCCGCCGCCCGCGAGCTTCTCCACGAGGGGGGCCGTCGCCGAGGGGGCCAGGAACTGCCCCTTCTTCACGTTGACCGGCTTGCCGGTGGCGGCGCAGGCCACGAGCAGGTCGGTCTGTCGGCACAGGAAGGCGGGGACCTGCAGCAAGTCGACGACCTCCGACACCACCGCAGCCTGGCCGGGGACGTGGACGTCGGTGGTGAGGGGCAGCCCCGTGGCCTCGCGCACCCGCTCCAGGATCCTCAGGCCCCCGTCGAGGCCGGGGCCCCGTCGACTGGTGAGCGAGGTGCGGTTCGCCTTGTCGAAGCTGGCCTTGAACACCGTGGGGATGCCCAGTGCGGCGGCGACCGTGGCCACGCCGTCGGCGATGCGCAGCACGCGGTCCTCCTCCTCGAGCACGCAGGGACCAGCGATGAGGAGGAGCTCGGGGCCGAGTTCGTGGGGACCGATGCGCATGGCCCGTCCTATCGTCCTGGATGTGGCGTGCCGCGCCCCCGAGGGGTTGGGGATTGGTACCTGACCCCCATCAATGGCTGGCCAGCTCCTGGAGCTTCCGTAGGGTGCGACGGTTCCGGAAGGTCAGGCGGTCCCCCGCCTTTCGGCTCACCTTCTCCGCCATCTTGCTCCGCCCCATCCCGTTCGGCGTGTGCATCCAGACACCGTCGTCCAGCACCACCAGCCGCTCGTCGCCGAAGTCGGCCCCAGCGAGCTCCGCCAGCTTCTCGACGTGGCCTTCCGCCGTGGGCAGCCCGAGGTGGACCTGGCGGTCGTCGCCCTCGGGGAAGGGGTCGGCGGCCAGGTGCCGCGCCCAGTCGGCCCTCGACACCGCGACGACCGGTACGTCGAAGCCCGCCTGCTCCCTCAGCACCCGGGCCACCGTCGCTCCGACCTCGCTCGGGTCCCGCTCGCCGGGCACCCACACGTTGCCGGACTGGATGTAGGTGCCCGCTCCGTCGAGCCCTGCGTCCGCCAGCCAGCTCCGCAGCTCGGCCATCTTCACCTTCTTGTGGCCGCCCACGTTGATGCCGCGCAACAGGACGATGGTCATGGCCCCTCCCGTCCGCCAACGTAGTGCGACAGGCCGGAGGTGCCTCCCCTTTAGCGCGCGTAGCGTCGAGCCTGCTCGGGGGCTTCGGGCGTCAGGCTACGGGCTTCAGCTCGCAGCAATGGGACCGCGTTCCGAATCGCGTGAAGGCAAGTCCCGAGATTCGCCCGATAAGATTGCTTGTCAGGGGTGAAACGAAGGGCGCAACGACCGCGCGGCGCCACAGAGGTCTTCGAAGCCGGTCCATGCGCCCTTGCATGCCGTAGCCCGAAGCCTGCAGCCTGAAGCCTCGCGCCACGGCCAGCGGACATCTGGCGAAGGACTTCCGAATCGTCGCACGAGCGTGGGAGCCTCGGCGGGTCGTTCGTCCCGCCCCCGGCTAGAGTGGGCCCACGGAGGAGACATGCGCCCCACCCTCATCGCCCTGCTCGCCCTCGCGGCCTGCGACGCCTGGAAGGCTCCGGAGCCCGGCCCCGCGACGACGCCGACCTCGGGCGTGCTCGACAGCGGCGACACGGACGTCGACACCGACGCGGATGCCGACGCGGATGCCGACGCGGATGCCGACGCCGACGCCGACGCCGACACGGACACGGACACGGACACGGACACGGGGGCCACGGGCGACACCGGGCCGCTGGGCTGCGTCCCGCCGGAGCCCGCCGACGTGAAGGCGCCCGACCCCCGCACGGTCGTGTCCGGAGTCCCCGAGGTCGACGGCATGGCCGCCGATCTGTCCGAGCTCGGCGCGGTCTTCCTCCAGTCCGCAGACGAGACCGCCAACACCGTCGTCAGCCCCGTCTCGCTGTCCGGCCTGCTCACGCTGATGGCCCTCGACGCTCAGCCGCCCCTGGCCCCTCAGCTCGACGGCCTCTTCGGCAGCGACGACCTGGTCCCCTGGACCGAGACCTTCTCCGCCTACACCGACGATGTCCAGGCGCCCCCAGCCCTGCGTCACGGCGTCGTGCAGCATGCCCGCGGGGTCTTCTACGGCCCCGAGCCCGGCGAGCCCTGGCTCACCACCGCCACCGACCAGGGGGTGCACCTCGAGGGGATGGACTTCGCCAAGGACGCTGCCGGCGCCACCGAGGCCATCAACGACTGGGTGGAGGAGGGCACGGGCTGCATGATCCCCGACCTCATCCCCGCAGGGGTCCTCGACGCCTCCACCCAGGTGGTGCTGGTCGACGCGCTCTCCGTCGCCGCCGACTGGGTGAACGAGTTCCCCGACGAGGTCGACCGGCCCTTCACCCTCGCCGACGACTCCTCGGTCGACGTCCCTACGCTGATCGGAAGCACGACCGTGCTCCGGACGGCGGTCGCGGGTGCGGAGGTCATCACCCTCCCCACCAAGGACCCCACGTTGTCGCTGCGGATCGTGCTCCCGGAGGAGGGCGTCGCGACCGCCGACGAGCTCCTCGGGTCGATGGACGGCCCGACCGTCCAGTCCTGGATGGCTGCGGGCACCTCCGAGTACGTCTCGCTGCGGATGCCGCTCCTCGAGCTGGCCACGTCCATCGACCTGGTCGATCGCTTCGGCGACCTCGGCCTGAACAGCCTCCCCGACAACCCGACCTGGGGCTCGCTCTGTCCGAGCTGCTCAGACGTCGGGGCGGCGCGTCAGCAGGTGGTCGTGCAGGTCGGCGCCAAGGGCATGCGGGCGGCGGCGGCGACCTACGCCAGCGGTGTGAGCAGCTCGCCCCCCGAGCTCGACGTGAACCGGCCCTTCCTGTTCCTCATCACCGACGAAGCGGCCGGGGTCCCCTGGTTCGTGGGCATCGTTCGGGACCCGCGGGAGCCCTGATCGGGCCCGTCGCCTCCTGTGGGTCCTGGTCGTTCCCGTGTCGCTACAGACGTCTCATCGCCAGGTGCCCCCGACGCAGACTCGCCCCGAGCCACCAGCGGCCACGATCACCCGCTCGTTGTCTACGCCGGTGGCATCTTGGGGGAGGGCGACCGGAGGGCGCGTCGGGCAGAGCATCTGCTTCGTTGACCTTGGGGGGGGACGTTCACGAAAGGTACCAGGATCACGTTTTTGCCCCGCGCGAACGCCGAGGCAGATCGAGGGCCAATGTCGATAGAAAGAGTACTGGAGGTGGGGTTGGTATGGTCTGCGGCGTCCACTTCCGGACCGATTGACCGAGGTTTCCATGACGCCTTTCGTTGGCCAGCTGATGCTCTTCGCCGGCAACTTTGCCCCTCGCGGCTTTGCCCTGTGCGACGGCCAGCTCCTAGCCATCTCCCAGTACTCGGCGCTGTTCTCCATCCTGGGCACCACCTATGGTGGGGATGGCGTCAGCACCTTCGCCTTGCCGGATCTGAGGGGTCGGGTGCCGATGGGGATGGGACATGGACCCGGGCTGTCGATGCGCACCCAGGGGATCAAGGTCGGCTCGGAGACGAACACCCTCACGAACAACGAGCTGCCGTCTCACAGCCACGCGGTGAACTGTGTCGATGGGGCACTGTCCACCGAGCAGCGTCCCGGCGGGCACTTTCCGGGTCCGGAGAACGCCGTGAACGCCAACGTGTGGAATGCAGGCCCCCCGGACAACACCATGTCGGCGAGCATGATCGCCAATGCCGGAGGCGGTCAGCCCGTGAACAACATGCAGCCGACGCTGACCCTCAACTGGTGCATTGCGCTGGACGGTGTGTACCCGTCGCGCTCGTAGCTCAGTTGTTGGGGAGCACGTCGATCCCCACGGGGCGCATGTTGGGGGTCCGCCGGAAGCGGTCTGTCGACCGGAGCTCGTGATCGTCCACGGGCTCTCGCCGCGGCGTGCCGACCACGACCTCGCTGTCGGGGCGGGTGCGAAGGTGCTCCGTGGACGCGGCACTCAGGTCCACGTCGTCCGGGTCCGTGTCGGTAGGCGTCTGCGTGGTGGTCGTTGGCTTTGTCATGGGTCCTCCTGACCTTTCCCTGGGTCCGGCGGCCAGGAACCCAAGGGGGGACGATCCCGAACGGTTCCTCACGAGCCTCCGCAGAAAGGAGCGCACCCCCAGCACGGATGCGTTCCCGCCGGCCGGGTGTGGGCGAAGGCCAGGCTGCCGGCTGCGCGATACCGTCCCGGTCGGTGTGGAGGGAACGTGTTCGTGTGGCTCACGGCGGCGGTGGCCGCGACCTTGTCGGTGTCGGATCTGGTGGCCGGAGCGGAGGTGAGCGTGGAGGTGACCGGCGTGCCGGCCGGCGCCTCCGTGACCGTCGCGGGCTCCCTGGCGGGCGAGGGCGCGGGCCCTTGCCCCGCCGAGCTCGGTGGCGACTGCCTGAGCCTGCTGGCCCCGGTGCGCATCCTGGCCCGCGGCACCGCCGACGCGTCGGGCCGGGTCGAGCTGGTCGCTCAGCTCGCCGACGGTGCTCCCCTCGGGCCAGTGTCCCTCCAGGCGGCATGGTCGGGGTCGAGCACCGGAACCACGCCGGTGGTGTCCGCCGAGGTGACCGCGCCCCGTCGCGTCGTCCTGCTGGGCGACTCCATCACCGAGGGCCAGCTCTCGGGCGTGGGCGGCACCCCCTACGGCGAGCTCGTGCGGGACGGCCTCGGCGACACCTGGGACGTCCACGGCATCGGCTGCGGCGGCGCGTCGTCCCTCGACTGGACGCTCCCCTTCGGCAACGCCATCTGTGGAGGGCAGCTGTGGTCGCCCACCGTGTATGAAGCCCGCGCCCTGCCGCTGCTGCCCGCCGACGTCGTGACCGTGATGCTGGGCACCAACGACTCCACCGGCTTCTTCGAGCCCAGCCCCACGGACCCCGTCGACTACCGGCAGGCGATGGACGCCATCGTGGCCAACCTGCTGGCGGACGGCGCCGGCACGGTGATGCTCCTGCCGCCCCCGCCCCAGTGCCCCGGGGCGTCGATGGACCTGGTGCTCCTGTACCGCGACGAGATCCTCGACCTGTGCACCACCACGGCGGGCGTGGTGTGCGGGCCCGACGTGACCACCCTGCTGGGGCCGGCGGACTTCGACGGCTGCGACGTCCACCCCGACGCGTCGGGCCACGAAGCCATCGCCGACGCGCTGGTGGACGCGCTCCAGGCCCTCTGACTCAGACCCGAAAGGTCTCGCGCCCGACGGCGTAGACCCGCTGCCGCAGGATGTCGGGGGTGCAGCCGTCGACCGGGATGGGGGTCCCGAAGCGGACCCGCGCCGTGCTCCGGAAGCGCACGGCCTCCCGCAGGTTGAGCTTCTGCACGACGAGGCGGTCGAGGTGCCGTCGGAGGAGCTGGTAGCGGCGTCGGGACGGGGCGTGGACGTGGGTGGGCACCAGCGCGGCGCCGGCGCGAGCCGCCAGCTTCAGGCAGCCCGCGCGCCACGGGGTCTCGAGGGCCACGCCGTCCCGGGCGCGCTTCACCGAGTGCCCGGCGGGGAACATCACCACCACGCCACCGGAGGCCAGGTGGGCGTGGGCCTCCTCCCAGAAGGCCTCGCGCTGCTGGGCGTCGTCGCCGACGAAGAGCATGAGGGGGTGGAGCTCCACCAAGGAAGCGGAGGCGCGGTCCACCACGGCCTTCACCGTGCCCGGTGGGCGTCGACGCTCGACGGCGGCGCCGGTGGCGAGCACGTCGATCATCGCGAAGGGATGGTTGGGGGCCACCACGACGGGGCCCTCCGGCAGGTTCTCCAGGCCCTCCACATGGACCGACGCACCGAGGGCGTGGAGACCCCGCTCGAAGGAGGGCTCGCCCCCCATGGACTCGAGCATCTCGACGACCTGGGGGATGCCGAAGAAGCGGGCGACGGAGGGGCGCTGGAGCGCCGCGGGCACGTGCTCGGCGAAGGTGTCGTTCAGGGGATGGGCCATGGGCACGGCTATCGCGGCGTGGTCGTACGGGGCGCCCGTACGCTTTGTGCCGCGCCGCCTGGTGCTGGCCACGGTCCTCACGTACCCTGGGCCCCATGGGAGGTTCCATGAGGGGGATCATCGGCCTGGCCATCGTGCTGACGGCCTGTGGCGGCGCGGGGGGAGACCCGCCCGGGGGCAAGACCCCGTCGTCGCCCACCGACACCGACGACACCACGTCGGACACGACGACCGACACCAGCACCGACTGCACGACCGACGAGGAGCAGTTCCTCCGCGACCTGTCGCCGGTGCTGCAGTCGGACTGCATCGGCTGCCACGTGGAGGGGGGCCTCGCCGGCGACTCCCGCAACGTGCTGGTGCCCGACACCGATCCGGACCACGTGGCCACGAACCGGGCGGTCCTGGAGCCCCTGGCCCTCGAGGAGCTGGACGGCACGTCGCTGCTGCTGCTGAAGGCCCTCGGGGAGGCCGGGCACACCGGCGGCGCCCGCATGTCCCTGGTGGACCCCGAGTACGGTGCCCTCGAGGAGTTCGTGGCCCGGGTCCACCTGCCGGGAGGCTGCGACGACCCGGGGGATGGGCCGGAGGCGTGCGCCCCCGGCGAGGTCGATCCGGGCACGGCACCCCTGCGCCGCCTCACCGACCTGCAGGTGCAGAACGCCGCCGAGGACCTCTTCGGCGTCCGACCCACCGACGGCGTCTTCCCCCCGACCGAGCTCGGCGAGCACTACCGGACCTGGTCCGTCGCCAACCCGGTGGGGGCGGCGGGGGTCGAAGGGGTGATGCTGGCGGCCGAGGAGGTCGCTGCGGGGGTCGCGGCGGACGTGCGCACCCACACGGGCTGCGACCCGAGCGACGCCACCTGCCTCGAGACCTGGCGGGACGACGTCGCCTACAAGACCTGGCGCCACCCCCTCACCGTCGAGGAGCAGGACCTGGTCACCCTCGTGTGGGAGAGCGACACCGACCCCGCGGAGCAGGTGCGGCGCCACGTGGCCTTCCTGCTGCAGGCGCCCCAGTTCCTCTACCTGGGCCTCACCGCCGGCGACGAGCTCGACGTGGACCTCGACCACTTCGACGACCACGTCGTGGCCAGCCGGCTCTCCTTCTTCCTGCTCGACACCACCCCGTCGGACGAGCTCCTCGCCCTCGCGGCCGCCGGGCAGATGCACACCCGCGCCCAGGTGCTCGCTCAGGCCAACCAGCTGGTCCTCGACCACCGGGCCCTCCCCGTCGTCGCCCAGTTCCACCAGGACTGGCTCCACACCTACCAGCTCGACACCATCGCCAAGGACACCGACGTCTACCCGCAGTTCGGCCCGGCCCTGGTCGACGAGCTGAAGGGGGAGCTCGACCTGTTCACCACCGAGGTGGTGTTCAGCGGCAACGGCACCTTCGACGACCTGCTCTACAGCCGCACCACCTGGACCACCCCCGAGCTCGACGCCATCTACGGCACCACGAGCGAGCGGGAGGGCGACGGCTGGGAGCGCCGGGAGCTGGGGCCGGAGCGCCCCGGGGTGCTCGGACGGGCCGGCTTCCTGACCGCCCACGCCTACTCCACGACCTCCTCGCCGGTGCGACGTGGGGTCTTCGTGATCGAGCAGATGCTCTGCCAGGAGCTGGAGGCGCCGGACGACGTGCCCCTCGACCTCGAGGAGCCCACCGACACCACCACCATTCGCGACCGCCTGGCGGCCCACGCGGCGGACCCCGCCTGTCGGGCCTGTCACGACGTCATCGACCCCGTGGGCTTCTCCATGGAGAACTTCGGGGCCCTCGGGGAGTGGCGCGACGACTGGGAGAACGGCATCCCCGTGGACGCCACCGGCACCCTGGCCGACCCCGTCGCCGGCGACTTCGACGGCATGTCGGAGATGCTGGCCGTCATCGACCACGGCGACCTCATCCGCGACTGCTACGTCGAGCACTGGTTCCAGTACGCCGTCGGGCGTCCTGCGGAGCTGGCCGACACCTGTGCCCTCGAGACCCTCGGCGACCGCTTCGCCTTCACCGGGGGCGACCTGCGGGACCTCCTGGCCCAGCTCGCCGCCACCGACGCCATGCGCATCCGCCGCAAGGAGGCCGAATGAGCCGCCGCCTGACCTCCCTCTCGAGGCGTGAGCTGCTGCGGGCCGCCGGGGCCACCGGCCTCGCGCTGCCCTTCTTCGGCGCCTTCGCCAACCCCTCTCGGGCCGCTGCCCTGTCCACGCCGAAGCGCTTCCTGGTGGTGACCCATCGCCAGGGCACGGTGATGAACCAGTGGGCCCCCACCGGAACCGAGACCAACTTCACCCTGTCCCCCATCCTCCAGCCCCTCGTGGACTTCCAGGACCGGATGGTGGTGATCGCCGGTCTCGACAACATGATCAGCGCCTTCAACAGCGCGGGGAACGGCCACGAGAACGCCGAGCTCACGCTGATGACCGCGATGCCCTTCCAGGACCAGACCGCCAGCGTCCTGCAGCCCGGTGGGCCCAGCCTCGAGCAGGTGCTCGCGGACCGCATCTCCACCACCACGCCGTTCAGCCGCCTGGACTTCGGCATCGGGGGCGGGACCTCCGGCGGCGGCCTGTCGAGCCAGTCCGTCTTCGCCCACGGGGCCGGCCTGCCGGTCACCACCACGAACGACCCGGACCGCGCCTTCGCCTCGCTCTTCGGGGGGGCCACCCTCTCCCAGGAAGAGCTGCAGGCGCTGCGGGCCCGTCGGGGCAGCGTGCTCGACGCGGTGAAGCAGTCCTTCGACGCCCTCCGCTACCGACTGCCCGGCGACGACCAGATCCGCCTCGACGCCCACCTGGAGAACCTGCGGGAGCTGGAGACCCGGGTGACCTCGGACGCCGCCACCGCCTGTGCGCCACCGGTGCTGTCCTTCCCCTCCGGCTACGACTACGGCTTCGACGACGACGTCACCACGCCGGCCCAGATCGAGCTGATGGTGGAGGCCCTCGCCTGCGACCAGAGCCGCGTGGCCACCATGTCCTTCCTCAGCGGCCACGACCCCACCTTCCCGTGGCTCGACGTGGGCGGGGCCGCTGTCGTGCCCACCGACCGCTACGACAACTGGCACGCCATGGTCCACGACGGTCGGGAGGAGCCCGGCCTCGTGACCGGCTTCACCTGGTACGCCGAGATGGTGGCCGAGCTGCTCCGCGCCCTGGAGAACAAGGTCGACGTCGACGGCGACAACCTCCTCGACACCACCTGCGTGATGTGGATCAGCGAGTTCGGCAACGGCGCGGGCCACAACCAGCGCAAGATCCCGGTGGTGCTCTTCGGCAACGTCGGTCCCCTCGGCGGCGGCCGCTACCTCGACCACATGATCGGCGGGCCCGACGGCAACTACGACGTGAGCGACCACAGCACGAACCAGCTCTTCGTGTCCCTCCTCCAGCACTTCGGACAGACGGACACCTCCTTCGGCTTCGTGGACCCCTCGCTGCCCTCCGGGCCACTGCCGGGGCTGCTGTGAGGGCCGCCTCCCTCCTGCTGCTGCTGGCCGCTTGTGGCGCCGGGGACGCCGACGGGACCGATCCCGGCGTGCCGGCCGACACCGACACCGACACCGATGCCGATGCCGATGCCGATGCCGATGGTGACACGGACGCCGACGCGGACGCCGACACGGACACGGCCCCGTGGACCGACACGGCTCCCTTCGAGCCCTTCGTCGGCACCGTGACCGTGCTGGCGGACGGCGTCCTCCTCGGGGACGGTGCCACCGTCGTGCTGAACGACGCGACGGTCGGCTACGAGGTCGTCACCACCTCGCTGCTGCTGTCCAACCCCACCGACGCGGCGATCGAGCTCCCCGGAGACCCGGCGGACTGGCTGCAGGGGGATGCCCGCGTGGGCTGGGCGGCGACCCCGCCCGCGAGCCTGGACGCGGGGGCCACGGCGGAGCTGGTGCTGGAGCTGGTACCCGATGCCGACGGCCCCGTGGGGGCGACCCTGGAGCTCCCGGCCGACCCGCCCGTCACCCTGAACCTCGAGGGGGTGGTGCACGGGCCCGTGCCCACCGTCATCGTGGGGCGGATGGGGCGCACCCTGGTGAGCTGGGACCACGGCCTCACCTGGGACGACCGGCAGGAGAACCAGGACCCCTACGCCGACGAGTGGCGGGACCCCACCAGCCTGCAGTCCCTCACCTATGGCGACGGCCGCTTCGTCGCGGTGGGGGGAGGGGATGGCGAGGGCCGCATCGCCTGGTCCGTGGACGGCACCTCCTGGACCGACGTCGAGGACCCCGGCGACCCGCTGGGCCCGGTGCAGTTCGGGCGTCTGGCGGACGGCACCGGCCGCTTCGCCGCCCTGCGGGGGAACGACTGGGTGTGGTCCGACGACGGCGAGATCTGGGTCACCGAGGCCCACGACGGCTGGGAGGGGCAGAACGCCATCGCCTTCGGCAACGGCCGCTGGGTCACGGTGGGGAACAGCTACCGGGGCGTGTCCCTGGACGGCCAGACCTGGCACGTCGAGATCGACGGCGCCTCGCTCTCCGGCCTTGCCTTCGGCAACGGCGTGTTCGTGGCCGTGGGCAGCGGCGGGGTGGTCTCCTGGTCCACCGACGGGGAGACCTGGAACGACGGCACACTGGGCACCGTGAACCGGAGCCGGGTGGCCTTCGGCGATGGCGTCTTCCTCACCGGCGGCTGGCCCGAGGGCATGTACAGCAGCCCCGACGGGCAGACCTGGACCCCCACCGGCAGCCCCGACGACGTCGACGTGCTCGGCTTCAGCAACGGCCTCTTCGTCGCGTCGACGTGGCGGGACCGGCTGTGGACCAGCCCCGATGGCGTCGCGTGGACGATGGTGCAGGAGAACACCGACCCGGAGTGGGCCGGCTTCACGTCCATGGCGGTGGCGGAGCCTCCCCACCGGTAGCTGCGGTGGGAGACGGGGCGGACGATGCAGCACGAGGAGGTCCAGCCGAAGCACGTCCTCTTCTGGACTGTCGTGGCCCTCCACACCGTCGGCGTCCTCCTGACGCTGCTGGCGGGCCCCGGAGAGGACCTGGGCGTCTACCTGGAGGCGGCCGACCTGTACCGCGCGGGCCGGAACCCTTACGACACCGTGGGACCGCCCTACCTGTACCCACCCTCTTTCGTCGCCATCCTCGCCGCGCTGCCACCCTCCATGACCGGTCTCCTGCATCCGCTGCAGGTGCTGGTGAGCGAGGTGTCGCTGCTGGCCTTCTGTGCGGTCGGCGGGCCCCTCCTGGGGGTGGGCAGGAGCTTCCTCTTCGTCGTGTGCGCCGTGTTCGCCCCGGTGTACCTGTGCCTGCTCGCCGGCCAGGTCGACGTGGTGTTGCTCCTCCTCATGACCGTCGCGCTCGGCGCCGGTCGAGGCGTGGGGGTGGCTGCGGTGCTCGCCAGCTTCTTCACGAAGCCAGTGGGCCTTCTCTGGACGACGACCCTCGCCCTGCAGGGTCGATGGGCCCGGGTGGGGGCCGTGGTGGTGAGCCTTCTCCCCTGGATCCTGGCGCACCACCTCCTCTTCCCGGAGCGGATGCCCGCGTACGGCGCGGTGCTGCTCGGTGCGCCGGTGGGCGACAACGGCATCGTGCTGCCCCGAGATGGCTTCCAGAACCACTCCCTGGCGAACCTGGTGCTCTCCGTGGTGGGCTTGGTGGGATGGAGGGAGGTGCCGCTCGTGTACGGGGGCTCGGCCCTCTGCGCCCTGAGCCTGGTGTGGCGCCGGCTTCGGGTGGCCCCGGGAGACCCTGCCGTCGCCCTGGCAGGCTGTGGAGCGCTCTGCGTGCTGGTGCCGCCGTACGCCTGGGCTCTGTACCTCATGTGGCTCCTGCCGATGCTGGCGCTCCACCTCCACCGACGGACCGACCGCCGTCCGTCCTGCGCCCTCGCGCTGGGCATCCTCTTCGTGCCGCCCCCCGTGTGGCTGGCCGCCGCCCGACTCGCCGACCCGTGGTCCCGGCTCGCGGCTGTCGCCCTGGACGAAGCCCCGACGCTGGCCGTCCTCTGGCTCCTGTGGACGCTGCCGGGGAGGGATGCGCGGACGTGCGCGCCCCCGCAGACGGCGCGCACCGTCGCGCGCGAGTTCCGAGGTTGAACGAGGGCCGTGAACCCGTCGAGCCCCCCGGCCCTGTTCGGGCGTGCCAGGCCGAGTATGACGAGGAGCAGTCCTGCACCGACCTGGGCTACCCCGACGGGTTCGGGTGCGGCACGGACGTCGAGATGCAGCCCCTCTGCCTGGACCCGTTCCGGCTCTGAGGACGTCCGCGGGTCGTCGAGCCGGCGCCTCCTCGGGCGCCGGCTCTCTTGTCGTTGGGCGTAGACTCGGGGGGTGCAGCCCGTCCTCCAGACCCTCGCGTCCTGGGCCGCGACCCTCGGGGCCGCGCTGGGGGCCTTGCTGCACTGGCTCCGGGCCCACGTGTTCACCGACGACAACCTCGCCGCTGCCCGGCAGCTCGTGGTGGACCTCGGCGTCGCGGTGTGGCGGGCGGTGCGGGTGGTCCGACTGCCCACCGGCGGAGAGGTCCAGGCCTTCTTCGGCAACCAGGTGATCAGCTCCACCGCAGGCTGGGCGGCCGGTCTGGCCAGCGCGTCGCTCGTGGACCGCTGGTTCGTGCGCCGAGGGGTGCGCAACCTGTGGGGGCTGGCGGCTCGGGGCGACCGCACCCTGGTGTCGGCCGACACCTACGCCTGGCTCGCCACCGCCACCAGCTTCGTAGTGGGGCTGGTGGTGCTGATCAGCGTCCGACACCTGGTGCACGGAACCCTCCGGGAGCTCCGGGAGCTCCGGGCGCTGCGGGCCCTGGAGCTGGCGCCCCCGGCCGAGGTGCCGCTGCCCCCTCCGGAGGACGAGGCCGAGCGGTGACGAGGTGCTGGCTGGGCAGGCCGTCGTAGAGGCGGACGACGTCGAAGCGCGCCGCGCCGAGTTCCTTGCGGAGCTGCTCCAGGCCCATGCGGTGCTCCCGCTTGATGTGGGTCGCGCTGAAGCCCTCGAGGCGGAACTCCACGAAGTGCACCACGCCGTCGTCGTCGAGGACCCGCTCCATCTCGGCCAGCATCGCGGAGGGGTCGGAGAGCTCGTGGTAGACGTCGACCATCAGCAGGTGGTCCACGCTGTCGTCGGGCACGGGGATGCGGTCCTCGGCACCCTGCACCAGGTCGAGCTCGACGCCTGCGGCCTGGGCGAGCGCGCCGGCCCGCTCCAGCATCTCCGGCTGCAGGTCGACGCAGTGAACGGTTCCCTGGGGCCCGACGAGGCCCTTCAGGCGACGGGCGTGGAAGCCGGTCCCGCAACCGAGGTCGACCACGGTGTCGCCGACGTCTACCTTCAGCTTCCGCAGCATCTTGTCGGTGGCCTCTTCCTCGGCCCGGTCCGGGCGCTCCAGCCAGTCGGCCCCCAGGTACGACATCACCGGCGCGATGGGGCGGCCCTGGTGGTCGGGGAGTGGCTGGGCCCAGGCGAGGGCGAGGAAGAGCATGCTCAGGGCCTAACGATGGGTCCGTGGGGTCGAGCAGCCCGATGAGGTGGACCTGCCTCAGTCGCCGCTGGTGCCGGTGTTCCACAGCGGCCAGCCGCCGCTCGAGTACACGACGAGGTTGCCGTCGTCCTGCACGGCGAGGGTCGCGCCGGCGTTGCCGTGGGTCTCGCTGGACCAGATGGGGGTGTCCCAGGCGCTGTAGAGGACGAAGTTGCCGTCGTCCTGGAAGGCGGCCCAGTTGCCCGTCTGGCCGTGGGTGTAGGTGTGCCACAGCGCCGTCGCGTCCTGTCCTTGTAGAGGACGAGGTTGCCGTCGCCCTGCATGGCGAGCTGGAAGCGGCCGTCGCAGGACCACAGGCTGTCGTAGGGCTCGAGGATGGTGGTGCCCTCGAACACGCCGCAGTCGCCGGTGGGCTGGGGGTTCGGCGTGGTCGACGGGGGCGCCTCCTCGTCGTCGTCGCAGTCGTCGTCGTCGTGGGGGTCGACGGGGGCGGCGCCGCAGGCCGTGGCGCTGGTGGCGACGAGGAGATCGATGGGGTCGATGTCGTCGTAGTAGTCGCCGTCCGGGCTCACGTTGAAGTGCAGGTGGGTCGACGAGGTGCCGGTGTAGCCCATGGTGCCGATGAGCTGGCCCGCCGCGACGCTCTGGCCGACGGAGACCACGGCGGTGTCCATGTGGCCGTAGTAGTACTCCCAGCCGCAGGCATCGCGGAGGCGGACCCGCAGGCCCGAGGTGGAGGAGACGACGCCGACGGCCACGACCTCCGCGTCGGTGACGGCGACGAGGGGAGCGCCCTGGTAGGCGAAGATGTCGATGCCGTGGTGGGCGCCGCCCCAGTCGCTGTTCGCGTTGGCGTCGGGGCAGCTGATGTCGCAGGTGCCGGTGCCGCAGCTGCTGTGGTCGTAGCCGATGTTGTGGGCGTCGCCGACGGGGAAGTGGTTCATCAGCGGGTCGCAGGTGACCCGCTCCAGGGGGTCGAGGTCGGAGCCTTCCGGGTCGACCCACTCGGGGGCGCAACCGGCGACGAGGAGCAGGGCGATGACGGGGCGGAACGCGGACATCACAGACCTCCTGGGTGATGACGCCAGGTAGGTCTGCGGCGGCTCAGAGACCGCTCAAAGTGCGCTCAAAGCGACGGGTCTCAGACCTCGCAGGTGCTGTGGAACCAGTCGTAGTCGCCGTTGATCTCGAACTCGATGTACCAGTCGACGCCGGGGTACTCGGCCATGGGCTGGGCCAGCTCGACGATGAAGCCGCGGGCCTCGCAGTCGAAGCGGTCCACCATGACCTTCACGAAGCGGGGGGCGGTGGCGTTGGGCTCGCACCAGTCGTCGCGGGTGAGGAGCTCGTCGACGATGTCGACCACGTCGGCGGGCACCTGGGTGCGCCAGGCGCCGTCGTCGTTGGTGATGTACTCGTGGTCCCAGCCCAGCACGTCGCAGTCGGGCTCGCCCTGGGCGGCGTCCCAGAGGGTCTGCATCGTGGAGGGGCCGACGTACTTGACCGCGGCGAGCTCCTCGACGGTGGCGATGGGGCGGGCCTCGATGATGGCGTCGACGGCGCGGGCGTTGAGGGCCAGGTCGTCGTCGAGGTAGGCGGCGCCGGAGGTGTTCACGAGCTCGACGACCGCGGCGGCCTCGTCGACGGTGAAGGTGACGTCGTCGAAGGTGCCGAGGATGTCGTCGCCGGAGGCCACCCAGCCGTTGGCGAGGGTCCACTCGTTGAGGCGGGTGAGGGCGGCGTTGCCCACGTAGTAGCAGTCGTCGACCTCGGCGATGGAGTCGAAGAGGTCGTCGGAGAGCCAGCCGAGCTCGCCGTCGGGGCCGTTGCGGTGGCCGATGATGGACTCGGCGGCCCGGCGGTCGAGGCCGACCTCCTGGTCGAGCATCTCGTAGGTGGTGCTCGGGTCGTTGAGGAAGTTCAGCAGGCCGAGGGCTCGGGGGTGCCCTCGTCGAGGCGGGCGGTGCCGTCGTCGACCGCCTGGTCCTCGACCGGCATCAGGACGGGCTGGCAGGCCGCGCCGAGGAGGGAGAACAGAACCACGGGGAGGGTGCGAACGAACATGGGGACTCCTGTGTCGCCAGAGGGCGTTGGAATCCGCGAATAGACAGGCCCTGGGACCCGGACGGAGGGGACATGGAGCCGCCGCGGACCCTCCGTGGAGAGCAGATAGCGCGGGGCGGCCCTGGATCGAGGGACCGATACACACGGATACATCGGCCAGGGTCAGGGAGACTCCGGCGCCTCGTCGACCGGCGGTCTGGTTCGCTGCGCGGCCCGGGCCAGGATCTCGACGTAGGCGGTGGTGGCACCGGTGGCTGCCACCGCGTCGAGTCGCGACGACAGCTCCTTGATGTGGGCCGGTGCTGCGGAGGCCTCGTCGTGGCCCACGCGGCAGTCGAAGTCCCAGTAGTCCTGCCCCTCAGGCAGTTCCTTGCCACGCTCCCGGCGGATGTACTTGTGGAGCTGGTGCTTCACACGGTCCAGGGCCTGGGCCGGCTTGTGGCGCGGATGGGTGAGCTCGAAGGTCTTGCGCATGGTGTGGTCTCCCGCGCTCCTCCTACTCCGGTGTCGTGCCGAGGGGCGCTACGCGAGCGCGGCGTCGAGGGCCATCATGTAGTGCTCGAGGCCCTCGAAGGCGCCCTCGCGGGTGAGCCAGAGGGCGTAGGAGCGGGCGTGGCGCTCGGTGGGGAACTGCTCGACCGCTTCGATCCACTCGAGGTGGTGGCGGTTGGGCTCCCAGTCCTCGATCTCGCCACCGACCGTGCGGCAGGCGTCGGCCATCTCGTTCATCGGCAGGTGCATGGTGCCGACGAAGACCTGAGCGAGGTCGTGGTTGAACAGGGCGTAGACTTTCCAGGATTCGTGCGGGCTGGTCAGGGGTCACTCTCTCGGTGGTGGATCGAGGCCCCGATAGCTCTGTGAGGGCCATCGAACCACGCCATCGTGGTGGGTCGTGGCGATGAGGTAGGTGGGGACTGGGTCTTCGGGTGGTGTCCCGTGGGTGAGGGCGCGTCGGTGGGACCTATGCCCTGTCGAGGGCGCGTTCCGCGGACCTATGCCCTGTCGAGGGCGCGTTCCGCGGACCTATGCCCCCTCGAGGGCGCGTCTCGTGGACCTATGCCCCCTCGAGGGCGCGCTCCGCCTCCGGGTGCCACGGATTCTCGGCGTTGGCGCGTTGGGCTCGGGATGGCTTGGGCGCCTGCGACCCCTCCAGAGCTCGAAGACGCGCCCTCACCCCGGCATAGGTGGTCTGGGGCCAGCGTCCGCCGGGCCACCGAAGCATTCCAGCATGACCCATCCGACGAGCCCATCTGCGGTTTGTCAGCGCTGCCGCGCCGCGTGTCCATCCACGAGGTCTCGTCCCCACCAGATGAGGATGTCGCTCGTTCGGTGGTGCAGCATCACCAGGTCCACCAGCCCATCTCCATCGAGATCCGCGTGGGTGGGCTCCTTCGACAGGAACATAGCGGGCTCCCCCTGGTACGAGAGAGGGAGGGCGCAGGAGAGATCGAGGGCGTCCGTATAGGGTGAGAACGCGACGACGGGCCACCAGTTGTCCCTCCCGACCTTGGGGGTGTCCCGTTCGAAGGTCTGAAGGGCGATGAGCTCCATGATGCCGTCGCCGTTGAGGTCGCCGATGACATCGCGGACCAGCTGCTCGTCCGGCTCGCTGACGAACGCGAGCTCGAACGGCTCTGCGCCCTGTCCGGAGAAGTCCTCGTAGCGAAGGGGCCCTCTCGCGGCCTCCTGATTCCCCCATCCGAACAGATAGTCGCGCTGCCCGTCGCCATCGACGTCGCCGAGGTCTGCGACGATGGGTGGGGGCGTCTTCTCGTCGGTGACGTATCCGGCCTCTCGGTCCTCGAAGGAGACCGTGGCCCCTGGGGGCTGATCGAGGACGTAGGCGTAGCTCTCACCCCTCCAGCGGTCGCTCAGCAGGATGCCGGAGCGTCCGTCGTACTGGCCTGGCAGCACCGTGGCCGACGACACGGATTGGGCCCCGACGGGCCGGTCTCCCAGGATGGTGTAGCTCATGCGGTCGGCGTCACCCTCGACGGCGGACGGAAGCTCCCCAGCGAAAGGGCCGTAGCGGATGTAGGCCGCGAACTCTCCCCCCTGGACCAGGTCGTCGATGCCATCCCCGTCCGCGTCGAAGCCCACGGCAACGACCTTTCCGTCCGCGCTGTTGGCCGTTGCGATCACCGTGTTGGTGCTGGCATCTCGCCCGAGGAGTGGTCCGGCGACGAGGTCGTGGCCGACCCAGTAGTCTTCGATGCCATCCCCGTTCTGGTCCCTCACGGGGAGGAACGAGGAGGTGGGCAGCCAGTCGTCCGACCCGATCGTGGAGGCACCGTCCCACAGCTTCTCCACCGGGTAGGCCCCCGGGAGCAGGTCGTCGACGCGGAGCGTCACCTTCCCGGGGAGGTCGGGGTGGGTGACCAGGGTGGAGAGAATCCCCTTTCCGTCCTCCCGGACCGCCAGTGGCATCTCGAGGTCGCCGAAGCCCGGTGAGAGCACGACGACCGAAGGCTCCAGGCCCACGTAGGGTGGACAGCCACCGGACGTGGTCGCCGTGTCGACAGCGGTCGAGGTGTCGACCGTGGCTGGGGCCGTGTCGGACACGGGGGCCGTACCCTTCGCATCGGCGGGCTCGGAGTCGGACCCGCATCCCCCCGTGAGCACGAGGAAGGCGATGAGGGACGCGCCAAGGGGGGTGTTGGGCCTCGGCGGTCGTGGGGCCGTGGGAGCCATGGTCCTACCTCAGGGTGACGGTGCGAGCATGCAGGGTACCTTCCCGGATGTTCCGGCGCAAGCCCGCTTAGCGTCAAGGCAGGGGAGGCGAGAGCGGGCGTCCTCAGTCGAAGAAGAACACCGGGATGGTCTCGAAGGTCAGCGTGAAGCTGATCTGCGTGCAGTCCCCGTTCGCATCCGGCGCCAGGTCGGAGGCCCCGGCGAGCAGTACCTCGAGGATGCCCGCCAGGTCGGGGTCGACGTTCTCCTCCTGGGCCACCTGCAGGATGTAGGCGACCTCGATGCCCCCCGCGAGGGCCCCGGTGACGGTTCCATCGTCCTGCTGCTCGAGGCGGATGGCGCCCCCCTGCAGCTCGAAGTCGAGGTGCAGGCCGAAGATCTCGATGGGGAGGGTGAGCTCGAGGTCGGTCTCGGTCCGGCCCGACACCACCGCCGCCTCCGCGGAGAAGTCCGGCGCACCGGCGCGGTCGAGGGTCTGCCCCCACAACACCTCGCCGTCGGTGCCGACCATGGGCACGCCGTCGCCGCGGCCCACGTCGAGGGTGACGCAGGCGTCGTCCATCGGGTCGTCGAGGTCGTCGAGCTCGAGGGTGACCAGCAGGTTGCCGGCCTTGATGGACTCGTTGATCAGCGGCTCGATGGCGGCGGCCTCGGTGAGGGCGAGGGCCGGGAGCAGGGTGCCGAAGGCGTTGTCGACGCCGTCGACCCCCTCGGGGCTGGTGAAGTCGTCGACGCCGCAGCCCTCGGCGCCGTCGTCGAGGTCGAAGCCCTCGGACACGCCGTCCTCGACCGGGGCGATGGCAAAGCTGGAGATGAGCCAGCCGACCCGGGGACCGCCGGGGTCGCACTCCCCGAGGGAGGCGGTCGAGGTGTCGATCTCGCCCGACGGCGTGGCCTCGTCGTCGCCAGCGCAGGACAGCAGGAGCAGGAGGGGAAGCAGCCGCATGCCTACACCTCGATCGCGGAGAAGCCGTCGCTGACCTCGCCCTCGTCGACGCCGAAGCTGGGCTGCACGACGTCCATGGCGCGGACGAGGGAGAGCAGCACCTTGGAGCTGTTCTCCTGGCTGACGGAGCGGACGTGCTCCCCCATGACCAGGCTGTCGCAGCAGCTTCCGCCGAGGAGCAGGGGCATCTCGTCGAGGCTGTGGGTGCGGCCCAGGCTGATCTCGCTGCAGCCCATGACCACGAGGTGGTCGAGGAGGGTGCCGTCGGCCTCGGGGATGCTGTCGAGGACCTGGAGGAAGCGGCCGTAGGCCTCGACGCACTGCAGGGTGATGTCGTGGACCTCGGGCTGATCGCCGGGCTCGTTGTGGGTGAGGTCGTGGTGGCCGGCGCTGGCTTCCTGGAAGAGGAGGTCGTTGACGGGGTGGGAGAGGAAGTGGGCGAAGACCCGGGTCTGGTCGCAGGCCATCGACAGGGCCAGGAGCTGGGCCATCGCCTCGTTGCGCGCCTGGAGCTGGGGGCGGCCCTCGAGGTCGGGGTAGGACTCGCTCGGGGCGTCGGCCCGCTCACAGGCCGCGAGGTCCGGCGGGTCTTCCTCGAGGCGGGCCAGGCGCTGCTCCAGCTCGCGGACCCCGGTGAGGTGCTGGTCGAGGCGGGCCCGGTCGGCGCTGCCCACCTTGCCCTCGAGGGTGGCGATGTCGGCCATGACGGCGTCGAGGACGCTGCGACGGAGCCCGAGGGTGGGGTCGACCTGGCCCTTGCCGCCGGGCTCGACGAAGGTGTCGCCGAAGAGCCGCTGGTACAGGGCGAAGGGGTCGGTCTCGGCAGGGTTCCGGGCGTTGGGGCCGCTGAACGACAGGCCAGCGCAGTCCGACGCGGCGGTCTGCAGGGAGCGGTAGATGGTGTCGCCGCCGATGGCGCTGGCGATGACCTGGTCGATGGTGGCGGCGGTGAAGGCCTCGCCGTCGGTGTTGTTGGCCAGGGGCGCCCCGGAGAGGATGCCGGCGGCTCCGGAGCCGTGGGGCACGATGTTGGGGAGCTTGACGCTGGTGCCGGTGACGACGGTGACCTTGTGGCGGATGGCCTCGAGGGGGGCGAGCTGATCGGACAGGACGTAGTCGGGTCCGGTCTCCTCCGGGGTCCAGCGGTCGGGGATCATGCCGTTGCCCCAGGCGAAGACGCCGAAGCGCTTGGGGATCCCGCCGCCCGCGGCCCACGCCCTCGGGGAGAGCATGGCGTCGAGGAGGGGGAGGCCCACCATGGCGGTGCCCCCGAAGAGGGTGCCGCGGAGGAGAGTGCGTCGAGAGAGGGGGTTCATCGGTCGCTCCCGGGGCGGGTGCTGCGGAAGGCCTCGGACCGAGCGACGTCGCGGAGGAGGGCCAGGATGCGGTGCCCCTCCCGGGCAAAGCCGTCGTCGTGCCAGTACAGCAGCTCCTCCTCGTCGAAGGTGGGGTAGCGCCCCTCGGCGTAGGCCATGACGTTCTGGGTGAAGCAGCGGGGGATCTCGGGCATGGCGACGAGCACCTCGGCCAGCTCGGCGGCGTCGGCGAAGGGCACATCGTTCAGGTCGCCGCTGGGGTCGATGGTCTCGCCGTTCTCGGTGGTGCGGGGGCGCCCGACGCCGTCGAAGGTCTCGAAGGCCAGGCCGACGGGGTCGGTGATGCTGTGGCAGCTGGCGCAGGCGGGGTTCTCGAGGTGGACGGCGATGCGGTCCCGCATGGTCTTGGCGTCGGCGTCGGCCTCGGGGATGGAGGTGTCGACGTCGCTGGGCGGGGGCGGGATCTCCACGCAGAGGAGCTTCTCCTGCACGAAGGCGCCCCGGAGGGTGACGGAGGTGCTGACGGCGTGGGCGTGCCCGGCCAGGAAGCTCGCCTGACCCAGCAGGCCGCGGCGCCCGGAGCTCACGGGGAGCTCGATGCGGCCGAAGCCCTCGCGGACCGGTGCGGGCACCTCGTAGATGGCGGCGAGGTCGCGGTCGACCCAGGTGCTGCGGGTGGTGAACAGGTCGAGGTAGCTGCCGTCGTCGTCGAAGACGTTGGCCTCGATGCCGAGCAGCGTCTCCTCCCGGGCGGAGGGACCGAGGCGGTCGCTGTAGTGGACGAAGACGGTGGGGTCCTTGGAGAGGGCGAAGAGGTCGTGGAGCTCCAGGACGTCGTCGAACAGGGCGCGGACCCCGCGACGGGCCCGGTCGTCGGCCAGCATGCGGTCGATCTGGGCGTCGAGGCCGTCCTGCTCGGCGAGGGTGCCGTCGGCGGCGGCGTCGAGGAGCTCGGTGTCCGGAGGGCCGGCCCACAGAAGGTAGGCGAGCTTGGTGGCGAGCTCGTGGGGCTCCAGCTGGTGTGCGGAGGGGTCGTCGGGGTGCCCGAGGGGGCGGGCCCCCTCCTGGCCATGTGTCTCGACTCTGTACAGGAAGTGGGGGGACTGGAGCAGGGCGACGAGGGGGTACACCAGGGCCTCGGCGGGGTCGCCGGTGACGGCCTGCGCGTCGTCGGCGACGTCGACGAGGCGGTCGACCTCCTCGGGGCTGAGGGGTCGACGCCAGGCGAGGCGGCCGAAGTCGGTGACGAAGCTCTCGAAGCAGCCGGCCTCGGCGGGGTCGCAGGGGACGACGCGCTCGCGGAGGGCGGCGTCGGCCATGACCTGCTCGGCGACCAGGAAGGCGGCGTCTTCGTAGCGCTCGACGCCGAAGGGGGAGACGGCCTGCTGGGTGGCGCCCACGGCGAGGAGCCCCTCCTTGACCTCGTCGGGCTCGAGGCGGGTGGGGAGCACGAAGTCGTCGCCGAACAGATCCACGAGGGTGTGGGTGTACTCGGTGGCGGTGAGCTTGCGGAGGGTGGGCTC
>Ga0213839_1000879_pt1 | contig 24032 bp, 9 predicted proteins | sample SWPATP21_FD_160075 | JGI IMG/M metagenome (GOLD analysis project Ga0213839, IMG submission 160075) | Coastal seawater microbial communities from Marineland, Florida, United States - SWPA TP2 #1 | ecosystem: Environmental > Aquatic > Marine > Coastal | place: USA: Florida | collected 2016-08-14
TGTCACCTACCACGCATGGTGTCCAGATCTAAAACTGCACCTCCTCCAATGACATTTGTGTTTTCAAAAGCGAGCATGCGTGTCGGGGCGAAATGGGAGTCACCCGAGAGCCCCCCTTTGCAGGCTTCGTGAATCTGCTCCGGAAGAATAACACCTGGCCGGTCGCTCGACGAGACTCCAAACTTTGATGCTGAAGCGTACCCGGTTGGCAAGGGAGCAAGCTTAGCTCCAAGCAAAGCTGACGCACCTCCAGCCTCAAAACAATTGATGTGTGATTTATCAGGGACAAGCAATTCGTCACCCCGGCCGCAAACTGCACCGATAGCGACTAAGTTGCCCATGGTTCCAGACGACACAAACAGTGCGGCTTCTTTGCCCAAGAGCTCTGCAACTTTTCTCTCGAGCTCGTTGACAGTGGGATCTTCACCAAGCACATCATCACCAACAGCCGTGTCCCTCATGGCAGCACGCATGGCAGCGCATGGCGCCGTCACTGTATCTGAACGAAAGTCCGCAACGCGGGTATTGTCCGCATCTGCAACCGAGCTGAAAGACACAAGACGACCAAGCTTCTCGTGAACGCAACGTCGAGCGACTCGCGCACCTGTTGACAGCATAGTGCAAGCGAGTTGTCACAAATGCGTTGCACAAACCCGGCTAAAACAATTGCAAAAATAAGGTTGTGGTATTGAATTTACCGTGACACTGATGAGAAGGGGCTTGTTCATGTCAGAAGGTCAAGTTCGAATCACTCGGCTGCTCGTGACAACAATAGCACTGAGTAAGCAGTCAAAGCACAAACTTCTATCGACAACTTGTGTGGTCGAACAGTATCACCGCTTTGAGCAACAAGATGCGACTCGATGGAGCGCGACGTGCGATACAACGCAAATATCACCTCGCCACGTGCCACACCACGTTGCCGTCGAGGCCGTCGCAGAACCTCACCACCAACAGGACGACACCACCAATAGAGGCAACTCACCACCAATCACACAACATTGACACAATACACCACCACCCCCAACACACAACAACATAAGACATAGCGACACCACAACAGCGTCAACACACCACCACCACACAACAACAGAGCGAACACACCAACAACCACGAACACTCCAGCGAGCTTGCAACAGAGTCGACGACACAAGTCAGTGACAGACAGGTCACGAAGTCGTCACAAGTTACACAAGAAGTTGGGTACAGGCGTGTGCGAAAGAACTGTGTGTGTGACTCCGTGACTCCGTGACTGTCTTCTGTGCAGTGCACTTTGCAGTGGAACGCGGCCACAACCCACAACACACAACACACACACACACAGGCTTCTGTTTGCTGTTCGACCTCCTGACAACCACAACACCACAACGAGTAGTGCATCAACCAAGTCCGTGCCCGACGAAGATGATTTGACTTCTGTGCCTGTGTTGAAGAAGTCACGCACGCACGCACGCACTCTCGACGTGCTTGCATGAAGTGCATGGCCTTACGTCATGGCATTGTGCGCGCGACGGCAACCCTTGAAAGTGTGAGACAAGAGACGCGGGGAAGGTCGGTGAAGAAGACACGGCATCGAAATCGACTTTGATGTTGTCGTCGCAGAGGAGCGAAAACTAAGGCGGACGGTGATGCACTGTAGCAAGTGGTTTCACCGTTGCACCGTTGCACCGACAGTGGCGAGGACCCGTCTCAGTTTCGTTGCCTGCCGCACGACGAAACTTGTTCTCAAGCGGCCGCGGTTTTTTTAAACCAATTCAAGAACACCGACGAAGTGTTTTGCGCGGAAGACAGTCACACGCTGTGTCTCGTGTCGTGGTGTCCAATTGTGGTGTTTTTGCATGGCAGACGTGGGAGTACTCCGATGACTGATCAGTTGACGCGGCTGCCGTTGCCGGAGAGTGATTCAGATTTTTCCGGAAGCGAATCAGATGAACGGGACTACTTGGATCCAAAGGATAAGAAAACAAAAATTTCAGATGAGAAAGTAATTCGTCACCTCACAAAAATGTACGACATTGTCGAAGTTCCTGCTGACGCGAAGAATCGTATCATTGCCGGCCTGCCCAAGACGGTTCGGAGGTATCGCCCTTTCCCGAGAACGTTGTACACGTCGTTTTCGAAAAAGTACAAAGATAACGTGCCGTACGAGTTGGGCGAATGGGCACGAGTGCATTCTACCGACACCGATGATTGGCCTCTGCCAACTCCCACAGATCCTTTGGTATTTCTGAAGTTCGAGGTGGACAAAAAACCATTCATGCATCGTGTGGCGATTCAGTTGTTCGCGAGTGTTGTTCCTAAGACGGCAGAAAACTTTCGCCAGTTATGCATTGGCAAGTCCAGCATTGGATTCAAATTTTCCAAAATTCACCGCACAGAGGAGTCGAAACTGATTCAAGGAGGCGACATTACACGAGGGGATGGTCGAGGTGGAATGTCGATTTACGGCGCAACCTTTCCGGATGAGAATTTCGTGCTGAAACATTCATGTGCAGGAGTTGTGTCCATGGCCAACTGCGGACCGAACACGCAAAATTCCCAATTCTTTATCACATGCGGTTTGTCCCGCCTGTAGTGTGCATTTCTGTGTTTTTGTCACCGACCACACTCTGCTTTTCGTTGTAGGTGGAATACCTTTTTTGGACGGCAAACATGTCTGCTTCGGACGCGTTGCTGAGCTCAAAGGCCTGAAGACAGTGATGGCGCTGACTAAACTTGACGCAAATCAACATGAGATCTCTGTCAGCGATTGTGGCGAACTACAGAAATTGTGATTTGAGATTGTAGACTCGAGTATCTAGTATGCAGATCTAAGTTTTTAGTGACACCATCAGCACATGATCCACTAAAAATCAGGTTCATGGGCGTTGAAGGTGCACAGAATGAAACACTGCCGATTTAGGGCCGACACGCGCGAGTTTCCGCGTGCGCGAGTGGACTCCACACTCTTTTGCACGTTTTGTAAAAGGCCACGTCTACGGTGGGGGCTGCTGACCATCCTTGCTTGCGCTTCCGGCAATAGGCCGTGTCTCGACATCAGAATTCGGTGACCCACCACGTGATGAGCGCTGTCGACGAAGTCGCGTTGACATGCTCTGCATCAACGCCGCTCCACGACCAGGACTTGCTTGTCCAATAGCGAGGGCTTCGCGTGGGGAAAGGAGATATATTTCTTGGGTCATAGGCGACAGCGGCCCTTCACGAAAGAATAGTCGGCTGCGCAAAAGTAGCATTGCAAAATGAGCTTGGATGCAAAACAGGGACACGGCAATGCGAAGTGTGCAGCGACGAACCGTCCACGAGCAACGATATGCCGGTCATGACCTGCGCAATCACACCAATAAAGCGATGAGCCTCGATATACACCATTCTGGCATGGCAACGAGAGACGACGCAACGCCGCAACAAAATGTCGCAGGATTTCGTCCAAAGTTGCCTGCAGCGCGAGCGAATTCAAAATTTAGATTCGTACCAGTTCTAATGAAGTTGTTTATCGCCTCTAACGATGCTTGCGCCGGCACTGCGAGAGTTCTCTGAGGGTCAGGCTGACAAATTCGAAGCAACGGTGCAATTGACCCTGCAAACATGGAAGACGAGCATTATACATCGCAAGTCAACAACAATATTGAGTGATCAAAGATAAACCTTCGACTGCCACCCAACGAAATTCTGAGAAGCTTGGATTTGTGATGATCTGTCCAAAGTTAGCGGGCGCTAATGAGGGCGAAAGCATTTCACTGCAAAAACGTTCTGAGGCATATTCATACCTTTGGAAACTCATGAACGGGTGACCACGAGGTAGTCCTGACATCATTCACCGCTGGGAGTAATCCTTGCGCAGGGATCCGAGCGCAAAGACGGTACCTGCATGTTTGATGATACGATCTTGTCACACGATTCCCAAAAAGTAATGCTGCAACTCCAAACGTACTTTGCTCGAGTCGACAGCAGCCCTTTGACTGGGATCCCGTTGGAACTTGCCCGACATATGCAGTTTGCATCGACCTGCAAGATTAATCGAGTAAGCGTCAGACCCAACGCCGCAGAAGCAACAATTGTTTCGAAACAATGTACCAATACAATGGATCGTTGCGAGGTTTCACCAAGGAAGGTCGTGGTCCACTGCACTCGTCTTTCAATCCGATACCTACAATAGTGCAACTCAACTGATTCTACTTCTGGCTTATTTCTTCACCCATGAGTCAAAAGTATTCCCGCACCTTACACAACTTAAATTTCGCAAAATCGGCGGCGGATCCCACAACAGAGACGCAGTTGTCTCATTCAAAGCAATGCGTGGAGAAAATTGCGGAACTTCGAGAACATTCAATGGTTGGAAACAACGACTTTGCTGGTCCTGCACATCATATTGAATGAATGATCCGCTGCATAGCAACGGGCGACGAGCAAGCGTTCAACTGTTAGTGGCGCCCTCATACGCACAGTTTGGACATTCGACTGGTCAAAAGCTTTAACGAATTCCGGATGTCCAGGTTTCAAAGCCACTAACGCCAAACTGGAGCCATCACTTGGCACCTGTGCGCATGGTACAACGCGTGAGGAGTGTGGCCAAAATGTTGTGAATCACAGCAAAAACTCACGTTGTGACCATCACCATGATTGTCGTCGACAGCGTTCATGAACACGTCAGTATCAATCGAGCTCCGAGAAGCTGCAGACACAACTTGGTTGTGTAGCGCTCGAGCCAAATTACCCCCTTCGTTGCGTAGAATGGTTCCAACACAACAAAAGGTGTTGCCGGCCAGAGTCGGCGTCGCACGATCCTGTCACAGACATGGTGTTGAAATGGCGGACAACAAAACGATGCAAGCATATTTTCAAGACTACCTGCAATGCCAGACCATACTGGAGGTTCACGAAGAAGTTGCTCTCAATTGCTGGATGACAATCCGCGCCGATGGATATGCCATGCCGTGCAGAGCCTTGAGAGTCCAACGGATCGCCGACAACGTTTCGGAAGATACGAGCTTTCGTACTACCACAAATGTCAATAACACGGCTATAGCCCGCCATGGTGTTGCGATTGATCGACACCAAATTTGTGCTGCCATGAATCGCGATACAAGTTCCCGCGAGGTTGCTTCCCTGAGCGACAGTTGCGACAGGAATTCAGGAATCGCTGATGGCACACCAGTGCAAACATCCACAAGAGTTTCAAACCTGCAACACGTTGTCGTCTATAACGGAGTGGCCCACGTTCTGGAGTACAAGTGCGTTCTCGACTTCTGAAATCCAATTGTCATGAATGAGAGCACCTGACTGCGGCGAGCCCACGGGCATAGAATTGCATTCCATTCTCACTGCGGCAGCACCGGCATCACACCGCCGGAATAAATTTTCAAAAACGAACATATACGGGATTTCATCAGGTCTCCTACAGCAACAGCGGACAGGTCAGATGGCATGCACCAAAACATTATCACAATGCAATTCACCCACATGACATTGGCGCGAGGGGAAGGTGCTGGAGATGTGGCAACCGCCGGGGAAGTGCTTTGTGTTGCGCCTTGGTGCGTCCTCCCAGAAGCGTTGTCGGCCGTGTGTTCAGTATGAAGGCGAATTCCATCTTGGGTAATGCCCTCGAACGTATTTTTCGGCCCTATCTTCAACTTGGTTGCAAGTATCTTACTGTCACTCCCGTTTAATGCATGCTTGAGGGCTAGTTGTGCCGCATTTTCCTCGTGTTCTTCGGACCGCGATCCCAGCCATCGAGATAACGCTGCAAAGATACCTCGTCGTCCGCCAGTGTCGACGAAGGAGGATGCAGTTTTCGAACGCTCAGTCGACTTTACCTTGTCCTCTTGTGACAAGGAAATGGTGGGGCACTCAATATCAATACCAATGCGCACACCATCGAAGACATTGTGATGCAAGTGTGGTGTTGCCATCTGCAAGGCATGCACACCGATGCAGTTGCCCACAGGTTCATTGGGCTGTCGTGTCTTTCCTTGGCACTGCGTGAAGAATCGATTCCGACAAATTTCAGGAGACGACGAAGAACCTGCACATAGGACAATAACGCATCATACACAATCATACGTTTAAAATGCGAGAACACAACAACTGCCAATCACGAATCGAACGCACCTTGGACTTGAACCCCCGTAACTTGCGCGGTGTCTACGGTAGTAGGCGCAAACGAAAATGCGTTGTCACAAATGAAAGGACTTGAATGCCGTTCCACGAGAATACCCATTTTGTGTTGCTCAACGAAGTAATTGTTGGTAACTTGTACATCCACAGACGTCTTGGTTTCTGGGCTATATTGATTCGCAATGATCATTCCGTTATCATTTTGAACGAAGCGATTCTCGGCTACAATATTTGCACCTTCAAGTGGCTCAGCCAGGACTAGTGCAGTTCCAGAAAAAGCGGTGCTGGAGGAGTCTGCCACGACGCGGTGACCTTCAAAACTATTTCCACGAACAGTGGCACTTGACGACTGCTGGAATATCAGTCCACCACCTCGGTTCCGCTCGAATTTGTTGCCAATAATGTACGGGTTCGTTTGATAACCCCAAATTTCCATGCCGACGCCGTGAGAATCCGAGATTAAGTTGCCGGCTCCACAATTCGGAAAACCACCTTCAATTCCAATCGTTGCGTTGGCACCACCACTAACCCGAATACCGACACGGGTACTGCCACAAACTTGATTGTTGGCAATTTCATGTTTCGACTCGACTGGACCGTGGATTAACATGCCGACGGCGTTATCTTCAAGAATGTTGTTCTTGACGAGGAGCCTATAATCATCTGGCATCTGGTTGTCATCCAATTGTTGGCCCTGAAGCTCTATCGGTGAACCGACTGATGGCGACGAGCTTTGCTCGCGCTCAGGCTTCTCGGACCGACCTTTGACTTTGGTAGAGTGTTTGATGTACAACCCGTATCCAGATTCGGAGCGACCAATCATGTTTGAGTCAATTGATGCTCCAACAGGCAGCGCAACAGCGACGTTGGCTTTCCCACAAAATTCCACCGTGTTTCCAACGCAGGAAGCTGTCGATTTCTTTTGGACTAGCAAACCGTACACTACTGCCCGACGTATTGTATTCTTCAAAACCGAACATGGGGAGCGTTGCTCGGAAATGATACCATAATGATTCGAATCAAAAGTATTTGACTTGAAAGATCCAGTCGATTGAATCCCATTGACGAGAAGCCCAACAAATGAACGAGTGAATGTATTGTCGACCAATTCAGTTGAGCAGTTTTGCACGACGCAACCAAAGCATGGGTGCTCGGCCGGCGTGCTGTGCCATTGGAAATGGTTTTGTTGTACTTTTCCCCGTTTGGCATTGGCACAAGCCAAACACACGGACACTTGACCATGGTCTTGGAGGTCAAGCTCGTCTAATACACCGCTGCCAAGGCTCACATCAGTAATGAAGTTTCGTAGAAAGTCCGTTGATTGATTTACGGCTGTCAAAATGTTATGGAATTCAACGGGCGAAGATTGGACTTCACAGCTGGTCTCTGCGTCAGTATTGAGTGTCATGTCAAATAAACTCATGTCAGTTGTAAGAGACATCTCGAAAAAAGGAGCAAAAGTTGTGGCGATTTTCTCTGCTACTTGCGGCAATGTTGTGGGAATGTTGGATCCATTGAAAAAGCCAGTTTTCGACTTGGCAGCAAGTGCTGCAGTAATAGGCTCTTGTGCGGCACACAACGCCGCAAATCGTGCAGAAACCTCCGCAATTCGTCGAGCAGTAACGTCACTATCATGAAAGTGTGCACTTGGGGCTGCTTCCGCAGTATCGCTTGATGCGATTGCACTTTTTGGCAATGGACCGATTTCTGCCGGCCTGCCGCTGCGATGATTGACACAGAAGACGTTCCGGAAAACGGAGTTGTCGCTCGTGTCACGATCAAAAATGCCGATGTTCCCGACACTTCCTTTATCTTGAGCAACGATGTTGTCATGAACGATGGAACTTGCTCCAAGTGACAGCGCCGTGCTGTTTGATGGGAGTGTGAAAATATTGTGGCTAACTGTCACTGCGCATTTGTCGGAGCACACAACTCCGACACAATTGGTGGCGACATTGAGGAAGTTGCGGCGGAGAACGACGCCTGAGCGTGCTCCAACGACGATGATTGACGTTTTGTGGCGCGCATCGAAGTGATTTAATTGGCAAACAGTTGACGCTCCTTGACACAGAATGATACCAATAGCGTTCTTTTGAAAGATATTGCTCGCCACGGATCCGCTTGAATTTTGTGAGACAATGATAGCAACACCATTCCGCTCAAACGAGTTGAACGACACCATGGATTGCTCTGGGCAATTCAACATTGTAACTGCGGCACTGTTTTGTATGAAGGAGTTGTTTGTAACTGAACAAACTGCCTTGTTCAAAATGCAGCTGACCCCTTCAATGTTGAAGAAACAATTGTTGGAAATAATATGTCCGTCACCTACACCCTCTGACGTCTCACTCTGCAGCGCAGGGGTGGGACTCGTTGGTTTCTCCACCACAGGAGTATCGGAATCACTCGTAGCGCCCAAGAGCACTGCGCATCGAGATTGGCCGACAAAGAGGTTGTTGCATGCTTTCAAAGCAGCAAGATTTGAAAACTTTAGTGCAGTCTCACCACCGACAAAAGTGTTGGCAACAATGTTTGTCGTCCCATGAGACGAAGAGCGAGTGACACAGACTGAATTGCGTTGAAAGTCACAACCTTGAATGCTGACGGCGACAGCGGCGTCAATCAAAATGGCGCATTCGTTGTTTTCGAATAGAATCCGGCGATTTTGAGCAGGAGCATGGGCGAATGCTACAAAGCTTTGAAGCGTTTCAGGGTTAGTGTATCCGACTTTCCCTGTCCGTTCATGATCCTTTTCTGTCTGCTGTGTTTCATCAGCAGCATGATCTTCAATCAGAGCGCCCACATCGACGCGCTGGGTCTTGCTCTGGACCAGAAGAGCAGTTGCGTTGCTTTCAAACTTGCTGGCAATGATATCAACTTTGTCACCGGATTCGAGGCATATGCCTCCCGTGTTTCGGCCAAAGTAGCAACTACGAAACTTCGGACATCCACTCTCAACGCGAACGGCAAAAGAGTCAGAGGCGTTGTCTACAATTTCGCACTCAGTGAACTCCGGTGCAGCGTCGCAGACAATGATACTATTGTTCGTGCTTGTGTGGAAAGCGCAGTGCTCTAACGTTGGTCGGGACCGTTGCGTGACACGAAGACCGCAGCAATTTGCTCGAAACGAGAGGCGCGCCAGTGCTGGATGTGACAGATGTCCGGATATGGACACTCCGCAGTCTCGATTTTCGACAATCTGAATCCCTGAAATATCCTTGATTTCCACCGTCTCATCCTGAACCAACGCGTCACCCTGCCCTTTATGTTCACAACTTAGAGTTGGGGAGGCATCTTCTATGACTACGCCAACATTGTTTCTCAGAACGACTCCCGAACGTAGAACTCCGCCGCAATGACTGAACCTCAGACCCACTTCATTGTTCGCAACAACAAACCCATCAAGGAGAGGGCTGGCTTCGTCTGCAATGTCGATAGCGAATGCACAGTCACGAATGGCATTTTTCCCGACGACGGCGAGCCGATCTGTCACCTTTACGCCAACTGCGTGGATACCTGTGGAACATCCGTCAAAGATGTTATCACGGACAGCAATACGTTGCGCACAATTCATAACGCCCACGCCGACGTTGCACTTAAGCAACGAGTTTTTTGAGAGTGAGGCCACACTCGACGCAGTCCCACGTAGAAGTGCGCCGAACATTTGATTCTGGACAACGTTACCAACAAACGAACCACTGCCCTCCAGCCACAAAATTCCAACACACTTAGATTGGGTTGCATCATTGCTGTCCGTGAATTCATTGTCCTCAACAGAAACTTCTGTCCGCCCGGCAACAGTGATTCCGACACTCTGCTCTGAAAAGCGGTTTCCTGTAATTGCACAAGAGCTACCACTCAAGACACCACAACTTCCTTCACCGAAAAATTCATTGCCGGAGATCACGAAACTGTCCCTCTCAGTGGATTCTGGCGATAATCGAGGCTCTGCCAGATGATGCCAATCAAATGTTGGTGCAAAAGCACACGACAACGACGAGGCAGAAAGATTTATCCACAAAAAGAGATTGGGTTGTTCGGCAGCTCCGTAAAACCTGCCTGGAGCAATTAACAAACCCCAAACAGCCGTGTGGCCATCAGAATCAGAGCGCTCTTTGATGTTGCTCACCACTACAAGCGGTCGCAATAGAATTTGAATCACAGCTGCCTTCAGCTGAGAGCTGACGCCGTTAGAGTATGGCAACATGTCTACACCGCTCGTTGACCACACATGACACGCCTCAAATGAATGGGGTTGAGGAAAAATATCCGCAATCGATGCGGCGGTGCTTGTTTGCCGCAGGATAATGACTTTTGCGACACATGCAACGGAAAATGACATTCCGTCAAACGAGTTGCGGTGGACTAGTGTGGAAGTACTGGCCAAGTTTGATGCCCACATCGCAATCGAATCGCCCTGGAACTTATTGTCGTACACTCGATATGTGGTTTTGCTTGGGAGTTTACTTTCAACTGTGCCCATCAACACAGACCCGACAGCGCAGGACATGAAAGTGTTTCCTCCAGGTCGTTGCTCGTCGGCTTCTTCAGAATCATTACCAATACTGATGCATGGACTCGAGGCCAAAGCTGGGTCACCATGATCTGTTGTCGGTCGATGGGTACCAACGAGTGTTTCCAGCATGGAGTGGGAGATCTCAGAAACGATGATGCCGGCGGCCAACATTGTCGTAGTGCTCGCATCCACTTTATCGGGGCTGCCAAACATATTTCTCACCACCTTAACATTTGCGAGTGGAGACACCAGAACTGCAACGCCACGACCCTGAAAGTCGTTGCTATCGAGAACACATTTTGTGCTAACACCGTGAACAAAAACAGTAACGGGTACACTACTTGCACTTTCAATTGTTTCAGGGGGGTTGATTTTGCCAAATAGGCAAGCGATGAACTGAGGTGATGAACTGCCCAACACACACACCTCTGCTGTGATATTGCTGCCATTATCGCAAATTGCGCTGCTCCCGACTTGACCAGAGCCACCGTCGTCGAATAATAGCGCCAAATGCGTGTTTTCGACAAAGTGAGTGTGCATGGCAGTCAGCTGTGTCCTGTCGCCTAGGACTGAGGTTCCGACTTGGTTGTTGCGCACAACACTGGACTCCATGATTATGTGAGCTCCCTCACAGCTATGCAGGCCGAGTGAGTTGTCGAAAACAGAGCAATTTTGAACGTATACGAAAGCACCCTTGCACGCCTTCACGCCAAGCGAACAATTCGAAATTTTGCATCGTTGAAACTGTGACGAGTGCACGTATGTATCGTACTCGTCCCGCGATCGTCGACAGCAAGACATATCATCGAACACCCGCTGCGTCGTGCCTCCATACACTCGTACACAAGATGACGACAGCGCCAAAATTCCGATGTCGTCCACAATTTGCGCTGATGTGTCCGCGGTCAAACTCCCACCTTGAACAACACACCCACTCAGCTGAACTCGGCTGTTGTTCGCACTTAAACCAATAATGTTGCCTTGGAAGTTCAAAGCAAGCAAGTGAGGTCCTTCGTTGTTGTAGTACAAATTGCTCCCCCTTGTCAACGAAGAAGTTGATGGCAAATCGATTTTGCTCGGCCCACTCCGGTTGCCGACATTTTGTGTCGACACGCAGAAATTCTCGGTACATTTGCAAAGTTGAACCCCCACGCGATTGCGCGACAAATTAAGACGTTCAACAATGACCCGGGAATCACATTCTTGTATGTGCAGTCCTACATCGTTGCCAATAAGATTCCCCACTTCCACATGCGACACAGAGCTTGTTCTGCGATGGAAGTGCATGCCGATTTTACAAAAGCCAACATCGGTTTCAACAAATTGTGAGAGTTGAAAAGCAGCTCCCTCCACATACACACCACTGTCTTTCGCAAACAATATCATATTGTTTTCAGACATGCAAGATACGGCGCTCACGTGGATACCGATTTCGCAACCCGAGACAATGTTTTGTTGCACCCTAAGAAGGGCTGTTGCACTTTGGACCGCCGTGCCTTCAGTTGCCACGTTAGTGGAAGGCAATGCTTGGCCCTTAATTGCGGTTTTGCAGTTATGGTAAAGATTCTTGTGGAGGGCTGTAATTGACGTGTTGTTGGCATCACGGCCACAACACAAAGTGCCAATCTTGCACTCCCGAAAGAGATTGAGTTCAAGGGAGATGCGGCTAAACACTGCATGAATGCCAACGTCCACGTCCTCAAAAAAATTCTCACGTACACACAAGCTCGAAAGATAACACCTTCGGAAACGGATTCCCGTTGATTGCTTGTCTGTGCTTCTCTTCGTGAATAAATTGCTTGACATTTTAACGCCGTCCGCAATTAGTGTTTGGCACTCAATGCCAACAACATTGTCAAGAAACTCCACACCCTGCACTGTTGGTTTAGCATTGTGCGATACCATTATCCCCACGGCGTTTCCTTCAAAGCGTGAAGTGCTTGTAAACGCCTCAAAGTCACCGTTAATGCTCGGTCTTTCACGCTTGTCAAAGTCACTTCGCACGCCCTCCCAAATTTTCCCCAACAATTCCGCCAGGTTTACTTGCACTGATGAACCGATCATTGGGCACGTTTCACGTCCATGAACCAAGACGCCGGCCACGGCAGGATGATGATAATTTCTGACCTCATTGCCGACAAACGTGCCGCCAGCGCCGGATACAAAGACTGCACCCGCAGCAATGCCGGCACAAAAGCTGTTACCCATAACACTGATGTCCTGAACTTGTGCTGCCATGAAGTCGAAAAAGTTTTGCGAAAATTTGTTGTTGGTGACGGCTACGTGGGAGTCGGCCCCTGTAACAACTAACCCGGAGCACATTTTCTGACTATTCGATTGGAATGTGTTCGAATCGATCGTGCAAGTCGAGTCAGACACATACAAGCCGATTCCCTGAAGGGAAGCCACTGCTAGATCTTGATTGACAACATCTTCTGGCGTGAACGTGCTCCCAATGGTGCTGTCGTCTCCGCTGTTTTGTGACGATGTGGAAGCAGAAGGTTCTGTTCCTGAAGACTTAGGCCGGGAAAACTCGCATTCTCGCACGTCAATCTGAGAGAACCGGCTGATGAGCACGCAACAATGATTGTTCGACAAAACGTGACCTGCGAAACTGGCACTCTTGTGCTTGTCAAACAGAAACCCAATGTCGCATCGTTGAACAGAGTTTGAAGGGTCGACTTGGAAGTGTTTGCCTCCTCGTACCGCGATGCCGATTGACTTTGAGCTTACTGTGGTCAAGTCAACCCAACCATCCATCGACAACGATGTTTGTGAAATTTTGTTGTTTTGTGCCGTCATGTCACAGTGTTGCTGAGAAATATCTATTCCAACTAGATTGTCCACGAAGCCATTATTGTTCAGCACAACTTTGGAATTTTGCACTTGAACGCCACAAGCTTTGAACCGAATCCTATTTTCCTCAATCCGAACATTGTTCCGCAGAGTGTCGCCGCTTTTGACACCGATACCGACACTGTCAGCAACACGGCCGACGATTCCTGCTCCAGGAATGGGGCCAACAAGCGACCGCTCCAGGCGATCCGATTTAGATGTTAATTCGTTGTGATGTACATACGCCGTGGCACCAGCGATGAATATAGCAATGCAGAATCCAAATGAAACGTTGTTGTCGACTTCAGGACATGCGTGCAGGCTCAATTCTGGTGCAGGAGAGTCGAAGGAACCGCAACCCGGTGGTTTGGAAATCGTAACTGCCGCGTGAAGATCGATTGAAGTGATGGTGATGGCACGCCATTGAGACAATGCAGTGTCGTGAAACTTGTTGTCCGAGGCTCGTCCACCTCCACCACAGTAATTGAGTAACACACCGTCACCAGATACGTCGGAGCAGGCCGTGAAAACGTTTTGTCGAAGGTGTGGCATCGCGGCTGCGGTGACGTGCGTCGGACTGTCTTCAAGAGTGTTTTCAACGAAATCAACTTGATTTTTGTCCGTCGGCGATCCGGAAAACAGGGCTCCGACGCGGTTGTGCGAAAAGAAATTGCCCGAAATTGTGCAAGAACAACTGCCATGGACAAGAGTCGCACAATCAACGCCATCGAATTTGTTGTTTCTCATCTGGAATGCGACGTTTGCATCGGCTACCACACCAGTTCGCCCGCCGCTGATGAAGTTGCGCTGTAAATCAACATTTTGACTTCCTTCTTGCAACAAGATGGCGTGTCCAGCGTCAACGTCAAACTTGTTAGTGGTGACCGTTTTCGTGCCTGAAGAAGGGCCGACTGAGATTGCACAAGCGCCTTCTTTCGAGGAGCGAAATGTATTCGTGTCTACGACAAGTTGATCGCTTACACCACGAACCATGATGGCGAGAGAAAATCCTTGAAAACTGTTCTTCTTGACAATGCTGCAACTTTCACTGGCATCTGCCTGCAATGGATTCGGATTGTCACCGGGCAAATCTGCACCGCCGTCGATGTGCAACGCAACATTTGCGGCCACGAATTCATTCTCCAAAATCGCAATCTTTTGGCACGATGACAGATGAATGGTTCTATCGCATCGAACAAATTGGTTGTCAATAACTTCGACCACACCTCCTGAGAGACCGATGCACACATCACTACATTGCAGAAATGCATTGGAGGGCCCAATTGTCACCTTGCCCGGCAGCGATCCGGCTATACTTGGTCCAATCATGTCTGAGAACTTGTTCTCTTCGATCGTGCACGAATTTTCAACCTTGATGCCGTTTCGAAGCTTGGCGAATTTGTTGTCATGGATTTTTGAAGTTGTTGCCGCTGTATCACAAATAAACACACCAGTTTGAGCAGTCGAACTTTGTGCAGGTGCCGGGTTTTGCGGAGAGAAGTAGTTTTCGAACACATCCGCCGTTGCTCCATCGCTAACAACGACGGCTGAACTTGCCGCCATCAAGTCATTGAAGGAAATCGAACCACTTGCCTTCCCAGTTACTTTGATAGCATGATTCCCGCCGCTGATAGTGTTGCGATAGCCTTCTTTCCCAAATTGTGGTGTCGTTTGTTCTCCAGTGATGAGAACTCCTTGTTCAGAGGAACTGCTACATTGCAGTTGATTGCTGCAGTACTCTCCACAGCCACCGCTGTCGATTACAATTTCAGAGAACCGACTATGAACGAACTTGTTTTGATCACATGTTGGATGAGCGAACTCGCCAACTATGAGACCGATAAAACACTTCTGGAAAGTGTTGTCCGACAAAGTCATGTCGCAATCCTTGCCTCCCAACCGAATACCGAATGAACGCTCAACGTCAACGTTTTGACCAGTAGCAGAGTCAAAGTTAGACAGGTGGTTTCCTTCCATGATGCCCTGTGCGTTGTTCACGGAGACTCCGACAAATCTAGAATGCGGAAGTACGGACTCTGTAAGATGAATGTTGTTCCTTTGAATTGTCAACTTACAGTGGCCGACGGAAGAGACCCCGGTATGGTTGTCAACAATGTCGTTGCCTCGAAGGCACACAATTGCTTCTGCAGCGGCAAAGATCCCAATTGCATTCTTCTCAATTCTGTTCTTTGCTTTCTTCAAACTTTTGTAGTCAGCGACGCTTGCCAGTGCCACCAACTCGGGTTCACCGATTTCAACGTCGGAGTTGCTTCCGAACACGGCAACAGCATAGCACACGTCACCGTCGCTACGTGGCACATGCGACGCAATGGTGTTGTTCGTCATGCTCAAAGCAGAGTTTTCTGAAACAATCCCTGCGCATACATTGCTTTCGATGCAATTTGAGGCAACGATGGTTCTGCCTGTCGCCGACGAGACCGATTGAAAATATGCGCCAATCGAATTTCGGCGAATATCATTGTTTTTCAACACCAGTTGTCCATTCAACGCTCCACTCACGACAATGCCAGCACCAAATTTGGAGCTTGCCACGCCGGAAGGAGACAATTCTGTTGTGGGCATTCGACAATCGGTCACACTGTTGGTGTCCAAAATGCACGCAGCTTCCACACGAAACCCTTCGCGAAAACCAGCCACAACATTATCCTTGAAGATTGAGCATTCCGGCTTGCATTCGTTTCCGACCACAACAGCGACAGAAAATGACTCGGATACGGGTTCCGTTCCCTTCTGTAGATCAGATACTGCCACCTTAAACGTGCAGTCATGAACAGAGCAAGGAGAGGCAGACACCAGGGCCCCAACGGATTGCCACTTGCTGCGTGGGTTGATCAAATCGCTGCGCCGTTGAGGGTGAAGTCCATGAGGAACCGAAAAGCTGCAGTTCTCAACGATGATGCCACTATGATCATCACTGCTTGCGGCACCAACACAAGCCACGCCAACATCATTGTCGACAAACTGGCAAACCGCTACGACAGACTTTTGTGTGCCTTGAATTCCGGCAACAATGCCAACAGTATTTTCGCAAAACTCTGTCGTCGAGACATGAATCGAGCCTGCAGTGCGACAACTTGCTACTCCACATCCACAACGTTCGAAAGCGGCGCCCCCTTCACATACCAAAGAGGCCGACGAGTCGCAAAGAATTCCACATCGAAGTGCATCCTGTACGGTAGTCGCTTGCACTTTGACACAACTGGAATCACGTGCAGCAATGCCAATACCAACATTTTGAAACAAGTCCTTTTGAAAAGTGACCGTGCAAGCGTCTTGAATCAAGACACCAACAACAGCCCTCGAGTTAAACACATTGCTGCGAAATGTGGGTCTGCTGAGTTCACCTGACAAAACCGCGCAAACGGGGAAGGTTGGCAGCGCACAAAATGTGTTTTCATCACAAACTGGGCTCGAATTGTGTGCGACAAACGGAACATGGAATGTATTTCCAGAGAATTTGGAGTTGTCGCGTAACAAGAAAACTTGTCCGCTGTGGTCCACACTTGTCCAGGTATCGCTGGCATCCGATAGCTGCAAGGCTTCTACCGTGTCCTTGAGTGCGTTGATGATGTGTGTTGGCAATCGCTGCTTCAAACATTCATTCCACTGAGCGACTACTGCTTTGGAGTCGAAGACACTCGCCTGCTCTCTGTCGAAGTTGAAAATATTTTGCTCCCAGATCGACTGCGTTGAAGAATCATTCACGAATACACTTTTAACGCAGTTGGAGAGTGAGTTTTGAACCGCGGTAACTTTGGTCGATCCAAATCCATAAATACCAACGCAGGTGCAATCTGTAATAGCGTTGTTTTGCACTAGAACAGACCCTGCATTTTTCAGCAAGATCGCAAAACAGCAATTGAGGAACGAATTGCCCTCGACCAAGTAATTATCAATCGCTTCGCTGCAAATAATACCAGCATCGGTGTTGCAGATGGAGTTTCGTACAACTAACAGCGTGGTGCAAGCAGTCATTCTGACTGCAACACTCAAGTTGCGCATTACATTTGCCTCCACACTACATTCTGCTGAAGATGAAGAGTCATGCTCGGAGAAGTCGAATGCTGTGCCCATGAACAGGAAGTTGTGCTTTGTTGTCGCAACACTTGGGGCTTTCGGATTGTTACGAAGACTAAAGTGCGATTGCAGCAACTTGCTGGCCTCATCTCGACACCAAGTGGCAATGCTATCATCGTCCGAGGCAAAATTTGACATGGACGCAAAGCCCAAAGCGCCTTCCACGCGTGTGCCGCCTTCACGCCAAGCCTCGACGCAGTAATCAAATGACAGTTGCAGCGACGGCCCCTGCAGCACATCCACATCACTGGCTGTTGTTCTCAGTTCGTGCTTAACGAGGCCAACATCGAACACCGGACGAGACCAGTCTGGCACTCCATAGCTTAGAATGCGCAGAGGTTGGTCAGCAGTCACACAATCGTGCGAACCTGAGCATAGAACGGATACCAGAGTATCATCGTCCGACATTGACCAACCAGTGTCGCGCTTCGACGAATTTCTCCTCAGCTCCACACAAAAATGAGCTCGAATATGAACACTGTGCCGTTTGAAATGAATGGATACTCTATTCGCAAAAATATCACCGGGACTGTCTGGAGTTGACGTCTCGACGCGGGTCGAAGAGCTTTGTGAAAAGCAAATATCACCTCGACAATTCAATTCTGTGGTCAAAGTTTGGCTGGCCGTGCACGCAATGCGGACTGGATTCATGGCAAGCACAAGTCGCGACACACAAGTTTCAAGCGACAGGTTTGGGTTGTGGTCACAATAATCTTGCAGGAGCGTTAAGACCTTGTCGTGGGCCATAATGCAGTGAGTCAGCGCACTATTCGTTGTTTGGCGGTCCCAACCCAAGTTAAGCTCGAGCGCAAGCTCAATGCCCTCACTGTCGGCGTTTTCACTCGTGACAACGAATGTGCAACTCTTCACGCGTGTTGCGCAATCATCAAGAAAAGTTTTGCTCTGCCCACTCTTTTCGGTTTGGGGATCCCATGTTAGGGGACTCGCTGTTTGATCACAGGAAACTGACTGACACACAGGAATGCCCGCGCCACGGTCCGATACAAGCAAGTGCGCAATGTCTTGGGCAAGGTCTTGGGAAGGGTGCAGCGAGAGACGTGACCGCCCCATAACTGAATTGCTAGAAATACGCACGACTCTTGTGCCACCATCGATTAAGAATCCCAGTTTGTCTATTTTCAAGAAGTTTCCAGCCACAGTGACGACACTGTTACGTAAAGCAATGCCGATGGCACCGCGCACATCGTTAGACGTGACCTTGATGTTGTCCGAGACGTCAGCATCCACAACAGCGATGCATGGATGCGGCTGCTTGGTTTCTGCCCCGAAGGATGCAGAGACACGGTTCCCATAAACTTCGAGCATTTTGCTGAGTGTGGCGGACTTCGGTGTGTCGGATTTGTTGGCCCCGACAACGTAAATCTGCGATACACCGCGGTTTGAAAGCACATTATTATGTCGTACCAAAGCTCCACACGGATACTCAATGAAAATCCCGGTAAGATGATTGTCTCTGACCAAATTTCTCTCGACGATGGCGGGTGTTGTGCCATGTCCGCACTCAGACACAACGACGCCGTGGCCACAATTCTCTGCAAAAATGTTCGCGATGACGGTCGGAGTCGACATTTGTGACACAAGCATGCCACAACCTGACCCAGACAGTGCACTAGAGCCTTCAATGCCCATGGTTCTACTCACAATATTATCAACAATCATGGCGCTGCATTTGCTTCCAAGTCGAAGGCCGCAACCATGGTTGCTAGAAATGACGTTAGAGCGAAGCAGCAATTGTCCAGACACTTTGCTGGCAGCAGCCTTCCCCGATTCGTGGTTAGAAAAGCTGCGCAAGTCAACACCGAAATTGCGATTGCGAACGAAGGCGTTGCACGTGATGGTAAGGCTTGAAGCGCCATCACACAATAAGCCACCACCAGCATTTTTGGTAAATTTGTTTCTGGTTATGGTACCAGCAGCTCTGGCACGCGCAAGAAAACCAATGCCGTTAGTGTGACAGATACAATTGCTCTCGAACGTCACAAGCGAACGGTCCACGACACACTCTGCTTCAAATAAGACACCGCGTTCATTGCATCCAGAAATGAGATTCTTGTGCACGACGACGGGGAATTGTTCGTCACTGAGCTGCGCCAGAGCTACGCGAATACCAATTTCTAATCCAACGTACACGTTGCTGTTGATGAAACACCCAACACTGCAGCACAAAACACCAACACTCGAGTCTGCCTCATGGCCGCGAAATATATTGTGAACAACGTAAAGTGGGCGACTCTTCGAGTCACTGATCATGACCCCGGTGTCATTGCCGTCAAAAATGTTGAAAGCCACCATCATCGCACCGACGCATGTAGGGTTTCCTTCCACGAAGATACCAACACTGCCTTTGCTGATGACATTGTGATGTACAACAGCTTTGGTGGTGGAGTCGACGGATATCGCACGCGAGAATCCAACAACTCTGTTTTGTTCAACGTTTGCAAGGCCATTGGTTGCGGGCGCAACTGCAATTCCTGTCACACTGCGTGACCCTTGAAGAATGTTGCGGCAGACCTCAAGACAGCCCGTGGAAGCGCAGCGGATGGTACTGATTGATGCCTCTTCATCGAGATTGCTGCCGTCCAATAACTCCATCGTGATTGAGTTTCCAGCAATCAAGCAATCACAAGCCCCGGAAAATCCGAACACTCCCTGCGGCTCTCGCGTCGGTGATACGAACAGAAAGCCGTTGTGAACTCGATTCTTCAACACACACGACGTGCCGAATAGCCACACATTGCTCTTATCCACAATCACTTCATCATTTGCAGACTCAATGTGGTATTTTCCGGTGTCGAAATTGAAGTCTTTGATTGTTCCCAATTGAAATTGCGCGAGCGCGGCGTCAATGGAGCGCGGTGGAGGAGTCTCTTCTTCAGAGTAGTACCAAACCTGAGTTTTGGGACCCAACACAGCAACGCTTGAGCACGGGTGCGTCACCTCCGTCTTCGCGCGCAGAAAGTCCAGCATGTCCGATGACAGTGGAGACTTCGACACAGTCCGGAGATATTGTAGACTCATGTCGTTGGCTGCGACTTCTTGGCGGCAAGGTGCTTTGGTTTCAGCTTGAGTGATTGAACTGTGAAACAAAATCGCAGGAACCGGCCGAGTCCACCAATTTTGCATCAACTTGTTTTGAGCAAGAGGCCCCCAAAATGGGCTGTTAGAAATTTCGGAGGCAGTCAGAGTTGAGATTGGCTCTCGACTTCGGCACCGAACAACGATTTGCCAACACGCGTTTGAAGAGTTAACCCTCGCTTTTACTCGCTGAATACTTGCGTCAGCAGTAGCCAGTGACGGTGGTGATGAAGCCGTGTACTCAGTTTGAAGGATGTCTGCAATGCGCAGGTGACCATCTATTTGCGTTCCGCGTGCACCCTTCTGCGGAGAGAGCTGGAAGGCGCGCCCGCTGAAGGCATAAAATATATTTTGCGAGACAACGCAATTCGAATTCATGCTCACCACATTTGCAACGAGTCGCGTATGAGGTGCTTCGAAGGATCCATTCGCAAAAATGTAATTGTGCATCAACCAGGCACTGGATTTGTGCAAGATGACGCCTCCCGTGGCATCTATCATGTCAGCACCCAATTCGATGGAGTCGCTGGCACGTTTGATAGAATTTCGTTTGCATGCTGACAGTGTGCAAATTTCGCTTGCTACATGACCGGGGATGTCGTTTGCCAGCAGATTGTTGCAAGCAATCGTATTGCTGAATACATTGATCCGTCGTGAGTGGTTGTGGAGGTACAACCCGCATTGCACATTGTACAGGAAGTAGTTGTGTTCAATATCCATGCCATGACGCGCAGAAGCGTCTGCTGCGCGGGCTGCCTCTTGCGTGGAAGTGGTATTGTCGTGCTTCGATTGTACGGAACATCCAACAAAGTTGAACGACACTGAATTGCCACGTATCCTGATTTTGGAATCAGTATCGTCATCCACCAGCGTGACCAACACTGCAACTTTGCACCCAACTATCGAGTTGTTCACGATAGTACCGCCGCCGCCCGGAGCAATGACGATTCCATCCGTTTGCGCAGCACCCGTGCAGCAGATGTAGTTGCTTGAAATGAACGGGCTGGCCGCCCTATCAACACGCAAATTGATGCGGGCTGGGTTCGATACTGAGAAACCTTTGTCCAAGGATTCATCGAATGATTCCTCTTCGTCGAGGATTGAGGGTAAGGCGCGGCTGTATCCCAACCAATTTTCAACAATTTTCGGTTGTGAGTGGCTTAGGCATTGAATATTGCAACCGATGTTGTAGTGGACGATATTGTGGAACACGGTTATTGACTTGGATTGAATGACGACACCAACACCGTTGTGGCAAATGTTGTTGTTTGGTCCAACCTATCAAGTGCAGCAATGCGGTGAGACCTGAATGGAGAGTGGAAAAACAATGGATTGCAAACAAGTGCGCTTACCTCTGCTGTGCGGGTGCTGAGTGTCACAATACCACAGGGGTTTCGAAAAATCTTGTTGCCCCTGATAACAGCAAGCCGTGTGCTAGAAGTATCGGATTGCGGCAGTGTATTCGGTTGAGAATCACCCACGAAGGAGTGCAATAGGATACCGCAACCCTGCGCAAAAGACATAAATGGGTCCAAGGGCTCTTCGACTCGCTGGGGAAATCCTTGTGTGGGTGTCAACCCATTGAATGAGATCCAGTTGTATTCCACTGTGGCAGCAGCAAGTGTGTCCAGTGAAATCCCACATCTGTTGCGTTCGATTCGATTAAAAGAAACCACGCCCTTATACTCTGGTGTCAGCTCCATCGCGCATTTGCAATTGATCATCACGCTGAGAACCACAGTCATATTCCCTGCAATTTTAAGCCCAGACTGTGTGACACCGCCATCCACGATGCACTCAGAAAATTTACCGCTGCCACAATTTTCGACGCGGACGACGGGCTCGTGCGGAGCAATGTTGTCGGGTTGCACCTGTTCTGGCACATGGTCGGTATCAGGGTCAACAAGCTGCGCAACGGCTGCCGTAATTCCGAACACGCATTGTGCAACCGTGAGGTAGTGCGCATTACTGCGAAATTGCTGGAAAGTACTGGCGCGAATGTAAGCGCGCGGACTAACAATGTGAGTAAGCCCAAAGCATAGACAATGCGTTAAGTCGACGCGGCAGTCGCTGTCACGGTCTGCTGCAGTACGGATCCCAAGGCACGACACTTGGCATTTTTGTAGCGACAGATGTTCACAATTGTCCAACGTCAGCTTTGTTCCAAAGAGACAATTTTCAATGCGGACGTTTGGTGTGTTTCTAACCACAACACCTTTGTTGAAAAAAAGTCGCTTCAGTCTGAGAGAAGCGAAACACAGTTGCGAGTCGTCGGTGCAAATGACCTGTGTGTTGCGCCGATCCCATTCATCCGACAACGCGCTGATGATCTCAACAGCACACACTGAGTGATAAGTGTGCTGAGTATTGAGCTCATGGACACCCGGGCAAAGGATGAGTTCGTAAATTGTCTGTGCGTTCGTGCATTTTGCAGCGATTTCCAGACCTTGCGATAGCGAAATTACCTGGCCAAACGGCGCCCCGACACGGAGTTTGATTCGGTTGAATGCTGCGGTTGGTGGTGGCACAACTGTCGGGCCGCTGTTGAGAGTCTGTAGCTCCATTTTATAGGCGGTAACTTACCATGGTATATCCCTTGTTCTGTTGGGATTCAACACAATGTGGCCGCAGACACACTTTCTGGTGTCGCTGTGGCGAACCACCACCTGCGTTCCATTCATCGGCCACATTGGCTAAAACTTGTCCTTAGTTATTTTCGGAATTGTGCAGGGACTGATCTCAACAGCCATCGCAATACTCACTCTGTCCTTCCCGCACTGCACCGAGTCTGAGATTGGAGTTTCTTTTGCGAGTTGTACTCGTGGCAGTTGAAGGTGCGAGCATTGATACGCGAAGCTCGACGGCTTGGCTCTTGATACGGACTTTACGTTCAACGCTGGAAGTCATACCTTGTGCGAGTCGTCGGTTGTGACGCGTTGTTACGTCCATTGTGGAAGCAAGTGTCGTCTGACTTGTCTTTGGCATTGGTTTGTTCGACGCTGTGGCCATACCTTGATACGATGCAACAGGGATACTGTATGTATGTAGAACGTACAACGTTCAATCGTGCTCGAGTGCGCGTGATTGCAGTATGCGTGCCGTGCACAGTGTTGGTTCTGGTTCTGTCGAGGTCACTTTTGTTGTTGTGTTCTGTCGTCTGCGTGCAGTGTGCAGTGTGCAGTGTGCAGTGTGCAGTGTGCAGTGTGCAGTGAGCAGTGTTCCGTCGCTTGCCGCTTGCCATCCAATCCACATCCACCTGTGTTCCTGGCTCCGGGTGCGGGAGCGCGACGCTGACTCACTCTCACCGACCCCCCCCCCCCCCCCCCCCCCCCCCCCCCCCCCCCCCCCCCCCCCCCCTTCTTCTCCCCCCACC